>Ga0116157_10005856_pt1 | contig 11239 bp, 11 predicted proteins | sample AD_UKC048_MetaG_FD_89882 | JGI IMG/M metagenome (GOLD analysis project Ga0116157, IMG submission 89882) | Active sludge microbial communities of municipal wastewater-treating anaerobic digesters from USA - AD_UKC048_MetaG | ecosystem: Engineered > Bioreactor > Anaerobic > Digestate | place: USA... | reverse complement strand
GAATCTCCTGTCCGGAAGGCCAGTTGTGCTTTGGCGTCAAAAAGGAAAACCTGGGCCGTGTGGGTTCCCGGTTTTGCGGCTGCCCCCTTCATGAAGTCCGCCAGACGATCCACGTCATTCAGGTCCGATACGGCGGTGTTCCAGGCGGGATGCCGACCAAATCGGGTTTGCCAGGCGGCGACGGTTGCAGGGGAGTCCCCAAGTGCATCAATGCTGATCGACAGCAGTTGCACATCCTTCGAGCGCAATTGGGAGGCTACGGCTGCAAAAAGTGCACCCTGGACAGGGCATGTGGAACTGCAACCTGTGAACATCAACTGCACGGCAGTGATCTTGCCGACCAGGGCCTGAGAGAGCAGCATCTTGCGACCATCGGAACCCACGATTTTCAATGGCGGTGCAGGTTGACGAGGCTGAACCCATCCACTGGGTGGCTCAGCCCCTGCGGCCTGACCAATCAAGCCCGAAGCGGCCCAGACACCGGTCAGTGTCAGAAATTGTCGGCGTTGACGCTGAACGGGGCCTGTGACCACGGGCAACCCTTCAAACTGCAGCGGGCAGGGTAAACCGGTCTGCCGCGGCAGCCAGTTCGTTTGCCATCTGACTCATGGAGACAGCCGCCGCTGTGGTCTGTTCAACCAGTGCAGCATTGCGCTGGGTGTCCTGGTCAAGTTTTGCCACCGCTGTACTAACCTCCGTTATGCCACGTGTTTGTTCACCCGTGGTGGAGGACATGTCCGCCAACAGCACACTCATGGCCTGTGCGTTGCGTACCAGTTGGGTCATGGTTTGCCCTGCGGTTTGAACGATGCGTGTGCCCTGTGTGGTCTGTTCGGCTCCAGCATTGATCAAAACCTTGATTTCGCGCGCGGCGGCGGCAGAACGCTGCGCAAGGGCGCGCACCTCTGCAGCCACAACGGCAAAACCCCTGCCTTGCTCGCCAGCCCGCGCCGCTTCAACGGCCGCGTTCAAGGCAAGAATATTGGTTTGAAAGGCGATGCTGTCAATCACACCGAGAATTTCCCCGATTTTTTTGGATGAGGTCTGAATGTCCTGCATGGTCGTCACAACCTGGGCGATCACCTCACCGCCCTGACCGGCAACGCGGGCATTTTCCTGCCCCAGCGTGGCAGACTCGTCCGATCTGGCTGCCGTCTGTTTGACTGCGGCTGCAATCTCTTCCATCGCTGACGCTGTGTGTTGCAAGCTGCTGGCGGCAGTTTCCGTGCGCTCGGACAAGTCCTGCGCTCCCAGTGACACTTCCGAACTGGCTGTTACGATGCCGCCGGCGCACTCGCGCACCTGCCCGACGAGCTGCCTCAATGACGTTTGCATGGTGCTGATTGAAACCATCAGTTGGGCGGCTTCATCCCTGCCCCAGGGCTGTGGCATGGTCGACAGGTCACCGGCTGCCATGGCGTCAATGTGTCGGGTCACTTCACGTATACCGCCCCGCGTGACAAGATAGAAACAGTAGAAGAAATACCCGGCAATGAGAAGGCCCGCGGCCGCAAAGCCCAGTTGCAGATTCCGGGACAGGCGTTGTGCAGCGATGCGCGACTGAATCAATCCAGCCAACAGGGTATGAGACCGGTCCGTCAGCGCCATCATGGCATCCACGGCGGCCTGACCGGAAGCGGAAAACGCGGCAGCATCCCCTGCCGGTCCGGATTCAGCCATCGGGCCTTTGCGAATGGCACGCATGAAGGCATTCGCCGGCTTGAAGGTTTCTTCGAATGCCAGGACTTCGGCCAGTGCCGGATTCGCCTTGACCACGCGCTCGTATCGGGCAAACAACAATTCGAGTTGCGTGTACATGACGTAACTGTCGCCCTGAATGATGCGTTGCTGAAACGGTGTCAGTGTCGAGGTGCTGAGTGCGTCCGCACCCAGGTCGCGCATGCGTCCCAGCATGCGGATGGCCTGCAATGTCTCTTGCGTCGACGCCTGCATGAGGTGGTAGCTATCAGGGTCGGGGTCTTGCGCTAGGGAAGACGAATCCACGATGGTTCCGTTTAGTCGAAGCAGTTGTTGTACGAACTCGTCTGCTTGAGTAAATGCTTCATCGCGATCCTCTGGCGGCGTCCTAACCGGGGTAAACGCGTTACTTACGAACTTGAACGCCTCTAATAGCCCCGGATCTCTGGCAAGTCGGCTCTCCATTTTGGCCAGCCCGCCTTCGAGTTGTGTGATGTGGTCACGCACGTCAGGCGTTTGCTTGCCACCTGACATCAATATGCTTCGGCGCAGGTTCTGGGCCAGATTGATCAGGCTTGTCATCTCTCGAACATGGGCTACCCCGGTCAGTTCGCGTTGGGAGGCGTTAACCGAGTGGTTGCTGGCTCGCAGGAAGATGAAGGCGAGTTGGGCTACCACGATCAGGAAAATCGCTGAAATGATGGTTGCTTTGCTGGCAAACGCCATGCTGCGAAACATTCGGACACCGACGGACCAGAAGCCGTGGTAGCGAAACAGTCCGACCCATGACGGAGAACGCATTCGCGGGTTTACCTGGCGCTGCACGGGTGCAGCCATCTCGCCTTGAGGATAGGAAGCAGTGATCATCGTCATGGCGATGACGCGCTCAGTTCTTCGTGATATTGATGGAACGCAGATAGGCCACCAAATCTGAGACTTGCTCGTTGGTCAGCTCTGCCTCCCAGGTCGGCATGAATTCAGATCGCCCCAAAGCCGCGCCTCCCTTGCGGATAATCAAACCAAAATACGCATCGTTCTTGTCGCTGGCGCGCAGATTGGCCGGTTTGGGGTTGTAAAGGCGTGCAGCACGTCCATTCCCGTCGGCATTGATCCCGTGGCAGGTTACGCAGTAGTTGGCGTAGACCAGTCCGCCCCGAAACGTGGCAGCGTCCACACTGTCTTTGGGCAAAAGGGCGCCTTGCGGAACCTTGGGAGAATTCTGGGCGCTCGCCAGGGTGGCGAGGGTGAACCCGGCGACAAAGACAAATCGTCTCCATGCCCGAAGTGACATGGCGTTCATGGTTGTACCTCGACATCCAGACGCATGTCGGGGTGCACGGCGCATTCCACTTCAATCTTGCCCGGTTTGTCAAAAGTCACGCTTTTGGAACCCCCGTTGCCAAAAGACCCCAGGTCGAAGCTCTTGGCGGCCGACAGGGAAAAGATATTGTGGGCAAAGCTGTCCTCGTTGACGAACTTCACGGTATCGCCAACCTTGACGGTGAGTTTTTTGACCGAAAACGCCTTGTTTTTTTGTGAGACCAAGTGCTCCTGTCCAGCCCAGGCCATACCAGCCAATGTCAGACCGAGGCATGACAGCGCCCACGTGATTTTTTTAGCAGATTTCATGTTGTTTTGCCTTTCACCTTGTTCGATTGATTTGACAGAGAGCCGCGCCGTGCCTTGACCCGTACGCCAAAGAATGAACCAACTCTATTGCAGGTTATCGGCAGCTGGACCAGCAAATAAAGCTCAAGAACGCCCTCTTTTTGACGAATTGACACCAGAGGCGTCTGGCTAAAGTTTGCCGGGTCTAACCAAAATCAGAGGATCTGTGATGAAACCAATCTCTTTCGGTCAACTGCCTGCGTTCACAGCGGTTGTTCTGGCAGGCTCTGCCCTGTGTATGCCAGCCGCTTCCGCCGCGTCGATGATCGTGACGGATACGGAACAGCAGCCCATCACGCTAGAGGCCGGACACCCTAGTCTGCAGAAGTGGCGTCTGGCGGCTACACCGCCCCACCCCGAAGACAACCCGCCCACCGCCTACCGTGTCGAGTTGGGAAAGAAATTGTTTTTTGATCCACGCCTGTCCGGTGACGGCAATATGAGCTGTGCCTCTTGCCACAGCCCCTTGCTGGGATGGTCTGACGGACTGTCCACCGGCAAGGGAGTCAAAAGCATGATCCTGGATCGGGCGAGCCCCACCGTTTTCAACACGGCCTACAACAACATCCAGATGTGGGACGGACGCAAGAAGAGCCTGGAAGACCAGGCAATGGGTCCGATGGAAGCCACAGTTGAAATGAACATGGATACCCAGAAGCTGTTCAAGTGGCTCAACGGCAACGAAGGCTACCGGGCCCTCTTCGATCAGGCCTACCCCGGCAAGCCGATTGACGCCGACTCGGTTTCCAAAGCCATTGCGAGCTTTGAACGTACCGTGGTCAGCAACTCATCCCCTTTTGATCAGTGGGTTGAGGGCAAGAAGGACGCCATGTCGGCTGATCAGATCAAGGGTTTCGCACTGTTTATTGATCCCAAAAAAGCCAACTGTGCCTCGTGCCATGCGGGCCCCAACTTCACGGACAACAGCTTTCACAATTTGGGGCTCGCTTCTTTTGGCAAGGAAAATCCGGACCTGGGCCGGTACGCGCAACGTCCGGTGGCCAGCCTGAAGGGCGCCTTCAAGACGCCCACCGTTCGGGAGGCTGCCAACACAGCCCCATACTTCCATGATGGTTCGGCCAGGACGCTTGAAGAGTTGGTGGATTTTTATGCCAAGGGCGGCATCGTCAAAACCAATCTGTCCAAAAGCATGAAAGAGCTGCAGCTGACGAAGGAAGAATCTGCCCAGTTGGTGGCCTTCATCCACGCGTTGTCCAGCCCTGCCAAACCTTTTGTGTTGCCCGTGCTGCCTCGTTGAGATGCAATGCATGTAAGACCCAGCGAGATCACGCCCGAGCGCATCTGGCTGCAGCGGCGTACCTTTTTGGGTGCTGCGCTGGGCACGGCTGCCGGCCTTGGCGCAAATGGTTTGGCTTCAGGTGCCGAGCCGGAACCATTGAACACGCTGGAGCAGATCAGCCGCTACAACAACTACTACGAGTTCTCCACCAACAAGGAAGTGATCTGGAAACTGGCTGAAGACTTCAAGCCCACACCGTGGACGCTGTCAGTCGAAGGCGAGGTTGACAAGCCGCGCACCTGGGCACTGGATGATCTGATGAAGCGCTTTGCACAGGAAGACCGTGTTTATCGCTTGCGCTGTGTGGAGGGCTGGTCGATGGTGATTCCCTGGAGGGGGTTCTCCCTGGCCGACTTGTTGAAGGACAGCATGCCAACTTCGCGGGCGAGATTCGTCGAGTTTGTGTCGGTACTGCGTCCTCAGGAAATGATCGGGCAACGCCTGGGTACGCTGCGCTGGCCCTATACCGAGGCTCTGCGCATCGACGAGGCGACACACCCACTTGCATTGATCGTGACCGGAATTTACGGGCAGTCTTTGCCAAATCAGTGCGGTGCTCCCCTGCGACTGGCTATTCCCTGGAAATACGGATTTAAAAGTATCAAGGCGATCACGCGCATCCGTCTTGTCGAATCCCCGCCCACCACGTCCTGGATGCATGCCGCTGGTTCGGAGTATGGTTTCTTCGCAAATGTGAATCCCGAAGTGCCGCACCCACGCTGGTCGCAAAGACGGGAAGTGCGAATTGGTGAAGTGGCTAAACGGGCAACCTTGCCGTTCAATGGCTACGGTGAGCAGGTAGCTCGTCTCTACGCGGGAATGGATTTGAGTCAACACTTCTGATGGATCCGCCCGCTCTCAATGTGGCCTGGCTGGCCAAACATCATTTTGGCGTGGTTCGCCTGGTCTGCTTCGTGACCTGTCTAGGCCCCGCGCTGTGGTTGTGTGGTGAGTGGCTGGGCAATCACCTGGGCATCAACCCTCTGAATCGCCTCCTGCATTTCACCGGGCTGTGGTCGTTGATCATGCTGACGGTCACGCTGGCCGTTTCGCCCGTGCGGCGCGTTTCGGTCTGGGTTTCGCGAACCGTGCACGCTCGTTACGGCAAACGGGTTTCCGACTGGAACTGGCTAATCAGGCTGCGTCGCCAATTGGGCCTCTTCACTTTTTTTTATGCCTGCCTGCATCTGGCCATCTATGTGGTTTTTGATGCAGGGTTTGACGGGTCGTCCGTATTGGAGGACTTGCGCGAGCGACCCTTCATCGCGATTGGCTTTACGGCGTACGTTTTGCTGATCCCGCTGGCAGCAACCTCCAACCGATTCGCCATGAAAGCCCTCGGCCGCCTCTGGCGACGCCTGCATCTTTTGTCGTACCTGATTGGCATGCTGGCCATTACCCATTTCTGGCTGATGGCGAAGGTTGGCGATGCAAAGGCTTTGCCATATTCCTTTGTATTGGCGTTGCTGCTTGCCGTGCGTTTAAGAGCATGGTGGCTTGGCGACCGGGATGCCGGAGTGGAGGAAAAGGAGCGGTTAAACGTCAAGCTTGAACGTTAAATCAGGCGGCAAGCTTCCTGAACATGGCTGATGCATTGCTCGCCGCAGCGACATCGTGCGCGGTGGCCATCAGGGCGGGTCCCAGGGTCTGCATGCGGTATTCGCTCAAACGCACCAGCGGGCCGGCAATGGTGACCACGCCAATGGTCCGGCCGTCACTGCGGATCACGGGTGCCGACATGGCGGCCATGGCTGGCGCGAACACTTCGACAATCATGCTGAAGCCCCGCTTGCGTGCTGCGCGCACGTAGGTGAGAACCGCCTTCACCGTCGTTGGCGCCCTGGGCCCAAAGTCCTGTGGCTTGCCGAAGCCCTGCCGGGTCACCAGCGCCAGGGCCTGCTCGTCACTCATGGTGGACAGCCACGCGTGTCCGGCCGCGCTGCACGACAGGGTGACCGAAAGACCCATGTCGGGGTCATACCGCAAGCCGCGAATCGCGCCCTGTGCCTTGGCCACGAAGGTCAGTTCATCGCCATCCACCACCGCAAGCCGGACCAGCTCACCTGAATCCTGCGCGAGCCGGTCCAGCAAAGGCTGCGCCACATCCACCACGCCGGAGCCGCTGAGATACCCCAGCCCCAGGGAAACCAGCTTGATGGTCAGCACATATTCACCCTGTTCGCGCGCCTGCCGCACGTAGCCACAGCGGCACATCTCGGACAGCAGCCGGTGCGTCGCGCTGAGCGGCATTTCCAGCGTGGCCGCGATGGACGACAGCATGCGGCCTTCCGGGTGCGCGGCCAGCAATTCCAGCACCTTGAAGCTTCTTTCCAGTATTGCGCTCATCTTTTCCTTCTGTTGCCGGCGGGCTGCCCGGCCTGTGCGTCGGACTATATCCCGTCAGCAGGCCTTCATTTTCGTAAAGATATTTCCATATTGGAAAATCTTTCCAATATGATAGGATTCCGGTCGCACCACCATCCTTTCAACCCTTTTTCCCGAGGAGCTCACCGTGAATTTCCTGCGTCGATCACTGTCCATTTCCGGAATCTGCCTGCTACTGGTCCAGTCTGCCCTGGCCCAGGACATCCAGGAACGCGTCATCAAGTTCGGGCATCTGAACAATGCCGATCACCCGGTCAGTCTGGGTGTCAAGCGCTTCGCCGAGCTGGTGGCCGCCAAAAGCGGCGGCAAGCTCAAGGTGCAGGAGTTTCCCGCGTCCACGCTGGGCAATGAGATGCAGCAGCAATCGGCCTTGCAGGGCGGCATTCAGGAAATGACGGCGCCAGCGACCACATCGATGGCCGGTATCGTCAAGGAATTCGGCTTGATTGATTTCCCGTTTACCGTCGCCAATTTTGCCCAGGCCGATGCCCTGCTGGACGGCCCGTTCGGGCAGACCCTGCTGGCCAAGCTGCCCGAGAAAGGGCTGGTGTCCCTGGGATACTGGGATCTGGGTTTCCGCAACGTGACCAACAGCAGGCTCCCGATCACGCGCCCGGAAGACATGGAAGGCCTCAAGCTGCGCGTCATTCCCAACCCGGTGTTTGTGGATACCTTCAAGGCGCTAAAGGCCAACCCGGTGCCACTGGCGTTTGGTGAGCTGTTTGGCGCGCTGGAGTCCAAGGCCGTCGATGGCCAGGAGAACCCGTTTTCGGTGATCCTGTCCAACAAGTTTTACGAAGTGCAGAAGTTCGTGAGCGCGACCAACCACGTCTACGCAGCCAACATCATTCTGGTGAGCAAGCGCTTCTGGGACAAGCTCTCACCCGTGGAGCAGAAAATCATGACCGAAGCCGCCAACGAGGCACGTGCCTACCAGCGCCAGGCCAGCCGGGCCGCAGCCCAAACGGCCGTGGCCGAGTTGCAGGCCAAAGGCATGGCGTTCAATGAATTGAGCAAGGCCGAGCAGGTGCGCATGGCCCAGGTGGCCAAGCCCGTGACCGATCGTCTCGCGGCCAGTTACGACCCTGTGATTGTCAAGCTCTATAACGACGAGCTGGCGCGGGTTCGCAAATAAGTCAACAGGCGCCATCATGAAAATTCTCGTTCTCCACGGCCCGAATCTGAACCTGTTTGGCCGCCGTGAGCCCCACATCTACGGCACAACAACGCTGGCAGAAATCAACCAGAAGCTGGCGACACTGGCACGCGAACTTGACGTGGAGTTGGAGACGCTGCAATCCAACCACGAAGGCGCGCTCATCGACAAGCTGCACGAATGCATCGATTCCGCCCAGGGTGCGCTGCTGAATCCGGCCGGCCTGACGCAACATGGCGTGCCGCTGCACGACGCCATCAAGGCGATGCCGTTTCCGGTGCTGGAAATCCATATGTCCAACATCGCGGCACGCGAACCCTGGCGCAGCCATTCGATCATCTCGCCAGCGGTGAAGGCCACGATTCAGGGCCTGGGCTGGCGTTCGTATACCGCGGGGCTTCGGGCGCTGGTGGACCTGGTGCGCGAGCAGCAGGGGAGCTGAATAAAAAAAGGGCCTTCATCAGCCCTTTTTTTGAATGCTATTAATTAAATAGCTACTCGCGCATATTCCACGAGGGCTGGAGCCCGATTTGATGCCCTAAATCGCTGCTTTTTGCACCCGGATGGCACTTTTCGGCCGGAACGCCTTGCAGACCTGATCAACCGTTTCCAGATACGGCCCGCCAATCAGGTCGATGCAATACGGCACGGCTGCAAAGATGCCGGCCATCACCGATTGGCCCTCGCTGTCACGCAGGCCTTCCAGTGTTTCCTGGATGGATTTGGGCTGGCCGGGCAGGTTGATGATGAGGCTCTGGTGGCGGATCACCGCACACTGGCGCGACAGGATGGCGGTGGGGACAAATTTCAGGCTGATCTGGCGCATCTGTTCGCCAAAGCCGGGCATTTCCCTGTGCGCCACGGCCAGTGTGGCTTCGGGCGTCACGTCGCGCAGGGCCGGGCCGGTGCCGCCGGTGGTCAGCACCAGCGAGCAGCCCGCGACGTCCACCAGTTCGATCAGCGCGGCGCTGATGCCGGCCTGTTCGTCCGGGATCAGGCGAGCCTCAAACGTGATGGGGTTTTTCAGCGCTTTGGCAAGCCAGTCTCTCAGGGCGGGCAGGCCCTTGTCTTCGTACACGCCGCTGGAGGCGCGGTCGCTGATGGACACGATGCCAATGCGCACCGCGTCAAAGCCGGCGGAAGCTGCGGGGGTGGTGGTCATGGTTTGTAGGGGGTGTCGTCGGTGGGATCGTCCGTCGCGGCGTTCTCGGGCGACAGCTGCTCGCGCACGATCTGGAAAATATCGCGGTACGCACGGCCGTGGCGTGGGGCCAGTCCGGGTTTCTCGGGCTTGGCGTCCTTGCGGGCCTGACGGATCAGGGCGCGAAGCTGCTGCGAATCGGTACGCGGGCACTTGATGATCCACTCGCCAAACGCATCTTCTTCGGCGATCAGCCGGTCGCGCCAGGTTTCGGCCAGGTGCAGGGCGAGTTTGTCGCTGGCCGAGCCGTTTTGCTGCTCGTTCAGGGCGTCACGCACGGCATCCAGCTGCCCGGGCTCCAGCTGGCGCATCAGCTTGCCGATGAACTGCATCTGGCGACGCTTGCCTTCAAAGTTGGTGATGCGTTTGGCTTCCGCAATCGCCTCGGCCAGCTTGTCAGGCAGGGCGGCCCGGGTCAGCAGGTCCGCACGCAGGTCCAGCAGGGCGACGCCGAGCTTTTGTAGCTCGTCGCTTTCTTTTTTCAGGTCGGTACGGCTTTGCTCGTCGGTGCCTTTGAGCTCGCGTTTGAGCTCCAGATCAAGCTCGCTGCCTTCGGCCACAAACTGTCCGCGGACGAAGTAGCCTTTTTTGAGTTTTCGGGTCATTACAGGGGGCAGGTGAGGCGGGTGGGAACAGCCAAGTATCATAGCCGTCCGTATGAAGAAACCCAACACCTCTCCCCAAGCTACCCTCAAAGCCACTGTGAAGACCGGCGCGACAGCTGCCTCTCGCGCCGTCAGCGGCTTCAGCTATAGCCGCCCGTTTTTTGAAGACCTAGTGGATACCGCGCTGAAACACGCCAAAAAGCTGGGTGCTACCGATGCCGCTGCCGAGGCCTCGGAAGGCTGTGGCTTGAGCGTTTCCGTGCGCAAGGGCGAGCTGGAAAACGTGGAGCGCAACCGCGACAAGTCGCTGGGCGTCACGGTTTATCTGGGCAAACGCCGTGGCAACGCCAGTACGTCGGATTTTTCGAGAGCCGCCATCGAGCAGACCGTGCAGGCCGCCTACGACATTGCGCGTTTCACGGCTGAAGACCCGTTTGCTGCGTTGCCGGACGCGGCGGATATTGCCATGCCTGCCGAACAACGCACCGACCTGGATTTGTTTTACCCCTGGGCCATCACCAGCGAGCAGGCCGCCGAACTGGCCATGGCCTGCGAGGCGGCGGCGCTGCAAACCAGCAAACGAATCACCAACAGCGAAGGCGCCGGCGTGTCGGCGCAGCAGTCGCATTTTTTCAGCGCGCACACCTCGGGCTTTAGGGGTGGTTACGCCAGCTCGCGGCACTCTATGTCGGTGTCGCCCATTGCGTCCAGCCCCGGCAAGGGCCAGGACATGCAGCGTGATGCGTGGTACAGCTCCATGCGCAACGCCGAAGAACTTGCGTCGCCCCAGGCCATTGGCCGCTACGCCGCCGAGCGGGCGCTGAGCCGCCTGAAATCACGCAAGATTGCGACGACCGAGTGTGCGGTGCTGTTTGAGTCGCCGCTGGCGGCCGGATTGCTGGGCAGCTTTGTGCAGGCCATCAGTGGTGGTGCGCTGTATCGCAAGAGTTCTTTTTTGATGGATTCGCTGGGCAAACAGGTGCTGCCCAAACACATTGACATCGCGGAAGACCCGTTCATCAAACGCGGCAAGGGCAGCTCGCCGTTTGACGAAGAAGGCGTGAAAGTCCAGGCCCGCCAGGTAGTGGAAGCCGGGCGTGTTCAGGGTTACTTTCTGAGCAGCTACTCGGCCCGCAAGCTGGGCATGAAGACGACGGGTAATGCGGGTGGATCACACAACCTGATCTTGAGCTCACGCCTGACCAAAGCGGGCGACAACCTGGACG
>Ga0116157_10005853_pt1 | contig 11241 bp, 6 predicted proteins | sample AD_UKC048_MetaG_FD_89882 | JGI IMG/M metagenome (GOLD analysis project Ga0116157, IMG submission 89882) | Active sludge microbial communities of municipal wastewater-treating anaerobic digesters from USA - AD_UKC048_MetaG | ecosystem: Engineered > Bioreactor > Anaerobic > Digestate | place: USA... | reverse complement strand
TCTATGGAAGAAAGGCCAACGAAAAGCGTGTCGAATTAAACATTCCCATCATCGAAAGTTATCTAAACTTTGTATTCTTTCCTTCAAAATCATATAGAGGAGAAAGGTGGCAAACCAAAAAGAATCCAACCAAGGAGAATCCATTGATCCATAAATGGAAGATTGTGTACGCAAATAAGAAGGATGGTTGGAAAGGAGATAGAGACGTCCTGAGATATTATATTGATGACACCACTTGCTTTCAACTCAATGTCGTGCATACCTTTTATCCCGATAGTGTCCAAGTTCTGGGGAGCCTTGTAAAAGTTGATACAAGGAAGGATCTACACGATTGGGAAAAAGAATTTCCTGAATATGAATGGTTGAGATTGAGTAGGGAGCAGATAGATAGTGTCAGAAATGTTTGGGGGTATTGAGATATTTTTTTTAAATGGGCAAATTAGGACAAAAAGTTATTCGCTGAATAGAAAGAGTTGACAAGCAATGGTTTTATTGATTTCATCATAGTAAAAGAAAAATGAGCTTTTGTGGCTAAGCTTTTGTAATTTAACCTGACCATCGAAAATGTCATGTAAAAAAAGCTTTATTATAACCAACCAAACAACACCATTCAAATAGTTTAAGGTATGAAAAAAATAGCCACAATCACTTTCATCTCTCTATTGAGTCTTCATTTATTTGGCCAGAAAATCTGGAGTTTAGAAGATAAAACTATCCTTCTGGAAGGGCTGGAAAAAACTAAAATGGAATTGATAAATGAAGTTCAAAATTTAAATTCCTCGCAATTTCATTTTAAACCAGATTCCATAACCTGGTCCATTGCAGAAGTCATGGAACATGTAGCGGTTTATGAGGAATACCTTTACTGGGATTTGTTTTATGGCCAATATACTCCTAAGCGCCATGATCTAGTCAATAAGGTGAAAGGGAATGATGAAAAGTTTCTGGGATATGCTACTGAGCAATCCAAAGGTTCTTCACCCTGGGTTGCCTTACCACTTGGCAGATTTAATAAAAAGGAAGACTTAGTTAATTATTTCTCCCGCTTCAGAAATGAAGTCGCAATATTTATTAAAAATACAGATTGTGATCTAAGACTTCATATTGTCTATCGGTCTCCCGATAGTGGAATATGGACTGAAAGAGATCTTCACCAGCATACATTGATTTGGATTGCCCACACAGAACGACACACCAACCAAATCAGAAAAATAAAAAGTAATTCGGCTTATCCAAAAGATCAGCAAAAACTGTGGACAGAAGAAAATAGACAATTTTTAATCAGTGAATTAGCAAAATCCAAAAGCCAAATGATTGCTATGACAGAAAATCTGAGTTTATCGCAATGGCATTTCAAACCTTCTCAAGAGTCCTGGAGCATCGCACAGGTTGTTGAACATATTGGTCTATATGAAAGAATGGTGATGCAGGAAGCGATGATTGCCATCAATGTAGATCCACAAGCTGAGTTGATTGGCGAGGTTTTGACAGATAGTATTTACTTATCATGGATGGGGGAAGAAAATCCTCATGTAGCATCCGGAAATGCGATACCGTTGGGATTCATGGAGGGAAAAAACAATTTAAACTTTTTCCTTTATGGTAGAGATTTGATATTAGATTATGTAACATCTACCGATAAAGATTTAAAAGCTCAATTTACAAGCAGAGAAGGTGAGCCAAATAATAGAAGAAGTATACACAGTTTATTTGTGGTACACTTTGGTCATACTTACAGGCATTTAAGACAGATTGATAGAATTAAATCCGACTCTAATTTTCCAAAGAATTAAGGTTTCATAAACCACTGGTTTGTAGATGCAAAGCTTAGTTTTTCGTTAGAAAACGAGTTTCTTTAGCGAGGTGATTTATCTACATTTAGGACTTTTGAAAAAAGATGTATTCATAAATTGTCTCTTTAATATAATGCCTAAGATATATCCTGCTGGCAGAGGCTTAATTAAAACCAAGGAATGAAGTCTTGGCGCCTTGTGCATTCTCAAAACAAAACCTCTCCATATCCGAAAAATTCCAAATAAATTCTGTCACACTTTGCCTTTTCAATACTTATTAAAATACAAGCATTTAGGGTGCAAAGAATAACATGTATTGGTCTTTTCTTTTTTTTAGTATTTTTGTCTTGCTCAAGTCACAAGCTTGCAGCGGATCATTCACTTAAATCAGTTTATCAATACAAGGAAGACGTGCCAAATCCAAATTCCGATCTGGCTTCAAAAAACTTCAATTTGTCGCAGCAGACATTTGAAGAACTTTTGGAGGCTTTGCAAAATGGCGATAATCAATTGTTTAAGCAAGCTTTTCTTGCTCAGGCAAATGATGTAATCAGTAATCTGAAATCGAAATACAAGGCAGAACACAATGACGCCTATGATGCTTTTTTAGACACATTGCTGGTGTTCAGATCCAGAATGTTGGATGGAAAAGTAAGTTATGGTAATTTGAGATTCCTGCTTTTGCAAATGTCATCCCAACATTATCTACGGATGGTTGGCAAAAAAACAGATGAATTGACAGAAACTGCCATGGAGTTTTTGCAAGACGAAGAAGACGAAAAACCTTATAATGAACAGCAATTGGAAGCTCTGGAACGCGCATTCAAAAAATTGAATGAACTGTGTAGTGAACTTTTGTTGCTCAATTATTATCAAGGTCTGAAATTGTCTGCCATTGCTGAAAAGCTGGAGCGAAGTCCAGATGCTGTGCGTAAACAAAAGGAGCGGTGCAAACAATCGCTCATTGAACTATTTAACAAAGAATATCATGAATGATCTCAAAAAGAATCTGAATTCCTCCGATCCCAATATTCAGGATCTTGCCGTACAACAAGGTATCAAACAAGTGTTTGACAAAAAACTTCGTGCAGAATGGGCAAATGATTTGCAAATGCAGTACGGTCTTCAAAAGGAAGAACCAATGGCAACTGAGGCCATAATTGAAATGAAACCCAAAGGAAAAGTAATTTCCATGCGAAAGTGGATGGCTATAGCTGCTTCATTGCTCATTTTAGTCTTTGCATACCAATGGTTTATGGCAAGCGGTCCTTCCATTCAAGAACAAGCCAACATTTATGCTTTTGCGGACCAACCTATACATCCTGGAGCTGTCAAAGGTGGTGAAACACTTTCAGAAAATTATACCCAAGCCCTCGTGGCATTCAACGAAGGAAATTGGAAGTCCGCGTTTGATGGCTTTAAGTCTCAAGTTCCAATGACGGCTGAAACCGCTTATTACGCTGCATTATCAGCATTTCAACTCAAAAACTACCCTGAGGCTATCAATCTTTTGACCAATAATGTACCTGAAGAGTCGGTCTATAATCAAGAACGAAAGTGGTATTTAGCCACAGCACTTATTTTGAATGATCAAGTAGCGGAGGGTAAAGAAATATTGTCGCAAATCAAAACGGGTGAGTGGAAATATGCTGAAGCTCAATTGTTGCTCAAATCGAAAGATTAATTTTGATTTATTGCGGATCGCTAGTGTTAAGTTTTCTACCATTGCAATAGATTAGAAGAAGAAAGGCATGTACCTATAGCCATAGGTAGGCTAATCACTTTGTAAACAATAAAGAAAACCTACTAATTCATGAGTCCACTGCCTGTGCCTGGGGTTGTCACTTTTTTGTACCGTCAAAAAAGTAACCAAAAAACCTCCTCCCTACACTGTGACACTGTGTAGGGACAAAAAACTCGTATCTGGCTTTTGTAATTCTTTTAACTGCTTGGGCACTATTCACCGTGCTTGGGTCCTGTGCTACTCGATCAGTTTTGTATCGGCCTTATTTTTTTTAGCTGACGAACTTCAAAAATACGTTAAGTGCAAAAAACTGTTCGAACTATAAGTGTCCTCAAGCCAATGAATCGGTGCTGATGTAGCAAAAACATTGAAACAAAGCCAAAAGTGAGTTTTTTTTGCATAGTATTTTTGGAGTGAATGAGCGTTAAGAAAAAAATTCAGCCTTGATTTTTTTGCTACTTTTTGTTCCTACACTGTGTAGGAACAAAAAAGTAGAAGAAATCTACTTTCTTTCTCTAATTTTTGTTAATAACACATATACTATTTTTAAACGTGTCATAACCTCTGGAAATCTGGTATTGATCCAATAGGGGTTAAATTTGATTAAACTCGTGCGACGCTCGGGGAATCAAATCCTTCATTTCTTACAGCCCAGAATTGGCCAGCATTGAGGTTGAATTGATTACAATATTGTTATTTAGAGCTTTACGATTTTTCTCATTCCAGTTGGTCGTCCCACTGCATCATAGGCTATTAAGGTATAAAAACCTGCATGTAAAAAAGAAATGTCGATTTGTTGGTCCAAGGACAAGGCAAAGTTTTGTCCGCTAGTGGAAAAAGCACTCAGCTTATGGATATCATTTAATAATTCATCAGTAATGGAAATATGGTCGGTTGCTGGAATAGGGTAGACCTCCATTATCGGTAATGTCTCTACAAAACTGCCATTCACATATTCACCAAAGATGGAAAAATTATCTACATGATAGGTGTGACCTGAATAATTACCACTATCAAAAAGGAGGACAAGATCAAGTGCTTTTATAGGGTCAACAGTGGCGTCAAGAATGTCTAAAAAAACAAACTTTATGCGATGCCATTCGCCCACTTTTTCTATAATACCTACATACCTGCTATGTCTTCCCAAAGGAAAATTTTCAGGTGTAGCGATACTTGGGTCTTCCAATTGTAGAATGATTTGTGTTCCCACCGGCGCTTCAGTCAGCACATCCATTTGCAATTCAAGCTGGCCATCAACCAATTTTTGTGCATCAATTTCAGGAAGTCGGAAATACCAAACATCGTACTGGTCGTTGATGCTTCTTTCATAAGAACTACACAAAGGAGAATCATTTATTTCGTTGGGTTTTGGATTAGAGATTTTACTTGAAAGTTTACCCGAAAATTTACCAATGCTTGTTGAAGTTATATGGTCATCATCCAAGATTATATCAAGCACAGTTTTACCACCAATTGTTTGGACATATTTTTGCAAATTTAGAATTTGACAGCCGTCATTGACTTCATATTGTAGGGTAGAAGGTTGATCCTTCCAATTGATTTCAACCTTTTCATGATTCATAAAACTTACACCAATTTTGGTATCATCAATGATCCAATTACCCGCTCGTAAAACATCTACATTTTTTATTTCATAGGGCACATTTCTGCTTCCTTTTATGGTCGTTGCTTGGCCTGTGATGTAAGGAAAGTGATCACCAGAAAAAACCGAAACTTCTTTCACAGCCAAAGTAGCCGGAAACTTGGTAGTTCCGTTGGGATTGCCATAAACATAACCACCAGCAAGGAGCCCTATGGTCAATCTGCAATTGCCATTACCCGGCCAAAAGGCTTCATTTCCATTTCTTGGAATTTCTGAAAAAAGCGCTCCGTCCAATGCAAATCTGATCATTTCCGCGTCCCAATCAATGGTATACAAATGGAATTCGTCTGCCAAACTATTTTCATATTGATTGGCAGAAGCTGTAAAGAACGGATCTGTTTTTGCGAAAACGCGGTGTGTTGTTGCAGTGGTAGCCCAATAAAATGTGCCATCTGTCAATATTTCTTCCAAATTTGTAACGCTGCTGTCTTGCAATATAAAGCACGCCGCCAATCCTTTACCAGAGGGGAGTTTTGCACTGATGGCTATTCTTCCTTCAATTGGTAATAAAAAAGGTTCACTCATACAGATACCTGAGCTGATAGGAAAATTGGAATCAGCGATTTGAGTTGCCAGAATGTGCATTTGCCCACTATCAGTAACACTGACCTGATTGGACTTGAAATTCACCAAAAGATTGTTGTCCCAGCCACAATGATTGATGGAGCAACCATCTCCCTCAAATCGGTGCCAACTCGCTAGCTCGGCACTATTTGAGAATTTAAGTTGAGTTTCTTTTTGCAAACATTGGCCAGAAATTGTCACTATAAAAAATAGGTTGACGATGATAGAAAGTGCAATTTTCATGAACAGTTTGTTTTAGATTTTTAGAATTTTGAAGTTGTAGACCTTAGCTTTTGTATTTATCTTGAGTAAACTAATGCCTGGCGAAATTTGAGGTTCAATATAATTGGTATTGCCTGTTTGGGACCATTGCATTTTACCTTGCATATCATAGATTTCTACACTAATAATTTCCTCTTGTATATCAAAATGTAAGGTTTCACTAAAAGGATTGGGATAAACCGTTGCATCCTTAAAGTTTGATTTGTCAATATCAGAAAGCAAACGATGTAAGGGAATAGAAATGAGCATTTCAGAACCAGGTATTAAATTGAAGGTAGGGCTCAAGCCGTCCTGATCCCAACCGTCAATAAAGTAGGCTCCTGTCCCAAATTTTTCTAAATTGCATTGCAGCTGATGCGTGCCCGCGTCCAGATTCATAAATTTAAATACGCCAAAAGCATCTGTTTTTACAGTTTTTATCGAATCACCTCCAGAGTCTACAAGGGTAATTTCGCCATTTGAGAGCAATTCATCGTCGATATCTGGGAAGTTATTTTTATTTAAATCCACAAATACCATCCCTGATAATTGGGCAAAAGGTACAGGTTCATATAATTGTCGCTTGGGAACTATTTGTTTTCTTGTTGAGGCGCTGCTCCACTTAAATTCAATGATAGAGCCGCCCTTTGATTCAAGGTATTCTACCCTTATTCTATATTTTTTACCAGCTTGCATTTTTTTTGTGGCCACCAATTCAGTTGGCGGTTGATTGTGCCATTCATCAATGAGCAACTCTTCATCTATGTAAAGCCTGGACCCATCATCGGTAAAGAGGTAAAATGTGTAATCTTCATTGAATATTGGCTGAATATAACCTGTCCATCTGACGATAAAAAAATCGCGGCCTATGTTTTTGTCAGGACTTCCTTGTCCCCAATCAAATTGAATTAAAGAGTCAGTTCTGATCATGATCGGATCCCCTCTAAAAATAAACTCTTCATCTTCGAAATATTCGCCTCGTAATCCGTTACCAGTTCCCAAAATGTGTGCTTGGTGAAAAACGTGAAGCGTTATTAAAGAATCTGGCATATTTAACTCCCGAGTTTGGCTAGTTAAATTCCCGTCCCATGCAGAAAACCTGATAACACTGTCTCCAATGATTTGGTCATTTTGCACAAACAATCGCCGTAAAAGACCTTTAGTACCATAAACAGAAGCAGGTAGGGTATAAATGCTGCCATCAATATTGACCTTCAGTCCAGGTTTACCCTCAATATTAATCCTTGAAATATCCGGATATAAATCAAGCACATGGCTACCTGAAAGCCCTGTTGAATCCGTAGCAAAAAGTGAAATTCTAATCCAAACATTGGTATCAGTTTCTCCGATGGACGGAATAAATATTTCAGGATTGGTTGTACAACACATAGATTCTACCAAAGGGTGGCTGTGGGTGCCATGGTGTAAATCTATTTTCCATTCTAGTGCCCTTGGATGCTTCAACCTGCCTTCATCAACAGCCCTGCCAGCAAATGTAAGTTTGTCACCTGCCTTGTATTTATAGTCGTCATATGGTAAAATGATCAAGGGTTGGGGTCTTGTCCCATCGATTACTTTGATGTGAATGGGTGCGGTGGTATCCATGCCTAAATGATTACTGACGATACATGTCAAAAGATAATCATTTGGTTGGGGGAGCAAGTTTGTAAGCTCAATGGTTGAGCTCGTACCTTTGTTTATAACAGTCGTATCCAAAATCCAGCTATAAACTAGCTCCCCCTCACCAAATGCCGTCACCCCAATATTAGCACTTTCTTTTTTTGCAATTTTTATATCCTCTGGTTGGCTAGCAAAGTAGGGTGCACCATTGCCGCTATAGGATATTTCCCAAACAGCACCATCAAAAGTAGATGTGTTGTCAGCAGTACTACCTCCTCCAATACCAGATCTGGTGAGCATCAATATTTTTCCTTTTTGGGTAACGTGGATAGCCAACGGCCTTTCATCACTTTTCATCCAAACTTTGTATTGATTACCAGTTTCATTTTCTTTAAAATACCTTACTTCTCCAGAGCAATAATCCGCGAATAGAAATACGTCTTGTATAGATTCTGGTAAAATGGAATTGTTTTTTGTCAAGGCAGCTCCTACAATGGCGCACCCTTTGTCATGCCCATAATAAAAATAAGGATTATGGTAATTCGCCAGACCATCACCAGAACCTGAACCTTCAAAGTATGGCCAACCATAATTTCCGCCTTTGTCGATGATATTTACTTCTTCTGCTAAACCTTGGCCCACATCAGAGATCCAAATTTTATTGATTTCATCATCATAAACAATTGAAAATGGATTTCGAAGTCCGATTGCATAAATTGCTTGATAAATTCCAGAGGTTTGATTGACAAATGGATTGTCTGCGGGTATTTTTCCATCTTCTTCTAATCTTAAAATTTTGCCAAGAGTACTAGCCAATGATTGCGCTGCGGGACCGTTAGATCCATCTCCAGTACCAATGAATAAATGACCCGTAGAATCAAAGACCATCGCTCCACCATTATGGATATCTCCAGACAATTTATCCAGTTCTATGATTACTTCTTCTGAACCAGGAATGGCATGATCACCGTTTGACTTTACCCGAATTACTCTATTCCGAGCTTCATTTGGCACCGTATAATAAATGTATACATATCCATTGCTGACATAATCTGGATGAAGCGCAATGCCAAGTAGACCTCTTTCATTAAATGCATCAACATCAAGGGTGATGAAAGGATCTTTCAAAGCTTTTCCGTTTTCAAATATCAATACCTCACCATGTTTTTCTGCAACCCAAATCCTTCCAAAAGGATCAATGGTCATTGCAACAGGATTAAGTCCTGAAATGATTTTTTCAAGTTTGAATCCTGTAGGAACGCTTTGAGTGAAAGCCAAATTGAACCCTCCCAATAAGGCAATCAATGATAGAAATAAATACTTTATGCTTGTATTCATAGAAAATGGAGTGAGGTGAAGGTGATATTAAAAATGGAAGCCGTAACCAAAGAAAATGGTCTGCATACCCGCCATAGACAAACCAGAAATGATGATGCCTGATATGATCATGGCAAATGGCACATAAACCAGGATCTTGGCCAACTTACTTTCCCAACCTATTTTGTGAAGTATTGGAAGTAAAGCAAATGAAAGGCACAATCCCAAAAAGGAAATTTGGAACATGAGTATGCTTGCTATCCCAAATATGATGGCAACTGCTATCTCAAAACCTTGAACAATTTTGGTATCCGGATGACTTTTTGCTAAAAAATCAGACCAGGATTTCTTCACGCCAGTGATCATGTTTTCACTTGTATTGGTTTCTTTTACTGTTTGCTCACCGGTGACCAGAAAAATTGCTTTACCAGTGATGAAATATGCTAAAACTCCAAGGGTTGATAAAGGTGAAAGTGCTGCATACAAAGCGGTACTCTTACTCAAAAACCTGATCATGGTAAGCGGTTTATTGATCAATCCGATGATGAAACACAATACCGGGCTGAAAAAGGTCAGCATCGTGATGAGATAAAAATCAAAATCATAAATAACATTAAAACCACTATCCAAACTGAGAATCGGAATTAAAAATGTATGTGTACCCAACTCCATGGTCATGATGGATGATTTGCCAAGCAATACTGGAATAATCAAATTTGCATTGATCATAAAAAGAAAATAAAGCATGGTAAGTGGCAAGTTGAGTGTAGGAAATAGGATGTCCAACTTTTCTTGCCAAGTAATGTTTTTGGCTTTGAGCAACCAAACAAACTTTTGATGTAAAAACTCGGAAGTTCCTCTGGTCCACTTCATGTGCCTTACTCTGAAAGCCCTTACTGTATCAGGAAAGTCCTCATAACAAATGACGTCTTCGACAAATTTAGCGCGGTAGCCTTTTTCTCTGGCCTCGATGGCAAATCCAAGGTCTTCGCTGACAATGTTTGGAAAGCCACCGATTTCTTGCCATGTTTTTCTTCTCAATAAAGCTCCGTGACCCAAGAACATTACAAATCCAAAATCATTTCTGAGAGGCTGATACCATTTCCAATGTAAGTCAATTCCCACACCCATATCCCTAGCGAGCAATGATGGTGAATTTGGATTTGCCCGGTGGTTGGCCTGAACAAAACCAAGAGTGTCATCGTACTCCATTTCAGGAGCCAATTTGGAGAGAAAATCTACGGGTAATATTTCGTCGGCATCTGCAATGGCAAAATATTTTTCTTTGCAAACTGTGCTAAGGGCATTGTTCATATTACCAGCTTTAAAGCCATGTCTGTTGCTTCTTCTCACAACTTCCACTCGATCAGGGTATTCACTTGCAAAATTGTCAACCAATTGTTTGTATTCATCTTTGTTGCTGTCATCGCAGATATATACTTTGTAATTTGGATAGTCTTGGGCGATGCATGATTCCAAACTTTCTCGCACAAAATCATTGCAAGTAGTGTAAAGGATGGCCACATTTGGGTACTCCAACAAAGGTTTTCCTACCGCTGTTTTTTTGCTCAGAAAGAATTTATAAAATACCGCAAAGCTCACAATGGAAAGGTTGTAAATTCCATAAAGCCAGGCAAAATTGATGAAAAGAATGAAAAGCCCAAGACAGATGAATTTGGGTGTGGTATCTGCCATATCCATAAGCTGTAGCAATCTTGGTTGAAACCAAACCACCGCTGCAAGCCATGCTGAGAATACAACAATGTACAACATGGGAGAAGGTTTGTGTTTTTTCTTTGCATCGCTGCTTTGCGCCAAATCTGCATATGTGCCTGTACGGCTTAGTTGCCCAGAAAGAGCAGATAATTCACCTGTGGTGCTGATAAATTTATTCATAACTAATTTTTGTGTCTGATTAAGAGATAGAGTTTTTATTATTTAAATTTTAATCTGAAGCCCAATGAACCAATCATGATTGACTGATTGGCTGTGCCTTCATAATTGGCAAGGAGGATGATGGCCATTTTTTCATTAAAAGGAATGGAGGTAAGGAAAAAGCCACCATTTACAGATTCTGTAAAATGTGCATTTTCACCACTCAACAAATGGGTATTACCTTTGAAATATCCTATGTCAGTATGTATTTTGTCATTAAATGTGAAATGTATGCTTCCTAGAAAGCGATGAGCATGCGGTAATGCCACGTTTTCTTTTGAATTAAAATAAGTCAGACCGAGGCGCAACCATTTGGTGAGATTGCCTTCTATACCCAGCCTGCC
>Ga0116157_10005849_pt1 | contig 11245 bp, 6 predicted proteins | sample AD_UKC048_MetaG_FD_89882 | JGI IMG/M metagenome (GOLD analysis project Ga0116157, IMG submission 89882) | Active sludge microbial communities of municipal wastewater-treating anaerobic digesters from USA - AD_UKC048_MetaG | ecosystem: Engineered > Bioreactor > Anaerobic > Digestate | place: USA... | reverse complement strand
TGTCGACGGCAGACAACGCCAACGATTCAATTGCCGGTGCCGATCAGGAACTGCACAGTGCCATCGCCAACCTGGTCAACAACGCCATACGCTACACACCGGCTGGCGGCACCGTGCACGTGCTGTGGTCGATACACAGCGATGGTGTGGGTGAGCTCGAAGTTCGCGACACCGGTATCGGCATCGCCAAGGAACACCTGCCGCGGCTGACGGAACGCTTCTACCGCGTTGATGGCAGCCGTTCGCGAGACACGGGCGGCACGGGCCTCGGGTTGTCCATCGTCAAGCATGTCGCGCAGCGACATGGCGGCGAACTCGAGATCACCAGCGAACCCGGTCAGGGCTCCAGCTTCAAGCTGTTGTTCCCCGCTGCACGGGTGAGATCCGCAGCGAAATCGACGGATCCCGCGGAAGGCGATGCCAGCGCGCCGGCTTCGGTCGACAACCGCCACGTTGACATCACCTGAATTGCCGGCGGTCTGGAACGGCGTTGTGACTGGAGCAGCTCAACGCTCAGTCGCCGCCTTGTCGCGTCCCTGTCGGCCGTAGATCACCATCCACTCCGTGCGGTCGGTGGGTCGGGATTCTCGCGCCACGCGAGTCCAGCCAGAAGGTGCCGGCGGCCGCTTGCCCTTGCGGGGCTCGACTTGCAGCAGGTAGCCACACTCGGTGCTGGTCGAACTGCCGCTGGCGTCGACACGGAAACCGCCGAAGTATTCCAGTGCGGCCTGGAAGCTGCGCTGAATGCGAGGGGTGGCGATGCAGGCATCCTGGGGCACGTGCATCGCCACGCGGTCGACCAGCGGTCGGTAGCTGCGCGCGTAGTCCAGCACGGGCAACATGAGCGTCATCACCAGCAGCCAGCACAGGGCCACACCACTCGCCGGCAGTACCAGGCTTTTCCATATCGCGTGCTGGTTGCGGCCGGTTCGCCATCGAACCAGCCAGACCCAGGCCAGACTTCCCGCGGTGGCCAGAATGAGTGCAATCAATGAGAACTCTGGCGTGAATCCCGGAGCCAGCTTCACGACGTTCTGAGCCGGACGCACCGGAAAGCCGATCTGCATCGACGCGTAGATGACCCAGAACGCGATTGCGCAGACACTGAAAAAGAACACGGAGAACCAGTCGACTGCTGCCGCCGTGCTGCGCTTGAGTGTCGGCAATGCAAACGCCGCCAGCAGTGCCCAGGCGGGAAGCGACAGCATCAGCACCCGGTCCTGTCCACCTCCCACGATGCTGGCGACGGCGGTGACAGCCGCGCAACCCAGGGGAACGGCGATGTGCCGGTTGAGGACGTGGCGCCGCCAACGCCACAGCGTCCACAGTGCCATCGGCCAAGCCGGCCAGAGGAACCACAGCCACTGCCGGGGAACCGCCAGCACCTGATCAAGAGTGCGGTAGTTGCCCACCTGCCATGCCCAGAGGTCGAGTCCGGTCGAGAAAGCGGCCGTCGCGGCAGTTGCACCAGCGACCCAGGGCGCGAAGCGGCGCACGATCGGATAGTTGGATCTGGCGCTCACCGCAATGCCTATCGCACCCAACGCCACGGCGATCGTGGGCGCGCCACAGGCGGCGAGCGCGGGCAGGCTGATCATCAAGGCGACCTTGGGTCGCGGACCGCGGAACGGACTGGCAGCCAATGCGTAGATGAACAGTGCCACGCAAGCCAGTTGCCCGAGTTCAGGCGTGGTCTCGTGTCCGAGTTGCAGCAGACCCAGCGTGGCGATCAGCGCGAGCAGCGCACCATCGGCCATGGCCCTTGCATAGTCGATGGGGTCGGCTTCGCCTCCGAAGGCGAACGGCAGGGGCTGAGCGGCTTCAGTGCGCGCCAGATGGTATGCGGCGTGCCAGGTCAGCAGCAGCACCGACACCAGCAGCATGGCGAACGGAATACGCGCCGCCAGAGCCGGATCGACCCAGGGTCCGAGCAGTCGGATGAATGCCGCACCGAGCCAGTAGGGAAGCGGGGACGGGTCGGCTGCCACCCCGCCGATCGCTGGCATCCACCAGGATGAACGGCCATCGACCATGCTGATCATGTAGCCGAACGCCGTCACATCGGCATTGCGCCAGGGATCGCGTCCGAAAACCCCCGGCAGAACATACGCTGCGCAGAACAGCAGCAGTGCCCAGCGCGGGAGGCGCTGCACAGCGCGCTGCGACACCAGGGCGGGGTTCAGTGAGGAATTAATCATCCAAAAAAAAGGCAGCCTAGGCTGCCTTTCTGATCGTGCAGGCGCAGCCGCCCCGCGTTACTTCTTCAAGTGCGCAAACTTGTTGCGGAACTTCTCGACGCGGCCGCCGAGAGAATCGACGCTCTTCTGCGTGCAGTGTAGAACGGGTGCGATTCGCTGGTGGTTTCAAGCTTGAACAGGGGCACTTCGCGACCGTCGTCAAGCTTGATGGTTTCCTTCGTCGTGGCGCACGAACGCGTGACGAACTTGAATCCGTTGGACAGGTCCACGAAGCACACGTCGCGGTAGTTGGGGTGAATGCCGTCTTTCATTGGAACCTCTGAGCTATGTCGCGGGAGCCACGCCGAACCATTCGGCGCACTTGCCACTGTGAGGGAAACCTCGAATTATAGGTCGATCCAGCCCAAGACAATCGGGCAGAGACCGCTCAACCGCCGCGACGCATCATGTCGAAGAAATCGTGGTTGGTCTTGGTGGACTTCATCTTGTCCAGGATGAACTCCATCGCCTCGATTTCGTCCATCGGATAGAGCAGCTTGCGCAGGATCCAGGTCTTCTGGAGGATCTCAGGCTTCAGCAACAACTCTTCACGACGGGTGCCCGACTTGTTCAGCAGGATCGACGGATACACGCGCTTCTCGGCCATGCGTCGATCGAGGTGGATTTCGCAGTTGCCGGTGCCCTTGAACTCCTCGTATATCACCTCGTCCATCCGGCTTCCGGTATCGACCAGCGCGGTGCCGATGATGGTCAGCGAGCCACCCTCCTCGATGTTGCGGGCCGCACCGAAGAAGCGCTTCGGCCGCTGCAAGGCGTTGGCATCGACGCCGCCGGTCAGCACCTTGCCGCTGGATGGCAACACGTTGTTGTAGGCGCGGGCCAGCCGGGTGATCGAGTCGAGCAGGATCACCACGTCCTTCTTCATCTCGACCAGACGCTTCGCGCGTTCGATCACCATCTCGGCCACCTGCACGTGACGCTGCGCTGGTTCATCGAAGGTCGAGCTGATGACCTCGCCGCGCACGGTGCGCTGCATCTCGGTCACTTCCTCGGGTCGTTCATCGACCAGCAGCACGATCAGGTGCGCTTCGGGGTAGTTGGCGACGATGGCGTGTGCGAGCTGCTGCATCATCACCGTCTTGCCGCTCTTCGGCGCAGACACCAGCAGGGCGCGCTGGCCCTTGCCGATAGGTGCGATCAGGTCGACGATGCGCGCGGTGATGTTCTCATCGGACTTGATGTCACGCTCCAGCTTGAACTGCTCCTTCGGGAAGAGCGGCGTCAAGTTCTCGAACATGATCTTGTTCTTGCTCTGCTCCGGTGTCAGGCCATTCACCTTGTCGACCTTGACCAGAGCGAAGTAGCGTTCGCCATCCTTGGGTACGCGCACTTCGCCTTCGACATCGTCACCGGTGTGCAGGTTGAAGCGGCGGATCTGGCTGGGACTGAGGTAGATGTCGTCGGTGGACGCCATGTAGCTGGCATCCGGCGCGCGCAGGAAGCCGAATCCGTCGGGAAGCACTTCAAGCACGCCGTCGCCGAACACCTGTTCACCGCCCTTGGCGCGCTTCTTCATGATCGCGAACATCAGTTCCTGCTTGCGCAGGCGCGTGACGTTCTCGATCTCCAGCGCCTCACCCATCGTGATGAGTTCGGAGACGTGGAGCGCTTTCAGTTCAGACAGGTGCATGGAGGCGAAACCGGGAAAATGATCAACAGGTGTATCCGGGCACGAGCGCAGCCTGCTGTCAGGTGCTTCCGTGATTCGGCGCCGACATTGACATGTCGCGCAACGATCGGGTGGGGGAGGGCCGCCGACTTGTGGTCTGGCGGAATCACTGGGCTACCGGAATCCGAGCGTGGGACTGCGGGCGATCGACAAGGTGGAGCGGAGAACTCCACCCGACAGCCGGAGATTATAGGTTGCCGTCGATGAATGCTGTCAACTGGGCTTTCGTGAGGGCGCCGACCTTGGTCGCCGCGAGCTGCCCGTCCTTGAACAGCATCAGCGTGGGGATACCACGAATGCCGTACTTGGCTGGCACGTCACGGTTGTCGTCGACGTTCATTTTCGTGACCTGCAGACGACCGTCGTAGGCTTTCGATACCTCGTCGAGGATCGGTGCGATGGCTTTGCAGGGACCGCACCATTCGGCCCAGTAATCCACCAGCACCGGCTTGCTGGACTGGATGACGTCGCTGTCGAACGAGGCGTCGGAGGTGTGTGTGATCAGTTCGCTGCTCATGGGGTTGTCCTTGGTACGAGCGAGCCCGGAGGTAGGCTGCAAGGCACAATGATTTTGGCACATCGGGTGCTTTGGCTTGCGTCCTGCGAGGCTGGCGAGACGAGTCCTTTTCTATCGCCACGATGACAAAAATCTTTCTCGATATCGCGGACAGGGACCCCTGGTCGTCCGCAGCGACCGCATCGGTGTCCTGGGCACGTGAGCAAGGCGTGAGCCTGCGCGACGCTGTGTTCCTGGTTCCGTTCGCACAGCACCTCCCACTCGCCCGCCAGGCCTGGGGGGACGTCGAGACATGGATGCCGCGGGTCGAAACGACCCAGACCCTGGCCCGCAGCGCAGCACCTCCCGAGCCGGTGGCGGAACTCGACGTCTGCTTCGATGCCGCGCTGGACGACCTGACCGCCAGGCGCCTGCTGCGCGGACAGGCAGCCTTTGCGGCGTGGTCGCGCCGGGATCCGCAGGCCTTCGATCAGGCCGCGAACGCAGTGATGCAGACCGCGCAGGCGATCGCCCGGGCGATCTCGGCCGTGCCCCCGGTTCATCGGGCGGCGCGCGGCGCATCGATTCGCGAGATGCTCGGCGCGGTGGGAGGCGTCGGTGGCACGGAGCGGCATCTCGCACGCATTGCATTCGAGTGGGCCGCTGCCACGATCGTGCAGCCGACGGATGTACTTTTCTCGCTGAAACCGTCCGCGTGGATCGTTGTCCAGGCCGGCGGGGTCGACACCCTCACGCAGGCGATCGTCGATGCCGCTCCGGGCAGCTGCCCGGTGCTCTGGATCGATGCCGATCCAGCCGGAGATGACGTCATCCGGGCCATGGCCGCACAGGCCCGTGTACAGGTGCAGGTCTGCACTGACTTCGAGGACGAGGCGCAGCGCGCTGCCGCGCAGGTGCTTGCCGATCTGTCTGTCCATGGCGCTCCGGTGGCGTTGATCGCGCAGGATCGCCTGCTGGTGCGGCGGGTTCGCGCGCTGCTCGGCCGACGCGCTGTGCCGTTGCGCGATGAAACCGGATGGACGCTTTCGACCACGCGCGCAGGGGCGAGCGTCGGCTTGCTCCTGCGTGCTGCCGCACCGGCTGCCACGGTGGACGACGTGCTTGATGCGATCAAGTGCTGGCCTTCATCGGTGGTCGATCCGGCCGCTGTTGCTTCGCTCGAGTTCACCCTGCGTCGCCGCCATTGGGCTCGGCCCACCGCCGTCGATCCGGACAAACTGACTTCAGGTGCGGCAGCGTTGTGGGAACTTGCCGCGCAGGCCACCGAGCCGTTGCGCGGGGCTGGCGCGCAGCCTCTGTCAGGCTGGTGCGCCCGCGTCCGCGCAGCTATGCAGGCCAGCGGGCTGGCAGCCGCGCTCGCCCGAGATGACGCCGGTCAGCAGGTGCTTGCCTCGATGCATCTGAGCGGTAGCAGCGCTCTGGAGGGTCAGACCGAGAAGCTCACGCTGTCGGACTACGCACGCTGGGTCGACGCTGCTCTCGAGCAATCAACCTTTGTTCCTGCTTCACCCGAAGAGCCGGCCGTGATCGTGATCCCGGCCCCCCGCGCCATGCTGCGACGGTTCACAGCGATCGTGTGGCCAGGGGCGGACGAAAAGCACCTGGGGGCTGCACCCTCGCCGCATCCGCTGCTGAACGACGTCGAGGCGGCGGCACTCGGCTTGTCGACCGCGGCTGAGCGGCGCCAAGGCGAGGTGCTCGCATTCGCCCAGGCCTTGCGCGGCGCTCCGGTGACACTGCTGCGGCGCACCGACGACGATGGCGAAACCGTGTCGCCCAGCCCCTTGCTCGAGCGGCTGATGTCTGCCCGGCGTGAATCCGGGCTGATGCCACTCGGCGAGGCGCCGGATCCGCGTGCTGTGCAAGTCACTTCGCCGACGCCGGTCCCACGCCCGCTGCCTTCTGCTCCGGCACTTCTGCCGGATCGATTGAGCGCCAGTGCGTGCGAAGCTCTGCGAGCCTGTCCCTACCGATTCTTCGCGCTGCGCATGCTGGGGCTGCAGCCGGCCGAGGAACTCGATGGAGAAGTCGAGAAGCGCGACTACGGCACCTGGCTGCATGAGGTTCTGGAGCGATTTCACCGGTCTCGCCCGCCGACCATGAGCGCGCAGGACGACGCCCTTGCTCTGGCTTTGGCGGCCGCTGCTGCGCAGGCCGACATGGGACTTTCCGACGGCGATTTCCTGCCGTTCGCCGCGACGTTCGAGCGATTTGCGCCACGCTATGTCGATTGGCTGCAGGCCCGCGATCAAGACGGCGCGCGGTGGCTGGATGGCGAACGTGAATGGACGGCTCATCCCGAGGCCTGGCGGGGCATCTCGATGCACGGCGTGATCGACCGCATCGACAGCATCGCCCTTGCGGCAGGCCCGGTGACGCAGTTGATCGACTACAAGACCGGCAGCACGAGTGCCCTGCGCGACAAGGTCAAGCTGCGCCAGGAAGACACGCAGCTGCCTTTCTATGCGGCGCTGGCCATCGAGCAGGGCAGGCGAGCCGGCGGGATCGGCCCGCTCGATGCAATCTACCTGTCGCTTGATGACTCCCAGAAGATCGTGGAGGTGCGTCACCCCGAGGTCGAGCAGAGTGCCGAGGCGCTGGTGGATGGATTGGGACGGGACCTCGCGCGCCTGGCTGGTGGTGCGGTGCTGCCCGCACTCGGCGAGGGAGTGGCCTGCGAGCACTGCGATGCCCGAGGACTGTGCAGGCGGGATCAGTGGTCCGTGATCCCCGCCACGGGGGCGACCCTGTGAACGCGCCGAACGTTGCGCTGCGGCCTGCCTATCTCATAGACGGCGCCCAGGTCGATGCGCAGGACTTCTACGCCGTCGCCTGCGATCCGCGCCGGCACGTTGTCGTCGAAGCCTGCGCGGGCGCCGGCAAGACCTGGATGCTGGTGTCACGCATCCTGCGCGCGCTGCTCGACGGTGCCGAGCCACAGGAGATCCTTGCGATCACGTTCACGCGCAAGGCGGCCGGCGAGATGCGGGCCCGGCTCGCCGAGTGGTTGACCACGCTGTCGGCCGATGTCGGCACCGAGGCGCAGCGAGTCGAGGCCTTGCAGCAGCGCGGAATCGACGCCGCCACCGCGCAGCAACTCGCGCCAGCGCTTGCCGGCCTGCAGCAGCAATTGCAGCGCGCCGGCCGTTCGGTCGAGATCCGCACCTTCCACGCCTGGTTCTCGCAGTTGCTGAAGGCCGCGCCGCTCGATCTGCTGATCGAGCTGGGCGTGCAGCGCGACGCACAGATCGTCGAGGACATCGCCGATCACGAGAGCGAGGTCTTCCGCCGCTTCCACACTGCGATTGCGGCCGACGAGGCATTGCGAGCCGACTTCTACCATCTCGTCCAGCGGCGCGGTCGATCGCAGTTGCGCAAGTGGCTGGATTCCGCGTGGTCCAAGCGCGTCGAGATCGAGCTCGCCGATGCGGCCGGCACGCTCGAGTCCAGCGTTGCGGTGCCTTCTGCCTCCTGGCCGGGGGCTCAAGCCGGCGTGCACCCGGCGCAGTGGGTGCGGATTCCATTGGCGCGGCAGACGTTGCAGTGTTGTGCTTCGGCGCTGGGTGCCGGTGGCAAGGCCAAGCAGACGACAGCGGCGCGAGCGATCGAGGCCGCGCTGTCTCAGGAGACTCGGTCTGGCGATGACTCCGAGGTGTTCGACGCCTTCTGGGCGGCTCTTTTCACGCAGAAGGACACGCCGCGTCTGGGCCTCGGCGACGGGCCCGAGCAACGGGCTGCGATCGAGCTGCTGGTCGAATTGCGTCACGCGATCGCACAGCACGAAGCGCACGAAGAGCATCTGCAGATGGTTCGTCTTTCCCGTGTCCTGTTCGCCGAACTCGCAACCTACAAGCGGTCGCGGGGGCTCGTCGAGATGGCGGATCTCGAACGCTGTGCAGTCGCGCTGCTGGGCGACTCGACGTTGTCGGCCTGGGTGCAGGAGCGGCTCGATGCGCGCGTTCGCCATCTCCTGATCGACGAGTTCCAGGACACCAGCCCGCTGCAGTGGCATGCGCTTGCGGCGTGGCTGTCCGGGTACGCGGGCGCAGGCGGTGGTGCCAGCGGCCAGCGCCCGCCCAGCGTCTTCATCGTGGGCGACCCGAAGCAGAGCATCTACCGGTTCCGCCGCGCCGAGCCCAAGGTCTTCGAGGCTGCGCGTGATTTCGTGAAGCAAGGCCTTGAAGGACAGGTGTTGAGCTGCGACCACACCCGTCGCAATGCTCCCGAGGTGCTGGCCGTGCTCAACAGCGTGTTCGAGCAGGCGGGCCGGGACGGTGAGTTCGCCGGTTTCCGTCCGCACACCACGGCGCTGGAGCCGGTGTCCGGTGCGGGCGTCTGCAGCTTGCCGCTCGTGCTTCGCGAAGCCAGGGAGCGCGACGACGCAGCCGATGGGCAAGTCTGGCGCGACACACTGTCGGTTCCGCGTGTCGAACCTGAACAGCGCTTGCGCCAGCAGGAAGCGGATCGCGTTGCACTGGCCGTGCGCGACGTCCTTGCGGGAGGCGTGAAGCCCGGCCAGGTGCAGGTGCTGTGCCGAAAGCGTGAATCACTTCGGCTCGCGGCCGGCGCACTCGAGTCGCTCGGTGTGCCCTGCGCGGCGGTCGAGGAAGCCGCACTGTTCGATGCGCCCGAGGTTCGTGATCTCGTTGCCGTGCTCGATGTGCTGGCATCCCCCAGCCATGCACTGTCGCTGGCGCAGGCGCTGAAGAGCCCGATCTTCGGTTGCAGCGACGACGATCTGGTGCAGCTGGCAACTGCTGTGGCCGCCAGCCGCGGTGGCGGCGAGGTGCCCCGTCGCCCGCCCGATCCGCTGGCCTGGTGGAGTGCACTGCACGGCGTAGCTGAACCCAGCGCGGCACTGAGGCGTGCCCGTGCGTTGTTCGGCCTGTGGCAGCAAGCTGCTGCCGTGCTGCCTCCGCATGACCTGCTGGATCGCATCGTCGATGAAGGCGAGGTGATGCAGCGCACTCTGGCCGCGGTGCCACCGACGCGGCGCGCCGCCGCGCGGGCTGCCATCCATGCCCTGCTTGCGCAGTCACTGATGCTCGATGGAGCGCGTGGCGCGACTCCGTACAACTTCGTGCGGGCGTTGCGACGCAGGCGCCTGAAGATCGCTGCGCCCGCGCAGCCCGATGCGGTGCAGCTGCTGACCATCCATGGCGCCAAGGGTCTGGAGGCCGAAGTGGTCTTCATCATGGACACCCAACCCGAACCCAATGTCGCCGACACCGCGACCCTGCTCGTGCAGTGGCCGGTCGAATCGAGACATCCGGTGTGCTGCGCCTTCGTCTACGCCGAGTCCCGGTGCCCGCCGCTGTTGCAGACCTTGTTCGAGGCAGAGGTGGCAGCGCGGCGACGCGAGGAACTCAACAGCCTGTACGTGTCGATGACGCGTGCCAAGCACCGCGTGGTCATCAGTGCCACCGTGCCACATCACGCGTCGAAGGTGTCCTGGTGGCAGCGTCTGGAGCCGTACGCGCCCGCCTGGCCCTCCGAACCAGCTGTCTGCGCGCACGCCGACGAGCCGGGGGCCGACCTGAGTTTGCCGGTGCTGCCTGCCTGGGATCCGCCGCGCCTGGCCGCCGCCGTGCCGGCTGAGCGGGTTCGGGACAAGGGCGACGAATGCAGTGCCGCCAGCCGGCTTGGCCAGGCAGTGCACCGGGTGCTGGAATGGGCGGTGCGCGGCGAACTGCCGGGTTCTGGCGCGCTCGATGCCCTGGGTGCCGCTGCGGCGCGAGAGTTCGGCGCCGAGCCTCCGGCAGTGCAGCGTGTCGCGGTCGCGATCCTGCGCAGTGCGGCGTGCCAGCGCTTCTTCGATGCTGCCGGCTTGATCTGGGCGGGCAACGAGGTCAGCGTGACCGACGGTGGCGAGGTCCTGCGCATCGACCGGCTGGTTCACCTGCGTGAGGCGGGCCCGGGTGTCGCCTCGCAACGGGCGTCTGGCGGGGTCTGGTGGGTCCTCGACTACAAGCTGAGCGAGGCGCCGCAGGAACTTGACTTGCACCGGCTGCAATTGCAGCGCTACCAGCGGGCGGTTTCGCGCCTGCAGCCGCAAGCCATCGTGAAGGCGGCCTTCATCACCGGCCGGGGTGCGGTCGTCGAGCTGGACTGAGGTGGCTCACCCGCCGCCTGGGTCCAGCCTGCGGCCGGGCCGAAGCTGCTGAAAACAAGGCCTGGCGAGTCAAATGCACGGCAAACGCCCGTGAATTCATCGCTTGGCGCCTGCCGGGGTCCATTTCCAATAGAAAGCATCCGATATCCCTGACCATGACCGGCAATCCCCCTTCCTCCGCCAGCGCACGACCGAGCCAGCTGGGTCGCAACTTCGGCCGCTTCGAACTGCTCCAACTGCTGGGCAAGAGCCAGGGCAGCATGGTGTGGCTGGTCAAGGATCCGCATCTCCAGCAGGAGCTGGTGCTCACGCTGCCGAGAGTGCAGCCGGTCGACCCGGCGGCACTCGAGCGCTGGCTCATGCCAGTGCGCCATGCGGCACGCCTCGTTCACCCGAACTTGGCGCAGGGCGTCGAGGTTGCCGTCCAGGAACACTGGCCGTACGCAGCCGTCGACCGATCGAAGGGTGTCACGCTGGGCGAATGGCTGGCTCTCCATCCCAAGCCTTCTCCGATCGAAGCGGTGGGCTGGGTCTGTCAGGTGCTGGAAGCGCTTGCCTTTGCCCACGAGGCCGGTACCGCCCATCACGATCTTCAACTGCATAGCCTGCTGATCAACGACGCAGGCCACGTGCAATTGATGGCTCTGTCCACTTCCAGCACCCAGGGAACGCCAGCAGCCGCCGATGGT
>Ga0116157_10005846_pt1 | contig 11247 bp, 4 predicted proteins | sample AD_UKC048_MetaG_FD_89882 | JGI IMG/M metagenome (GOLD analysis project Ga0116157, IMG submission 89882) | Active sludge microbial communities of municipal wastewater-treating anaerobic digesters from USA - AD_UKC048_MetaG | ecosystem: Engineered > Bioreactor > Anaerobic > Digestate | place: USA... | reverse complement strand
TTCAGATGCATTGTCTGGTTCAACCAGGGTAACTGTAACAGACCAACTTGGAAGGGATATACAGACTGTTTTGACAGTTTTGAATGATCAGACCCTCAACCTGGAACTACCTGGAGCCGCTACAGGTAGTTATATCTGCAAGGTACAGAAAGGAGACAAAGTTCTTGTCAGCAAATTGTCTGTTCAATAGTTCCTGTACTATCAAATCCAGTCTACCTGCACCGGTTAAAATTTTTCATTTTTTTTTCAACGGAAGCTGATTAGTGATTGGCTTCCGTTTATCTCTTAGGCATAATTGTACAACCAGAAAGCGCTTTTTGCCTTAGGTGAAAATCAAATTCAAAAAAAAACCATGAAAAAAATCCTACTTATTTGTCTTGTCCTGTTGTCAGGATCAGCCATGGCTCAGATTGATGTAACATTCAAAGTAGACATGCGAGCCTACAATGTGCCTTTCACCAATGCCAATGTGAACGGTACTTTTAATAACTGGTGTGGAGCTTGTAATCCGATGACTGATGCTAATAACGACAGCATCTGGGAAGCCACCATCTCATTGCCAGCCGGAACCATCGAATATAAGTTTACCGTTGATGGCTGGACAGGCCAGGAAAATCTTACTCCAGGAACCACGTGTACCATTACAACCGGTGCTTTTACAAACCGTATTCTCACCTTTACTGCCGCCACAGTACTTCCTGTAAACTGCTGGGGAAAATGCGGAGAATGTGGACCATTGGGACCGCAGAAACTTCAGATTAAATTGCCCATCACGTGGCAGGATTCAGCTGCGACGAATTTGTCAACCACAGATTTTGGCGGGACATTTTCTCAATTGGCTCCTGATCCAATAGAAGCAAGCCGTCTGGCTTTGAAAATTACAAAAGGAAACACAGCTGAATTGTGGGCAGGAACTACCCTTGGAACATCAGCAGGTTTTGCTGCCAACATTCCTTTTGCGGCTACCAGTAATCAAATGCAGGCTATGGTTTATTCACCTGATGCAGGTGCTGTTTTCAAATTGAAAGCAGAAGACAAAGCAGACCCAACCAAATCTGTTGAAACAGATGCCACCACCACCACCGCAAATGCATGGGAAGTGTTGACATTCAACTTTGCAAACCAATCTCCAAGCACAGCTGCCATAAATTACACATACAACTATAACAAGATTTCCATCTTCCCAAATTTCGGGGTGACCGGAGCAACAGCTGGTGAGAAAGTGTATTATGTTGGTCAGGTTGCGTTTGGAACTGTTACTTCATCTGCTCCATCCATTACAGGAGAAGTTCTTGCTGTTTATCCTAATCCAAATAATGGAACCTTCGTTATTCAATCTCCTCTATTGGAAGATCAGAATGCCATTATTCAGGTAAAGGATGTTCTGGGCCGCACTGTAACGGAAGTGAAAGGACCTTCTGCCAGCAATGGACAAGTGAAACTGAACAAGTTGACAAGCGGAATGTATTGGATTACCCTTTCTTCCGGTAATTCAACTTCATCACAAAAAATTATAGTTCGATAATCTGAATTTGCAATCATACAACAAAAGGCTGCTTCTAACGGGGTGGCCTTTTTTGTATCTCTATTCTTTTTCAACTGGGTCCTGTTTTTGCTGCTTTGAATGGAGCAGCAGGTTTTAATGAAACGCGTTTACACCAATGAAACATTTGCCATCTATTATCTCAAAGCCTGTTTTTTGTATTCTTCTCTTTCAATTTTTCTGTTTGACCTCTGTTTATGCAGGTTCCGGGAATTATCTCGTCCGATGCAACCAAAAACTGGTGGATGTGATTATGGAAGATTTGTTTACTCCTGCCGTTGCCAGCCGGGTAAAAGTATATCCCAATGTGGCAGCGTATGAAATCCTGAGTAAAAAGGATGCCCGACTCGCTTCTCTTCATAACCAACTGAATCAGCTTCCGGTGATTTCTGGTCCTGATGGAAAAGTAGATTATTCGTTGGCTGCTTTATTCGCTTTTACTACGGTTTCCAAAAAGCTGGTATACAGTGAATACATGTTCACAGAATTTGAAAACAAGGAATTACGGATCTGGAAAAAAAGCCACAAAGGCGATACCGTCCTTCAGAAAAACTCTCTGGCTTACGGACGGAAAGTCGCTTCTGAAATTATTCAATGGATGAAAGGAGATAACTACGATTACACCCGGACCCTTTCCCGATATGTGATTGCGGACAGTGCTGGAGCCTGGGTGCCAACAGGTCCGGGGTATGCGAATGCACTGGAACCAAACTGGCCGTTGATGCGATCGTTTGTTTTCGATAGTACGTCTATTGTAAAAGCGATTCCAAATATTCCGTATTCTGAAGACAAAAACTCTGTCTATTATAAAAACGCAAAGGCATTATATGACCAGTCTGTCAGCCTGGATACAGCCAAAAGACTGACGGCCTGGTACTGGGATGACAATCCGAATATCTTAAAGTCAGATGGCCACGTTAACTACTTCATTCACAAAGTCAGTCCTTGCGGGCATTGGGTTCGGATTGCCAGTCAGGCCATTAAGAATAAAGGTTTGGATGAATATAAAACCGCAGAAGTGTATACCTATCTCACTCTGGCCATTTATGAGGCATTTCTCAGTTGCTGGATTGAAAAGTATAAATCAAATGCGCTTCGGCCGGAGACGTACATCAATCGCCTGATGTCGCCGCAATGGAAATCCTATATCGAAACACCTCCGTTTCCGGAATATACCAGCGGGCATAGTGTAACCTCCAGTGCATGTGCCACCGTTCTTACTGAGTTGATTCCTCAACCATATGCTTTTACGGATTCGAGTGAAATGTACATCAACCTGCCTTCCCGGAAGTTTTCCAGTTTCAGAGAAGCTGCAAATCAGGCGAGCATCAGCCGGTTTTACGGAGGTATACACTACATGCCTTCCCTGGATAATGGTGTGATCCAGGGAAAAGAAATAGGTTTTGGAATATTGAAACGTGTTAAAACGAGGAAGAAGTAATGGATAGTTTCCGGCACCTTTTCCCGCTTTTTCTGTTTTTCCTTTTGGTTGAAACAGCAAATGCACAGTCAAAACTCTTTTCACTTTTACCTCCTGACTCAACGGGAGTCCGGTTTAAGAATGTTGTTCTCGACGACAAAAACATCAACATTATAGACTATCTCTATTTCTACAACGGAGCTGGTGTTTCAATCGGGGATGTGAACCATGACGGGCTTCCGGATATATTCCTGGTTTCCAACCGATTTAGTTGTAAACTCTATCTGAACAAAGGAAACCTGAAGTTTGAAGATGTGACGGTCAGGGCAGGTGTAACCGGAGAACCGGGTACATACAAGACAGGAGTTGTGATGGTTGATATTAACAACGACGGGTGGATGGATATTTACATTTGTCGTTCTGCTTCTGAAAACCCGGATTTGAGACGCAATATTTTGTATATCAATAATCAGGACGGAACCTTTACCAATCGGGCAAAAGAATATGGTGTTGATGATGATGGGTATGGAACAAACGGTTACTTCAATGATCTGGACGGGGATGGTGACCTGGACCTTTTTGTTGTGAACCATCCCTTTAATTTTGTTGAAACGGATGGTATTCATCTGACTTACAACAAGAAACGTGAATTGGTCGCAGACAAGGATACCTCAAAAAGAGGAGAATCAGATCGATACTATGAAAATGTTAACGGGAAATTTGTTGACCGGACCTATGCAGCCGGACTAAGGACAAGGGCATTTGGTTTAAGTGCAATTCTTCAGGATTTTAACGGGGATGGGTTGACAGACATTTACCAGGCAAATGATTTTCTGGAGCCGGATTTTCTGTTCATCAATAAAGGCAACAACCACTTTGTGAATGAGTATGATCAATTTTTCCGGCATGGGGCCTACTTCAGTATGGGAACTGATTATGCCGATATCAACAATGATGGATTCAGTGATCTCATTGTGACCGATATGTTGCCAACGGATAACCGGCGCAGAAAGCAGTTGCAAAAGCCCAGCAGCTATGATCAGTTTGATAAGCAGGTGAAGTATGGATTTGGATATCAGTATCTGAAAAATGTAGTGCAGCTGAATAATGGTAACGGAACCTATTCCGATATCGGTTACTATACCGGAATGGCGTTCAGCGACTGGAGCTGGGCTGTTCTGATTCAGGATTTTGATAATGACAGGCTGAAAGATGTTTACATCGCCAACGGCATGCCGCGGGATATTCATGATCTGGACTATGTTCGATATAAAACCGATTCGATCCGGAAAGTGATGATCCGTTTGAAGAATGCGAATGATATTCTGAAACTGCTATCCATTATTCCGACCGTTCGGGTTCAGAAGGCATATTTTAAAAATTATGGTGGATTTAATTTCAGGAAAGAAAGCGGCGAATCCGGTCTTGAGCATTTTGCCTGGAGTTTTGGAGCTGCCTATGGAGACCTGGATGGCGATGGGGACCTTGAAATGGTGGTGAATAATTCCAATGATTTTGCCTTTGTCTACAAAAACAACACCATTGAAAAGAAGCTTGGGAATTCATTGCAGATCGTTCTTGAAGGTCCTCCCAAAAACACGAATGGGATAGGGGCAAAAATTGAAACTGAAACATCAGATGGTGTAAAGACGACGCTGGTTGTGAATCCAATGAAAGGGTATCTTTCCAGTCATGATGCTGGTCAGATCATTGGGATCGGGAAATTTGAAACGGCAAAAGTACGAATCACCTGGCCGGATGGTGCCTCTCAAATATTTGAAAATGCTGAGTCAGGGAGAAAATGGATGGCGAAGCACTCTGAGGCAGTTCAAGTGCCGAATACAAGTAAGAACACAAATCCATTGTTTTCTGACATCACTTCAAAGACCGGACTGAATCATACCTATAAGGAGAACGACTACATCGATTTTAAACTGGAACCACTTCTGCCTCACAGATTTTCCCAACTTGGGCCCTGCCTCGCGGTCGGGGATTTAAACGGAGATCAAAGAGATGATTTCTTTGTCGGGGGAGCAAAAGATATTGCGGCTTCTGTTTATTTCCAGACGAGTGATTCCGGATTTTCAACCAGGAAGCAGCCGGCTTTTGACGCAGACAAGTCTTTTGAAGATGGTGCTGTGGCGATTGTTGATTTTGATCACGATGGAGATAATGACCTCATAGTTGCATGTGGAGGAAATGATTATCCGAAGCAAATGAATAAGTATCCTGTACGTCTGTTCAAAAACGACGGTGCAGGTAATTTCTCGGTTGTGTCTTCAGGTAGAAAATTCCTGACCAGTGCCGGAAGTATTGCAGTTGGGGATATAAATAAGGACGGCAAACCAGAAATTTTTGTAGCCGGAAGGGTAATGCCTGGCCATTATGGGATTGTGCCGGAGAGTTTCATGTTGCAGATCGAAGGGGATTCCCTGATAAATATGGCGGATTCTGTCCTGTCGAAAGCAGGAATGATTACCAGTGCAGTTTTTGCCGATGTCAATGGCGATACCTGGCCCGATCTGGTTCTGGGAGGGGAATGGATGCCAATTTCGATTTACCTGAATCAAAAGGGAGCCTTTTCTTCGAAGCCTTTGGTGATTGAGAATTCAAGCGGGTGGTGGAATACAGTTGTTTGTTCCGATCTGGATAGAGACGGTGATCTGGATATTGTGGGCGGGAATCTCGGACTTAACACAAGATATAGGGGTAATAAGGACTATCCGGTGACGATGGTTGTGAGTGATTTTGATAAAAATGGAAGTACAGATTGCATGATCAGTGTGTACAACAGGGACAAGAGTTTTCCTATTGCATTGCGTGATAATGTGCTGGATCAGATGCCCTATTTGCGCAAGAAGTTCCTTAGGTATCAATCCTATGCCAATGCGACCATTACGGATATTTTTTCAACAGAACAATTGGCCGCTGCGAATCGGTTTGAAGCGACTCACATGGTAAGTTCTGTCTTCAAAAACGATGGAAATGGATGCTTCACGAGGATTGATTTGCCGCCTGAGGCGCAGTTTTTCCCTGTCAATGCAGTTGTGGTCTCGGATGTGAACAACGATTCAATTCCAGATCTTCTGGTTGCAGGGAATGACTATTCCACCGAAGTAGAAACGGGTAGAAATGATGCTGGAGTGGGCCTCGTTCTTCAGGGGAGAAAGGATGGTTATTATCAGAGCATGGCGCTCAATGAAAGTGGTTATTTTCTTCCAGGAGATGTGAAGTGCACATATCCAATCAGAATTGGTGGTCGGAGCTGCATTCTGGCAGGCAGGAACGGGGGCCAGCTGAGTGTGATAGAATATCTTCAGCCCCGAAACACACCTTTCCGAAAATAAGTCCGGGACCTGCATTTATTACTTATAGTTGAAGCAATGGGTAGAAGTACCCTGATCATTTTGCTTTCATTCCTAATCAACAGGGCAAAAACAGGCCGGGTAAATTCTTGTGTCGGGGATGTTTCATCAACCCCGTTTTCCTGATTTACCAGACCAGAAGTCTTTGCTTTTTTGGTAGCAGACTCTGAAATAGGCGCCACAGCTGTCCGTGTAAGTTCTGGAAAATTTTTACAGACTTTTTGATTAGTAGACTAATACAAAAGTCCTCTCCGCATTGATAAAAAGCATAGTCATGCTCCAGTCAAAACCAAAATAAATTTTAAAACCAATTTAATCGTATGAAAAAACTTCTATCACTTGCCCTGTTCCTCATATCAGCGGCGGTGTTTTCGCAGCCCATTTCCTTGCCCATAACGTGGGATCAAGGGGGAGTGGACTACACTACATCCTCTTTTGGGGGAAATACCAACTCTACACCAACTGTTGTAGATCCTACAGATGCCACGAATACGGTATTGAAGATCAACAAACCAGTTGGTTCTCAGACATGGGCGGGAACAACTTTGGGAAATGGCGCTGTTAACAATGGTGGATTTCCAACAGCCATCCCAATGACGGCAACAGACCATTTTATGACAATCCGGGTTCGTTCTACCAAACCATCCGGAACTCAGATGATGGCCAAGATTGAAAATTACACGAACAACGGAATTTTCGTTGAGAAGCGTGTGAATACAACAGTTGCTGCCGGACAATGGGAAAATATGGTGTTTGACTTTAGTACAGGAGATCAGCCGATCAACTATGCTGATATATATGGTAAAATTTCATTTTTTCCGGACTTTGGAAATGGTGGAAGCAATACCGATGATTATTATATCGACAACGTAGCGTTTGGGTTGCCACCGGTCATTTCATCATTTGCACCAACATCCGAAACATCCGGAAACACAGTAACCATTTCAGGTAACAATTTTACTGGTGCAACTGCGGTTAGTTTTGGAGGTTCGCCTGCAACCAGCTTTACAGTAGTTAATGATAATACCATAACCGCAGTTGTTGGTGTGGGTGCTTCTGGCGTTGTTCGTGTGACAACTCCGGTTTCATTTGAAGAACTCGCAGGTTTTACGTTTATCGCTCCTTTAACGGCTCCAACCGTTATTTCTTTTACACCGACCAGTGCTGCTTCCGGTGCAACCGTAACCATTACGGGTACGAACTTTACAACTGCATCAGCCGTCAACTTTGGTGGTGATGCTGCGACATCTTTTTCAGTGGTGAACTCTACCACGATTACTGCTGTTGTTGATCTTGGTGCTTCTGGTTCTGTAGCCGTAACCAATCCGGATGGTGTTGGGTCACTGGCAGGTTTCACTTACATTCCTCCTGCTCCAACTGTAGCATCGTTTACACCTGCAGATGCGGGTGGTTTTGCAACTGTCACAATTACCGGGACCAATTTTATTGATGTTTCGGCTGTTACATTTGGAGGAACTGCTGCTGGTTCATTTACTGTTGTTAATCCAACCACAATAACTGCGGTTGTAGGTGCCGGAACTTCAGGTGTGGTTGCCGTAACCAATCCAGGGGGAACAGGCACAAGAGTTGGTTTCACGTTTAATGCTCCAATCTCTCTTCCAATTGATTTTGGAAATGCTGGTGTAGATTATACAACAACTGATTTTGGTGGTAGCATCTCTGCAATTGCCACTGATCCACTCAACGGTGCAAATGGAGTACTTCGAATTACAAAGCCTCCGGGAGCTCAGTCATGGGCCGGATCAACATTAGGGAAAGACTTTGCTCCAAAAGTAAACAACGGAGGTTTAACAGCTCCAATTCCGTTTACAGCAACCGACAAGGTTATTACTACCCGGGTTTATTCTCCTTATGCTGGTAGTATTCCAATTCGTTGTAAAGTTGAAAATACAGCGAATGGAGCAATTGCATTTGAAACAGATGCCTTCGCTACTGTTCAAAATGGTTGGTCAACTTTGTATTGGAATATGTCAGGTGTTAATACATCCAATACATATGAGAAAATTTCCTTCTTCGTAGATTTTGGCGCAGCTGGAAATGCAGCTTCTATTTTTTATCTGGATGATGTGGCGTTCTTCCCTTCACCAACGATTTCTTCGTTCGCTCCAACTTCTGCTTCAACTGGTGCAACGGTTACCATTACCGGAACCAATTTCACTGCAGCTACTGCTGTTAGTTTTGGTGGAGTACCTGCTACTTCCTTTACGGTTGTAAACAGTACGACTATCACGGCTGTTGTAGGCCTTGGTGCTTCGGGTTCAGTTGAAGTAACTCGTCCAGGTGGTGGGGTTGGAACATTGGCTGGCTTTACATTCATCGCTGCATCAACTGGTGCTACCGTTTCCTCTTTCACTCCAACCAGTGCCGGGGAAACAGGTGTAGTGACCATTACAGGTACCAACTTTTTAACAGCAACGTCTGTTTCATTTGGTGGAACTGCTGCTGCTTCATATACCATTGTTGATGACAATACGATCACAGCTACTCTGGGAAGTGGTGCTTCAGGATCTGTTCAGGTGACCAATCCGGATGGAATTGGTGCACTTGCTGGTTTCTCTTATATCCCGAAAGCTCCTATTTCTCTTCCATTGGATTGGAATTCTCCCATTACAATTGATTATACAACAACCGATTTTGGTGGTTCAGATTTTGGTGTTGCCAATATCACTTCGTCTCAGGATGTTGATCCAACCAATGGTTCAAACCCTGTTTTGAAAGTTGTTAAAGGCAATGGTGCTCAAACATGGGCTGGTACAACACTTGGTAAAGCCGGTGTAAACAATGGTGGTTTCCCAACTGGTATTCCGTTTACTCCAAGCAATCGTTTCGTAACTGCGAAGGTTTATTCAACCCGTCCGATTGGAACTGTGATCATGCTGAAAGTTGAACAAGGAACAGCTCCTGCTCAGAACACGGAGAAAACAGCTGTTACGACTGTTCAGAATGCATGGGAAACTCTCGTGTTCGACTTTGGTGCACAGACTGGCGGTAATCCTCTGAACTACTCAGGTGTTACGTATGATAAAATGTCTGTTTTCTGCAATTTTGGAAATGTTGGCACAGCAGGTGCAAATACATTTTATATTGATGATATTCGTTTTGTTCCAGGTCCACAGATTTCATCTTTTACTCCAACCAGTGCAGCTACCGGTACAACTGTAACCATCAATGGTAACAATTTTACTGGAGCAACCGCAGTTAGCTTTGGAGGTGTAGCCGCAACTTCTTTCACAGTTGTTGATGATAACACCATTACGGCTGTAGTTGGAGCAGGTTTTTCAGGAAATGTGGTAGTAACTACAATTGGTTCGGGGACTTTAGCTGGTTTCGACTGGATTGCACCGCTTGGAGCTCCAACCATTTCTACTTTCGGACCGACCAGTTCATATGCTGGTGGCATTATTACCCTTACTGGTAGTAATTTCACAGGTGCGTCAGCAGTTAAGTTCGGTGGAACAGATGCTGCATCTTTCACAGTTGTCAGCTCGTCTGTAATTACAGCCGTAGTTGGTGCAGGAACATCAGGTGCCGTAACCGTTACAAACGGATTTGGTACTGGCAGCAAAACCGGATTCACATTTGCAAAAAAGCCAATCAATCTTCCAATAATCTGGGATGATTTCGCAATTGTCCAGTACAATTCCGGAGATTTCTGCGGATTGACATCTGCTCTTGCAACCGATCCGTTGGATGCATCAAACACAGTTATGCGTTTGTCAAAGCCTTCTGGGGGAGCTGGTTGTGCCGGTACAACACTTGGTAATTCGGCCATGTTGAATCCAATTCCGTTTGCTCTGGGTAATACCATCATCAGCATGCGTTTTTATTGCACTGAACCTGCTGGTTTCCCTGTACTATTGAAACTGGAAGGTCTTCAGGGACCAATTGAGAAACTGGTTACAACCACCCGTGTTGGATGGCAGGTATTGGAATTTGATTACAGTGCAAGTGCCAACATCACCGATACCTACAACAGACTGGTTGTTTTCCCAGGCTTTAACCAGGTACCAGGTACAGCTCAGGTTACCTATATCGACAACATGCGTTTTGGAGAATTTCCAACCAACGTTTGGTCAGGAACCACTTCAACCGACTTTACAAAAGGCAGCAACTGGTCTCTTGGATTCCCACCAATGGATTGTTCTCAGGATGTTCAAATCAACAAGAACACTCCATTTGCTCCGGTATTGGCCAGTGGAAGTTACAATGGAGGTAATGTAAACATTGTTTCTGGTGCAACTCTGACAATCAATTCAGGTGCCACTTATTCAATTTGTGGAGATCTGAGTGGTGGTCCGGTAACTGGAACAGGAACTTTTGCTTTCAGCGGTACAACAGCTCAATCAATTGCAGGTACCCACACGGTATCGAATGTAACAGTTAACAAGCCTGCTGCTTCCGGAAGCGTAACCATCAATGGTACCCTCCGTGTTAAAGGTGCTTTGACTCTTGCAAATGCAACATCAAATGTTGTGGTTGGTGGTTCCGGAAAACTGATTTTGGTTTCTGATGCAACCGGAACAGGTTCAATTGCTGCTATTCCGGCAGGTGCTTCCGTAACCGGAGATGTGACCATGCAACGGTATCTTCCTGGAACTGGTGATGGCTGGTTCTTCCTTGGATCTCCGATTCAGTCCAACAATTTTTCTCAGTGGACAGATAATATGTACATGATTGCCGGAACAAGTCTGGGTGGCACACAAGGTGTGACTCCACTTGGTATCCAGCATTCAACTGTATTTACATATGATGATGCTTTCCACAATGTGACTTCTGATACTGTTCAGAAAAGAGGTTGGAGAGTTCCTGTAGCTGGTGATGCACTGACGCTTGGTCAGGGATATCGTGTTTGGTTGGTTGCCAATCAGACTCCTACCCGTGTAATTGACAATGTAGGT
>Ga0116157_10005843_pt1 | contig 11249 bp, 8 predicted proteins | sample AD_UKC048_MetaG_FD_89882 | JGI IMG/M metagenome (GOLD analysis project Ga0116157, IMG submission 89882) | Active sludge microbial communities of municipal wastewater-treating anaerobic digesters from USA - AD_UKC048_MetaG | ecosystem: Engineered > Bioreactor > Anaerobic > Digestate | place: USA... | reverse complement strand
TGCTCCTTGGGTTGTTTTAACAAATGCAACACCAGTCGCAAGGCAGTTCGCTTCCCAATACCGGGCAATTGAGACATTTCGTTGACTGCTTTCTCTAAAAGTTTTGATGAAAATTCCATAAAGGCAAAAGTGCTATTTATTTGATGAATCGTATAATGGTTTAATCTTTGATCATTTTAAATATATTTCTTCTAGGGCGGTAGTGCATTTGCATTTTTTTTGGAAAATTAAGCATTATTATTGTGTGGCTGAAATTGTCCCTAACCTTTATTTTTAGTGCTTCAAAAATTAAAAAAACTTCAACAGACTGACAATTTACAACAAATATTTCTTGCTAATTTCCTAAATTTCTTTTTTTTTGAATTTTATGCCTCGTTTTTTTGCCTTTTCCGATCCCTCTTCTTTCCAGCTAACACTCTGGATTGTACTTTTTTGTCTTCTGTATTTTGAATTCTGCTTATTGAACCTTCTGAAATAGATTTCTCTGTTAAACAAAAAAAAAGGCTTTCGCCTTCTTTTTTATTTTTTGAAAATTGTCTTATACCAAGGCTTTTCTTCTTCTTCAGTAACGCCATAACCATATCCTCCATAACCATAACCACCGTAACCATACCCTTTAGTGGATAAGGTGTCATTGAGAATAAAGGCCATATTAGGCAGCTTATTCTCTTTATACAAATTACCTGGAATAGCAAGCATCCTCTTGTCTAAATAATTGGCTCGAACAACGTAGGCAAAAGTATCGGCATGTTTTGCAACGATTAATGTATCCGAAACCAGACTCACTGGAGCAGTATCAACAAGTATATAATCGTATTCGTTTTTCAATTGGGCAAATACTTCATCCATTTTGGCACTCAATAACATTTCTGTTGGATTCGGCGGAATATTACCACCTAAAAGCACATCAAACGCCTGAAAGCCTTCGATTTTATTAATAAAATCGGTTATAGGAACGTTTTTGGTCGATAAATAATCCGTTACTCCTTTATTGTCATGAATACCGAAATATTCATTTAATTTGGGTTTCCTAATATCCAAACCTATGAGAAGTACTTTTTTTCCAGAATGAGCAAAAATAGCAGCCAAATTAATGGATAAAAAGGTTTTTCCTTCACCAGGCATAGTCGAAGTCAAAAAGATACTCTTAGCTTTGCCTTCAGGAACTTGGGTCAGCATATAATCTAAATTGGACCTCACAATTCGTATTGCTTCGGCGGTACTAGTGCGACTCGTCGTATCAAGAATCGCATTTGGATTAACGGATCTAGGCACATCTCCTAGAAATGGAATGCTAAACTTATCGGTAATATTCAAACGAGATTTCACTTTCGTATCCAATAAATCTTTCACATATAAAATCCCAAAAGGAATAAGAAGCCCCATGAATAAAGCCCCCAAATAAATAATATTCTTTTTGGGAGATACTGGAAATTTACCTGCTTTGGCTACATCAATTACCCTAGCATTCGGTGCTGTTGCAGCTAGCGAAATAGCAGTTTCCTCTCTCTTTTGAAGTAAATACAAATACAATTCTTCCTTAACCTTTTGTTGCCTAGCAATCACTCTAAACTGACGTTCTTGAACCGGAATTTTTCCTATTTTAGAATCTAAAAGTCCTTCTTGGCTTTCCAAATTTCGTTTTTGTATGTTCAAATTAGATTTCAAACGCATTAAACTCTCTGCCACATTCGATTTCAGGGATAGAATTTGTTGGTCTAATGCAACTACCGTTGGATTTGATACTGTTGCCGATTTCAAAATTCGGTTGCGTTCCAATATTAATTTATTATAGGAACTAATCAATTCTGAGGTGTCGCCTTGACCCGAAATAAGGTTTGCGGGAAGTAAATCATTCATTGAACTCTTCTTCATAAAATCCAACATCGAAACAACGACATTCAGCTGAATTTCATTTTGAACATTCATTTTGTTGTATTCATTAGAACCTTCCATAAACAATTTCGCTTCCGATTCAATATCGGTAAGTCCATTGGACTGTTTGAAATTCTCCACATTCTGCTCTACACCATCCAATTCTTGCGTAATTAAAACCAATCTATTGGAAATAAACTTCGAAGTATTCTCAGATATAAAATTCTTATCAGCAGCGGCATCATCATTATAGATTTGAATCATGGTATTCAAAAATGCTTCTGCTCGTTTAGGTTTCGAGTCAGTAATCGAAATAGCAACGACACTACTCGTTTTACTAATGGGGTCAACCACGAGTCGATCCAAAAAACTAACCACTACATCATCAAGTGGGGAAAGTTGGATAAAGATAGATTGATTAGATTCTTCTTTTTGTTTTTTTAAAGCCAAGGGTTTGGTAATAATCAAATCACCTACACGAGTCGGGATAATTTCTCCGAATCGAAATTCTTTCTTCGTACTCAGTAGTTGTGGAGAAGCTTCGTCTTCATCCTCTAAACTAATCAATTCAAAAGTGTTAGGAGTTAACAACACAAACTCCATGCGCATTGCGTCTTCGTAAAAACTAGATTTAAGGTTTGTAAAGTGAACCTCTAATGGAGCATCTTTATACCCATCAATAGTATTGATTTTCCCTTTTTTCAAAATCGAAACGTTTAATTCCAATTTTTTAACCGTGCTCTCTACTAAAGTTCTTGACTTTAAAATTTCAATCTCATTATCGACATTACTCTTCATGCTTCCTCCCATTCCCAAATCAGCAAAGGCAGACAATTCAGAGAGCATACCCCCTTTTTTATCGTCTTTAACTAGAATATTGGTGCTAGCTTTATACTGAAGAGTAGTATATCTTAATTTAACAAAAGCAATACTTAGGCAAAGAAAAACCCCTAAAACAAACCAAGGCCAATAAATAAGATACTTTTCTAAAGTTTCTCTTACATTAAAATCCTCGTCTTCATTGTCTTCTGACATCATTGTAGTATTCATAGAAAATTTATTTTACCATTAAAGTAATTATAGTAATTATTAAAGAGGTTACGGATATTATTACCCCCGTATTGGATCCAACGGCCGCACCATTGATCCTGACTTTATTGGGCTCTACATAAACCACGTCGTTTTGTGATAAATAATAAAAAGGAGAGTTAATAAAATCAGCTTTGGTAAGATCTACTCGATTAAAAGACTTAACACCATTTACTTCTCTGATAATAAGAATATTATTTCTTTTTCCGTAAATAGTCAAATCCTTAGCCAAACTAATGGCCTCTATAAGAGTAACCCGATCCGAATTAATAGTATAAGTTCCTGGCGCGGTTACTTCTCCTTGAACCGAAATTTTAAAATTCATGCGTCGAATGTTAACGATAGGGTTTTTGATGTATTTAGCTATTCTAGTCTCTAATAATTGCAGAAGTTCAGTACGAGATAAGCCCCCTACTGCCAATTTTCCCAAAACCGGAAAATCAATAAACCCCTGTGCATCTACTAAATACGTTTGAATCGATTGCTGTCCAGTGATGCTATTCATACCTGTTACGGAAGGAACACTAATAGTTGTTAAGTTAAAGGGATAAGCCGATTCCGCATCTTCCGCCGAAACGATAATCATCAACAAATCATCGGGTTGAATTTTGATTTCGTAAGTGTCTAATTTCTCAGGAGAAACCAAGCTGTCGATGTTCTGATAATAAACCAATTCCTCACGAGGTTTGCATGAAAAAACCAGAAAAACAAAAAGAAAGGCAATGGCTATTTTAATAGAAAAAAAAGACTTCATAAAGTATAGTTTTAAAGTTTGCAAATATAGACATTAACAGGATAAGCAGCATTAATTATTTTTTGATTTCATCAAATACCAAAAAATTATGATAGCAATGGTAATTATAAAATGGTTTTTTCTATTGTATAATGTAATCCCGATAACTATCGAAAGTAAATATCGAAAGACAAAAAAGAGAATACAATATGTTCAAATACTGCTTGTTGCCAATCAGAGTGCTTTTTAAACCTGTCCGATTAGCGAACAAAACTAAAAAACGGAACACGGATAAAACCCATTAAAGGGATAAAAACGGATTTTATTAATTTTGATTTGTGATAATTCGCAAAATCTGTTTCATCTGTGTATCAATTTATTGGGAAAAGAAGCGGATTGTCCTATTATTTTATCTAACCTTTTAGTGACTTTCTGCCTATAGATTTGGTTTTTGCGGACTGAAAGGCTACGAGGCTGAATTGTAAAAAAAGTAAAAACTAGACACAGATTGAATCCTTCTAATTTTTTTAATCTGTGGCTAAAATTAAAACCTTCATTCACCCAGTCATTGTAACCGAAATGAGACAACCCAACCGATGACCAAAAAACTCAAAATGCTTTTTTATCACCCATAATTACCTGCAAAAAGGTTTTCCAAATTATTCTAATATCCAACAGAAAACTCCAGTTTTCAATATACCAAATATCGTATTCCACACGCGATTCCATATCCGCTAGCTCTTTTGTTTCTCCGCGAAATCCATTGACTTGTGCCCATCCTGTGATACCGGGTTTGGCATATTGCCGTACCAAAAAGTTGTTGATTAATTCCGAATACTGCTCTGTATGCAACAACATATGCGGTCGGGGTCCCACCACCGACATTTTTCCCATCAATACATTAAAAAACTGTGGCAACTCATCCAAACTGGTTTTACGCAAAAAAGCACCTACCTTGGTGATACGAGGATCCCCTTTGGTGGCCTGCTGCTTATTAGCATCGCCATTGACATACATCGTACGGAATTTATAGCAATCAAAAGTCTTATTATCCCGTCCCGACCTCTTTTGCACAAAAAAAACAGGCCCACGTGAATTTATTTTAATCATCAGGATAAGAATCGGAAACAACCACGAAAATAAAAACACAATCACAAACAAAGAAAAACAAAAATCAAAAAAATTTTTCATAATCCGATGGAGAGGTATTTCCAAGGGCTCCTTGCGCAATATCAAAACAGGAATATTACCATTACCATAAAAAGCAACCTGAACCCTATTGGTCTTGGTGTACATTTGAAAATCCGGAATATACCGAATGCGAATCATGTATCGCTCACAAAGAGCCGTAAGTGTATTGATTGTTGCAATTTTATCGATATGCAGCGCAACATACATTTCATCGATTTCATGAGTACTTAAATACGGTTCAACATCCTTAAATTGACCCAAAACAGGCGCGTTTAACTTTTCATTTGAATCAATTTCATCATCAAAAAAACCCAATACCTTATACCCGAAGGTAAGATCTTTAGAGAGAATTCGATTCATCCGTTCTCCAATGGGATTTCCACCAACGATAATCACTTTTCTAAAATTATAGCCGCGAGAACGAATATACTTCAACATCTTCATGAAAAATATCCGAAAACTCACCAACAAAACAAAAAAAGTAGCGTAAAAATAAGTCATTCTCAAACGAGAAACCGTATCAAATTTCAAAGCCAGAATAACTAGTGCTATAACAGCCATATGAATCAGTAAGAGTCGAAAGGTTCGGTAAAGTATAGATTCTATCGATTCCATTCGGATAATTCTATAGGAATCTTTGTTCAACAATAGCATAATCCAAAATATATTCGATAATAAAGAAACGGCTTGAACACTGTTAACATGAGCCTGACTAAAATCACCAAATCGCAACAAAAAAGACACCCCAATAGCAAAGTTCAATAGGACGACATCCCAAACTAGAAATCCAAGCTTATAATAACGAGAAAAACGAATAGCAGAGAGTGATTTTAAAATTGACATAAAAAATAGTAAGATTTGTAATAATGTATTTTTAACCCTTTGGGATTATTGTTGAACGTCAATTCGAGTTTATATTGTGTATAATAATACTAAACCTCATAAAAAAATTGAGAGAAAAAGTCCAGTTGATTTTGAAAATAATTGGTTTAATATTTCTCTTTTTACTAACCCAATTATTACTCTATTAGATAATGAGAAATTAATAGAAATCGGTCAACTATAATTAGTGTTTTACAGTAGATTTTAGATTTTAGCCCAAAGCTTCAGGAGCAGATTTCACTTCCAACTCCCCCTCTTCCTATCACCCTGAGCGCAGTCCAATAACCTCTTCCACGTTCTAACTCCTTACTGCCCATTTCGGTGCTGGGGGGCTAACTTCTCCCTCAAAACTGCACCCACAAATACAGGACCATAATACAAATAGCGTTTCCACATGCGTTTGGGTTCTTTGAGCAAACGGATAAACCATTCTAGTTTCAAATCGATCCAAAATTGACTAGGACGAGCCACGGTTCCAGCATAAAAATCAAAAACGGCACCTATAGAACAAATGATTTTGACATCTAAAAACTCTTTGTGAGCGTGAGCCCATTTTTCTTGTTTGGGAGCTGTCATCCCCACAAACAATACATCGGGATGAAAAGCATTGACTTCTGCCACTTTTTTCGACATCTTGTTTTGTCCAAATTCAATATGATAGGCTGGCGAATGCGTTCCTACCCGGATATTAGGAAATTCAATGGCTACCCGCTCCTTGATTTTAGACAAGGTATCGTCAGAAGAACCCAAATAAAAGCAGCTTCCTCCTTTTTTATTGAGTTCCTGCAACAAATACAAATGCATATCGGCTCCTGCTATTTTATTAATTTTTTCACCCTTAAGCAATTTAACCCCTGCCACAACAGCCTCTCCATCGGGCAATAAAATATCAGACCCCAGCAAAGCAGCTTTGAAATTTTTATCCTTTTTGGCAATGCAAAAAGAATATTGATTGATGGTGTTGATGAGGGTTTTAGTATCAAAAGACAAATCCTGAAGATTTCCGTTATAAATGGAATAATCTAAAAAAGGAACTGATGGAGTTGAATTATTATGCATTAGTTGTATTTAGAGCAATTAATAACCTAAAGATAGTACAAATATTTGTTACTATTACCTATCGTTTAAGTGAAAATTAGTATTTTTTTAAAACTGTATTGTAAAGGGTCTCAAAATAATCGAGCTGCAATTCTGGCGCATAATGAGATGTATAATTTTCGAAGGCATTTTGCCCCATTTTATTTTTTTCTACTTCAGAAAGTGTATTGAATTTTGAAATCACTTCTTTCAGATTGGTCACATTACCCGGCTCAAAATGATACCCATTGTAACCATCAATTATCAAGGATGTCATTGCTCCTATGTTTGATGCAATAATTGGAGTACTTGTTGAAAGAGCTTCGAGTATAGTCATTGGCATCCCTTCAAAACAAACGGAAGACAAAATTAGGGCTTGAGATTTACACAATTCTAGTTTTACTGCTTCATTAGTTAAATTACCAATATAATTAATATTACAAAATTCCTTTGCTGTTTGAATAACATCACCTTTCAACGGACCATCTCCTGCAATTTTCAACAAAAAAGGTAATTCTTTAAAAGCATTTAACAACACTTCAATCCCTTTTTCCTCGGATAAACGGCCTATGAATAAAAAATGATTTTCTTTTTCAACTTTTTGTAGAATTGCCGGAGCATTTGTAAAATTCGGTTTTACTGCAAACTGTTCTTTTGCCACTCCAAAATTAGATTCTTGGAATAAATCTATTGCAAAAGGTGTCAAACATAAATAAGAATCAATTTTTTGCCAAGTTCCAATTTTCTTGTGAAACCAAATTACAAAAGCAAGCCAAAAAGTTTGCAATGCCGACGAACGATACACTTTTTTCTGAACAGCTTTCCAAGGGAACGACTGCTGCAAACTATCCGTAAATAACTGCCCTTTATGTAATAAAATAGCTGAAGGACACAACAAACGATAATTGTGAACGGTATGTACGACCGGAATTCCAAGTGAATGTATCACTCGAAAAACCAAGGGACCTAAAGCAAAATGAAAATTATGTACATGAACGACATCTGGTTGAAACTCCTTAATGGTATCGCTAACGATTCGAGCCGTTCTTGTATTCCAAATGGATGATAGAAATTGCAAAGCCCCTTGCCAACCACCTTGATTTTCAAACAACACAACTTTTACTTCATGTTTTTCTTGTAGCAAAGCAATCTCTTGTTCGACTACGGCATCTTCTCCACCTTTGAATTGGTAAGCAGTATGTATTAAAAGTATTTTCAATTTAAAAAAAAGTGTTTTTTATTTTATAAATTATTCTCGAATAAAAAGAAAATGGTCGGGTAAATTGATTAATAATTTCTGGTCGTAATTTAATTTCCTTTGAAAACGTAAATTCTTTTCTATTTGAATTATCCAATATAGTTTCATATCGATTGTACTTTTCTTTAGTGTTAGAAGCATCCTCAGAATTAAAACCTATGTTTTGAACTTTTGATAGTAATGGATGGACAGAGTATAAATTATTTTTAAATTGATGATAACACCAACGAATTGCCCAAGAATTGATTGAACCATTCATTTGACGATCCAACATTTGCGACATATCAGAACCCATTTGATTAAATTCTATTCTTCTCTTTTTATCATTTTTAAATAAATTATAATCTTCTACATTCCAATCAATATTTTCCCATTTATTTTTCCAAGTTGCCCAACCCCAGCTTGAAGCTCTTAAAGTAAAATAAACATCTGTATTAAAATCATTATCTTTTATTGGTGTACTAAAACCCGCAATTGAAAATACCTTTGCTTCGTTTTCATAAAAAGCTAATGCTTGATTCATATAGTTCAGAAAATTAGTGCTCGTTATCAAATCATCTTCTAGTACAATCACGCCATCATACTGTTTAAAAACATCGGTAACTCCATCTATAATGGAATTTGCTAAACCCTTATTGCACTTTGCTTCGTAGATGGTTACTGTTTTAAAGCCTGCAATTGATTTCAAATAGTCTCTAACTGCGGCAATATCTTGTTTGTCATTATCGGTTTTCGCCGCATCTGAAAAAATAATTAAATCCGAATCAGAAGCTAATTTATTCTTTTGGAGTGCTTCGACGGTTTGAATTAAGGTGTCTAAACGTTTGTAGGTAAAAAGAACGATGGGAGCTAAAGATACTATACTTTTATACATTATTTATTTATTTTGAAGTTACCTAAAACAGAAAAATTACTGATTTTAGGTAAATAGAAAAAAAGGATTTCAATAATCATTTAAATTTAATTGTAACTAATTTAAATACGATTTCAAATTATACTTGAGTAATAAATCTCTTAATTTTTGCACTCCAGATTCAAAAGAAAATAGTGACCAGTATAATTTTTGTATTTCAACTTTATTTAAGTTCCCCTTTTCTTTCTCCTTCAAGATGGATTCCATACTTTGTATAAAACTCTGCTCATTATCATATTCAAAAAGACATCCGGCCTTTTTAAAATCATCATAACCTCTAGCAGAGACCAAATGTGTCAAAACTGGCAAACCCGCTTTTAACCCATCCATTACCCTTAGTTTTAGACCACCTCCCACATTTGTGGGACAGATATAAACATCTGCCCTACATATTACTAATTGCATATCTTCTGGATTGGGGATTAAATTGATTGAAGGATGTTTTGCACACTCCTTAATTAGTTTATATGAAGGGTTTTTACCTGCAATAATAAGTTTACTTTCTGGCAAAGTTTTTAGCAAATTAGGATATATATATTTTAAAAATGGAATTAAGGAAACCTCAGTCTGATAAGAACCCAACGAACCTGTTATAGCAAAAGTAATCTTCTTTTTAGTAGAATCATTTTCTTTTATCAAGGAGTCTGAAGTTGATATTGGTTCAAAGCACCCCCATTTTTCAGTTTTTGAAATTCCCTCTGAATCATAATTTAGTCGGAGTAAATTTGAGTCTTGATTTGTTAGAGTTAAATTCAAATCACTATTTTGAAAAGCATCTCTTTCAGCATTTTTCAAATGATACATAAATGGAAATCTCCAAAAAATTGATGGCGGAGTTCCTTTATAGTACTCCATTTCAAAATTGTGGTGAATTACTATTATTTTATTAACTTGTGATCTTATTATCTTTATCAATCCTGCAGAAGTAAGACTGCCATCAAAAACAATAAGGTCAGGTTTAAACGTTGCTAAAATAGGAATTACTGCATGTTCATACCTATTGATCTTCCCTCGATAAATATCAATAAATCTAGTTAACTTGTTTTTATCCTCAATACTATGAAGAATAATTCTATGGTCGATATAGGGTCTAATATTTTTACCTTTATCAGGATAAACTAACAAACAAGTATCAGCAACTTCCGAAAAAGCATTAACAAATGATCTACTGGCAAAACTACCACCACCATTACCATCAAGTAAATTATTTGTTATAAATAATACTTTCATATTTACTCTATAAAAATTAAAAATCTACAAACTGAAACAATTATCCCAAAATTATAACATCTGTTTTCTTATGCAATAAATATCAACGACATGTGATTTCTACTTTTCAATAGAACCTTTCTTAATATTGCTCAATTCACTAATTGATCGTTTATTAGCAACTTCATAATAACAAAAAAGATAAATCACTAATACAAAGAAAAATAAGCCCGGATTCCTCCAAAAATGAAAAATAGTCGGCACAAATAAAATATGCAAACTAATAAACTTTAAATAAATTGGAAAATAGCTATTTCTTATTATCTTATAGACCATACCATAAATTACTATTAATGGAATTATTCCATAAGTTGCCCACATACCTATCATACCTACATCACTTGCATAAATTCCTATTGTGAAATTTGACCACATCAAATCTCCTAAAGCCGAATTACCACCACTAGGAAATCCATTTCCAAAAATATAACAAAACCAATTAGGCGAATACTCGAATAAATAATACCAAAGAGCCTTCCACCTATTATAATCTTGATCACTCAACTGGTTTTGTGATTCATCGATCAATGCTTCGAGAATAGGAATCGTATAGATTAATAAACTCAAAACAAATAGTGAAATAACAAAAATTAAAACAGGTTTGTATTTTGAGTTGAATTTCAAAATAGAGTAGGCAAAAACAGGAAGAGCAACCAAGAGCATACTCCGGTTTTGATATAAAATAAGGAAAATTAAAATTAAGGAAACCTCTAGAAAAGTTTTTAATGAAAATTTCTTAATATATTCTCCTATCTTAAAATACAAGTAGAAAACAACAAAATAAATTCCATGCACATAATATTCTCTGTCAATCTCGAAATTGTCTTGCAACTCTCTTTGTTCCCTTTTGTTTTTATCTAAAAACAGTAAATTTTGGTCAAAATGGTAAAAAATCCATACAAGTATTGTACCAATCGAAATCCATTTAAGTGCTTTAACAATATCTTTTTCTGTTGGCTGAG
>Ga0116157_10005832_pt1 | contig 11263 bp, 8 predicted proteins | sample AD_UKC048_MetaG_FD_89882 | JGI IMG/M metagenome (GOLD analysis project Ga0116157, IMG submission 89882) | Active sludge microbial communities of municipal wastewater-treating anaerobic digesters from USA - AD_UKC048_MetaG | ecosystem: Engineered > Bioreactor > Anaerobic > Digestate | place: USA... | reverse complement strand
GACGGCTCGACCGTGCTCGCCTACGACCAGGCCGTCATCGACTCGCTGGCGCCCGACCTGATGGCCGAGTCGGTCGGCCGCGGTTCGGGGGGCTTCGCCCTGCCCGGCTGGGAACCCGAGCGCATGGCCCGCGTCCGCGAGCTGTTCGGGCTGTACCGGGACGTCGACGCGGAGCGCCTGTTCGCCAACCTGGTGTACTTCCTGGACGCCATCATGCCGACCTGCCGCCGCTACGGCATACGCATGGCCATCCACCCGGACGACCCCGCCTGGCCGGTCTTCGGGCTGCCGCGCGTGGTCACCGGCAAGGGCAGCCTCCTCCGCCTGATGCGGGCGGTCGACGACCCGCACAACGGCGTGACGCTGTGCACCGGCTCGCTCGGCACCAACCCGGACAACGATATAGTCGGAACGATACACGCGCTCGAGGGCCGCGTCCACTTCGCCCACGTGCGCAACCTGCGCCACGAGGCGCCCGGCAAATTCGAGGAAGCCGCCCACCTCTCGGCGGACGGTTCCTTCGACATGTACGCCTTCATGAAGGCGCTCTACGACATAGGCTTCTCGGGCCCCGTGCGGCCCGACCACGGCCGGACCATCTGGGACGAGCGGGCCATGCCAGGCTACGGCCTCTACGACCGCGCGCTCGGCTGCGCCTACCTGTCGGGCCTCTGGGAGGCCATCGACAAGGCGAGCCGGGGGTGAGGGGCGCTCGAGCACCCTCAGTGGCTACTCTATCGTATTACCTACGCCGGGGGTCCATCCCGAAGCTCCCGATGCGTCGTAGCTCTCAGTATTCGACTCTAGGGTGGAGTTAGTCAGTATGAAGTCGGCGGAATTTATCGTGATTCCTGTGCCCGCGTGCCGAACGACACAGTAGTCCATGACGCATCCATTACCGTCGATGGCTATTCCGTACCAGTCGCCAGCAACGGGGGTCGCGATGCCGGATACGAAGCTGATGTGAGCGTCGGCGGTGCCGTCGGCTATAAGGGTTCCGTCAGTAGCTACGTCTATGCCGCGATCGGCACCTACCGTCACGGTCACGCCGGGGGCGAGCGTAAGGGTAGCCTCGATCGTCATACCGAACTGAGCGTAGACCGGCACCTGAACGAGGGCCCAGGAACGATCGGCCGTGATGCCACCTTCGCTGCAGGTTACGTACTGGTGGGTATTGCTCGTAAAGGCATTCGAGTCGTCGAGGTCGATAACGCCGTTGATGATCATCGGGTCGGTGTTGCCGGTGAAGGCGTTGGACGACAGCGCTGATACAGAAGAAGCCGTATGGAAGTCGAGGCCTACGGTATTCGCCGAGAAGGTCGAATTCTTGACACTAGCCGCGGAGCCGCCAAGATCGATGCCGCAGTCGGCGTGGCTGATCACGCAGTACTCATAGCGGGAACCGTTACCGTCGTCGTCGATACCGTACCAGTCGCCCTTGGCGGGCACTGAATTACTCGACTTAAATGTAATTATCGCGTCTGAGGTGCCGACGGCGAGGATCTTGCCCGTTTCCGACGGGTATATGCCCCTATCCGCCCCTACCGTCACGGTAATGCCAGGGGCGAGCGTCAGGATAGCCTCGATCGTTAAACCGTACTGGGCGTAGATCGGCACCTGGACGAGAGCCCAGGAACGATCGGCCGTGATGCTGCCTTCGCTACAGGTAACGTACTGGTGAGCGTTGCTCGTGAAGGTGTTGCTGTCATCGAGGTCGATCGTGCCGTTGATTATCAACGGGTCGGTATTGCCGGCGAAGGTGTTTAACGACAGGGCAGCCAGGGACGAGGCCGAATGGTAGTCCAGGCCTACGATATTAGTGGAGAAGGTCGTGTGTTTGACGCTCGCAGCCGAGGCGCCGAGGTCAAGGCCGGTGTCGGCGTGGCTGATGACGCAATACTCGTACTGAGAGCCGTTACCGTCGTCGTCGATGCCATACCAGTCGCCCTTCGCCGGGACCGTATTGCCCGATCGGAACGTGATAGTCGAGTCAGAAGTACCGACGGCTAGGATTCTGCCTGTTGACGATACGTCGATACCGCAATCAGGAGCGATGTTGATAATCGTCCCTGGCTCTATAGTCCATACCGCATCTACGGTTAGGTTTCCGGAAATCGTATAGGTTCCAGCTACGGTGGTCGTATCCTCGGTGATGCTCGTTCCGAAGCTCTCTTCGGGTATATTATTAGGATCGCATGAAACAAGACCGATTAGGAGTGCTACGCACGCAAGTAAGGTAGATAGAATAGTCTCTTCGCATCGTTATCTCCTCGTAACGTTTCTCGCCCGCCAAGCGGGCCTACGAGAAAGCTATCATCGTCTCTTCGAGCGCACTACACAGTGGATTGTGAAAAGCCGGGCGGCGACGCCGCGGCTCACTCGAGGATCAGGGTCTCCGGGCTCGGGGTGACGACGCTGACGCCGAGGGCTCGATAGACGCGGTGGATATGGATGCCCATCGGGCTGACGAGGCCTCGCTCTATGTTCCAGAGCGTGTTCAGGTGCAGCCCCGCCCGGCCCGCCACATCCTCGAGGGTCAGGCCGAGCGACTCGCGGCGCTCGCGCATGGCCTGGCCTATGATGCGCACGACGAGCGACTCGGGCATCTCCTGGATATCGGCGCGCGGGAAGGCGCCGGGATCGTCGTGCAGGACGATCTCGTCGTAGCTGTCCGTCATGTTGACGCTCTTACAGCCGAGGGCGGCGAGGAGGCGGCACTTGGTCGAGCCGTTGATGTCGTGGTCGCCGCGCTCGACCGCTCCTATCGTATTGACGTGGACGCCCGAAAGCTCCGACAGCGCCTCGCGCGTCAGGCCGCGCTCGAGCCTGGCGCGCCTGAACTCGGCGCCGCACGACTCGAGATAGCCTCCCTCGTCGAAGCGATAGTCGTCGTCCATACCGTTACGAGCACCTCGTCGGCAGGCGCCAGTAGTCGACCCTGGCCGTCTCGGCGAATCCGCGGGACCTGTAGAGCGCCATGGCCGGCTCGTTCGCGGCGTCCACCTCGAGGGTGACGTCGCGCACGCCTCTGTTGCGCAGGACGACGAGGCAGGCGTCCATGATCGCGGAACCGTAGCCCTTGCCGCGATGCTCGGGCAGGACGCCGACGCCATTGAGCTCGTACCCGGCCTCGCCCCGGGTGATGGTGGCCATCCCGACGGCCCCATCCGCCCCATGCGCCATGAACAGCTCGCGGGCCTCGTCGCGCAGGACCGCCTCGACGAAGGCCCTCTCGTCATCGTAGCTATCGCCGAAGATGGTCGCCGCCAGCCTGGAGCAGTCGTCTGCGTCATCCTCGCCGACCGGTACGAGACGCAGGTCGGCCGGTGGCTCGACCCGCTCGAGAGCGTCCGGGTCCAGGCGCATACGCAACTCGGCGTGGTCGAGTTTGGCGTCGAGGCGGCCGGCTATCGAGCGAGACGCTGGTGACCGGGCGGCGCAGACGAGCAGCACCGAACGGGCTCCCGAACGGCATAGCGACGCCTCGAGGCCGCCGTATAAGGCCTTGAACAGCCCCTGATGCCTGAAGAGCGGCGAGACGCAGGCGCTGATCTCACCCTCGGAGCGCAGCGGCGCGAAGGCGGACGCAGCGGCGACGAGCCTGGCCGGCCGCGGGCGCCCGTCCCCGTCGTCGACGGCCGCGTCGGCGCGGCACGGTTCGCCGCGGCACGTCGCCGCGCAGGCCCAGGCCAGGCGCCAAGGGCGCAGGTCTCGGTCGGCATTCAGGTGGGTATCGTAGTGCAGGCACGGGTCGAAGCCGTCGCTATCGAGGCATTCGCGGGCGAGCGCCTCGACGGCAGCGCGGCCTTCCGCTGTCAGCGTGGCTCTGCTCTCGAAGCGCACGGGCAGGCAGATATTCACGACTCGCCGGCCTTGATGCGCTCGATCTCGTCGCGGAGTATCGCGGCGGCCTCGAATTCGAGGTTCTTGGCCCGCTCGAGCATCTCCTGCTCAAGCCGCTTGACGAGGGCGGCCTTCTGCTCGGGTACGAGCAGGTTGTAGGCGCCCTTGACCGTCTCGAGCTCGGCGTCGAGCGCCTGTTCCTTCTCCTCCTTGTGGCGCTGGAGGATGTCGTGGATGGCCTTTTTCACGGTGGTCGGGGTGATACCATGGGCTTCGTTGTAGGCCTGCTGGACCGCGCGGCGGCGGTTCGTCTCGTCGATGGCCACGCGCATGGCGTCCGACATCCGGTCGGCGTACATGACGACGACGCCCGAGGCGTTGCGCGCGGCGCGGCCGATGATCTGTACGAGGCTGGTGGCCGAGCGCAGGAAGCCTATCTTGTCGGCGTCGAGTATGGCGATGAACGACACCTCGGGCAGGTCGATGCCCTCCCTGAGCAGGTTGATGCCGACGAGCACGTCGTACTCGCCGGTCCGTAGCTGGGTGAGTATCTCGACGCGCTCTATCGTCTCCACCTCGCTGTGGATGTAGCGCACTTTGAGCGAGAGGGACGAGAGGTACTCGGACAGCTCCTCGGCCATGCGCTTGGTCAGCGTCAGGATCAGGCTGCGCTCCCCGAGCGCTATGCGGCGCTTGACCTCGGCGTAGATGTCCTCCATCTGCCCCTCGCTCGGGCGTACGAGTATCTCCGGGTCGACGAGGCCGGTCGGGCGTATCATCTGCTCGACGACGCGGGCCGACTTGCCGACCTCGGCGACCCCGGGCGTCGCCGACACGTAGATGACGCGCCTGGTCAGGCCCTCGAACTCGTCGAACTTGAGCGGCCGGTTGTCGAGGGCGCAGGGTAGCCTGAAGCCGTAATCGACGAGGTTCTGCTTGCGCGAACGGTCGCCCGCGTACATCGCGCCGACCTGCGGCAGGGTTACGTGCGACTCGTCTATGAAGGTCAGGAAGTCGTCGGGGAAGTAGTCGAGCAGCACCGACGGCCGTTGGCCCCTGGCGCGCCCCGACAGCGGCCCGGAATAGTTCTCGATGCCGGGGCAGTACCCCATCTCCTCGAGCAGCTCGATGTCGTATTCCACCCTCGTCTTAAGCCGCTGGGCCTCGACGAGGCGGCGTTTGGCCATGAGTTCCTCGTAGCGCTCGGCGAGCTCCTCCTTGATGGACGACAGGGCGCGCTGGACCATGGTCTCCGGCATCACGAACTGCTTGGCCGGGTAGATCACCGCCGCGTCGAGCTCCTCGACCGCCTGGCCCGATACCGGGTCGAAGCGGCGTATGCGCTCCACCCGATCGAAGTCCAGCTCGATGCGATACGCCTCGTTGGCGTAGGCCGGGTAGACCTCGATCACGTCGCCGCGCACCCTGAAGCGACCCCGTTCGAGCACCGAGTCGTTACGCTCGTACTGGAGCGACACGAGCTGGCGCTTGAAGGCGACCGGGTCGAGCTCCTCGCCGACGGCCGCCTCGACCTTCATCTCTCGGTAGACCTCGGGCGTGGCCAGGCCGTAGATGCAGGATACGGTCGCCACGATGATCACGTCGCGGCGCTCCATCAGGCTGCGAGTGGCCGACAGGCGGTGGCGCTCGATCTCGGCGTTGATGTCGGCGTCTTTCTCGATATAGAGGTCGCGCGTCGGCACGTAGGCCTCGGGCTGGTAGTAGTCGTAGTACGATACGAAGTACTCGACGGCGTTGTCCGGGAAGAAGTCCTTGAACTCCCTGAACAGCTGGGCCGATAGCGTCTTATTGTGGCTGATGATGAGGGTCGGCTTCTGGACCGCCTCGATGACCTTGGCCATCGTGAAGGTCTTGCCCGAGCCGGTTACGCCTTTGAGCGTCTGGAATCGGTCTCCGGCGTTGACGCCGGCGGCCAGGGCGGCTATGGCTTCCGGCTGATCCCCGGCGGGCTCGAATGGGGCGACGACTTTGAACGGTTTCACGCTAGCCAGTATAGCTCCTGCCAGCGCGCGAGAAAAGCTATAAAACGATTCTATAACCGCCTGGCCACCGCCGCCATCGCCATGGCCGCGCTGGACAGCGATTCGAGCGGCGCTGAGCCGAAACTGACTCGAAGGTGGCTGTCCGCCCGCTCGGGCTCCGCGGCCTCATGCCTGAACGACGCCTCGGGCGCAAGGACGCAGCCCGCCGCCAGACAGGACGAGGCGAAGGATCGCGCTGAGACTCCGCTCGGGAGGGCCAGCCAAAGGTTCAGCCCCCCGCCCGGAGGCGCCCACGACAGGCCGAGCGATCGGCACGGCGCGAGAGCCGCGTCGAAGGCGCCGTAGGCGGCGCGGTACCGGTCCCTCGCGGCGGCTATGTGCTCGTCGAAGCGGCCGCTTGCGATGAAGCGCTCCAGGGCCCGCTGCATGAGGCCGTTCGACGATATATCGATGGAGCGCTTGACCGCCTCGAAGCGGGAGCGAAGGGCGGTCGGCGCCTCGAGGAAGGCGATGCGCAGGCCGGGCATCAGGCATTTCGAGGTGCTCTTGACGAGGATGACCCTGCCGGCCTCGTCGAAGTCGCGCACGGCCGGGGGCATCGACCCGTCCCACGATAGCTCGGCGAGCTGGTCGTCCTCGAGCACGTAGAAGCCGTAGCGCTCGGCCATGGAAGCCAGGGCCGAGCGCCGCTCGGCCGTATAGACCACGCAGGTCGGGTTCTGGAAGCCGGGATTGACGTGGACGAGGCGCAGGGGCCGGCTCCTGGCCAGGGCCTCGAGCGCGTCCAGGTCAAGGCCTCCCGAGTCGACGGGCACCGGTTCGACCCTCGCTCCGGCGGCCACGAAGGCGTCTCGGGCGCCCCGGTAGCCGGGGTTTTCCACGGCGGCCACGTCGCCGGGGCGCAGCAGGATACGGGCCGCCAGGTCGATCCCCTGCTGGGCGCCCGAGACGATATGCACGTCGAAGGGGTCGACCGAGCCCGGGCGCCCCCGGGCGGCTAGGCGCTCGGCCATGGCGACGCGTAGCGGGCGATAGCCGCCCGCGTCCTGGTACTCGAAGGCCTTGCCACCGTCGGCGTCGATGGCCTCGACGATGAAACGCTTCATATCGACGAGCGGGAACATATCGAGGGGAGGCGCGTTGGCCGCCAGGTCTACCGCGCCGCTCGACCCGTCGGCCAGAGGCCGCTCGGACGCAGGAAAGGCGGCCGACGGCTCGCCGACGGCCCCGTCGACCGGCGCGTCCGGGGCGACAAACGCTCCCGAGCCGGCCTTGGCGACGATGAAGCCCTCGCGGGTCAGGATGCGGTAGGCGGCGACCACGGTGGCCGGATTGACGCCGAGCTCGTCGGAGAGTCCGCGCACCGAGGGCAGGCGGTCGCCGAGGCGGAGCTCGCCGTCCAGGATGCGGGCGCGCACGGCGCGGGCGGCCTGGATATAGAGCGGCGTCTCGTCGTCCTTGAACAGCTGGTAGCCGGCCTCCATCGGGCGATTACTTGCCGCCCAGGTACTCGGCCCGGTCGGACAGCGTGATCGTCGCGGCCAGTCGCTTGGAGCCGCGGTAGTACTCTACCCGTATCGCGTCGCCGGGCTTGTTGTCCTCGAGCGCGGAGTAGAGGTCAGCCAGCGAGCTGACCGCCATGCCGTCCACGGCGACGATCACGTCGCCGCCGACGTTGAACACGCTCTGGTAGTAGCGCACCGGCGTCGAGCCGCCGCGCAGGCCGGAGCGGTCGGCGTTGCCGGCCCGTTTGGTGGACGATACGAGCAAGCCCTTCTCGATCGGAAGGGGGTCGCCCTTCTCCTTCATGTACTCGATCAGCGCGGGGAACAGCTGCACGTACTCGGCGTCGATCCAACCTCGCTTGACCATGCCGTACTTGATCAGGTCGGGCACGATGCGCTTCGCCGTGTCGACCGGCACCGCGAAGCCGACCCCGACCGAACCGCCCGACGGGGAGTATATCATCGTGTTGACGCCTATCAGCTCGCCGCGGGAGTTGAGGAGCGGCCCTCCGGAATTGCCCGGGTTGATCGACGCGTCGGTCTGGATCATGTCACGGATGATGGTCTTGGAGTCCTGTTGTACCGGGCGCCCGAGGCCCGAGACGATGCCACGGGTCAGGGTGCGCTCGAGGCCGAAGGGATTGCCTATCGCGAGCACCTTCTGGCCTACCCTGAGGCCGCCCGAGGTTCCGTAGGGGATAACGGTCAGGGTCATGTCCTTGGGGGGCTCGAATTTAACCACCGACAGATCGTTCTCGGAGTCGGAACCGATGACCTTGCCCTCGAGGCGGGTGCCGTCGGCCAGGTTGACGAAGACCTTGAAGGCGTCCTTGACCACGTGGTAGTTGGTGAGCACGTAGCCGCGCCGGTCGATGATCGAGCCTGAGCCCGAGCCGCCGGCCTGGGGAACGGGCTCGAGAAACCAGTTGATCGCTACAACCTCGGTGGTGATGTTGACGACGCCGGCGTTGAGCCGCTCGTAGACGGTAATATTCTCCCGCTCGTCTTGCGAATAGCCGCCGTCGGCCTCGGACAGCACCGGCGCGGCCTCGACTACGGGCTCCGGGATCGGGACCGGCGGCGAGGCTTCCGCCTCCGCCGCGGCCGCGAGCGACGCCTCACCGCCGAGCCCTCGCGAGAACAGGCCGACGCCGAAGGCGGCGAGCAGGATGACGGCCGCGGTGGCCGTAATCGAAACGATCAGCTGTCTACGTGAGTATAGTCGCACCTGCGTCCTCCATGGTAGCCGGGCCGCTCGGTCCGGGTCCAGGATAGAATATACAAGTCCGGAGCAAAATCGCCAACGCCCAATCGCATTGACCGCGGCCCCATTGCCGGGTAGGATTATTCGCTATGGACATAAAGCGAAGAATCGGCCAGGCCTACGGCGTCTCGAAGAGCGACGCTACGAGCGAGAAGCCGTCCGAAAGCCGGCCCATAGCGCCTCCGGGCTCGAATCGCTCCTCGCCCCGGCCGGCCGGCGCCTCGGCCCAACCGGCCGCCCAGCCACGCAAGAGCCCGCTACCGGCCGCGGACAAGGCCGTCGCGGCCTCCGAGAGCTATATAAAGACCGGTCGCCCCGGCATCGAGAAGGCCGCAAAATTTCTGCTCCTGCTCGGGCGCGACGAGGCGGCCACGGTAATACGCCACCTCAAGCCCGCCGAGATCGAGAAGGTCTCACGGGAGATTGCCAGGATAGACCGCATCGACACCGTCGAGGCGAACGAGATACTCACCGAGTTCGGCTGGCTGGCCAAGACCCAGGGCGCGTCGCTCGAGGGCGGCCCGGAGATCGCCGAGAGCATGCTCGCGGCCGCCTTCGGCGCGGACAGGGCCAAGGAGGTCATCCGCAAGGCGGTACCCGAGGCCAAGAAGCCGTTCGACTTCCTCAACGACTTCGACGCCCACCAGCTGATGGCCCTCTTCAAGGACGAGTCGCCCCAGATGGTCGCGATGATACTCCCCTACCTCGATCCCAAGATCGCCAGCGGAGTGATAGCCGCGCTACCTGCGGCCGTACGCTCCGACGTGATCCAGCGTATCGCCAGGCTGGACCGCAGCGCGCCCGAGGTGGTCGAGCGGGTCGAGGCCGTGCTGCGCGACCGTGCGGCCAGGCTGGGCCGCGTCGACTCGGGCGAGCGCATCGACGGGGCAGCGGTGCTCGCCGGCATCCTCAAGCACGTCGAAGGCGGCCTCGAGGACAGCATCCTCTCCGGCATCGAGGAGGAGAACCCCGACCTGTCCAAGGACATCCGCGAGCGCCTGTTCACGGCCGACGACATACTGCGCGTGCCCGACCGCGAGGTGCAGAAGGGCCTGCGCGACCTGTCGGAGCGCGACATAGCCCTCGTGCTCAAGGGCAAGAGCCAGGCCTTCAGGGACAAGGTCCTGTCGAACATCTCCCAGGGCAAACGGACCATGGTGCTCGAGGAGTACGACATCATGGGCACGGTCAGGCGCGACGAGGCCGAGAAGGCCACGAAGGCCTTCATCGCCTACTACAAGCGGAAGTGGGAGGACGGCGACCTGGTCCTCGAGGGCGACGACGACCTGATCGACTAGCGGGCTCGACCTCAGTCGCGGACATACCGGACGCCGCCGTCCGAGGCCTCCTCGGCGCGGGCCATCATGAACAGCAGGTCCGACAGCCGGTTCATGTAGCGGATAACCTGGCCGGGCACGTCCGCGTCGCGGGACAGCGCGACGATGCGCCGCTCCGCCCGCCTGCAGACGGTCCTGGCCACGTCGAGCTTGGCCGACTGGAGCGTCGAGCCGGGTACGACGAAGCCGGTCAGCGGTATCTCGTCCTCGAAGGCCCCGACGTAGGATGCCAGCCTGACCTCATCCGCGTCCGTCATGGGCTTGGAGAAAGAGCCGGTACGAGTGGCCAGTTGCCCGGCTACCCGGTACAGATCGCGTTGCAGCTCCTCGGCGATACGCCTGCAGTCGACGCGCTTGAGCCAGTGCTTGGCCTCGCCGATGACCGAGTCCAGCTCGTCCACGGTGCCATACGCCTCGACGCGGGGATCCTCCTTGCGGACCCGCTCGCCCGACCATAACCCGGTCATTCCCTCGTCCCCGGTCCTCGTAACGATGCTCATGAACGCTCCTCGCCCCGTCTCCGTCGCGCCGCGTTTGGCGGCGCGCGTATAGTAGCATATATAGCACGCTCAGCGGCGCCAACTCGTGCTACAATGATCTGGATACAATCGCCCGATCCATAGTAATATTCTTGAATAGGTGCACGTATTGACCACGAACGATACCCGCTTCCAAGCCGTCGACTCAGCCAACGCTCGCGCCTGGGATATCTTGAGCGCCCAGCCCCAGTCGGCCCTCGAGGAAGCCGAGCGGGCTTTGGCGACGGCGTCCGAGGCCGGTTACGCCAAGGGTGTCGCCGACGCCCACCTCAATATCGGCTGGTCCATGTACTACCTGACGCACCTGCCCGAGGCCTATCGCGCCTTCCTGGAGGTCCATCGCGAGTACCTCGCCCTAGGCGACGTACTCGGCGTCTGCAAGACGCTGAACGCTTTGGGCGTCTACCACTACTCGATTTTCCGCCTCGAGAAGGCCGTGGACTATTTCACGCAGAGCCTCGAGGTAGCCAAGGCGAACGGCATCGAGGACCGGGAACTCATCGTCGGCATAAACATCGGCGAGCTCTGCCTGTTGCTCGGCAATCCGCAGGACGCCCTCGAATACCTGATACCCGCCTACGTCAGGATGATAGGCGTGTTGCCGCCGAGCAACGTCGCCGACTGCCTGCGCAACATCGGCAAGGCCTTCCTGCGGCTTGACAACCCGGCCCTGGCGGCCGAGTACATACGCCGCTCGTACAGCCTCGCCAAGGACGTAGGCGAGTCCATCATGGCGACCGACAGCGTCGAGACCCTGGCCGATGTGGCCATT
>Ga0116157_10005829_pt1 | contig 11265 bp, 10 predicted proteins | sample AD_UKC048_MetaG_FD_89882 | JGI IMG/M metagenome (GOLD analysis project Ga0116157, IMG submission 89882) | Active sludge microbial communities of municipal wastewater-treating anaerobic digesters from USA - AD_UKC048_MetaG | ecosystem: Engineered > Bioreactor > Anaerobic > Digestate | place: USA... | reverse complement strand
CTATCATAAAACAAATAGGCTTTGTATGCAGGGTCCTTAGACAAAATTAATTTTATATCTTCTTTATTTTTAATCGAAAGAAGGGCATCTATTTTAGCTGGTGAAGAAATAAAGGAAGTTTCATACATTGTTTCAATATAATTTTCATCAGTAAATTCACTTGGTGAGATGGCATTGGCATATTCACGAAATAATGCTTTTGTTATATTTTTATCTGTTTCTTTATTGCACGTATTAATAAATGTCATCAATGATTTTTTTTGATTCACAAGACTATCTAAACTTGCTAAGGTATCTACTGACTTGATAACACCTCTATAAATTGAAGTTGATTTTACCAATTCACTCGCTTCAATAGCTTCATTCAAATACTCGTTTAGCTTAAGGCTATTTTTTTGTTTTTCATAAGCAATGGATAAATCGCTTAAGACATTGCCATACTTTTGTTTACGCTGAGGGTTTGCATTGACCCATTGCATAAATGAGGCTTCTTGTGCTTTCTTTTTCTCAATAGCATTATTAATTTGTAGACCTAATAATTCGCCTTGCCATTTTTTATAATAATTGGCTATTCTAGCCTGTTTAGAGGCATATTTAATAAAAATGTCTGTACTCTTTTTCATGTCTGCACCCATAATTGAAAGTCGCTTTTCACGCAAATCAATTCGAATAGGATCCAAAATATTCATCACTTCCGCTACTCCATCACTTGTAAGATATTCAGATGTTGTTCCAGGAAAACCATAGACCATAGTAAAATCTTTTTCCTTTACACCGCCAATATTAATTGCAAATGATCTCTTTGGTTTATATGCAATATTATCTTTTGAAAAAGCGGCTGGCTTATTATTTTTATTTGCATAAATTCGAAAAACTCCAAAGTCACCTGTATGTCTTGGCCAAGCCCAATTGTCGGTATCGCCACCAAATCCACCTATACCATCAGGTGGAAAACCAACTAATCTTATGTCAGTATATTTTTCAGTCAAGAAAAGATAGAATTCATTATCATAAAAAAAAGATTTGATTAAGGCATCATAACCAGTTGAATCTTTATAAGCTTTTTGTATTTTTTCAATATTGGTTGCTCTTAATTTTGCTTTCGCACTATCGGTCATCGACTCATCAATTCCGTTTTTAACATTTTTTGTCACATCATCAATTCGTACAATAAAGGTGACAGTTAAACCTGGGCAAGGTAATTCTTCGCTTTGATTTTTAGCCCAAAAGCCATTGGTAAGATAGTTATGTTCAACACTACTTAAGCCTTGAACAGTGCCATATCCACAATGATGATTTGTAAGTACTAAACCTTTGTCAGAAATAATTTCACCCGTGCATCCGCTGCCAAATATTACAACTGCATCTTTTAAGCTACCTTGATTGATATCATAAATATCACTTGCCTTTATTTTTAAGCCCATCCCTTTCATTTCCTTTTCATTCATTTTCTCTAATAAAAAGGGCAACCACATACCTTCTTTAGCAAATGATAGGGTTGTGTATAAAAAAAGACTCAGAAAGATTAGTTTAGATTTCATTGTACTGCTATTTTCGTAATCTTCAAAAATAAGTAAAGCGGAAGGAATAAAAAATGTTTATAGAACCAAATATACGAAACACAAAAAAAGGCTGGATTGAAGTTGTATGCGGTTCTATGTTTAGCGGCAAAACAGAAGAGCTAATTCGAAGACTCAAACGAGCACAAATTGCGAATCTCAGGGTTGAGATCTATAAACCAACCATTGACACTCGTTATGATGATATAGATATTGTATCGCATAATGAGTCTCGAATACCGAGTGTGCCGGTTGCTAATTCGCAACAAATACTATTACTTGCTCAAGAAGTAGATGTGGTGGGTATTGATGAAGCGCAATTTTTTGATGAAGAGATGCCGAATGTAGCAGAAAAATTAGCCCTTAGAGGTATTCGTGTAATTGTTGCCGGTTTAGATATGGATTTCCTTGGTCGCCCATTTGGCCCCATGCCTGCTGTACTTGCTATGGCCGATTATGTAACTAAGCTTCATGCGATTTGTGTTGTTTGTGGTGATATTGCTAGTTTCAGTTACCGTCATTCAGTTTCTGATGCAACTGTTCTTTTAGGCGAACGTGATGTGTATGAACCTCGTTGCAGAACCTGTTATCATAAGGAATAATTTAGAATAAAAGTTTTACACCGTTGTCGGAATTCTAACCAACAACCAAACAACACCTACAAAGGCAAAATGCTTTCCAAACCGAGCGTTATCAATTCATTTTTGATAAAGCCTTTTTTGCCATACTCACATATTTGCTATGAAAACGGCGTAAATGTCTAGGTATTAGGTCACGTTGGTCTAATATAGTTTCAAATAATTGACGTGCCTCTTGTTGTCGACCTTGTGATATTAGCAATTCGCCATAATAATACATACTATCAAATGTCTTATGAAATTGAATATGCTTTTTAAATGCAAGTTCAGCCTTTTCGAAATTGCCGGATTTGTATAATGCCAAAGCATACCAAAATTCGTCATCAGGGCGAATAAATTTCTGTTTACTTATTTCAAGTGCTTTTTCAAAATGAACCACGCAAAGCGTATAGTTCTCGCTAAGAAAATATACCCTAGCCATTTGTTGAGTTGTTTCTAAATCTTCGCTATACATACCCGTTAAAGCTGATTGGTACATTTCAATTGCTTGATCATATTTTTTCCGAGAGGCATAAGCACTAGCTAATCTAGTGCGATTTGCGAATGTATCTGAAATGCGTAATTGCTTTTCAAGGTGCGAAATATTTTCGCCACGACTAAATAGAGTTACATCAAAAAATGAATTGCTACCTTTTAGACTAGGTAAAATTTCCATTACAAAATAAATTACAGATCCAATGAAGGGAAGAAAAATTAGGATATAAATCCAATTGTTACGTCCCGTTTTAATGGCATGAATAATGGTGATGATTTGTAAAATAATACCAATCCAGTAGTATTCAGCAAAAAAGTACATAGATAAATTTTGGGACAAGATATTCAAAAAAAACGAATCAGATTTTTTTTCTTACGAAATAGAAAATGATGATTCCCGTCTATCAGCATTTGATAAATAAAGGATTCGAATTTTTAACGAAACTATTTATTCAAATAAGTCAGTAAACTATCGGTATTAATTGTTTCGTAAAATATCTTCTTTAATTTTCTTTGTTTATTGTATACCATCACTTGTGGTAAAATCCAATTGGGCATAAAATAACTTGTAATAAAATTATCTTGTGCCGCACAAATATAAAAATTAGGATATGTTGAAACGCCCGTTATTTTTACAAAATTATCTAGATCAACATAGTTAGCAATAGACGAAACAAACACAATCGTAACATTTTTAAATTGCTCATTCTTCTCCTTCATTTCTACAATCGCTTTTTGACAATGATCGCAAGTAGGATTGAACAAGGCCATGACAATTGGTTTGTTTTTGGGCAGATCGCTATCTGTGATGAACTTACCACTTGATGTAATGTATTGAAAAACGGGTATTGTTGAATTGATGGGCGCTTCAGGATGTGTTTTTTGTCCTTCAGTACCTGGTACTTGTTTTGGAGTGCCTTGTGAGAAAGACAAAAGTGGGAATAGTGAAAATACAATCAAACTTAAAATTCTCATAATGATATTTTTACTTTTTACTATTTCTACAATCTTCTAAAATGGCATCAATTTTTTCTGGTGTGAGATGCTCTTTATAGATATTGCCTAATTGCATCATTGGAGCATAACCACAAGCACCTAAACATTCAACCGTTTTTAATGTAAACATACCATCTGCTGTTGTTTCACCAGCATTGATATTCAATTTGGTTTTAATATAGTCGATAATGCGGTCACTTCCGTTTAGCATACAAGGTCCGGTTTGACAAACTTCTAAAATATAATTGCCAACAGGTTTTAAATTAAACATACTATAAAAAGTGGCTACTTCATATACTTCAATAGGTGTAATTGAAAGATGCTTTGCAACCTCATCCATTTGTTCAATGGTTAAAGATAAATTACCTTTTTCTTGCACTAAATGTAAAGCAGGTATCAAGGCACTTTTTTGTTTGCCTTCGGGATATCGAGCTGCTAATTTTTTAATACCATCAATTATTTCTTGTGAAAATGCCATATCTAATTCGTTCTATTATTAATATTATTTTGATTTTGTTTCTATGCGTCTATTTCTCCAGCAATTAAATTCAGGCTACTCATGGTAACAACCGCATCACTCAACATACTACCTCTGATGATTTCAGGATAGGCTTGGTAATAGATAAAGCATGGTCGTCGGAAATGTAAACGATAAGGTGATCGGCCTCCATCACTAATTAAGTAAAAACCTAATTCGCCATTGCCACCTTCAACTGAATGATAAACTTCACCTGCGGGAACATTGGTTTCGCCCATTACAATTTTGAAATGATATATGAGGGCTTCCATTTTTGTATAGACATCTTCTTTTTCTGGCAAATAAAAATCAGGCAAATCAGCATGATAAATACTCGGATCAAGTGGTTTTATTTTTTCAAGTGCTTGTTCAATTATTCTTACACTTTGCCATATCTCTTCATTTCTAACTAAAAAACGATCGTACACATCACCTGTAGTGCCAACTGGAACAGTAAAATCAAAATCTTGATAACCACTATATGGGTGGGCCGTTCTAATATCATAATCAATACCAGTAGCACGCAAATTTGGACCTGTAAATCCATAATTTAAAGCACGTTCAGCTTCAATTCCTCCAACACCCATAGTTCGTTCCATGAAAATTCGATTACGATTGAATAAGGTTTCAAACTCTTTCATCGCTTTTGGAAATGTATCAAGAAAATGTTTGATTTTTTGAAACGCGATGTCAGTAAAATTTCTCTCAAATCCACCAATTCTACCAATATTTGTTGTAAGTCTTGACCCACAAACTTCTTCAAAAATTTCGTAAATTTTTTCACGAAATTCAAATACATAAATAAAACCTGTAAAGGCACCAGTATCAACTCCAATAACCGAATTGCAAACTAGATGATCAGCAATACGAGCAAGTTCCATGATAATCACACGTAAATATTCAACACGTTTAGGAAGTTCAGCTTTGATCAATTTTTCCATGGTCATATGCCAGCCCATATTATTGATTGGGGATGAGCAATAATTCAAACGATCTGTTAGCGGTGTAATTTGATAATAAGGTCGATGCTCTGCAATTTTTTCAAAGGCTCTATGAATAAATCCTATGGTAGGCACTGCATCTATAATTCGCTCACCATCCATCTCAAGAATATTTTGAAATACACCATGTGTGGCAGGATGTGTTGGTCCTAAGTTGAGCGTTGTCGTTTGCTTTCCTAAGGATCCTTCTGGTAATTGAATATTTTGTTTTTGACTCATTTTATATCATGCTTTGTTTTGAAATATACAATTTGTCTATTTCGTTTTTGATATTGATTATAAGAGAGGTTATAATCAATCTAATTTTTTTATCTTCCAAACATATCGTCGTCCTTATCAATTCTTGTTTGATCTTCTAAAGGATATTCTTTTCGTAAAGGATGGTAATCCATTTCATCAACATTCATAATACGAATCAGATTTGGATGTCCAACAAAATTAACACCGAAAAAATCGTATGCCTCTCGCTCCAACCAATTGGATGTTTCAAAAATACCTGTAGCTGTAAACACATCAGGTTTTGAAATATCGGTATAAACTTTAAATCGAATTCGAATACCAGCTCTTATATTTTGCAACATATACACCACAGCCAATTCCTTCCCAATATTATTTGGATAATGCACAGCAGTTAAATCGTTTAGATAAGTAAAACCTAATTCTTCATCTTCTTTTAAAAAGTTCATCACTTTTAGGTTATTGTCTCGATCGGTATCAAATGTAAGCATGCCGTAAGGCTCTTCCATATTGTAAACCAATTCACCAAATTTATCTTTCAGTCTTTGCTTTATTATTTCGTTTGTCAACATAATTTTTACCAATTTGAATATCCGATCTAACTATTGAATGCCGTAACTGTTGAGTAAGTTTTTATATTGATCATCTTCACGGCGTCGGATGTCTTCACTTTTAACTAAATCTTGAATGCGCATAAACCCATCTATGATCGCTTCTGGGCGCGGCGGACAACCTGGAACATATACATCTACTGGTATCACTTGGTCAATACCTTGTAAAACAGAATAGGTATCAAATATTCCTCCACTACTAGCACAAGCGCCTACAGCCATTACCCAACGAGGTTCAGCCATTTGTAGGTAAACCTGACGTAATATAGGTGCCATTTTTTTTGCGATGGTACCCATTACCATAATTAAATCGCATTGACGAGGTGAGAAACTTAGTCGCTCTGAACCAAAACGCGCTAAGTCGTAATGAGCTGCCATGGTAGCCATAAATTCAATTCCACAACAAGAGGTTGCAAAGGGTAGGGGCCAAATCGAATTACTACGAGCAAGACCAATTGCCTCACTCATTTTCATTGTAAAAAAGCCTTCACCAACATAGCCTTGAGGGGCTTCAACAATTTTTACTTTGGTATTATGTGTTACTGGTCTCATTGATAATTTTAAATATTAATTTATTTTGAAGAGATGATTTTAAATCTAATGAATTAGCTTGTATTAATCTTCCCATTGTAAGGCGCCTTTTTTGATGATATATGTAAATCCAAGTATAAAAAAAGCGACAAACATCACAACTGCCATAAAACCATCCCAACCCAAACTCCTGAAATTAATGGCATAAGGATAGAAAAATATCACTTCAACATCGAATAAAACAAAGAGGATAGCAACTAAAAAGTATTTTACAGCTAATGGCTGACGCGCATTCCCTTCTTGCTCAATACCACATTCAAAATTTTCGAGTTTATCTTTCGTTTTTCGTTTTGGACCTAAAAAATGCGTAGATCCCATCATAATTACCACAAAACCGATTGCAATAATCACTTGAATAACAATTGGTAAGTAATTAAATGAAGTATTTTGAATTTCTAATAACATATTTATTTTTTTGTAAGATCAGACAAAAATAGGCCACAAAAAGACAAATTCAAATAATTAAAAGCTATTATATAAATTATTCTTCAATATTTTAGATTGAGTTCAAAATATTTAGGTGAATTCGTTGTATTTAAATTGCCGTGACATCTAATTAAGGCCCATTCGTTTGTAAATTATGGCTTATCTTAAAACTCTACCAACCAATTAAATAAAGGTAAAAATCCTAAATTTGTTTCCTTTACGATTTCGCCTGTCTTCGGGATATAACTTAATCCTAATACATTTTTTTGATTATAGGCATTGATGATATCAATATAAAAATGATGATTATATCGTTTTAAATTTTTCTTGAATCCAAATCTTAAATCAAGTCTGTGATAAGTTGAAAATTGAAGCGTATTGGTTGCAGCATCTAAACCTTCGTATTGTCGTTTAATAGCACTTTTTGCCGAATCAATCGGTGTATACCATTTACCACCAGCAATATTAAACTTGAAACCAGCAATTATTTTGGCGGTTCGAGCCTTACCAACAATAAATTCTTTTCCCGATAAGAAATTGAAATTATATCGACCATTAAATTCTGTATTTCGCCAAACACGATCACTTGCTTGATATTGACTGGTATAAATGGATCCTGTTGTTAGAAAATAGAAGTTCTTACTAAAATATTTTTCAATTGTTAAATCAATACCAGCATTATAACCTTTGCCTTTATTTTCAAGTGGTCCGGGAAAAATAAAATTAAAAGAAGCACCTTGATTTAATGGGGTATAAGCAGATCCCTTGATCTCTTGCGGTAAATTGAATAGTCTCTGATAATAGATTTCAACTTTGGTATGAACAGAACGATTCAATTTATAATCGGCACCTACTACAAAATGATGCGATCTATTAAATCCTGTATTGATATTGGGTTTATAACTCTTGCCTGTCGAATCTTTAGTTTGTAAAAAATAAATATACAAAGGTTGCAAATTGCTATGCAAGCCATAACCCGCATTGATTTGTAATTTCTGGTTCACTGAATAACTGATCCCAAAACGAGGCTCTAAAGCTTTCGAGTTGTTCAATAAAAACTGGGTATAATGTAAACCTAAATTGACCTTAAGCGCATTCGATGGCGAATAATTCCATGCACAATATGCTTGCAATAATTGTGCATCATCTCTGAACTCAGCTTCATTATACCAAATGTTTTGATCAGGATAGAAATTGCTATCCACTAAATTCATCATCATTTCGGTTAAAATAATACCTCCTTTTAAATTGCTTTTGCTACTCAATCGTTTGGTGGCTTGATAATTCAATATATATTTATTGACAGTAAATTTGTTTCGATAGGTAGGTGCTCTTGTTATTTTATCTAATCCAATGGTATCATATCGACTATATGAATTATTTAAATTAGAACCAATCGATATCTTGTGGTAAAAAGATGTTTTAATATTTTGTTGAAACGAAACGCCTACCAAACCAAAACGTGAACCAAAATGAATATCTCTACCGGCTCTTCCAAACGTCCATTTGGCGCTATCTTCACCATTATCTAAAATAGCAATATCACTTTTACCACCTAGTCCGAAAAATGATAATTGTCCAATTTTTTTCAGAGGAAAATTTAATTTGAAATTCAAATCTTGATACGATGGATTGCCACTTGATCCAAAATTAATCCCTAATTTATTCATGATGGAGAGTGTTGCATAACGGTAGCTAAATGTATAAGATGAACCACTTTTTTTATTGAGTGGACCTTCAGCAGTTGCTTCAATACCAAGTATACCTAGTTGGGCTGTAAGCTCATGTTTTTCTTTATTGCCATTGCGAAGTTTTAAATCAAAAACACCTGATATACAATTGCCATAATCAGCAGGAAAAGCGCCCGTCATAAAATCAGAATTGCCTAGTAGTTTATTATTGATAATATTTACGGGTCCACCTGTTGTACCGAAAGATGCAAAATGATTTGGGTTGTTGACATCAAAACCTTCAACTCGCCATAGCACGCCATTAGGTGTATTGCCTCGAATTACAATATCATTTCTTGAATCATCACTTCCCCTCACACCTGCAAAATTTGTTGCCATACGAGCAATGTCTTCTCGAGAAGCAACATATCGACTCGCCTCCTCAGGATTGAAATTACGTGCACTCACATTCGCCATCGAATTATTCACTTGCCCTTTTTTATTTTTAATAACAAGCTCTTTCAAATCGAGCGCACTTGGCGGAAGCTCTATGAATAATTGTGTTTCTTTACCGGAATTCAATTCTACATTTTGAATCATTTTCGACATATATCCAATATATGAACATGATACAGTATATCTTCCAACAGGTAGCTTTTCAATTTTAAACTCACCCTTCTCATTCGTTTTGGTTCCAACAATAAGTATTCCTTCTTGAAGTATTTTTACAGTTACATCAACTAAAGGATATTTAAGTTGCTCATCAGTTACGGTTCCCTTTAAACGTTGACTATAATTAACTTGTGCGCTCATATGATTTGTAATCAGCGTCAATAGGATTATGAGAAATCTATTTTTCATCATCTTAAATTTTCGCCAAGATACATAAAAACAAATATGAGGCGTATTGACCTAGGTTAGGATTTTTTTGGGTTCAGCTTTGTGAACTTTTTTCAGCTTCGGTGGCGTTGGCACCGTTCAACATCAAATCATTATTCAGCAGTGCTCACCTTGAAGTCATATTTATCTTTTAGTATTTATCATCATTCTAACTTCATGAAAGAACTGCCGGTATTATATGCGACCCATTCAGGGTCGAATGATTAGATTGATTATTTCTATAAACATTCAATCCCTTCAGGATTGTATAATACCGATATGATTTTTACAATAGCCAAAATTATTTCTCGGATTGACCTAGGTTAGGATTTTTTTGGGGTCAGCTTTGTGAGCTTTTTTCAGCTTCGGTTGCGTTGGCACCGTTCAAATTCAAATCATTATTCATCAATTCTCACCTTGAAGTCATATCTATCTTTGAGTATTAGTCATTCTAACTTCATACAAGAACTGATGGTATTATATGCGACCCCTTCAGGGTCGAACGACAAGATTGATTATTTCTATAAACATTCAATCCCTTCAGGATTGTATAATACCGATATGATATTTACAATAGATCAAAATTATTTCTCGCATTGACCTAGGTTGGGATTTTTTTTTGGTCAGCTTTGTGAGCTTTTTTCAGCTTCGGTGGCGTTGGCACCGTTCAACATCAAATCATTATTTATCAAATTTTACCTTGAAGTGATATTTAATTTTTACTATCTATTATCAATCTAACTCCTTGTTATCGCAGACTGACTACTCTGTTTAATTATACTACAAAACTTATACTTTTTATCAACTACCTTTATATTTACTTAGAATATGAATTACCTTTAAGAGCGATTGTCATTTTCATATAGTTTAATAGTTATAATACATTCCTATATTTAGATTTATACAATTCAACTAAGTGCTATTCTTCTTTAAACGATTGCATTCTGATCACATAGCATATTAGGTAGCGGAACACAGTGGCCAATTAAATTTTTGAGTATCTATTCTTTAATAATCTTCACCCTATGTAATTCTCTATCTGATTCAATCTCTAAAATGTAAAGCCCATTTATAAGATTATGTAGATCGATTGTAAAACTTTTACCGTAAAGGTTTTCTTGTTTTAAAACGAGTTGACCAGTCAAATCCATAATTTTAATTGAGGCATCTAATAATTCAGGTGTCTCAATAGTCATTCCTCTATTTGTAGGATTCGGAAAGACTCGAAATAAGTTAGGGGAAGTAAGCTCAACAATGCCTAGTGCATTTATTGTATAACAAGCAGAAGTGTCAATGCAGCCGAATTGTGTAACAATAACAGCATAACTACCACCACTTATTATTGTGTAACCTTGATTGGTTGCACCAGAAATAGGTAAATTATTATTGCAATTTATCCATTGATAAGTAGCGGCCGGAGCATTTGACCATAAAGAAAATGCAGATTGCATTACACTTGTGTCAAGTGAGTTAATGGTCAAATTCAATATTAGCAAGCTATCGCATCCTTCAATATTTGTCAATATTTGAGTGTAAATTCCTGCCGCGGTATACGACTGTCCATTTAATAAATATGGGCTGCAACTACTGACTGCAATGCTATTACTACTTGATGTTTTAACAACAAGGTTTAATGTAACAATACTGTCGCATCCCCCTATACTTG
>Ga0116157_10005809_pt1 | contig 11286 bp, 6 predicted proteins | sample AD_UKC048_MetaG_FD_89882 | JGI IMG/M metagenome (GOLD analysis project Ga0116157, IMG submission 89882) | Active sludge microbial communities of municipal wastewater-treating anaerobic digesters from USA - AD_UKC048_MetaG | ecosystem: Engineered > Bioreactor > Anaerobic > Digestate | place: USA... | reverse complement strand
GCATAATCTGGCGTTGGTTTGTAACCGCCCATCGGAATAAAACTCATGCTTTCGGCACCACCAGCAATGATGCAATCGGCCATTCCGGATTGAATTTTGGCAGTTGCCATTCCGATAGTTTCCAAGCCTGAAGCGCAATATCTGTTGACGGTTACACCAGGTACATCAGTGACTTTCAATCCCATTAAGGAAATTAATCGACCCACATTCAAACCTTGTTCGGCTTCGGGCATGGCGTTTCCAACCATCACATCGTCGATTCTTTTCTTGTCGAAATCAGGCAATTCGTTCATCATATATTCGATGGTTTCTGCTGCGAGTTCGTCAGGTCTTTTAAAACGGAACACACCTTTGGGTGCTTTACCCACTGCGGTTCTGTATGCTTTTACTATGTAGGCTGTTTTCATTTTTTATTTTTTATTTTGAATTTTAAATTTTGAATGGGTTTCTATCGTTAGTAGACATTTCATTCAAAATTCAAAATTTATAATTTATAATTAATTTCTTAGCGGTTTTCCTTTCGTCAACATGAACTGAATGCGCTCTAATGTTTTTCTTTCGGTGCACAAACTCAAAAACGCTTCACGCTCGATATCTAATAAATATTGTTCTGAGACTAATGTTGGTTCTGATAAATCGCCACCAGCCATAACATAAGCGAGTTTGTTTGCTATTTTTTTATCGTGATCTGAAATGAAATTGCCTGCAGTCATTTGATCGGTTCCTACGAGAAACATACCCAAAGCTTGTTTTCCTAATACCTTGATGTCTTTTCTGCGAATCGGTTGCGTATATCCAGCTTGTGCCATTAATAACGCATGCTTTTTAGCTTCCGCGATTTGACGGTCTTTATTGACAACAACAATGTCTTTTCCGTGTTGTAGTACGCCAGTATCAAAAGCTTCATAAGCTGAAGTGGATACTTTGGCCATAGCAACTGTTAGGAAATATTCTTGAAGTACATTCAATTCCACATCATTTTTATGGAACAAATCGGCTGCTCGTAAAGCCATTTCTTTAGATCCGCCACCACCTGGAATTACACCAACGCCAAACTCTACCAAACCAATATAAGTTTCAGCAGCTGCCACAACTTTATCGGCATGCATGCTCATTTCGCAACCGCCGCCTAAGGTCATTCCGTGTGGCGCTACTACAACTGGAATGGAGGAATAACGCACGCGCATCATCGTGTCTTGAAACATTTTGATCGCCATATTTAGTTCGTCGTACTCTTGTTCAACCGCCATCATGAAAATCATTCCGATGTTGGCACCGACAGAGAAATTCGCTCCTTGATTTCCGATAACCAAACCTTGGTATTCTTTTTCCGCCAAATCGATGGCTTTATTAATGCCTTGTAAAACATCACCACCAATCGTATTCATTTTCGATTGAAATTCTAAATTTAAAATACCGTCACCCAAATCGTGGATTACTGCACCACTGTTGCTCCAGATTTTTTTGCTTTCCCGGATGTTATTTAAAATAATAAATGAATCTTGACCAGGAACTTTTACTTGTGATTTGGTTGGAATGTTGTAATGGTAAGTCGATCCTTCTTTCACGGTATAAAAGCTCGAATTTCCAGAAGCCAGCATTTCAGTTACCCAAGCTGCTGGTTCGAGGTTTTCGGCTTTCATGATTTCGATTCCTTTAGCTACACCGATGGCATCCCAAATTTCGAATGGACCGTTTTCCCAGCCGAATCCAGCTTTCATGGCATCATCAATTTTATATAAATCATCGGTAATTTCTGGAATTCTATTGGAAACATAGGCAAACATTCCGGCGAAACTTTTGCGATAGAAAGCACCTGCTTTGTCGGTTCCTTTCACTAAAACTTTAAAACGATCAATGGGTTTGTCAATGGTTTTTGTTAACTCTAAAGTCGCAAAAGAAGCTTTTTTGGCCGCGCGATATTCTAAAGTATCTAAATCTAATGAAAGAATATCTCGACCTTCTTTTTTGTAAAATCCTTGATTGGTTTTGCTGCCGAGCCAATTGTTGTCCATCATTTTTGTGATGAAATCTGGCAATTTAAACAACTCATGGGCTTCGTCATTTGGGCAGTTTTCATAGATGCCATTTGCTACATGTACTAAAGTATCTAAACCTACAACATCAACGGTTCTGAAGGTTGCCGATTTTGGTCGACCAATAACGGGTCCAGTTAATTTATCGACTTCTTCAATGGTCAATCCCATTTCTTTTACCAAATGAAAAAGGCTTTGAATACCATAAATTCCGATTCTGTTTCCGATGAATGCTGGTGTATCTTTGGCAACAACCGATGTTTTTCCAAGATATTGAGAACCGTAATTGTTTAAGAAATCTAAGACTTCGGTTGATGTTTGTGGTCCTGGAATAATCTCAAACAATTTTAGATAACGCGCCGGATTGAAGAAATGCGTGCCACAAAAGTGTTTTTGAAAATCTTCGCTTCGGCCTTCACTCATAAAATGAATTGGGATTCCGGAAGTATTTGAAGTAATTAATGTGCCTGGTTTTCTGTATTTTTCGATTTGTTCGAACACCATTTTTTTAACGTCGAGACGCTCCACAACCACTTCAATAATCCAATCGACTTGGGCAATTTGTGCTAGATCGTCGGTGGTGTTTCCGGTGGTAATGCGGCTGGCAAATTTTTGATGGTAGATAGGAGATGGTTTCGATTTTAAAGCATTCGCTAAATGATCATTTACAAGTCGATTGCGAACAATTTTACTTTCTAAAGTCAACCCTTTTTTGGTTTCCACTTCGGTCAAATCTCTTGGAATAATATCCAATAAAAGTACTTCGACACCAATATTAGCAAAATGGCAGGCAATGCCAGAACCCATGATTCCAGAACCTATGACTGCGACTTTTTTAATAATTCTTTTCATGATTTATTTTCGGTTTGCTGCGCCAGTTCGTTGGCACTCGTGTGATTAAATATGTTTTTTTCTTGAATGAGTTCGTTGATGATTTCAGCTACTTCCATGAAGTGTTTTAGTTTCTCTTCTGGAATATTTTGGCGAATGGTTTCGTTAAATTTTAAAACCGTAGTTCTTGATAATTCTCTTTTTTCTTTTCCGAATTCGGTTAAGTATATCAATACGCCGCGACCGTCATTTGGGTTTTTCTTTCGAATGATTAAGCCTTTGTCTTCCATTGATTTTAATGTTCTTGTCAAACTTGTGGCTTCCATTACCATTTTCGGTCCCAAAGTGGTCGATGGTGTTCCGTCTTCTTTGTCTAAACTCAGTAAGGCAAAACCCGTAGCCATTGTTGCATCGTATTTTGCAGCTTCTTCATTATACATTCTGGCTACAGCTTGCCAAGTGGCGCGAAGTATATAATCTATAGTTTTGTCTTTCATATTTTTACTATAACGATTTCAAAGATAAATAAAAATACTATGCACGCATAATAAAAATTAGATTTTTTTAATTATTAAATAAAAAAGCCCCTTAAGATATTAAGGAGCTTTAAATTATTGATGTGTTTTAAATTATGTTTTATTTTCAGGAATTTTCTCCGTAAATATGTTTATAAAGTGAACGGTATTTCTCCATCACAATTTTTCTTTTGAGTTTTAGAGTAGGTGTGAGGTGTCCGCCATCAATTGACCAAACATCTGGAGTAAGTTCGAAGCGTTTGATTCTTTCCCAATTTCCAAATTTTTCATTCAAAGCATCGATTTCTTCACTGATACGTTCGATAACTTTGGGATGCGTGATCAAGTCTTGATTGGTTTCACCGATGTCAATATGGTGAATTTTTGCCCATTCTTTTACAAAATCAAAACTAGGTTGTATAAAAGCTGCTGGCATTTTCTCGCCATCGCCAATGACCATGATTTGCTCGATGAATCTAGATTGTTTCATCGTGTTTTCGATGAGTTGTGGTGCAATATATTTCCCGCCTGAAGTCTTAAACATTTCTTTTTTACGGTCCGTAATTTTCAGAAAACCATCAGCATCAATTTCGCCAATATCGCCCGTTAAAAAATAACCGTTTTGAATGACTTCTCTAGTTAGCGCTTCGTCTTTATAATAACCCATCATTACGTTTGGACCTTTACAAAGGATTTCGCCATCGGCTGCAATTTTGACTTCCACATTGTTGATGATTTTGCCGACTGAACCAATTCTGAAACCGAAGTCTTTCTCACAATTTACGGATATCACAGGTGAAGTTTCAGTAAGACCATAACCTTCCATAACAGGCATTTCAGCGGCTGCAAAAATTCGAATCAGTCGGTGTTGCAGTGCGGCACTTCCGGAAACCATCACGGTCAAATTGCCACCTAAGCCTTCTCTCCACTTACTAAAAATAAGTTTTCGGGCTATTTTTAATTGGAATTCATACCAAAATCCGTTGGCACCATAGGGTTTGTATTTCAAGCCTAAATCAATGGCCCAGAAGAAAAGTTTCTTTTTGACACCGGTCAGTTCGGTTCCTTTGGCGTAGATTTTATCGTATACTTTTTCTAAAAGACGCGGTACAACTGAAAAAACTGTAGGTCGTACTTCCTTAATATTGTCGGATAATTTTTCGATAGATTCGGCGAAGTAAATGGAAACCGAATAATATTGATAGATATACAGAATAACACGTTCAAAAATATGACAAATAGGAAGAAAACTCAACGCCACACTAGTGCCTTCTTCAAACGGAATTCTAGGCGAACTGTCGAGTACATTTGAAACAATATTGCGATGCGAAAGCATGACACCTTTTGGTTTTCCGGTAGTTCCTGAAGTGTAAATAATGGTAGCCAAATCTTCAGGACGGACATTGTTTTTTCTTTCCTCCACCACGTTTTGGTTGGATTGGTCTGCGCCAAGAACGAGTAATTCTTTCCAGTTTTTGCAACCTTCAATTTCGTTGAATGAAAACACTTCCTTTAAATGACTCAATTTACTTTTTATTAAATTGAGTTTTCGCAAGACTTCAGCATCGGAAACAAAACAATATTTGGCTTCACAATGGTTCAGAATGTATTCGTAATCATCTTCTGAAATTGTCGGATAAATCGGTACATTTTGAGCTCCAACTTGAAGCACGCCAATATCCATAATATTCCATTCGGTTCTGTTGTTGGAAGAAATGACGGCAATTTTATCGTCTTTTTGAACGCCCATTTTTAGTAAAGCACGTGAAATGGTATTCGATTGATCGATATATTCTCGAGTTGAAGTTTTAACCCATTCGCCATTGTATTTGGTAACTAATGCGGCTGGAATATCATTTTTTTCGAGTTGATAGTACGGAAAATCAAATAAGCGTGTGATGGTGTTCATTGTGGAAATCGTTAGTCCACGCAAATTAAACAATTAATTATTACACTACAATTTTTATTTAATTTAACTTGACGTTCCGAACGGCATGTTAATTTATTTGATAATTTTGGCTCATAATTTTTACCTATGCGAAAACACTTGCGTTTAAACGAATACAAAGTACTGCTTTACAGAATTTTGTTGGCTTATGTTTTTTATTTTTTTGCTCGAATTCTGTTTTATCTTTTCAATGCAAAACTATTAAAAGTAGATTCCATTACTGATTTTCTATCGCTTTGTTATTACGGAATTCCGTTCGATACGACTGCCATTTTATATGTGAATGTTTTATTTATAGTTTTATCGATTTTACCCTTTAGAAAAAACACAACTGCAGGCTATCAAAAGTTCCTATTTTACCTTTATTTCGCAACGAATTTATTGGCTTATGCAACGAATTTTGTCGACTTAATTTATTATAAATTCACATACGCCAGAACCACGACAGCCGTGATGAATGTCATTGAACATGAGGTCAATTTATCCAAACTATTCCTAAGCTTCTTAGTAGATTTTTGGTATGTTTTTGTATTGTTCTTCGTATTCGCCGCACTTTGGATTTATGCTTACACTAGAGTAAAAGTATCCCTGCCAAAACCAATCAAAAACCTTCATTATTACGGATTTTCAGTAGTTGGATTTTTGTTTTTTTCCTTGTTAATTATCGGCGGTATCCGTGGTGGTGATTTCAAAAAAGCGACACGACCAATCAACTTATTGGATGCTAGTCGACACGTAAAAAACATCGTGCATTCGGATATTGTTTTGAATACACCTTTCGCCATTATTAGGACTTTATTCAGCAATAGTTTTATCAAAACCGATTACCCTGAAGTCAATGCGCAGTTGATTCTTGAAAAGGTGCAACCCATCAAACAGTACCACAACAATCCACCAACAAAGCCAAATGTTGTCGTGATGATTTTAGAAAGTAACGGACGCGAATATTACGGTGCTTTCAATAAAAAAGCGAATATTGAAAACTTCAAATCGTATACACCATTTTTAGATTCGTTGGCGCAGCATAGTATGATTTATACAAATGCTTATACCAACGGACGCCAATCAATTCACGGTATGTCTTCGGTTTTATCCGGAATTCCATCATTCAAAGATGCGTTTACTTCATCACCTTATCCAAAGCAAAAAATAGAATCTTTAGTATCGGTTTTAGAAAGTGAAGGCTACAGTTCTTCTTTTTTTCATGGCGCTGCCAATGGTTCGATGGGGTTTTTAGGATTCGCCAATATTTTGGGTATCGATAAATATTTCGGCAGAACTGAGTTTAACGATGATTCACAGTTTGATGGTTTTTGGGGCATTTGGGACGAGCCGTTTTTACAATTCATGAAAAACAAATTGGATCAAGAAAAAGCACCTTTTTTCTCATCGATTTTTACGGTTTCTTCGCACGAACCTTATATTATTCCAGAAAAGTATAAGAACAAATTCCCAAAAGGTGATATTCCGATTCACAAATGTATTGCCTATACGGATTATTCTTTGAAGCGTTTTTTTACAGAAGCCAAGAAATCGCCATGGTTTAAAAACACGATTTTCGTATTGGTTGCCGATCACGGAAATTCGACTTTCTATAAGGAATACCGTCGGCCTATTGAGCGGTTTGCGATTCCAATTATCATTTACAAACCCGATAGTCAATATGTTGGTGTTGATGAAGATTTGGCACAACAAATTGATATTTATCCGACCATTCTCGACATGATTGGTTACCAAAAACCTTTCAGAAGTTGGGGCAGAAGTTTGCTCGATAAGAAAACGCAAGAGCCGTTTGTCATCAATTCTACTGGCAGTTTGTATCAATTTTCCAAAGGCGATTACATTTGTATTTTTGACGGGAAAAAATCGATTGGCTTCTATGATAAAAATGACAAAGCCTTAGCAAACAATTTGATTGCGAACCGAAATGCAGCAATGAATGATTTGGAATTGCGTTGTAAAGCGTTTATTCAAGATTATATGGAGCGAGTAGTCGACCAGAAATTAGCAACACATTAATATTCCATTATGAAAAAGAATACAAAAATTATCGTTTTTTCGTTGCTCACTGTCGTTTTGATTTTTGTCGGGAAATACGTTTACGACATGAATATCAACCACAATTTCGAAACGATTACGGAAGGGAAAGTCTATAAATCGGGCGTGATTCCACCAGATGAAATTGAAAGTTACGTGAAAAAGTACCATATCAAATCGATAGTAGATTTGCGTTTTCCCGGAACCAGCGATTTGGTTAATAATCCAGAAATTCCATCTGAATTGACTGCTGAAAAAGCCGCGGTTGAAAAAATTCAAGGCGTCAACTATTTCAATAATGGTTCAGATCAAGTGCCGAAACCTGAAAATTTAGAATCGTTTTTCAAAATCATGGACAATCCAGATAATTATCCGGTATTGATTCATTGCTACCACGGAGTAGGTCGCGCTGAAATGTATTCCGCCATATACCGCATCGAGTATGAAAATTTCACAAATGAAAAAGCACGTGAGAATGTTCGGGCGTTAATTAAATGGAGTTCTTTTGATGATGGCACACCCAAAGGCGAATATCTGAAAGCTTATAAAAGTAGAAAGCAATTGGAAGAGAAAAAATAAATTAATTTTTATAAAACTTCTGTGTTTCCAAAAATCCATTTGATTTCGATACAAACCCGATGTTTCAAACCATTGGATTCCTCAGATTATCAGTCGAAAAGTCGTTCTTTTCAATTATGGTTTGTGTGCTATTTTTTTGTCTCTGATGCTTTATAGTCTTTAACGCGTTCCCCTTGAATATACATCTTCAACGTATTAAAATGTATCGTAAATGGAACCAGATTCCAATCGAGATTCATATCAGCTTCATACGTTGTTAAGAATTGATACCATAGCGAATAGGAAGCGGTATTAAATCCTTTTTTGAATATTGTTTCTCCTGTTTTCTCACATTCAATTCCCCAATGGATAGGTCGTTTTGGTTGGTCGTGTAATTGGTAAAAACCAGTTCCATTTTCGTTCAATTCGACAATCGGTTCTCCATTGTTAAAGAGATAAGTTCCAGCTACCGGATAATTAATATTGGTTCTGATATAATGAACTCCTGATTTGGTTTCTATTTCATTGACTGCATTTTGACCAAAGCTTTGCATCATGAATAGCATCAAAGCAATTACAAATATGTTTTTTGATTTCATTATTGTTGTCATTTATTTAGCGTTTTCATGTACATTTTCAATCCAATTTCTTGCATTCACAAAAGCTTCAAGCCATGGTGATACTGCATCGTTTCTGTCTTTTGGATAATGCGCCCAATTCCAAGGAAAAGTCGAACGCTCAATGTGTGGCATCATGACCAAATGCCTTCCGGTTTTATCGCACAACATGGCAGTATTGTAATCGGAACCATTTGGGTTAGCAGGATAACCTTCATAACCATATTTAGCCACAATGTGATATTGATCTTCGTCATAAGGCAAATCAAATTTTCCTTCACCATGCGAAACCCAAACGCCCAAAGTGCTTCCTACCAAACTCGACAGCATCACGGAATGGTTTTCTTGCACTTTCACAGAAGTAAAAATACTTTCGTGTTTGTGGCTTTGGTTGTGTTTCATTTTACCGTGAATTTCGTGTTCGGGATAAATGATTTCCAATTCCATAAACAATTGACAACCGTTGCAAATTCCGACCGATAAAGTGTCTTCTCTTTTGAAAAAATCTTCTAAAACAGTTTTGGCTTTTTCGTTGTATAAAAACGCACCAGCCCAACCTTTGGCACTTCCGAGTACATCAGAATTCGAAAACCCGCCGACTGCACCAATAAATTGAATGTCTTTCAAATCTTCACGACCCGAAATCAAATCGGTCATGTGCACATCTTTAACATCAAATCCGGCGAGATACATAGCATTGGCCATTTCACGTTCTGAATTGCTTCCTTTTTCACGAATGATAGCAGCTTTTGGTTTAGCGTCCCTCGACTGCGCTCGGGATGACAACGTTGAAGCGGAAGTCTTTGTCACACCGAGCGCAGTCGAGGTGCTTTCATCAATAGGTTTCTTTCCAGTGAAATGTTTCGGAAACACATACTGTAAACTTTGATTTTTATAATTTTCAAAACGCGCTGTTGCTTGATGATGCTGCGTTTGTTTTTGGTCGAGTAGGTAAGAGGTTTCAAACCAAATATCGCGATAGGCTGACAGTTGTAAGTTGACAGTTGTTGGTTGCGAGTTGTAAGTTGTGAGTTGTAGGTTGTCGGTTGTGGTAACTGTTCCTAATTTGTAAAATGGAATTGCATCGTTGTTTAATGCACTTTCGAAAACGGAATCGTCTTTGGCTTGCATTACAATTCCAATATTTTCAGCAAACAGTACTTTAATAGCATCTTTTTCTTCAAAAACAGTCAAATCGATGTTCGCTCCTAAATTGACATCGGCAAAGCACATTTCCAATAAAGTGGTAATCAATCCGCCACTTCCAATATCGTGACCGGCTAGAATTTGATTGTCTAAAATTAAGGTTTGAATCGTATTGAACGCACGTTTGAAGCAGTCGGCATCTTTGATGGTAGGCACTTCAGTTCCAATTTTGTTTTGCGTTTGGGCAAAGGAACTTCCACCCAATTGAAATGCATCTTGCGATAAGTTGATATAATAAATCGAACCACCGTCTTTTTGCAAAACGGGTTCAACGACTTTTGTAATATCGATACAATTTCCACCTGCAGAGATAATCACGGTTCCAGGTGCAATCACTTCTTCATTTGGATATTTTTGTTTCATCGAAAGCGAATCTTTTCCCGTCGGAATATTGATTCCTAAGGCAATCGCAAAATCGGAACAACTTTGAACTGCTTCATACAATCGGGCATCTTCGCCTTCATTTTTACAAGCCCACATCCAATTGGCAGAAAGAGAAATTCCTTTGATTCCGTCTTTAATTGGCGCCCAAATGATATTCGATAAAGCTTCTCCAATCGCGTTTCGACTTCCGGCTGCAGGATCAATCAAAGCAGCAATCGGTGCGTGACCAATTGAGGTAGCCACACCTTCTTTTCCGAGATAATCTAAAGCCATCACACCAACATTATTCAATGGCAGTTGTAATGGTCCGACGCATTGTTGCTTAGCCACTTTTCCGCCAACACAACGATCGACTTTATTGGTAAGCCAATCTTTGCAAGCCACAGCTTCCAATCGTAAAACTTGTTGAATATATGAGGTTAGGTTTTCTTGTGAATAGGTGAGCGCTTCATATTTTCTGTCGACAGTAACGTCGTTCATGATAATTTTTGGTGAACTGCCAAACATTTCGTCAATAGCAAAATCCATAGGTTTGGCACCTGTGGTTTTAGATTCGAAGGTAAAGCGATGCGAACCTGTAATGTCACCGACTTGATACATCGGAGAACGCTCTCGGTCTGCAATTTTTTGAAGCAAATCGATATCTTTTTGGCCAATCACCAAGCCCATACGCTCTTGCGATTCGTTGCCGATGATTTCCTTAGCAGATAAAGTTGGGTCGCCCACCGGAAGTTTGTCTAAATCAATCAAACCACCTGTTTCTTCTACCAATTCGGATAAGCAATTCAAATGTCCACCCGCACCGTGATCGTGAATTGAAACAATAGGATTGACATCACTTTCAACCAAACCACGAATGGCATTGGCCGCTCGTTTTTGCATTTCTGGATTCGAACGCTGGATGGCGTTGAGTTCAATTCCGGAGCTAAAAGCGCCCGTATCTGCCGATGAAACTGCTGCGCCGCCCATTCCGATTCTATAATTTTCGCCACCAAGAATCACGACTTTATCGCCCACTTGTGGCTTTTGTTTGATAGATTGATTTAATTTTCCGTAACCGATGCCACCGGCTTGCATGATGACTTTATCATAGCCCAGTTTGCGGTTGTTTTCTTCGTGTTCGAAAGTTAAAATAGAACCTGTAATTAAAGGTT
>Ga0116157_10005807_pt1 | contig 11287 bp, 7 predicted proteins | sample AD_UKC048_MetaG_FD_89882 | JGI IMG/M metagenome (GOLD analysis project Ga0116157, IMG submission 89882) | Active sludge microbial communities of municipal wastewater-treating anaerobic digesters from USA - AD_UKC048_MetaG | ecosystem: Engineered > Bioreactor > Anaerobic > Digestate | place: USA... | reverse complement strand
CATAGCTAAATACATTTTTAGAAAATAAATACGATCTCAAAAATTTCTTTAAAAAGGTTTAATCATTTTTCCGTTTAATCCGGATAGGGTCGAAATTGTTACCCTCATTTTTGGACTTTTTTTCAAAAATTTTTTAATGGATGTGAAAGGCGTTGATAATATGCATTTTATGAAAGAGACTGGATCCGGCAATAAATACCTTTAATTGAAAAAGTTCCCGGATCAATTCTTGTATTAACCTTAACCTGCTAATGACAACTTTCATACTTTGCTTATATTGATATATTTGCAAATGGTTTTCTGGATTCAATGTAAGTTCTTATAGAACCAGGATCCTGGTCTCTTGTTATGAAAGAGCTGAAGGTGAATAACCCCCCTCCGGGGTTAATCTTAAATGACAACCTGGTAATCATAAATAAAATGCCTCTACTGAGTTAGTTGTCATAATGTCTGGAATGCAAAAATTCTTGAATCAGGAATTATGGCTCTTTGAATGTATTAAAGTCATTATTGTCGGGCAGGATTCTTCACTTCACTTCGTTACGTTCAGAATGACAGTCATTTGTCTTAAGGGAGTGGAGGGAAGCCGGGGCGTTTTGAATAAAATATGATCCATGACGGAAAGATAAGGCAAAACGCCCCGGCTTCCCTCCACTCCTCTACCTAAAATGCACTGTCATTCCGAATGAAGCAAACCTTCACTTTGTTCAGGTTTGCGAAATGAGGAATCTCCTTCGTGTTTAACCTTTTTGATAGAGCGTAGTCATACCCCTGGGTTGCAAAATTTTTTAAAACGGACTACAAATGTCAGACCGGTCTTTCAGCTTTCTCCCTTTAGGGCCGGGGTAAAAAAGCTGAAAGATACAGAAGCTTTAACCCGACTATTGAACAATCCGCCGGTTCTTATCCACCCATCTTGTCAGATCAATGAACATCTCCACCGATAACTGTTCGGGTCTCAGATCAAAGAACGGGCAATCCTCATTCTGAAGATCAAATGCCGATCTGATAGAGTTCCTCAGTTTCTTGCGACGCTGGGCAAATCCTGCCTTCACAACCCGTGTAAAAAACGCTTCATCAACACCAATATCCTTTACCTCATTCCTGGTGAGGCGGACAACACCCGATTTTACTTTCGGAGGAGGTGAAAATACATGTTCCGGAACAGTAAAAAGATATTCAGTTTTGTAAAATACCTGAAGAAGTACGCTCAGAATGCCATAATCCCTCGATCCGGGCCCCGAACAGATCCTTTCGGCAACTTCCTTCTGGAACATTCCGCAAACCTCCACAACCTTATCCCTGCTCTCCAATACCCTGAACAGGATCTGTGATGAAATATTGTATGGGAAATTGCCGGCAATACAAAGACTGCCCTTAAAATATTCTCCTAAATCCATCCTGAGGAAATCACCTCTTATAATCTCACCCAGACCGGGAAATTTTTCTTTCAGGAAATGAACCGATTCATTGTCTATTTCAATGACTTTCAGGTCGGCAAAATTCCTTTCCAGAAGATATTCAGTGAGTATTCCCGTACCCGGACCAATCTCAAGCACTGAATCATATCCATTACCGGTAAGTGATGATACCACTTTACGGGCAATTTCCCTGTCTTTTAGAAAATGCTGACCCAGATTTTTTTTTGGATGAACGCTTACCATTATTTCTTAAACTAACCTGGAACCTGCTTCGCCCACTGAAGCTTTCTTTGACCTCCATAGCTTTAGCGAAGGAAGTAGCGAAGGTGGGGAATCTGGAACCAGCAACCCTTCTAAATCTGCAGCAACTCTCTCCCGAATTTCCGCCAGAACGGAAGCTTGAGCCTCTCAAGCCATACAATGAACCTTTTAAGTACATTGTAGTAGAGTGTCGCGAACAGGAATATTATCATCAGCCAGACAATTATCATATTGAAAACCAGGGTGCTGATCTTAAGATTCCCGATCTGCTTATAAGGGGCATAGAAATGAGCCCTCCCGTGCTTTGATCCGGGTTTCATCAATACGGGATCGGCTTTTTGTATGAACTTATCGTCGGTCTCATATATTCTCCAGGTACTCCTCCGGTTCAGAACTAATTCCGCAAGTCTTTCATTATGATTTTCACTCCGTAATCTTACAAAAGCCTCCTCTCCTATCCGCTGCTCCATGGATCTTTTTACAGAATCAAGCTGAAGAGATGTTTTCCTTTCGTCCGACCTGAACCTTATATTCAGGCTGTCAAGATAAGAAAGAACATAATCACCAATTATATCATTAAATTTCTGATAATTAACACTGGTGATCCATTCTCCGGGCCTGATGCCGGTCATCTGTGATAATTCATCCAGATGGTAATTTAACTTTTTGAAGTTATTCTCAATATATTCTCTGAACTCCGGATTTTTTCCTACCTTCTCGCATTCCTGGACCTTAACCCTGAGCCTCGGGATCAGAAATGATGCATGCCAGTTGTAACTGCTGATGGCCATATCATAATCAAAGAAATTCCTTTCGTACCTGTTACTTTTGAACTGCTCTACGGTAATAGCCTCATAAGACCACCTTGTAGTCATGATATCACCTATAACCGGGACATAAATTTTTCTGCTGAACGCTTTATGCAGATCGTCAAACTGTATCATGGCGCCTCCAAGGAGAAGCTGGGGAACAAGTAAAAGGGGTATAAGTATATAAATGCTTATGGCCGACCTCATGCCTGCGGAAATATTCAGTCCCAGCAGGTTCCCGAAGCATGCCGTTGAGAACAGGATAAGCCAGTGCCTGAAAAGCATTCCTTTAACTTCGAGTATTGCATTTGCCACAAGTACAAAGGAAAGTGTCTGAATAGCCGACAGAACGAACAAAAAATTGATCTTTGAGAAAAGATAGCTGAGCCTGCTCAGGTTAAGGAATTTTTCTCTTTCCAGTATCTTCCTGTCCCTGAAGATCTCTTCGGCACTTACAGTAAGCCCTATGAAAATCGCCACTGTAATTGACATAAAGAGGAATACCGGATAGTTAATATTATCCGCGAAAAGGTAGGTCTGCTCCTCGCTGTATTTTGATATATATCCGAGTATTAGTGCCAGAAGTGGGGCTTCCAGAAGGTTGATTGTCATATACTGCCTGTCGGCCAGCTTTCTGGTGATATTTCTTTTTATAAATGTTCTGAGCTGTACAGATTTGCGGGGAACCCTGAAGTTGCCGGGGGTCATAGCTACTTTTTCAGGTCTCGGCCTGAGCGACGGCATCATTTTCTTCCGGTATTTTTCATACCATTCTGCCGGACTCACCTGTCTGTCCCTTCCCGGCATACCGTCATTATCAATCACTTTGACCTCGACTATGTGAAGAATATTGTCAGTTTCAATATTTCCGCAACCCGGACATTCGCTTTCAGCTGCATTGGCCTGGGATGTTTCTGTTTTGAAATAGACCAGGGCTTCCACGGGATCGCCGTCGTAGATCATATATCCTCCCTTGTCGAGGATCCACAGACGGTCGAACATTTTTATTATATCGGAAGAAGGCTGATGAATGATTGCAAAAACAAGCTTGCCGTTCAATGCCTGGTTCCTTAGCAGCACCATCACCTTTTCCGAATCGAAAGATGACAAGCCCGATGTGGGTTCATCGACAAACAGAACTTTCGGCTCACGCATCAGTTCCAGGCCTATATTCAGCCTTTTCCTCTGACCTCCGCTGACCTTTTTGTTCAATACATCCCCTACCTGAAGATCCTTTATCTCCAGAAGATCAAGATCCTGAAGGACTTTCTCAACAGTGCTGTTAAGCTGTTCTTCCGTGTAATCACCAAAGCATAATCTTGCATTAAAATAAAGGTTCTGGAAAACAGTCAGCTCCTCAATAAGCATGTCATCCTGGGGAACATAGCCGATAAGTCCTTTTATATCCTCTGCATCGGCATGTATGTCATAGCCATTTAAATAAATATTCCCTTCAGTAGGTTTCAGTTTTCCGTGAAGAAGGTTCAGCATCGTTGTTTTTCCGACACCGCTCCCTCCCATCAGCCCTACCATATTGCCCGATTCAACCCTGAAATTCATCTTCTGAACTCCATTGTCGGAGTTCTTAAATGTAAACTGAATATTATGGCCTTCAAATACAACCTTTTCAGAGGATTTTCCGGATATGAACTGCTTGAATATCTTCGAATAATAGATCGGTTCAATGCCCAGACCTTTAATGTTTACACCTCTTTCGAGCAGGTAAGGCCGGCATACAATTATATCACGTCCCTTGAAATAAAGAGTAAGCGGACCATCATATGTAAGAAGAAGGGTTTGAGTACTCTCGATATAAAGGATAATTATATGCCCTTTGAAACCTTTTATCTTAAGGTGACGCCAGCTTTCATAGTTCCTGTAGGCAGATGCGCCGGAAAGTTCGGGATTATCACTTTCAATTATGAGAACACTGTCTGTGGAGATGTCATCAAAGGTCCTGCCAATAATAAATGCCGATACATTATCATATTCCTTCCTGGAAATATTAAATGTTTTTACTACTATGTCGACTATTGTTTTCTCCTGTTCGGAGATCATTCCATCCTCAAATGCAAACTCCATAAGCTGGAGGAAGACTATCATCCTTTCTTCAAGGAACAGTCCCTTTTTGATCTGACGGCAGATATTGGTTATCTGGAATGATATCAGTGAGTTTTCATCTGCCAGTTCGGCCTTATCGACACTTTTCAGTTCATTTGAATAAAACTCGAGATTATTTTCGAAAAGGGCGTAGTATTCTTCCTCGAGCTCCCTGTTAAGATATCTTCTGAGGTAACTGCGCAGAATTTTTTTGCCTCTTGATGTTATCCCTGCCGGGTTGACCGTTGAAACTATGGCAAAGATATGAATCAACGCCAATAATACTGACTCCCTCATAAATATGCCAGTTCAAAAAAAGACCGCAAAGTCAGATTCTTTGCGGTCATCTGTAGGATAAAGAACTACTTAATGATCTGGGCCCTGATCCCTTCGATTGCTTTTGTAATGTCAATTATATTCTGCTGGGTCAGGCTTGTTCCCAAACCTTCATATACCTTTTTGATCGGTTCGAGAATTGCCAGGAAATTACTGATATCCTCTTCGTTTTCATAAGGTTTTGTTACTTCAAGGAAAGTATTGAATGCTTCTTTCTGCTCAAGCAGATTCCTGGATATCCCTGCAACCTGGTATGCTGCCTCCGAAACATGTGTTGTAAGATACATCCCTTCAACCCATGCGCCACCAACAACAAGCAGTGCAAGCGTTTCCTGATTGTTCTCAACAAGGTAAGCATATGTGCTCTGGAAGGCTTCGGTAAGTATCTTTACAAGCTCATCACGATTGTCAAAGTTCTTCCTGATCTTTTCATACCACGATTCATCATATATCTGCGACATATTTAGTTCGTTGGCAAGCGACCTCAGGGCGCTCAGGTAATTCAGCACCTCCTGCTGCATATTATATAAGGTGGCATAGCTCAGATCAGCGCCATATCCTCCCAGGTTGATAGCTCTGTCGGTGCTTTTAATATATTTCTTCGAATTCTCGACAGGATTTGAAATGCCGAATATATATCCAACTTCAAGATCAGTCAACATCTTTATAACCTCGGCAGATGTGGGCAGAGGATATACTTTCTTTTCAATCTGATTCAATATGGTATCAGCCTCATTCATATCAATTTTCTTCTGCTCACCGGTACCCCTGTTCCTGCAGGAGGTATTAGATGTAATGATCACAAAACCTGCCAGAAGCAAAGGAAGAAGCAATGCCGCAATCGTCTTTTTCATACCTGATCAATTTTATATTAACTTAACAATCAAAACTGCGCATAAAAATAATAAATAAATTAAATAATAGACATCTTGTTTGAAGTTATTTGATAGCCGGTATCCTTGTCTTATAACCAGTGTCTTAAATATTTTATTCCCATTATTTATTGGTACGGGTCATAACAGAAGCAGGCACGATATGAATTTAATTATCTTTGTTCCTCCGGGAATTATACAATTCTGATGAACTGGAATTTTGATGAAGAAGTAAACAGGGGAGGAACAGACTCTGTAAAGTACGACCTGAGATATGAGGTTTTCGGGAAGAAGGACATTATTCCCATGTGGGTGGCTGATATGGATTTCAGGGCGCCGGAATTCATTACCGGGAAACTACAACACCGTATTGACCATGGATTATATGGCTATTCCTTCCGCTCCAGCGAATATTTTAATTCAATAATTAACTGGTTCCGTTCAGGATATAACTGGAAGATTGAAAAGGACAGCATTTGTTTCTGTCCGGGAACTGTTCCTGCATTAAACCTTTGTACCCTTGCCTTCACAAGGCCGGGAGATTCAATAATTGTCCAGCCGCCTGTATATTTTCCTTTCTTTTCGGCTGTCGAAAGTCATGGACGTAAACTTGTCATTAATCAGCTCATCGAAAAAAGCGGCAGATGGTTTATGGACCTCGATTCACTTGAGCAGATAGTATCGCCGGAAACGAAGATGATCATTATCTCCAACCCTCATAATCCGGTCGGCAGAGCCTGGTCTGAAGAAGAGCTGAGACAGCTTTCCGATATCTGTCTAAGAAACAGAATATTAATACTTTCCGATGAAATCCATTGCGATCTTACCCTTCCGGGTCATTTCCATACCCCGGTCGCAAGACTGTCGGAGGAAATTTCAGATATAACGGTTACCTGTGTAGCTCCGAGCAAGACCTTCAACCTTGCAGGCCTGTCGACATCTTCGGTAATCATATCAAATCCGGTTCTGAGGAAATACTTTAACAGGAAAGTTGAGATCCTTCATGTCGGTAACGGGAATATTTTCGGTAACATTGCCTCAGTTGCCGCATATTCGGAAGGACACGAATGGCTGGCAGCGCTGATGGAATATATTGACGGAAATGTAAATTATGTGACCGGATATTGCAGGGAGCATATCCCTGAAATCATCCCTGTCCAACCCGAGGCCACTTATATGATCTGGCTCGATTGCCGTAAATTAGGCATGAAGGGGAAGGACCTGCAAAGCTTCTTCGTTAATAAAGCGGGTGTGGGAATGAATGAAGGATCGACATTTGGTCCGGGCGGAGAAGGATTTATGAGGATAAATGTGGCCACGACACGGAGCAGGGTTGAAAAAGCCATGCACAGGATTGAACAGGCTGTTGCCTCAGCAAGATGACAGGTATTAAGAAATGAAATATAATCAACGTGTAAAGCTCACTCTCGAAGACGGATCGGTCTTTTACGGAAGGTCCTTCGGGGCGGCTCTTCCCGCAGCCGGAGAAGTGGTGTTCAATACCGCCATGACCGGATATCCCGAAAGTCTCACTGATCCTTCATACCATGGTCAGATCCTGTGCCTGACATATCCTCTCGTAGGTAACTATGGAGCCCCCGCAAGGAATGAAGAAAATGATCTTTACAGGTTCTATGAATCATCTTCAATTCATATCTCAGGACTCATCGTATCGGATTATTCCTTTGAATACAGCCACTGGAATGCAGCAGAAAGCCTTGATGAATGGCTTAAACGGAATAATGTCCCGGGTATTTATGGCATCGATACCAGAGCGCTTACAAAACGGATACGCGAAAAAGGCTCAATGCCCGGAAAGCTTGAACCCGACGGCACTGAAGCGGAGTTTTGTGATCCCAACAAATCAAATCTTGTCGAAAAGGTCAGCACAAGGACCAAAAAGGTATATGGTTCGGGAAAATTCAGGATAATCCTGATTGACTGCGGAGTTAAATACAATATAATCAGGAATCTGCTGAAGCGCGACACTACAATAATCAGGGTCCCATGGGACTACGATTATAATAATGAGGAGTATGACGGTTTGTTCATGTCAAACGGCCCGGGCGACCCGAAAATGTGCACCACAACAATCGAAAACTTAAAGAGATCTTTCAGTAAGGATATTCCCGTTTTCGGGATCTGTCTCGGGAACCAGCTTATGGCACTGGCGTCGGGTGCGGATACCTACAAACTGAAATACGGGCACAGAAGTCATAACCAGCCCGTTGTAATGACAGGAACCGATAAAGCCTATATCACTTCACAAAATCACGGATATGCGGTGGATAATAAGACCCTTGCCAAAGACTGGGAGCCGCTTTTCATCAATCTGAACGATAGTACCAACGAGGGAATGAAACATAAGAGCATGCCATTCTTTTCAACACAGTTCCACCCCGAGGCATCCGGCGGGCCTACTGATACAGATTATCTGTTCGATGTATTTATGGATAATATCAGGAAGAATGTAAAGTAAGAATGAAGAACATTCGAAATCAGAATTCAGAACTTTTTGCTGTGAAAGTTTCCCCTCCTTTTTTTAAGGAGGGGTGGCCAGACCACAAAATCATCTAAACTGCAGAATATAAATGGTCTGGCCGGGGTGGTTGTTTAAGAATCTGTCAAAGCAGGACTATCCTCATCACTTTATATATCCCATCAGCTTCTCTGACATTTCCGCAGCTGTTTTGTTCTTAAAGAACTTTATATTTTCATCGAACATCCTTGCAATTTCTTCATTGCAGAGGTTGCCAAGACTTCCTTCATGCACATAATCCGAAATTGCTGTTTTTGAGAAGGAAGAGTTCTTTACCATATCGGCTACGGCTTTATATGCATCCCTGAACGGGATACCCTGTTTTACCAGCCTGTTCACTTCCTCGGTGCTGAAAATTGTATTATATATAGGATTTTCTGTAATATTCTTCCTGATCCTGATATTATTCAGCATAAGGAGCATTATTTCCAGACACTCCTGCAATTCGGAGAATGCATCGAACATGATCTGTTTCAGTAATTGCAGGTCGCGGTTATATCCCGATGGCAGATTTGAAACCAGCATGGCAACTTTTCCCGGAAGGGTCTGTATAAGATTTGTCCTGCCCCTTATGAGTTCAAAAACATCAGGGTTCCTTTTCTGGGGCATGATGCTTGATCCTGTAACATATTCGTCGGGAAAATCGATGAACCTGAATTCTGCGGTCATGTAAAGACAGATATCCATTGAAAAGCGCGAAAGGGTTTGTGCAAGAGAAGCAAGAGCTGAAGCTATTGCCATTTCGACTTTTCCCCGGCTCAGGCTGGCATAGGCTGAATTATAAACCAGATCATCAAACTCCAGAAGCTCCGAAGTAAGCTTTCTGTTAAGGGGAAGAGTGGTCCCGTATCCTGCCGCTGTTCCCAGGGGATTCCTGTTGTTGAGAGCTCTCGCCGTTGTCAGAAGTGAAAGATCATCTGTAAGACTCTCGGCATATGCACCAAACCACATACCGAAAGATGATACCATGGCCGGCTGCATATGAGTGTACCCCGGCAATAATACCTCCCTGTACTGATCGCTCAATGACTGAAGCTTCCTGAAAAGCCTGTTCATAAGCATAGCTACCTTGTCAATCTCTTCACGGGTGTAGAGCCTGATATCAACAAGCACCTGGTCGTTCCTAGATCGCCCGGTATGGATCTTTCTTCCTGTCGTCCCCAGTATTGAAGACATCTCCTTCTCGATCTGCGAATGAATATCCTCCACCCCGTTCTCAATGGCCAGACTCCCCTCTTCGTCCCATACAAAAAGTGAATGAAGGGCTTTCAGCATGTTATTCTTCTCGTCATTCTCAATCAGACCTACATCATGAAGCATTATCACATGTGCCATCGATCCTACAATATCCCATTTTGTAAGATGAAGATCCGTCTTTCTGTCCTTCCCGGCGGTGAATTCAATTATTGCCGGTTCGGGATTAATTCCTTTTTCCCATAATTTCATTGTGATTTTTTTTAAAGTAGCAAACTATCTGATTACTTTTCCCATCTTCATTTTGTAATTTTTACCCCCATCCCAACCTTCACCCAGGGGGGAAGGCGCTGGAGCAGCTTTTCCCCCCTGGGGGAAACGGGAAAGGGGGTATAATTTGATGTGGGAAAAAATATCCCTAATTGCTTTCCTATCCGTTTGTCCAGCTCCGGGAAGTATGAAGGTTTCATTGCCAATTGCTTTATTTTCTCTGACTTTCCTCAACAATTGCCCTGTGAGCCATAAGCCGGATGGCATTTATCTTTATGAACCCCCTGCTGTCGGTCTGATCAAATCCGCCGTCAATATCCATGCTCGACAGCTTTTCATTATAAAGTGAAGATGGTGATTCGCGGCCTTCAATTATCACGTTCCCCTTATAAAGGCAGAGATGAACACTTCCGTCGATCAGTTCCTGGCTCTTTTCTATAGCAGCCATAAGGAAATCCATTTCGGGACTGAACCAGAAACCATTGTAAATCAGCTCGGCAAATTTGGGTCTGAGCATACTTACAAGTCTCATCACTTCCCTGTCCATTGCTATCCCTTCAATATCCTTATGAGCAATATGAAGGACGGTTGCAGCGGGGGTTTCATAAACGCCTCTTGATTTTATGCCAACAAACCTGTTCTCGACCATATCGAGAAGTCCGATGCCGTTACTTCCGGCAAGCTGATTAAGATATACGAACATTTCATAAGGATCCTCCCTTGTGGTTCCGTTATCTTTATTTATAATCCTTACAGGTATCCCGTTCCTGAAATGAATAACTATCCTGGTTTCCTTGTCCGGTGCATCCTGAGGCATAACCATCTTTGTAAGCATGCTTTTGCTGAGCGTGTACATGGGATCTTCCAGAACACCTGCTTCATGGCTGATATGCATAAGGTTATCATCCTCACTGTAAGGCTTGTCAATACTGGCCTTTACGGGGATTTTGTTTTCAGACGCGTATTTCAGAAGATCTGTCCTGCCTTTGAAAGCCGAAAGAAATTCCTTATCCTTCCAGGGTGAGATCACTTTGACGCCGGGCATTAATGCATAGTAACATAATTCAAATCTTACCTGGTCATTTCCCTTACCTGTTGCCCCATGAGCAACAGCTACTGCTCCCTCAGTCTTCGCCACTTCAATCTGCTTCCTGGCTATAAGCGGCCTGGCAAGAGCAGTCCCCAGAAGATACCTGTCCTCATAGATCGCATTTGCCATTATTGCCTTGAAAACATATTTTTCAACAAATTCCCTTTTCAGATCAGAAATAATGACTTTTGATGCACCAAGCATCAAAGCTTTCTTCCTGCACTCTTCAAAATCTTCATCCTGCCCTACATCCGCAACATATGCAATAACATCATAATCTTTCCCGATCAGCCATTTAAGGATGACTGAAGTATCCAGACCTCCGCTGTAAGCCAAAACAACCTTTTCTTTCATTACCGTAATTTTTGGAACAATTATTAATATAAAATTTATAT
>Ga0116157_10005796_pt1 | contig 11295 bp, 13 predicted proteins | sample AD_UKC048_MetaG_FD_89882 | JGI IMG/M metagenome (GOLD analysis project Ga0116157, IMG submission 89882) | Active sludge microbial communities of municipal wastewater-treating anaerobic digesters from USA - AD_UKC048_MetaG | ecosystem: Engineered > Bioreactor > Anaerobic > Digestate | place: USA... | reverse complement strand
GCGCCGGGCACCACCGTGGTCTCCAGCGTCTTCCTGATGTGCCTGGCCGATCGCGTCCTGGTCTACGGCGACTGCGCGGTCAACCCCGACCCGACCGCGGAACAGCTGGCCGAGATCGCCATCTCGTCCGCGCAGACCGCCGCGCAGTTCGGCGTCGACCCGCGGGTGGCGATGCTGTCCTACTCGACCGGCAGTTCGGGATCGGGCGCCGACGTGGAGAAGGTGCGCACGGCCACCGACATCGTGCACACCAAGCGGCCGGACCTGTTGGTGGAGGGCCCGATCCAGTACGACGCCGCGGTCGACCCGGGCGTGGCGGTGACCAAGCTGCCGGATTCGCAGGTGGCCGGGCGGGCCACCGTGCTGATCTTCCCGGACCTGAACACCGGCAACAACACCTACAAGGCGGTGCAGCGCAGCGCCGGGGCAGTGGCCATCGGGCCGGTGTTGCAGGGGCTGAACAAGCCGGTCAACGACCTGTCCCGGGGCGCGCTGGTGGCCGACATCGTCAACACCGTCGCCATCACGGCGATCCAGGCGCAGGGGGAGACCGCGTGATGCAGCACCCGATTCTGGTGGTCAATTCCGGCTCGTCGTCGATGAAGTACCAGCTGATCGACCCCGACGAGGGCCAGGCGGTGACCACCGGGTTGATCGAGCGGATCGGCGTCGCCGGCGCCGAACCGGGTCGGGCCACCCACCGGCAGGACGGCAAGGACTTCGACTACACCGGCGAGATCGCCGACCACGCTGCGGCGATCGAGGTGATGCGGTCGCTGTTCGACCGCTCCGGCCGGCCCATCCAGCGGACCGGGCTGTTCGCCGTCGGGCACCGGGTGGTGCACGGCGGGTCGTTGTTCGGCGAACCGACCCTGGTCGACGCGCAGGTGCTGGCCGAGATCAAGGCGCTGTCGGTGCTGGCGCCGTTGCACAACCCGGCGAACGCGACCGGGATCGAGGAGGCGATGGCCGCGTTCCCCGGCGTGCCGCAGGTGGCCGTGTTCGACACGGCCTTCTTCCGGGACCTGCCGGCGGCCGCCGCCACCTACGCGATCGACCGGACCGTGGCCGCGGAGCATCAGGTGCGCCGCTACGGCTTTCACGGCACCTCGCACCAGTACGTCTCGCAGCAGGTGGCCGCAGTGCTGGGCCGGGAGCTCGCGCAGCTGCGGCAGATCGTGTTGCACCTGGGCAACGGGGCGTCGGTGTCGGCCGTGGACGGCGGCCGGGCGGTGGAGACCTCGATGGGCCTGACCCCGTTGGAGGGCCTGGTGATGGGCACCCGCAGCGGTGACATCGACCCGGGCGTGGTGTTCCACCTGGCCCGGACCGCCGGCCTGTCCATCGACGAGATCGACAGCCTGCTCAACCGCCGGTCCGGCATGCTCGGCCTGGCCGGGGTGTCCGACTTCCGGGACATCGACCGGCTGATCGAGCAGGGCGACACCGACGCCGCGCTGGCCCTGGACGTGTACTGCCACCGGGTGCGCAAGTACATCGGGGCCTACCTGGCCGTGCTCGGCGGCGCCGACGTCATCACCTTCACCGCCGGAGTCGGCGAGAACGCGGCCGGGGTGCGGGCCAAGGTGCTGGCCGGCCTGGAGCCGCTGGGCATCCGGCTCGACCCCGCGCGCAACGCGGGACGTGGTGGCGCGCGAGTCATCTCGACCGACGATTCGCCGGTGACGGTGCTGGTGGTGCCGACCAACGAGGAGCTGGCGATCGCCCGGGCGACGCTGGCCCTGGTGCGCTGACCGTCGGTGCTCGCGGTCCTGCAGGGCCTGGCGACGATCGGCATCGTCGTCGGCGTGGGGTATCTGCTGGCCCGGACCAGCCTGCTGCCCGCGGGCACGCCGGTCGTGTTGTCCCGGTTGGTGTTCTTCGTGGCCACCCCCGCGCTGCTGCTGGAAACCCTGGCCGGGGCGTCGATCTCGGCGGTGCTGTCGGCCGGACTGGCGGTCACCGCGCTGACCACGACGGTGGCCTGGTCGCTGTACCTGCTGGTGGCCCGGCTGTGGTGGAAGCGGGACACCGCCTCGGTCGTGGTCGGCTCCCTGGCCTCGTCCTACGTCAACGCCGGGAACCTCGGGATCCCGCTGGCCGTCTACGTTTTCGGTGACGCCGCGCTGGTCGCGCCGGTCATGCTGTACCAGCTGGTGGTGCTGGCCCCGGTCGCCTTCGTGGTGCTGGACATGGTCGAGTCCGGCCGCCGACCGTCCTGGCGGCGGGTGCTGATCCAGCCGGTGCGCAACCCGGTGATCGTCGCCTCGGTGATCGGCATCTCGCTGGCCGCGACCGGCGCGCACATCCCGCAGTTGATCGACGCCCCGCTCAAGCTGATCGCCGGGATGGCCGTGCCCGGCGCGCTGATCGCGTTCGGCATCTCGCTGCGCGGCGCGCCGATCCCCGGGCGGGGTGGCCGGGCGGCCGACCTGTCGCTGGCCGCCGCGCTCAAGCTGGTGGTGATGCCGGTGGCGGCCTACGCGTTGGGGCGCTGGGTGTTCGGAATGAGCGGGGTGCCGCTGCTGGCCAGCACGATGTGCGCGGCGCTGCCCACCGCGCAGAACGTGTTCGTCTACGCCGTCCGGTACAAGGCGGCGGTGCCGCTGGCCCGGGACGCGGTGGCCACCAGCACGCTGCTGTGCATCCCGGTGCTGGTCGTCATCGCCGGCCTGCTCAGCTGACTCCGGCCCCGTAGGCGTCCAACCAGCGGGCCAGCTGCGCGTAGACCTCGGCCCGCACCGGCGGGGTGGACAGCAGCAGATCGTGCATGCCGTCGACGATGCGCAGGCAGGTGACGTGCCGGCCCAGCTGGGTGGACCAGCGGGCCAGCGCGTCGGCGTTGAGCACCGCGTCGCCGCGCAGCAGCTCGTCGGACCATTCGCGGGCCCGGACGGTGCGGTTGCTGCACATCACCAGGATCGGCATGGTCAGCGCCAGACCGGCGTGGGCCCGGGCGATGGCCCGCTGGGCGGCGGCCAGCCATTCCGCGCGCACCACCCCGCCGGTCACCGGCTTCCAGCCGGGATTGAACGTCCACTCGCCGCGCTCGGTGGCGTGGATGCTGATCTGGTACTGGCTGCGGGTGGGTTGCTGCAGCACCAGTTCGGGCCGGTTGCGGGCCAGCACCGCGAAGGGCCGTGGGGCCAGCGCCCGGACCGCCCAGTTGGCCGGCACGTCCAGGAACGGGCTGTTGAGCACCACCGCGCGCACCGCGCTCAGGTCGGCGCCGCGGTGCGGGGCGTCGTGCAGCCAGAGCACGCCGATCAGGCCGCCGGTGGAATGGGCGTTGAACACGATCCGCTCGTGCCCGTCGGTCCGGATAGTGGCCACCGCGGCGTCCAGCTCGGGGTAGTAGTCGGCGACGTCGCCCATCCGGGTCGGGGTCTGGTGGGGCAGCAGCGAGCGCCCGTTCTTGCGCAGGTCGACCGCGTAGAAGTCCTCGCCGCGGGCGAGGTGGAACTCGGCCAGTTCCTTCTGGTGGAAGTAGTCGGAAAAGCCGTGCAGGTACAGGGCCGCGCCGGTGGCCGGCCGGTCGGTCCGGCGACGGACCAGGGTGGCCACGACCGGGCCCTCGCGGTCGTCGGGCAACTGCAGGGTCAGGGCTTCGTAGGGCGCGCCGAAGAAGTCGGGCCGGGGGTCGGTGAACACCTCGACGGACGGGTTTGGCACCGGGCCAGGATAGTGCGCCACACTCTGGGCATGAGGCGGGCGGCGTGACCGAGGCGGACGAGTTCGAGCGGGGCACCGACGGTCCCAAGGTGATCGTCGCCGCGGTCGACGGGTCGACCACGTCGTTGCGGGCCGCCGCCTACGCGGCCGGGCTGGCCCGCCGGCAGGGCGCCGAGCTGGTGGTGGTCTACGTGGTCGCCGGATCGGCGATGGTCGGGCTGGTGCCGGCCGCGGGCCTGGCCCTGAGCGACGCCGAGCACCAGGTCGCCGACGAGCTGCGGGTGCAGATCGGCGAGGCGGCCCGGCGGGCCGGGCTGCGGGCCCGGTTCATCGAGACCACCGGCGACCCGTACACCGAGATCACCCGGGTCTGCGAGAAGGTGCTGGCCGACGCCGTGGTGGTCGGTGCCTCCACCTCGGCCGGGCACCGCATCATCGGCTCGATCGGGGTCCGGCTGGTGCGGGCCGGCAGGTGGCCGGTCACTGTTGTTCCGTGATGCCGTCCCCGTCGGCTCAAGGGGCGTCCAGGTCGACGGCGTCCGCGCCGCCCGGATCGGGCCGGCCGTCCCGCTCGTCCCGGTCGGCCCACTGCAGCAGCTGATCGATCGGGAACACGGCCTGGTCGATGCCGGCGTGCAGGTCGCCCAGTTCGGCGTAGCGGGCCGGCACGGTGGCGATCGTGAAATCTTCAGGTAGTACGTCGTCGATCTCGGTCCACCGGATCGGGGTGGAGACGGTGCCGCGGGGCGTGCCCCGGACCGAATAGGCGGACGCGATGGTGTGGTCGCGCGCGTTCTGGTTGTAGTCGACGAACAGCATCGAAGGGTCGCGGTCCTTGCGCCACCAGGCGGTGGTGACGTCCTGCGGCGCGCGGCGCTCCACCTCGCGGGCGAAGGCCAGCGCGGCCCGGCGTACGTCGGCGAAACCCCACTGCGGCGGGATGCGGACGTAGATGTGCAGGCCCTTGCCGCCGGAGGTTTTGGGCCAGCCGACCGCGCCGAGCTCGTCGAGCACCTCGTGCGCGACGTGCGCGACCCGGCGGACCCGGGCGAAATCGCAGTCCGGCATGGGGTCCAGGTCGATCCGCCATTCGTCGGGCTTCTCGGTGTCGGCCCGCCGCGAGTTCCAGGGGTGGAACTCGACGGTGGACATCTGGACCGCCCAGATCACGCTGGCCAGCTCGGTGACGCACAGCTCGTCGGCGGTGCGCTTGAAGCGGGGGAAGAACAGCTTGACCGTCTGCACCCACGGCGGGGCGCCCCGGGGCAGCCGCTTCTGGTGCACCTTGTCCCCGGCCAGTCCCTCGGGGAAGCGGTGCATCATGCAGGGCCGCTCGCGCAGCGCGTTGACGATGCCGTCGCCGACGGACAGGTAGTACTCGGCCAGGTCCAGCTTGGTCGCGCCGGTCGCCGGGAAGTACACCCGCTCGGGGTGGGTGACGCGCACGGTGCGCTCGCCCACGGTCAGCTCAACGGGTTCGCTGGTGTCGCGGGAGCGGGCCACCGGATCAACGTACCCAGCCGGCCGAAGATCAGCTCAGAAGGCCGCTGACGGCCTCGTCGATCGGGGTTTCGCCGGCCACCAGCTCCAGGGTCAGCCCGGCGGTGCGGGGCTCGTCCAGCAGGGCCAGCAGCACCGCCGCGACGTCCTCGCGGGGCACCTGCCCGCGTCCGGTGTGCTCGGCCAGGTGAACCAGCCCGACGCCCGACTCCATGGTCAGCGCCCCGGGGCGCAGGATCGTCCAGTCCAGGTCGCGGGTCCGCAGGTCGTCGTCGGCGGCCTTCTTGGCCACCAGATAGGCGGCGAAGACCTCATCGGTGCCCGGCGGGGGCGGGGCGTCCGCGCCCATCGACGACACCATGACGTAGCGGCGGACCCCGGCCAGTTCACAGGCCTGGGCCAGCAGCACCGCGGCGCCGCGGTCGACGGTGTCCTTGCGGGCCACGCCGCTGCCCGGTCCGGCGCCGGCGGCGAAGACGACCGCGTCGGCGCCGTCCAGGATCTTGGCCAGGTCCTGCGCCGATCCGGATTCCAGATCGAAGACCAGGGGATGCGCGCCGAGGGCGACGACGTCGGCCTCTTGCGCCAGGGAGCGGATCAGGCTGATCGCGTGCTCCTCGCGCTCGCCGAGCAGCCTGGCCAGCCGCAATCCGATCTTGCCGTGTCCACCCGCGATGACGACCCGCATAGGGCCACCGTACGCACCCCACCGCGGCGACCCACCGGGGCGGGCCGTGCCGTCCGCGCGGCGCCTTGACATCATCGTCGGGTGCCCGACTGGCTCAGCTTGGTGCTGGCGATGGTTCCCATCGTCCTGGCGGCTGCCTTCGGCACCCGGCAGGTCATCTATTCCAAGCGGGCCCGGGAGTGGCCGCCGGTGCCGTCGGGGTGGGTCCGGGCGCAGGGCGTGGTCATCGACGAGCAGGCGCTGGGCCGCCGCCGGCCGGCCAAAGACGGCACTGTGCAACGCGTTCGTCGGCCGGTGATCACCTTCCGGGCGGCCGACGGGCGGGAGATCACCTTCACCTCGCGGATCCGGGCGGCCGGCACCCCCGGGGTCGGCACGCTGGTGGAGGTCTACCACGACCCGTTCGACCCGACGCTGGCCAGCATCGCCCCGCAGTCCCTGCCCAACGTGGTGCCGGCCCTGGGGCTGGCCGAAAAGTGGGTCGTGGTCAACATCTGGATCATGGTGGTGGTGATCGGCGTGATCATCGGGCTGGTCGTCCTGCACCGGTCCTGAGGTTTCGGGACCAACTTCAGGGCCTTGCGTGGAACCAAGCCGGTGGATGTGCAACACTAGAACTGGTTAGCGCCACCCGCGACGATTTCGCTGTCGGGTGGATCACCACGATTCTCTGCGTTTCTCGGGTCGCTCCGACGAAGATAGAAGTCGTCGGCTAGCCCGTGTGGAGCATTCGCTCCCCATGTCGGATTGATCCAAGGAGTTACGCATGGCGCAGGGCACTGTCAAGTGGTTCAACGCGGAGAAGGGCTTCGGCTTCATCACCCCCAATGAGGGTGGTCCCGACGTGTTCGTTCACTACTCGGAGATCCAGGCCGGCGGCTACCGCTCGCTCGAGGAGAACCAGCAGGTGACCTACACGGTGACCCAGGGCACCAAGGGCCCGCAGGCCACTCAGGTCACCCCGCTCTAGTTCTTCCGCTTGACCGCATGATCGTCCGGGTGGGCGTAGCGATTCTCGCTACGCCCCTCGACGTTTCTCCGGCCGGTGCGCGGTTCGGTACCCGCCTCAGCCGGCGACCACGGCCCGGACGTGCGCCAGACCCCGTTGCGCCCATCGATCGTGCAACGAGGCGAAGGTGGACCAGGCCTGCGCCGCCGGCCAGTCCGGCGGCAGCAGCGTGGCCGGCAGCCCCGGATCGATCCGGGGAAAGACCCGCCACGAATCGATGACCCGCAGGTAGTGGGCGAACGCCTGCTCGTCGGTCAATTCCTCGTCCGGCACGGCCAGATCGCTGCGGTGCTGCCGCAGGAATTCGTCGTACTGGTCCCGCAGCGCGGGCAGATCCCACCATTGCCCGACCTGAATCGGGCTCAAGTGATGGGCCTGGAACCAGGTGACGTAGTGGTCCAGATCCGCGGCGGCCAGGACCTGCCGGGTCGGTTCGGCCAGGTGCCGGGGGGCCGCCCAGACACCGGCCGCGACCGTCCCGAAGCCCAACCAGCTCAGCTCGCTGCGCAGCCGGTGCCGTTGCGCCCGTTCCGATTCCGGCACCGAGAAGACGGCGAGCACCCAGCCGTCGGCCTCGCTGGTGCTCGGCCGGTGAAAGATGCGGCGATCGCCGCTGTTCAGGTCGGCCAGGCCCGCGGCGGTCAGCCGGTAGCCGGCCCGGCCATCGACCCGGTCGGGGTCCAGGAAACCGCGGGCCTTGAGCCGGCTCAGGGCCTGGCGCACCGCAGGCTCGGCCACGCCGGCCGCGGCCAGGCAGCGAATCAGGTCGGAGACCGCGATGGCGCCGCCGATCTCGCGCAGGAACGACCCGGCGAACGAGACGATCACCGACGACGGGCTGCCCTGCCGGTCCGGAGGCAACACGGCCGAGCCGGTCGGCGCGGCCACGCTCAGTGCGCCGCCGCCGACAGTGTCCGGATGACCTCCATCGCGTCCCAGACCTCGGTGAACGAGGCCGGCAGCGGCGAGAGCCCGATCCGGATCGCCTGCGGGGCGCGGAAATCGATGAGCACCCCGGCTTCGGTCAGCCGTTGCGAGAGTTCCCGGGCGTCGGGCCGGGCAATGCTGACGTGACCGCCGCGCCGGGCCGGGTCGCGCGGGCTCATGACGGTGAACCCCTGCGGCACCAGGGTGTGGTCGGCGATGGCGGTGACCATCTCGGTCAGCGCGACGGCCTTGGCCCGGATCGCGGCGATGCCGGCCTCGGCGATGACCGCGGCGCCCTCGCGCACCGCGAGCAGGCCCAGCAGCGGCGGGGTGCCGGACATCATCGAGCGGATGCCGGCGGCCGGCCGGTAACCCTGCTCCATCTCGAACGAGTCCTGCCGGCCCAGCCAACCCCAGATCGGCTGGTCCAGCCCGGCGTGGTGCCGGGCGTTGGCGTACAGCAGCGCGGGTGCACCGGGACCGGCGCCGACGAACTTGTAGGTGCAGCCGACGGCGAAATCGACATCCCAGGCGTCGAGTTCGATCTCGGTGGAGCCGACCGAGTGGCACAGGTCCCAGACGACCAGCGCGCCGGCCCGGTGCGCGACCTCGGTGATGGCCGGCGCATCGGCGAGAAACGCCGACTGGTAGGCGATATGGCTCAACGTGACGACCGCGGTCCGCTCGTCGATGACGGCCGCGACGGCCTCGGGGGTGACGCCGCCGTCGATCGGCGGCTCCAGCCAGACCAGCTCCAGGCCCAGGTCCCGGGCCAGCGATTCGGCGACATAGCGGTTGGTCGGGAAGTTGTCCCGGTCCAGGATGATCTTGGTGCGACCCGGCCGCAGGTTCAGCGCGGCCCGCATCGCCTTGTAGAAGTTCACCGTGGTGGAGTCGGCGATGATCGTCTGCCCGGGGGCGGCCCCGAGCGCGGCCGCGGCCAGCTCGTCACCGACCAGCTCCGGCAGATCCATCCAGCCCTCCGACCAGCCGCGGATCAGCCGGCCGGCCCACTGCTCGTGGGTGAACCGCTGCCAGGAATCGGCGATCGCGGCCAGCGGCCGGCCCAGGGAGTTGCCGTCCAGGTAGGCCACGACGTCGTCGGTGGCCGGCAGGTAACGGTCCCGGAAGCCGGCCAGCGGGTCGGTCCGGTCGAGGTCCTGCGCCTGCGCGCGGGTGATCGATCCGGTGGTGGGGCCGCTCATGCGTGCTCCTTGGCCGGGGCGCCGATCTCGGTGCGCACGGCGTACAGCTCGGGGAAGAAGGTCAGGGACAGGGCGCGGGACAGGAAGGCCACCCCGGAGGATCCACCGGTGCCCCGCTTGTAACCGATGATCCGCTCGACGGTCTTGAGGTGCCGGAACCGCCAGGTCTGGAAGGTGTCCTCGATGTCGACGAGTTCTTCGCAGGTCTCGTAGACGTCCCACTGGTGCTCGGGATCGGCGTAGACCGCGGTGAGGATGCCGACCAGCTCTTCGTTGCGGGTGTGCGGCTCGGCGAAGTCGCGCTCGAGCAGCGCGGCCGGGATCGGGTAGCCGCGGCGGGCCAGGTAGAGCAGGAACTCGTCGTACAGGCTGGGTGCGTGCAGGTCGCGGTTCAGCTGGGCGGCGGTCTCCGGCTCGTGCGCGAACACCGCGATCATCGCGCGATTCTTGTTGCCCAGCAGGAACTCCAGCGTGCGGTACTGGGCCGACTGGAAGCCGGAGGACTTGCCCAGGATGTCACGGAACTGCGCGTACTCCGACGGCGTCAGGGTGGCCAGCACCGCCCACTGCTCGATCATCTGGCGCTGGATGTGCTTGACCCGGGCCAGCCGCTTGAGCGCAGGGCCGAGCTCGTCGCTGGCCAGCAGACTGATCGCGGAACGGATCTCGTGGATGATCAGCTTCATCCACAGCTCGGTGACGTGGTGCACGACGATGAACAGCATCTCGTCGTGGTGGTCGGACACCGGTTGCTGTGCGTGCAGCAGTTCGTCCAGGTGCAGGTAGCTGCCGTAGTTCAAACCCTGCAGGTCCCGCTCGATGCCGTCCTCGAGGGGTCGGATGTTGCCCGTCATGGTTGCCTCCGTCGCCACGGTATCGCGTATGTATGACGCACGTCAATCAGACGCAACAAACCGCGCCCGGCCGTGCAGTTGATCATGGGGAGAAGGTCGTTCTGGCTTCGCCAGAACGACCTTCTCCCCATGATCAACACCAAGGGGTGGGGCCGCGGCGGGCGCTGGCCGGTGACCGTGGGTGCGACAAGAGTCACTCTTTGCAGCAATCGGCTTGCCATCGGGGCGCGCCCTGGGTCAAAATCATGAACGTTCAACCAAATGACATCTCCGTCCGACCGATCTTTGAAGGAGCGAGCATGGCCACCATGACCCGCAGTTCCGATGCCTCGACGTCCGCCCGTAGCGCTGTCGCCACCGCCACCGGGTTGGTGGTGCTGCGCGTGGTCCTGGGCGCGGTCATGATCGTGCACGGCTGGCAGAAGTTCTTCGTGGACGGCATTTCCGGCGTCAGCGGGTTCTTCGGCCAGATGGGCGTCCCGCTGGCCGGATTCAGTGCGGCGGCGGTGGCCACGGTCGAGCTCGTCGGCGGCGTCCTGCTGATCCTGGGTCTGGGCACCCGGGTGGTCGGCGCGCTCTACGCCCTGTGCATGGTCGGCGCCATCGTGTTCGTGCACGGGGCCAACGGGTTCCTGGCCGCCGCCGGTGGCTACGAGTTCGTCCTCGTGCTGGCCGCCGTCTCCGCCGCGCTGGCCCTGCTCGGCGGCGGTCGCTACGCGCTGGACGCGCTGATCAAGCGCTGACCCTCAGCGGGGTGGCTCGTCCCGGGTGAGCTGGCCGATGCGTTCGGCCGCCCCCGGGGCGAGCGCCGTCAACTCCTGGCGATCGCCCAGCACGATGTCGTCCCAGCTGAATTCGGGCGCCACCACGGTCGAGACCAGGGTCCAGGCCCCGGCGCTGGACGAACCCTGCCACCACCCGCCCGGCACGTGCAGCTGCGGCAACTGCCCGTCGGCCACGTCGGGGCCCAGCACCACCTCGTGCGCCGCGCCGGTGGGTTCGATCAGCAGCAGCCGCAGCGGCGCGCCCTGATGGTGGAAGTACACCTCGTCGCTGCCCAGCCGGTGCATGGCCGAGAAATCGCTGCCGATCAGCATGTACAGGATCGCCGAGATCCCGCCGCCGGTGAAGGTGCGGCGGAACCGCCCACCCTCCAGGGCGAGCGGTTCCAACTGCAGCGAGTGGGCCAGCGCCCGACCGGCGTCCAGCTCGGCCGGGTCCGGACTCATGCCAGAACAGGAATCGTCGACAGCGCGGCGTCCAGATCGGCGTCGGAGAGACCGGAGTCGACCATCCGGTCGTTGAGGTAGGCGTCGTAGGCGGCCAGGTCCAGCAGACCGTGCCCGCACAGCGCGGTGACGATCACCTTCTCCTCGCCGGATTCCCTGCAGGCCAATGCCTCACGAATAGTGGCGGCCAGCGCGTGAGTGGGTTCGGGGG
>Ga0116157_10005793_pt1 | contig 11297 bp, 7 predicted proteins | sample AD_UKC048_MetaG_FD_89882 | JGI IMG/M metagenome (GOLD analysis project Ga0116157, IMG submission 89882) | Active sludge microbial communities of municipal wastewater-treating anaerobic digesters from USA - AD_UKC048_MetaG | ecosystem: Engineered > Bioreactor > Anaerobic > Digestate | place: USA... | reverse complement strand
TCGGAGGGTGAGTCCCCGGACCGATGGAAGTCCGCATGAGAACCAGCCCGCCTCACGGGATCATGCTGGTGGCCGGCGAGACGAGTGGCGACTTGCTGGGCGCTGAACTCGTGTCCGCTCTGCGCCGCTCGCCCGGATGGCGGGCCTGGCCTCACGAGCCTCGAGTGTTCGGGGCGGGCGGCCCGCACATGAGGGCCGCGGGAGTGGACATCGCGATAGACCTCACCCGGCATGCGGTGGTCGGCTTGGCCGAGGTTGTGCGGCGGGCGCTGGAATTCCACCGGCTGCTTCAGAGCCTTGTCGGCCTGGCCTGCGCGCGCCAGCCCGACCTGCTGGTCGGGATCGATTTCTCCGCATTCAATCGCCGTCTGGTTCAAGCCGTGAGGCGCCGGCTGGCGGCGCAAAACGGGGTCTTCCACAACTGGCGTCCGCGTTTTGTGCAGTACGTGTCGCCTCAGGTCTGGGCCTCGCGGCCGCGACGCGCTTACGGTCTGGCGCGCGATTATGACATGCTGCTCTGCCTGTTCTCGTTTGAGAAGGAGTGGTACGCGCGGCGGGTCCCCAAACTCGCCGTCGAATGGGTGGGCCATCCCTTGCTTGACCGCCATGCCGCGCGTCTCGCCTGCCCGCCCGCCTCGCCCCCGGCCGTTCCGTCCGGTCCGCCCACGATTCTCCTCCTGCCGGGAAGCCGCGTCGGCGAACTGCAGGCGCATCTCCCGATCCTGCTCGGCGCGGTCGAACGGCTGCGCGCCGGTCTTCGAGCGCGATTCGAACTCGTCCTGCCCAATCCGGATTTGCGTCCTTTGGCCGAACGGCTCGGGGCGCGCGACGGGCCCGATTTCGCGGTGCGGGTGGGCGGGTTGGCGGACGCGCTTGACCGGGCGAGCGTTGCGCTTGCATCGACGGGCACGGTGACTCTCGAATGCGCGCTGTACGGCGTGCCGACCGTGACGTTCTACAAGACGTCGTGGACAACCTATCAGTTCGCCAAGCGCCTGGTCACGGTCGCCTATGCGGCCATGCCGAACGTTCTTGCGAACGCGCCCGTTTTTCCCGAGTTCATTCAGCACGCAGCCACCCCGGACAACCTCGCCGACGCGGCGCGCGCGCTCCTCGCGGACCCGGCCCGCCGCAATCAGATTCGGCAACGCCTCGCCCAAGTCGTCGGGTCACTGGGCGGTCCGGGGGCCAGCGATCGGGCGGCCGCGGCGATCCTCGGCATTCTCAATTCGCCCCCGCGGCGGCGGCTGTGACCCGCATTCCAGGTGAAATGTGGCGGTGCCCGGTCAGATGACATCAACAGTTGGTGAAACACCCGGGCTAAAGGGCAGGGAATGCGCCGCATGATTTGCTCGCCCCGATGGGCCCCGATTTGTAGGATGCAGCCCATGACACGCCATTGCCATCAGTGTGGCTGGGAATGGACGCACGGACGCCAGCCGGGGCGGACCGAGACCTGCGAGCGGTGCGGAGCGGAAATGCGGGTATGCCTGAACTGCCGTCATTTTGATCTGGCCGTTGCCCAGCAATGCCGCGAGACGCGAGCCGAGCCTGTCGCGGAGAAGGATCGGTCGAACTTCTGCGAGTGGTTCGATTTTGCGTGTCGTGTTTATGCGCCTCGAGACGGGCGCGATCCGGCCTCCGACGCGCGCGCTCAGTTCCAGAGACTCTTCGGAGATTGAGGGCCCGCTGCGACACCGCGCGCGATGTTGATACAGAGCGACATAAATGATGCAGCGCCGAGTCAGGCCTGCCGGCAGGGGACCCGGCCTGCAAGCCTGTAGGCCGCGTGCCCTCACGCGGCGGACCTTCTGACGCTGTGTACGGAAGCTGAGCCACGCCGTGCAGGTCTACACCCGGTACAGAACCGCGGCGCGCCGCGGGCGCTGGCGTTCCCTGGCCCATCTGGGCCTCGCGAGCGCCGGAGTCGCCTTTCTGGGCTGGATGTTCTGGCACACCGCAGGGACGCTCGATTCTCGAGCGCCTGCTTCGGCGACACCCAAGCCCGCCCCTGCGGCTGGCGCGCAGGCCCCCGCCGCGCAGGCCCCCGCCGCACACCCCCCAGTCCCGCGAACACCAGCCGCCACGAACACGACGCGCATCACCGTCTCCACCAATCTCGTCGTGCGGACGAATCCCAATCCGCTCCTGGTGTCGGCGCCGGCGCCCCCCCTAGACATCGAGCCTGTTGACGATGGTCCAGGGCTGCAGTCGCCCGCCAGTGTGCTCGAAGCCCAACTTGCACTGGTGCGCCTGGGCGTTTCACCCGGGGCGTTGGACGGTGTTCTCGGGTCGCAGACGCGGGCGGCTCTGCGCGTGTACCAACGCCGGGAACGTTTGCCCGCGACCGGCCAGCTCGATCCCCCCACGCGGGCCCGGCTTGGTTATGCGCCGCCTGCCCTGACGCACCGCCTGGTGACGCCCGAGGACGTGGCCGGGTTGCGCTCGTTGAGCCCGACCTGGCTGGGCAAATCGCGCCAGGACCGCCTCGGCTACGAGACCGTCCTCGAATTGGTGTCCGAGCTTTCGCGCGCGCACCCGCGGTTCATCCGCGCTCTGAATCCCGGGACTGATTGGGGCAGGGCTGGGGTTGGATCGCGGGTTGCCACCCCCAATGCCGTCCGGCCTTCCATCGAGACCAAGGCCGACAAAGTGGAAATCTCGCTCGGGTCCCGGACGCTTCAGGTGTACGACGCCCGCGGACAACTGCTGGCGCACTTCCCGTGCAGCATCGCCCGTCGGGTCGAAAAGCGCCCAGTCGGAACACTTCGGGTCGTGGTGATCATACGCGACCCGAGCTACACCTTCGATCCAAAGGTCTTTCCCGAATCCGCCGAGGGACGGCGCCTTGGGCGCAAGCTGCTCCTGCCGCCCGGCCCGAACAACCCGGTCGGCACGGCCTGGATCGGACTGAGCCGGCCCGGCTACGGCATCCACGGGACGCCGCACCCCGAAGATGTGGGGCGGACGGAATCCCACGGCTGCTTTCGGCTGGCCAACTGGGATGCCGAACACCTGGCCGATCTGGTCAGTGTGGGAACGACGGTCGTTGTCGGGCGCTAAGCGAACTTGGTGCGGCCGGGCATCGGCAGGGGCGTGATCGGGAAGCTCATGTCCCAAGTCATATTGTCCGGCACGAGCTTTTCCTGGCTGTTCATGATCTGGTCCCAGGTGATCTCCTGGCCCGTGTAGGCCGCGGTCCGCCCCATGATCGCCATGAGCGTGCTGTGGGCCATCCAAACGCCGTCGTTGATCGGCTCGCCTTTGCGGATCGAGGCGAAGAGTTCGTCATGCTCGGTTTGGTACATGTCGTTCTTGTCGCCGCGGTACTTCCAGGCCTCCTTGGCCCGGATGATCGGGGCGTCCCAACCGCGAATGGTCCCGGTCCCCAGCCCGCCCATGAGATAGTCCGAGTTGTCGCTGTGACAGCCGCTGATCTGGCGCTGCGCCATGAATGCCCGCGCGCCATTCTCGTATTCGTAGAAGACGTCGATGTGGTCGTAGATGTTCCCCTCGTTGTTCGGAATCTGGCGTCCGCCGTTGCCAACCGCCTTGATCGGCAGCGCTCCATTCATGGCCCAGGCGATCTTGTCGATGCTGTGGCAGGCCTGCTCGACCAGACCGTCGCCGGACAGCCAGGTGAAGTTGTACCAGTTGCGAAGCTGCCATTCGACGTCGGTCATCCCGGCGGGGCGCGTGTTGGCGGCCGGCATGGGCTTGACCGGACCCGTCAGATAAGTGGCATACACCGCCCGGACTTCCCCCATCTGCCCGTCGTGGACCCGTTTGAAGAACTCGCGGCGGGCGAAGTCGTACCGCCAGCAGAAACCGGCCACCAGTGCGAGCTTCTTGGCCTTGGCGCTCGCCACGGATTCGAGCACGGAGCGAACGCCGGGGGCGTCGGTGCCCATCGGTTTCTCGCAGAAGATGTGCTTGTTGGCAGCGACGGAGGCCTTCAAATGCTCGGGACGGAAGCCGGGAGGCGCCGCCAAGAGCACGACATCCACGCCGCTGTCGATCACCTTCTGATACGCGTTCAAGCCGCTGAACGTGGTCTCCGGCGTCACCTGAACCCGCTCCTTCAGCGCCGCCTCGTTCGCCAACGCCCGCACCGCCCTCTGGCACGCGTCGGGAAAGGCATCGCCCACAGCCGTCAGCACCGTGTTGGGGTCGGCCTTGAGCGCCTGGCTGGCCGCTCCGGTGCCGCGCCCGCCGCACCCGATCAACCCGATCTTGAGCGTGTCCGCGTTTGCGGCGAAGCCGCGCTGGGGGAAGACGAGGTTGGCCGCCAGCACGCCGCCAAGCGTGGCTGTGGTGGAGGTCTTGAGAAACTCGCGACGCGAACTGGAGGTGGAGGGTCGGAGAGGAGTAAGAGAATTGAGCTTGGGGTTCATATGATTCAAGGCACTGTCTGGCTGGAGTAAAGGTCACCAGGGGGCAAGGCGTCAAGCTTCCTCGTCCGGGTGCAAAATAAATGTTGCGGGCGGGCGGCTTTGGGCCTAGATATTGCTTGTCTTAGGTCTAACTGTTCGGCCCTGCAACCCGGTTCCATGAACCTCTTCGGCCGGCGGTTCTCCCGAAAATTGAAATTGAAGGCGCAGCCAAGCGGAGCCCCTCCGGCGAGAGATCGACGGGGTGCGAACACAAGTATTATGAGCAACAACAGCCACGTGCCGGAAACCGGTTCCGGGTATCTCGAAATCTCGGAGAAAGGTTTCGGTTTCCTGCGGACGTCCGAGGGGCATTTTCATCCCAAGCCGACGGACGTGTTCGTGACGCCGGACACGATCAAGAAGTGCTACCTGAGGGAGGGCTGCTTTGTGAAGAGCACGCTGCAGGCGCCCCACCGCGGCAGCAGCCCCCAGCTTAAGGAAGTCCTCGAAGTCAACGGACTGCCCTTCGCCGAATACACAAAGGCGATGCGATTCGAGAACCTGACGACCATTGATCCGTTCGAGAAGTTCAGGCTCGAGACCGATCCGGACCTGCTCGAGACCCGCATCATTGATCTGGTCACACCCATCGGGCGTGGAACGCGCGGGCTCATCGTCGCTCCGCCGCGCACGGGCAAGACCACGATTCTCAAGCAGATTGCCAACGCCGTGACCACCAACCACCCGGAGGTGCATGTGATGGTGCTGTTGATCGACGAGCGCCCCGAGGAAGTCACCGACTTCCAGCGCTCGGTGAAGGCCGAGGTCGTCGCCTCCTCGAATGACCAGGACCTCGAAACCCACGTCCGCCTCTCCCGCTTCATGATCGAGCGCTGCCGCCGCATGGTCGAATCCAAGCGCGACACGTTCATCCTCCTCGACTCGATCACGCGCGTCGCCCGCGCTTACAACAGCGTCCATGGCGGAAGCGGTCGCACCATGACCGGCGGCGTCGACGCCCGCGCCCTTGAAATCCCCCGCAAAATCTTCGCCGCCGCGCGCAAGATCGAGGAGGGCGGATCCCTGACCATCGTGGCCACCGCGCTTGTCGACACCGGATCGCGCATGGACGAGTTGATCTTCCAGGAATTCAAAGGGACTGGGAACATGGAGTTGGTGCTCGATCGGAAGCTCTCGGACCGCCGGCTCTTCCCGGCCATCGACATCCCCAAGAGCGGCACCCGCAAGGAAGAGAAGCTCTTTCCTCCAAACCAGATCGACGCCATCCGCAAACTCCGCCGCATGATGGTCGATCTCCAGCCGGTCGAGGCCATGGAAACCCTCCTCGCCGCGCTCAAGAAACACCGCACCAACGACGAACTGTTGGCCAAGCTGCAATAGGGAGGCGTTCCCGTCCGCGGGAACACCTCGCGCTTGTGTCTGGTCTTGCCTCCGCGCCGCGCAAAGGCGCGGCTCAGAGCGCCGCTGCGACCAAGTCGCCCACCTGCGAGGTGCTGTAGCCCATCTTGCCCGCCGCCAGGCTCTTGATCTTCTCGACGACGGTTCGGATCACGGCCCTCTCGATTGCACCAGCCGCTTCGGTCTCGCCCAGGAAATCGAGCATCATCTGGCCGGCGCAGATGGCCGCCAGCGGGTTGATGACTCCCAAACCTGTGTACTTGGGCGCGCTGCCGCCAATAGGCTCGAACATCGAGGTGCCCGTCGGGTTGATGTTCCCGCCCGCCGCGATGCCCATGCCGCCCTGGATCATCGCCCCGAGATCCGTGATGATGTCGCCGAACAGATTGTCCGTCACAATCACGTCGAACCACTCCGGGTTCTTCACAAACCACATCGTCGTCGCATCGACGTGCGCGTAGTCCCGCTTGATGTCGGGATAGTCCTTCTGGCCGATCTCGTGGAAGGCGCGTTCCCAAAGATCGAACGCGTATGTGAGCACATTGGTCTTGCCGCAGAGGGTCAGTTGGGCCTTCCTGCCCGCCGCAACATCGTCGGGTTTGAGCCCGGGCCAGGGCGCGCCCCCGCGCCGTTTGCGCGCAAGATCGAATGCGAAGCGAAGGCAGCGCTCGATGCCGCGCCGCGTATTGACGCTCTCCTGCACCGCCACTTCGTTCGGCGTGCCCTTGAACACGAACCCGCCCACCCCGGTGTAGAGGCCTTCGTTGTTCTCGCGCACCACCACGAAATCGATGTCCCGTGGCCCCTTGTCGCGCAGCGGGCAGAAGCGCTGGTCGTAGAGCTTCACGGGGCGGAGGTTGATGTATTGCTCGAGTTCGAAACGTAAACGCAGGAGAATGCCTTTCTCGAGAATGCCGGGCTTGACGCCGGGATGGCCGATGGCGCCCAGCAGAATGGCGGGAAACTGGCGCAACTCGGCGACGGCGCTGTCGGGGAGGACTTCCTGGGTGCGGAGGTAGCGGTCTCCGCCGAAGTCAAAACGGGTGTAGTCGAGGCGGATCGAGAACTTGCGGGCGGCGGCATCGAGGACCTTGATGGCCTCCCGGATCACTTCCGGGCCCGTCCCGTCTCCGCCGATCACGGCGATATTGTAGCTGTTCATGGGTGTTCGAGTGCGTGGCGTCCCCCCCCGGGGGCGCGACAAAGGCACGCATCGTAGGAACTCGGCGCCCCAGTTCAACCCGAAAAATCGCGAAGTTTTGCTGGCGAACGACAGGATTTCCCGTACAAAAGCGGCTTTTAGAGAAGACGGATCCAGATTCGAAGCGCTCAAATGCCTATGAAAGAGTACGCATCAGCGGACATTCGCAGTTTCGTCATCGGCGGCCACGCCACGTGCGGCAAGACCATGCTCGGCGAGGCCATGCTGGCCTGCAGCGGGGTGATCGGACGCCTCGGCAGCATCTCCAACGGCACCACCGTGTCCGATTATCAGGAGAGCGAACAGAAGCGGAAGATTTCCATCCACGCCACCCTGCTCCACACCGACTGGCTCGGGAAGAAATTCAATATCATCGACACTCCAGGCTACATGGATTTCATGAGCGAGGCCATGGCCGCGCTGCGAATCGCCGACTTCGCCCTTGTGGTCGTCCACCCGATCGACGGTGTTGCCCTGGGCACCAATGCGGTTTGGCAGTACGCGACCGAATTCGGCCTCCCCAAAATGCTGGTCGTGAACATGCTCGACAAGGAACACACCAATTTTGACGGCGTCCTCTCGCAACTGCGCGAGCGCTACGGACCCAAGGTGTTCCCAATCACCCTGCCCGTGAATCCCGGCCCCGGTTTCAACCAGGTGCTTGACGTGATGCGCAGCGTGATCAGCACCTACACCACCGACGGCACCGGCAAAGAGACCGAGGCCGCCGCCGCGGGCGATTGGGCCGACAAGGCGAAAGCCCTTCACCAGGAGTTGATCGAGCACATCGCCGAAGCCGATGACAAACTCCTCGAGAAGTTCTTCGAGCAAGGCGGTCTCTCGGAAGACGAATTGCGCGCCGGCATCCACGCCGCGGTCCAAAAGGGCGAGGTCATCCCCCTCTTCGCCACGTCCGGGGAAACCAACGTCGGCGTCGCGCGCCTCATGGATTTCATCGCCAAGTACGGGGCGTCGCCTCTCGATCGCCCTCAACTCGAGGCGGTCGACGCCAACGATCAGCCGGTTCAGGTCAAGCTCACCGATCCCGCGCCCGTGATCTATGTCTTCAAGACGTTGAATGAAGAGCACATCGGCGAGGTCTCCATCTTCCGCGTTCAATCCGGCACGGTGCGGTTTGGGAGCGAGATGCTCAACGCCAACCGCAACACGAGCGAGCGGATCGGCCAGATTCTCGTGCTCAATGGCAAGAATCGGCAAAACGTCAACAGCCTCAACGCCGGCGACCTCGGCGCCGTCGTCAAGCTCAAGAACACCCACACCGGCGATACGCTCTGCGCGCCGGGCACCAACCTCCGGCTCCCCAAGGCGGCCTTCCCCAAGCCCAACATCCACGCCGCTCTCAAACTCAAGTCCAAGGGCGAGGAAGACAAGATCGCCCAGGGCCTGGCCGCATTGCACGAGGAGGACCCGACCTTCGTGTATGCCGTCGATTCCGAGTTGCACCAAACGGTGCTTTCCGGCCAGGGTGAACTGCATCTGCAGGTGATCTCCGAGCGGCTGCGCTCCCGTTACAAGGTCGATTTCGACCTTGTCGCCCCCCGCATCCGATTCCGCGAAACCATCAAGTCCAAGGCGGGTTCCAAGTATCGACACAAGAAACAGACGGGCGGCGCCGGGCAGTTCGCCGAGGTCTGGATGCGCATCGAACCCAAACCGCGCGGCACGGGCGTCGAGTTCACCCAGAGCCTCGTCGGCCAGAACGTCGACCGCGTCTTCGTCCCGTCGGTCGAGAAGGGAGTCAATGCCGCCTGCACCGAGGGCATTCTCGCCGGCTATCGCGTGGTCGATCTCAAGATCGATTTCTACGACGGCAAGATGCACCCGGTGGACTCGAAGGACATCGCCTTCCAGATTGCCGGCAAGGAGGCGTTCCGCGAGGCCTTCATGGCCGGACGCCCCTGCCTGCTCGAACCGATCCATGTCGTCGAAATCCGCGTCCCCGACGACGCCATGGGCAACGTGATCGGCGACCTCTCGAGCCGGCGCGGCAAGATTCTGGGCATGGACACCGCCGGCGGATTCCAGGTCATCAAGGCCACCGTGCCCGCCATGGAACTCTACCAGTATTCGACTGTCCTGCGCTCCCTCACCGGCGGACGCGCCGCCCACACCGAGGATTTCGACCACTACGAGGAGATGCCCAAGGAGATGGAGCAGAAAGTCATCGCCGAGGCCAAGAAGGCCAAGGAAGAACAGCAGGCGTAGCCGTCAGATTCCATCCGGGTCGCGGGACCGTTCTCGCGTTCAAAACTCGCCCCTCAGTGTGTTGGGGCGGGCGGCGCACCCCGAAACGTCATGTTCCGGACGTCCGCCGCCGGCGCTGCGAACGCCACGGTGACACCGGGCTAGCGGGCGCGCAGGGCTGCGCCGTACTCGGCCAGGGCCGCCGGCTCGCCAAAACGCCGGACATAATCGGCGTCGATCCAGACCGCGAACGTCGTGACGTGCCGAATCCCCAGGCGCGCATAGGTGGCGGCGTCCGCCTCGATCACGTCGCGGCGCCAGGGCAACTCGACCGCCGGGCGTTTCCATCCGGAAAACCGGGAGACGTCCAGCCAGTACTCGAGGACCTGCGCGCTGTGCGTCGGAAACACCCGCAGATTCGCCTCGAGTGCCGCCAGCGCGTCGCGGACGTCCGGCCCGGTCTGCTCGTGATAGGGCTTGTCATAGCTGCGGTGGATCGGGGCGAATTCGAGGAAGACGCCCGGCTCGGCTTTGACTCGGCGGGGAGCGGGGAGCGTGTTGTGGTAGGCCAGGTGCGCCAGTTGGGCCGCGGGATCGATTTGGCGCAGCGCCCGCACCAGGTGGTTCTCGAGGATGAGCGCCTGGTCCGATTCCGTGAACTCGCGGCAGCGCGGACACTGGCACCACGGCAGACCGTCGTCGCCCCAGAAGAAGTACCGCCCGGTGGTGGGGCGCAACTGGCGCGCCAGACGGAGGGCGTTGGTGGACACGATTTCGAGCGCGCGCGCCGAATGCACGCAGAGGTTGGCGTCGGGGGTGCGTTCGCCCTGGTCGTTCATGCGGAAAAGGAGCGGCTCCGCGGCGAAGAGGCTGCGCGGCAGCAGTTCGTTCATCGCGTGCAGTTCGTATTCAACCTCGAGGCCAAGCTGCGCGCAGCGATCGAGAAAGGCGCGTCCGGGCGGCGACCCGATGAACGCGGCCACCGCAGCCGGGGACGTCCCGTGGTGCAGCGCGACGGTGGTCAGGCCGGCCTTTGCCGCCCGATCGGGCCAGTCGGCCAGCGACAGGTCGTCGGGCACGAGCACGACGCCGCGGGTGCGAAAGGCGGGTGTGGGTTCGCTGCCGGAGGCCGGGATGCGCCACTCCCGAAACGCCGATGGCACATGGAAATCCGGTTCGCTTGTCGCGGGCCGCACCCAACTGATCCAGTTGTCCGGCGCATCGCCCAAGGCGCTGCGGCGGAACTCGGCCCGGAACAGACCGACGCGCAGCGCCGCGCCCGGCCCCGTCGCCCGACCCATCAGGTCGCTGAGCGTGGCAAAGGGAACCGCGGCTTCGACCGTGTAGCCGCGCGGGCTGCGCGCCCCCGCCGCGCGCAGACCTGGACAATTCCAGGCGCTGTCGAATTGACGGTAGTGTTGGGCGGCATAATCGTGCACGCGCCCCAGGGGATCGATCTCGATGCAATAGTAGCGGGCCAGCGCCTCGTCGCGGGCGAAGAAAATCTCGACCCGGTCCTCGCGATCGAGCGTCGATTCGCCGTCAAACCGCGTCTCGACCACGAGATCGTCGTCCTCCGCCGTGAAACCGAAATAGAGGTGGTCCGCGTCCGCCCAAGCCCGAAACTCGGTCACCGGCGCGGGCCGGGATGACCAGGGGAAGGAGAAGGACCGGATCGCTTCGGCGCCGTCCCACTGGGGCTCACTCAGCCGGCCGTCGATCGAGACCGGCCCGGGACTGGCCGCCAGCGCCTTGTCACCCGCGGTTTGGGGCTCGGGGGCGGCACGGGATGTCGATTGGGCGGCTCCGCAACGACTCAAGGCGACAATGACGGCCAACTGCGCAAGCAGCCTACCGGGACGGAGAGACGCGTTCATGGCCACAGAATTCTGAGAGGTACTTGTTCGCGGGTCAATCGGCTACTGAATCTCGGTGTACGTGAGAACGGCGGCGCCGGGTTTCTCGGCGATCGAGACCGGCAGGCCGGCTTCGGCGAGTTCGCGTCCGGCCATGTCCGTGGCGGCGCCTGTATCGACGTTCTCGACACGATAGAGTGTCTCGGCTTTCAGGCCGCGGAGGGGGAAGCGAGCCGACTCGTA
>Ga0116157_10005786_pt1 | contig 11303 bp, 4 predicted proteins | sample AD_UKC048_MetaG_FD_89882 | JGI IMG/M metagenome (GOLD analysis project Ga0116157, IMG submission 89882) | Active sludge microbial communities of municipal wastewater-treating anaerobic digesters from USA - AD_UKC048_MetaG | ecosystem: Engineered > Bioreactor > Anaerobic > Digestate | place: USA... | reverse complement strand
TTGAAAGCTTGTTCCGTCAATTGAATAAGTATAGCCGGTATTTCCCCCTGCTGCGGTAATCAGTATTATTCCATCCAGGCCTCCGTTACAGGTAGCATTGGTATTTACCGATGTGGCCGTCAGTGCGGCGGGTTCGGTTACCGTCACCGGCTGGGTGCTGATACAACCATTCATGTCACGAATCTGTACAGTATACATACCGGCCGGTACATTGAATACATTGCTACCCTGCCAGTTTAGTCCGTTGATCGAATATTCATAAGGCGAAACGCCACCGGTTGCAGCAGCAGTGATGGTACCGGTACTTTGCCCGTTACAAACCACCGGTATGGCTCCGGCTGTACTTGACAGAACGGTGGGTTCTGCTACTGTAATACTGAGGGTGCCACTGCAACCATCTCTTTCCCTGAAAAAAACAGTATATGTACCGGCAGGTAGTCCATTGAAAACATTGCTGGTCTGCCAGGTAATCCCATCGAGCGAGTATTCATATGGTGCATTACCTGCAGCAGGCTGCGCCACCGTGATGGAGCCGGTTGAGCCGCCATTACATAATGCATCCGTCTTGGTGGCGGTGGTGGCAATTGGCGGTCCGGCTGCAATGGTAAAAGGCAGTAATGGGGTGAAACAACCGAATGCATCCTGTACGGTAACCGAATGATTCCCAGAAGTAAGATTTGTGAAATTATATGGGCCGGGTGCCGTGAAAGGAGTTCCCCCATCAAGTACATAGGTAAACGGTCCGTTCGTTGTAGAGGGGGTCACCAGTGCTGATCCGTTACCGGCTCCGTTACAGGAAGTGGCAGCAGTGGCAATGGCCGCCTGCATCTGATTCAGGTTGACTGTAACCGTATCCATGGAAACCAGCTGACCGCCAGACCCGTCACATACAGAATAGGTGGTTCTGACGACAAACTGTGTAGAACCTGTATTTACACAAACGTTGGGGAAACTGAGATCAAGTAAGCCGGCAACAGTAGTGGAGGAATCCGCGGTGGAAACCAGTGTGCCACCCATGGTAAACATTTCCGAGCGTACAAAACGGGAAGCCCCGCCTGAAGGAATGAATTTGTACCCGGAATTATTCTCTGTCCAGACAGCATTATTCTTACCCACGCCAGCGATAGCCTGATCCTGATTCCAGTTTTGAATACCCAGAATCCCTCTCCCGGCATTGGTACTGGAATTACATGATTTCTGCTGAAAAAACATCTCCACGATCCCGGTTGATTCGTGTATCACAATCTGGAATGTATTTGCAGGTGTGGGACAGGTTGCAGAGGTACGGCCAAAAACACCAATATGGTAAAAACTGACCACAAATTTCCTGCAAGGTGCTGTACCAATCACTTCCCATTGAATTTTTCGATCTGCATTACTTGCACCAATCCGGGGGTCAAGGTCTGAATAGGCCGCCATAATGGAAGCTCTTGGGTAGTAGGTGGAGGCGGAGGAACACTGGGATCCTCCTGCATACGGAATGGTTTGTGTAATCGGCCATGCATTCGCACAACTGGCATTCGCCGGATCAAATGTGATCAGCCCGTTTGATCCAACAACGGTTTGATTATAATTGGCCCCATAAAAACAGAAGTTAAACGGAAGATTGATCAGATAACTGTATTCGTCATCTGCATATAAAGCAACGTCTTCGGCACCTGTTGTTGTAACATATGGATACGGTGCATATGGCGTTGAAACAAGCGTATAATCTGATGAAGACTTAATGTGTGGAATCTGAACGTTCACTGGTGCACACAACTGCGTGCAACTTCTGTTAATCACAGTACCGTTTAAATTAGTGGGGATACAGTTTTGCCCACTCAGGTTATTTCCAATAAAGAAAAAAAAGCCCGCCAGGGCAAAAAATTTTTGCAGTTTAAGTCTCATTATTAACAGCAGTTGTGGTATGGGATTGGTCGTCTGATAACGAGGCATCAAGATAAGAAAAAAACCGGTTCAGACAGGTTCACCAACAGCTAGTTTATCAACAAATTCCATCAGGAAAAATACGATTTGAGCCCGATCAATGATTATCAATACTTCAGGTGGGAATATCTTCCATATCGTACCGCTCCACCGACTCGATACCCGGCAGTTTAAGGAGACTCTGTACCAATACATCCAGTTCCTCTTTATCATGGACATAAAGCCGTATATTTCCTTTAAACAAACCTTCGTTTGCTTCAATCGTCAAAGCGGCGATATTAATTTTGAGTTCACCGGATATCAGGTTGGTTATTTTATTTACCACTCCCACATCATCCATGCCGATGATCTTAATACCGGTCAGGAAGGAGATTTCTTTATTCTTCGCCCATTTGGTCTTCACCACCCGGTGACCGTAATTGGCCAGGAGTTTGGCGGCATTGGGACAATTTGTCCGGTGTATCGTAAGCCCTTTACCGGTGGTTACAAATCCAAATACATCATCCCCTGGAATCGGTTTACAACAGTTTGCCAGGTTGTACACGATCCGGTCACTGCTCTCCCCGAAAATCACCAGCTCCGCATCTTTCTTACCAGTAACATGATGCGGCAGAAACTCATGCTTTTCAGTATGCAGTTTCACCGGCTTCGGCGCTTCGATCCGGTCTCCGGTTACTTTGAATTCCTTGAGTTCTTTGAGGTCGATATTTTTCACCGCTACCTGGTAGAAAAGATCCAGGTTGGAACCCAGTTTATACCATTGTACAATTTCATCCAGGTTATGCTGCGACATATGCGCCCCCATCCCCTCCAGTTTCCGCTGTACCGTATACTTGCCTTCGTCTGCTACTTTTCGCTTCTCTTCTTTTAAGGCATCCCGTATCCGGCCCTTGGCCTTGGACGTTACGACAAAGCTCAGCCAGTCTTCAGACGCTTTCTGTTTATTACTGGTGATGATCTCCACCTGGTCACCACTATGCAGTTTATGGCTGATGGGTACCAGTTTGTGATTCACTTTGGCGCCAATGGTTTTTACACCGATGGCACTGTGGATGGCAAAAGCAAAATCCAGTGCGGTGGATCCGACCGGGAGCATTTTCACATCACCTTTCGGTGTATAGACATAAATTTCCTCTGCCAGGAAACTGGTTTTGAAATCCTGCAGAAAATCGATCGTATCCGCTTCCTGGTTGGTGATCACTTCCCGGATCTGCTGGAACCATTTATCAAAACGGCTTTCATCCGTGGTGCCTTCTTTATACTTCCAGTGAGCGGCCAGTCCTTTTTCCGCGATCTCATTCATCCGGCGGGTACGGATCTGTACCTCCACCCATTTCCCTTGCGGACCCATTACCGTAGTATGCAGGGCCTCATACCCATTGGCTTTGGGATTACTGAGCCAATCGCGCAACCGTTCAGGAGACGGATTGTATTCATCCGTGATCATGGAATACACTTTCCAGCAATCTTCTTTCTCTTTCTCCGTGGGCGAATCCAGAATGGCCCGGATGGCAAACAAATCGTATACTTCTTCAAACTCCACCCCTTTCTTTTTCATCTTGTTCCAGATGGAATGGATGCTTTTGGGCCGGCCATAAATTTCTGCCGGCAGATTGGCTTTCTCCAGTTTTTCCCGGATAGGTTTTATAAACTCGTTTATGTATTTCGTACGTTCTTTACGGGTCTCGGCCAGTTTACGGGCTATTTCTTTATACGTTTCCGGTTCCATGTACTTCATGGCCAGATCTTCCATCTCGGTCTTGATGGTATACAAACCCATCCGGTGGGCCAGGGGCGCGTAGATATAAACTGTTTCCGAGGAAATCTTCAGTTGCTTTTCCCTTTTCATACTGTCCAGGGTGCGCATATTGTGCAGCCGGTCGGAGAGCTTAATCAGGATCACCCGGGGATCATCCGTGAGGGTCAGTAGTATTTTTTTGAAATTTTCGGCCTGTTGTGAAGCATTTACATCAATCACATTGGCGATCTTGGTCAGTCCGTCCACGATCCGGGTGATCTCTTCGCCGAATTCCCGTTTGATATCTTCCAGGGTAATATCCGTGTCCTCCACGGTATCATGCAACAGGGAGCAGATGGTGGAACGTACCCCCAACCCGATCTCTTCCGCACAGATCTTGGCAACGGCCAACGGATGCAGGATATAGGGTTCCCCGCTTTTGCGACGCATCGTCTTGTGTGCGTCCGCCGCCATTTCAAAGGCGGTACGCACCAGTTTTTTATCGCCTGGCTTCAGCTTGCTCTTTATGACTTTCAGCAGGGAACGGTATTCCCGGAGGATGAGTTTTTTCTCTTCCTCCTCATTCAGGTTATATTTCGGGAGCTGTGCAACGGTTTCCATGGTCTACGAATTTAGTGAAAAAAGTTGGAGGTTCGAGGTTGGAGGTTGGAGGTTCGAGGTTGGGGGTTGGAGGTTCGAGGTTGGAGGTTCGAGGTTGGAGGTTGGGGGTTCGAGGTTGGAGGTTGGAGGTTCGAGGTTCGAGGTTGAGCAAGTCACGGGAATGTCGGGGTCGGGAAAACGATGAAAGAAATAAATGATAAAAATCAGTGTGTATACATAACCGGAATGTTATAACTTTAGTAAAGACCTTATTCCAGCAATTGACCGGTTCCAGCTACAGCTACCCGTTGTACAAGCGGGAAAGGAAATCAGCCAGTTATTAATAAGGTTTTTTAAATCAGGGATGGGACTGAGGTGCACGAAGTGTGCGCGGTAGGGAGTTGGAGAGGAAAGATTGAAAAATCGGATTGTCCTAATGACAATACAAAAAACATATCACTATCCTCTTGATTCCCAATAGGAATATTTTTTAAACCCATCACGTAATTGCATAAATTTACGTGTTGTGCGTCATGCCTTAAAAGAGTTTTTCTTATGAGTCTGACAATTAAATACATTTTACTAACAAGTTTTAGTGTTATTTATTTATTTTATACAATAAGATATACTCTAAATTTTCGAAATAATAAATTCTATAAAGGCCGAATTAAAGTGTTTCATTATATTATGTTTTGGCTAGTACCTTTTGTATGGATTTGGTTTATACATGAACTTTCAAAATCAGAAAAAGGCTCGCATGAAATTGAAAACAAGGCAGATCCAATGTCATTTAGTGGACATTACAATGAATAAGTGAATCTTGATGTTTGCCACCTGTCACGAACGCACAACATTGGGTTTTGTGCAATGGCCGTCAGAATATATTTTCATCGACAGAATAAAACCCAGCGACATATCGGGCTGGCACGGACTCTTAGAAATTTGATCTAAAAAAAGAACTTTAACCCAGGTACGGCTTTTTGCGGCCCGGCTGCCAGGATCACGGATCGGCCACTGCACAAAGCCCCATACGTTAGCGGTCATGCTATTGGGACAGTGCAACCATTAAAAAGACGGGCTGACAATAAACATAGAGACAACAAATTTTGACAAGTGGACAACAACATACAGGCAACATAACTTCGGGACAGTTCGGGCGGACAGTCCGACACTCATGCCTATGCAATAAAAAAATTAAAACACCCCCACCGCACAAAAAAAATTTGAATTTCTATGGCAACCGCACAAGCGGCACATTTGGGGTTGCCGCCACGCTAAAAGCCGACCCACTTGCAACCCCAAAAGAGCCGCTTTTTGCCATCGCTTCAAATGGTGCATTGTATATTCATATTTCTAACTTTGGATTTTGGCAGAGATGAAAAAAGACAAATACTTACAGATATTTAATTACCTACTTGAGTTTTCAAAACTTAGGAGTAATCCTGTAAGAGACATTGAGAGTTCCGACACCCAATATCCTGACAAGGTTTGGTTTGCGGACATTCCGCAATACGAAATTTTTGATTGCATCACTTTTCCGAATTACAATCAAGATGCTGACTACTGGTTGAAGATTACCAAGCCGAAAGGCGAACCGCAAGAACCAACATTCCCGAAGTTAAGTGAAACGCTTACCGACTGGATTGTTAAGGAAAGTTTGACTGACGAAAACGGAACACCGATTTTGAAAGACACAGTAATTAAAAGCGGCAAGACAATCTCTTTAACAGACAAGCCAGAAATTGAAGCAGAGTTTCAAACATATCTCAATAACAAATGGATTGATGATTTGGAACTTTACAATAAAGAACTTGAAAGTTATAAAGCAAAACTAGCGGAGTATGAAAAGCAAAGCAAGACATACAAGCACCTTTTCAACATTTACAACAAAGCCCAACAGTTCGGAGAAGAATTTGAATTAATTGTTGGTGTTGGACTTTTGCATTTTCAAGAGGATGCAAATAGTCCTATAATTTGCAGACACATTCTCACATCAAAAGCAGAAATCACTTTTGAATTTTCAGCGAGAGAATCTTTTGTAAAAGTTTCTCCAAGCATTGAGAACGAAATACAAATTGAAACAGAGGCAATACTTGATTTGTTTGAGCAATTTGATTCAGCAGACATCATTGAAGCAGAGAAAAAAGTTGCTGAATTTCTGAAAGAGAAAAATATTACAGACAGTCCGTTTGATAATCAGATTAAAGAAGCAATTCAAATTTTTGCTGACAGAATAAGGACAGACGGACAATCAAAAGATGATTTAGCAAAGGCAAAAGAAGTTGCGAAAAAACCTACGGTTTTTTTCGCACCAGCTTTGCTATTGAGAAAAAGAAACACAAGAAGTTTCACAGCACTCTATGAAAAAATAATAGAGAACATAAGCACAGCAAATGATTCAATAGACATTCCTTCAATAAATGACATCATTGGTTATTTGCAAAGCCCAGAAGATTTTCCAAGCGATTCCGAAAATGAAAGTTCAGGTTCGTTTAGTGATGAAACAATTTACTTCCCGAAGAAATACAATGATGAGCAAATTGAAATCATAGAGAAAGCAAGACGAAATAATAAAGTGTTGGTTCAGGGACCACCAGGAACAGGGAAATCCCACACCATTGCAAATTTGATTTGCCACCTTTTAGCAAATGGCAAAAAAGTTTTAGTTACCGCTTACACGAAAAGAGCATTGGAAGTTTTGAAAAACCAATTGCCAAAGGATTTTCAAAACCTAACTGTAAATCTTTTGAGTGGTGATTCTACTTCTATTCAAGACCTTGATGCAAGTGTGAACGCAATCAATGATGAACTTTCAAGAATTACAAATCTTGACGGTTACAAAAAAGAAATTGAAGAAAGGGAAATAGAACTGTCTTTGCTGAAAGAACAAAAAGCAAACACAAAAAACGAGTGGCTGAAAGTAAAAGAGAAAACAACAAGGCGACAAAACATAAATCGTATTTATCAAGGAACACTTTCAGAAATTGCAGAACGAATTGAAAAGGAACTTTCCACTTTCGCTTGGTTCAAAGATGAATTTACCGACATCAGCAAAATTGATTTGCTGACAGACATTGAAAACTTCAATTCACTTACAAGGCATTACCAAAGTATTGATTGCAGCGTTTTCAACTTCACAATTCCGCAAAAGGAAAAACTTCTTTCGCTTTCAGAACTTAAAGAGTATCGCAAAATTGCGAATAATTTAGTTCAAAAATATTCTTACAAGGACGAGCACATCTCTATCAACTGTAAGGATTATCCTGAATTAAAAAAGCATTTGCAATCACTGCATAAATTGTTTTCAGAAATTGAAAACAATATTTTGCCTTTCAAGGCAAAACTCATAAGTGATTATCGAAACAATCTTTTTATTTGGAAAGACAAGCTTTCACGAACAGCAAACACATTAGCCGAACTACCAGAAGAGAAACTAAAACAGTTTGACAGAAGTGTTGAAATAAAATATCCTAGTGACAAAAGTTTAATTCAGATAAAGAGTGATGCAGAATTTCTTTTGCAGTTATTGAGTGAGGGAAAAAAATTGAGAGGATTACTTTCTGTTTTCAATAATCCGCTTGCTCCTGCAAATGTGAAGCAACGAAAGTATTTTATTCAAGGTGTTCAAGTAAACGGTAGCGATTGTGATACAGAACAGGAGTTTAAAACTGTATTGGCTGACATAAAAACTAAACAGGATTTTGAAGAACTAAAAACCATTTGGGAATTAGAGCCAAACGGAAATTCAAAATCCTATTCAGACAAAGCAAAGTTTTACCGACAATTCAAAGAGGATACAGAAGGTTTAATCAGTTTGCTTTCAGAAGCAAACAAAATTAAAGCACAGATAGAATCAATTTCATCAGTAAGAATTCAAGATTACGGAAGTGCCAATGTTCACGGTTTAATTGAAGAAACTGATTACAATTTTCTGCTTGCACAAGCAAGAGCATTTAAGGCAAAAATTATTGAAGCAAATAATCATCTTTCAATTCAAAATATTCATCCAATTGCAACGACAATAATTAAAACTGTTGCAAACATTGACACAGAAAAATACGAACAGCATCTTTCTGAAATTGACACTTTGAATTCACAGAAGGAAAAATACAACAACTATAAAAAACTTCAGGACAACCTTCACAGACATTTGCCGACACTTGTAAGAGAGATTTTAGAAAACTCATTTCAGTTTTCTAATTTCAAACAACTTGAAAATGCAATTCACTTCAAACATGCTTTTGCTGAAATTGAAAAATTATTAGCAGAAGATTACGAAACAAAACTTACTGTAAAGTTATCAGACCTTGAACGGCATGAGGAAAAACTAATTTCTACAATCGCCTCAAAGAAAGCTTGGCTTAGTGTGTTAGATGGACTAAATAAAAATTTCTTGTTGCGTCAGCATTTACAGGCGTGGGTGCAAGCAGTAAAGAAAATTGGAAAGACAGGAACAGGAAAAAGAGCTTTGAAATTTCGGAAGGAAGCACAGCATCAAATGGAGAAATGCAAAGATTCCGTTCCTTGTTGGGTAATGCCTCTTTACAAAGTTGCTGAAACAATAAATCCCGAACAGGGAATGTATGACTATGTAATTATTGATGAAGCAAGCCAACTGGGTGCTGATGCAATATTCCTTCTTTACATTTCCAAAAACATAATCATTGTAGGAGACGACAAACAAACTTCTCCAGAGTATGTAGGTGTGGATGCAAACACAATGACACCGCATATTAACAGACACCTACAAAACATTCCTTTTGCGAACTACTACGGAACGGAGTTTAGTTTCTTTGACCATGCAAAAAGGTTTTGCAATGGAATGACTGTATTGCGTGAGCATTTCAGATGTATGCCTGAAATAATTGAGTTCTGCAACAAATATTTTTATGCACCAGACGGAAAAGGTTTATATCCACTAAAACAATATTCTGAAAACAGAATTGAACCATTGAAGACAGTGTATTGTCAAAGTGGTTATGTTGACGGAACATATCAGAACATCACAAATAGAGTTGAGGCGGAAGCAATCGCAAATAAAATCGCTGAACTTATTGATGATGAAAACTACAAAGGGAAATCTTTTGGCGTAATCGGTTTACAAGGCAACAAGCAAGCTACTATAATTGAAAGTTTGATTATTAAAAAAATCGGTGAAGTTGAATTTAAGAAGCGGGGAATAGTTTGCGGAACATCCGCAAGTTTTCAAGGTGATGAAAGAGACATCATGTTTTTAAGTTTGGTAACTGCACACAATCACAACAGAGCTGCATTGACAAGACCCGAAGATGAAAGAAGATTTAATGTTGCAGTCAGCAGAGCAAAAGAACAAGTTTGGCTTTTTCATTCTGTGCTCTTAGATGATTTGAGTAACACAAATGATTTGCGTTACAAGTTGCTCGACCATTTCCTTAATTACAAACCGCAACCAATCCCACCGCAAAGAACCTTTGAGAGAACATTGGGAACGCAACCCGAACCATTTGAAAGTTGGTTTGAGGTTGATGTTTACAACGACATTGTTACAAATAACTACAGTGTGATTCCTCAATACGAAGTTGCAAAAGGAAGATACAGGATTGATTTAGTTGCACTGTTATCAAACGGAATAAAAATAGCAATAGAATGTGACGGAGATAAATATCACGGTGCAGAGCAATTCACAAATGATTTAATGCGCCAGAAAGTTTTAGAAAGATGCGGATGGCAGTTTTTCCGAGTAAGAGGCGGGGAATATTATTCTAATCGCAAAAAAGCATTGGAACCACTTTGGAAACTTCTTAGTGCAAACGATATTCAAAAGGAAGAGACGCCAATTAATAATAATCATCAACACAGCGGACAAGAGGAAATTATTATTGAAGTTGTTGAAACAGTTCAGCCCGAAACTAAAAGGCAAACGGTTGCGAGCAACAAGAAAGTTGAGCAACCAGATTTGTTTAGAACTGAAAGCCAAGTTGCAATGACTTTTACGAATCATATAGAGCAGCCAACTAAAATGAAAACAGCAACCGACTTGCTTTCATTTCCTGAAATTTTAGTTTTCACTTCGCAGCACAATGTTTACAAAGTTGCAAATAGAGGATTGACAAGTCAATCGCAAGTCATTTCACAAATTGAATTTGAAGAAGGAGAAAAACCTATCTACTTCGCTGGAACAAAAAACTATTCAGGTTATTTGATAGTAGCCTTTCAAAATGGAAAGGCAGGTAAAATTTCAATGACAGCGTTTCAAACTGAACACAACCGAAAGAAACTTAAAAATGCTTTTAGTGATGAATCAAAATTGATTTTTATTGAGCATATTGAGAACGATATTGACTTAGTCGCACTTAGCAGCATTAATAAAGTAGTTTTGTTTAATACAAGCAAAATAAATCCAGTTGGAAGTAGAACAACAAAAGGTGTTCAGGTAATGAAACAGAAGGACAATAGCTTTATGACTAAGATAAAACGACTGAACCAAGTAAAACTTCAAGATGCAGAATACTATCGGAAAGATGAAAGTTTGAATGTAGTCGGTTATTATTTAAAACAAGGTGATGAAATCTAAAAGCCGACACACAAAAGCACACACATTTGCAAGCCGCACAAGCCAAGTCACAGACCAAAGCTTGCAAAAGAGTGTGCTTTTCTCCTACCCGAGAAGAAATTCAAATTTTTTTTCTCCCACCCTTCGGTGTTTTTATTTTTTCGCAGCCGCACAACCCAAAACAGACAAGCAATCAAACAGTTTATTGCAGACCTTAACTGGACAGCGTAACTTGACATGGACGACAGAAGCACGAACCGCTAACAAGGTATTGCCAAAAGCGGGGGTGAAGTGCTTCTATGACACTTTTGTGCTTAACCGAACATTAGTTTTTCAAATCAACAGTAGTGCTGAAACACCCCGCCTTCGGCAATACCCGAACCGTTGCTGGCAATGCGGCCGGACAAAATGACTTACAAACAAAATTCATAGATATGGAACATATTGCAAGACGGTCAGTTCTAACGGTGATAACAATTCTGATAGCAGTGCTATTTTCATCGA
>Ga0116157_10005778_pt1 | contig 11313 bp, 11 predicted proteins | sample AD_UKC048_MetaG_FD_89882 | JGI IMG/M metagenome (GOLD analysis project Ga0116157, IMG submission 89882) | Active sludge microbial communities of municipal wastewater-treating anaerobic digesters from USA - AD_UKC048_MetaG | ecosystem: Engineered > Bioreactor > Anaerobic > Digestate | place: USA... | reverse complement strand
TAACTAAAGACGAATGAGAATTTCGGGGATGATATGGTTGCTGCTTATTGCAGTGGCGTTTTCATGTGGAAAAAAGAAAGAAGCGAAACCTGCCGGTGATGCTACAGTTAAAAAAGAACTGCCTCCTGCTATTCTATCTGAATTTGTTGCCTGGCCACAGAATTACTGGATAGCAAAAGCAAAAGTGAATCTCACAATGCAGGGCAATTCCTTTTCGGTAAATCTCACAATACGGGCAGAAAGAGACAAGTGCATCTGGTTTTCAGCCAACGCGATGGGCCTTTTGGAAATAGCACGTGGCAAAATTGATACTGATTCAGCAAGGCTCCTTGATAAGTTTCACAATACCTGTTATGTGGGAGGAGTAGATGGGCTGGGTGCTTTCCTTCCGGTTCCAATGAAGCTTTCACAACTTCAACATTTTCTGATGGGTAAAGTATTCTGGGATAGTCTGGCAGCAGGACAAAAGCGCATCAGCGGGGATACCAGTTTCTTAGCGGGCAATCAGGGGGACGCATTGTTTAGGGCTCGGATTTTACAGAAATACAATCTGCTTGATGCCAACGCTGCATTATCAAACAACGAGGCTACTGTAAGTCTTAAAAATACAAACTTTAAGCCTGTGTCAGGATTTCCTGTTGCATTTCAAAAAGAAGTGGCGAGCAGTGTGAAAGAAGAAGGAAAGTTGAATGAAACAAAGATCCGGATAGAGTTTACCAGATTTGAATTTGTTGCTGAAAGACCGGATCTGGATTTTGAATTGCCTTCGGACTGTGAGCGGAAAGTAATTAAATAAAAAATCCTGCCATAAGCAGGATTTGCAGAGAGGAAGGGATTCGAACCCTCGATACCCTTTAGAGGTATACACACTTTCCAGGCGTGCTCCTTCAACCACTCGGACACCTCTCTGTTTAAAGGGCTGCAAAGGTGCCCTATTAATTCATTTTTTCAAAGAGCTGTTCCGGATATTTTTTTGGCGGTTCCGAATTCACCTGAACCCTTACTGAGTTTGCAGGAACTGTCCATGAGAAAAATGTTTTAGCCTTTGATCTTGGCCCAGGTTTCAAACAATTTTTCCTGCTGTGGCCGGTTGGCTGGTATTGAAGTTAGAGGTTCAACAGCATGGAGGCTATCAAAACATTCTGTGGGCAATTGTTGATACAATCGGGTTCCTTTCGTTTTCCAGGAAAGCATTTCATCTGTTACTTCTTTGATCAGTTTCGCAGGATTACCTGCCATCAGGCTTCGGGGAGCCACTTTTTCATTGGCTTTCACAAAGCTGAGAGCACCAATGATACTTTCATCCCCAATATCAGCATCGTCCATAATTACAGCGTTCATTCCGATCAGCACATTCTTCCCTATGTGTGCACCGTGAATGATGGCTCCATGCCCGACGTGGGCACCTTCTTCAAGAACCACAGTGATCCCCGGAAACATATGAACCGTGCAGTTTTCCTGAATGTTGCAGCCATCCTTAATCACAATTCCACCCCAGTCGCCCCGAAGTGCGGCCCCGGGACCAATGTATACGTCCTTTCCAATGATGACATTCCCTGTCACCGTTGCCTGAGGGTGCACAAAGGAACCAGGATGTACAACCGGAATAAAACCTTTAAATGAATAGAACATAAACGGAATGAAACGATACAGCAGCTCTACAACCGGGTAAACCGAATCCGGTTTATGGTAGATTGATCACTGGTTTCCAGCCAATACATACCGGCTGGCAAGTCTTCGACATTGATTTCCATAATATTGGTTCCGTTTGTCCTGACCTCCTTGAGTAATTGCCCTGAGTGGTCATAAATCAGAATCTTCTCCGGCCGGCTTGATTCCGGAAGGGTCACATTCAGTTTGTCCCGCACTGGATTCGGGTAAAGACTGATCGATTCATTTTCCTGGCTGGTTGCCACTTTGAGTACGGAACTATATGAAAATGATGAATCTTTAAAAACCTCAAGAAGACGGAAGTATTCAGTTCCGTCGCCGCCATTTCCGGTGAGAGGAAACGAAAACTGACCGGTTTGATGATCAGATCCAGACGAAACAAACCCGATCGAATTGAAATCAACACCATCGGTACTTCTTTCAATCACAAAATGGTCAAGGATTTCCTGATTTTCAGCCTTCCAGTTCAGTCTCACTTTATTTTGTCGTGGCACAGCCTTGAAATCCACAATGGCAGATTGAGCGACCCGGGCAAACCCTGGTGAAACAATCCCGGCAAGGGTAAGTTTCTGACTGTTCGTCTTTGTGTTGCCCCGGCCATTCCCGCCTGTGAATGAATAAACATATGAAGCTCCGCTCATATACAGAACCACAGACTGTTGAATGTTGTTTCCCCTGCCAATTCCACCAGTGAAAGTCTGGCTGATGACGATACCACCTAGTCCGGTTTGAAGAGGTTCAGATAAAGTATTTCCTCGTCCAGATCCTCCTGAAAAAGGAATGCTGAGGTAAGAACTTCCTTCCAGTTTTTGAAGATTTGAAAGGCTGGATGCAATGCCATCGCCTTGCCCTCCTGGAAAAGTTAGTGTTTGATTGATTCCGCTCAGAGAAAGAAAATCTGTCTTAATGGAGGCAGTACCATCGCCAGCACCGCCTGTGAAATTCAAACTTTGGGATCCTCCCATTTGAATGACAATGGATTTGGCTGCGGAACTGCCGCGGCCAACACCCCCTTTAAATGCAACGAGGTCTCCACTTCCGGAAAGTGTAATCTGTGCACTTTTCCGGGCTTCTGATCCATTACCAAACCCTCCTTTATATGTGAGTACCTGACCCAAGGTCGAAAAGGAAGCACATAGAGCGAAAACCATGAAGACAATCCATGTAATTTTCATGTTACTATGTATTTATTAAATTAAGGGGCTGTACGAATACCTCTGCCTCCATAGTTTACCGCACGGGAGGACAAATCTGCAAGGTCAAGCCTGTCAGAAACATTCAGGTAGGTTAGAGTAGAATTGAATGAACCACCTTTAAGTCTCGTTCCAACTGCCGTTGTATTTGCTGGCCAGCTGGTCACATTGGCTTCACCGGTTGTGGCAAGAGTACCATCTCCATGAGTGCCGGCAAAACTTCTGCCTTCTGCATTTGACATTGAGATAGCTCTTTCCCAAATGTTGCCTGTCATCTCCATGATTCCGTAAAAAGTGGCACCTGCCTGTGCTCTGGTTGTTGCTGCTCCTGCAAACATTCCAACACGTACAGGACCGGCAGTATAAGAACTGTTGTAACATACATTGGCACCTGCGTTGCTTGCCACTTCGTTTGCGAGTCCAGCGTTGGTTACCCCGGTGGCTGCAGTAGCTGTTGTAGTTCCCCAGGCACATTCATTTGCGACGGCGGCCAAAGTCCCACGACATGCCTTTTCGTATTCCAATTCTGTCATAGGGCGAAGACCGCTCCAGTCAAGATAAGAAGCTAGGTCGGCCCAGCTTATGTAAGCAGCTGCAACAGAAGGTGCTGAGGTAGAATAAACCCCTGCTGCTACAGAAATTCCCATACGGCTGCCGGTTGTAGCGAAATATCGGGCTGATGCCTGAGTTGTGGTTAAATTATTCAGGAAATCAACATACTGCTGCTGGCTGATTTCGTATTTCATTGAATAAAATGCATTGTAACCATTTGGCCATGATGTGGAAGTCGGTGCTGTTTGTCCTGTTGGATAGCCACCAGCTGCTCCACCTAAGGTTCCTGTGCCAGTTGGAGCAACTGTTGGTGTTCCTGTACTAATAGTAGTAGAAGTAAATGCGTTGGTTCCGCCGCTGCCTCCAGCGTTGAAAGCACCCAATGGCACATAAATCATTTCTATACCATATACCTGAACTTCAACAATGGAATTATCTGCTACTCCATTGGCTCCGTAGTTCCATCTCAGTTGCACATTTGTGGCAGTGAGAGTACCTGTACCTGCAGCACTCCTGTAAAGGAATACTCCAAGTCCTGGATTTGTGGTAGCATTAAATGCAACCGCCGGACTTGCCAGACCTGTTGAAATAGTTGTTCCGGTTGGGGCAATGTGTCCTGTGCTGTTTAATCTGGCATGTGACCAGGCACCACCGCTAACACGGTATTTAACGAAAAGCCAGGCAGCATCCCAGTTATTAGGTCCAAAACTCACCCGATGTGAATTTTCCCAACTCACGGTAAACTGAATCAGATTATAATTTGCAGCATTGTTTGTCCCGGCAGCCACGTTTTGCCCGGTCAGTGTGACATTTGTGATGGAAATGTTATTCGCATGTGTGGTTGCGAAAAGGCTGAGAAAGAGGAGAGTACAAAAAAAATGTTTCATAAATTTAGTCGTGTTTAACCGTAAGTGAAAAGTCATTTGCGGAATAATGATGGTAAATTACAATAAAATAAAACTTAAATCCAAAAAAAAAATTAAAACAGGATGAAAATAATAATGACAAATCTCAGCTGGAAGCATTTTGTTAAACGAAGTGCGAATGTAGATGTTTAGCTTTCTCCTCTCAAAAAATCCAGAATATTATTTTGTGAACTCTGTACCTGTCCAAATATCTTCTCCGGAAACTCCTGTTTTTCAGAAGGTTCTTTACTTTTCGAAATCCCGGTAAAGTAAGCTTGGCTGTATGCCTGAATTGTTCTGGTATTTGCCACTTACATATTTGTCATACTCTCCCTCGATGGCGTGGTAATAAATCTGACAGATTTCCACACCGGCATAAATCCGAATGGGCTGAACACAGAAAATTTCGAGCGTCCAGAAACCTGAGAATCCAACATCGCCAAATCCTGCTGTCACATGAATGAATAAACCAAGTCTACCGATGGATGAACGGCCTTCCAGCATTGGCACCAGATTGTCTGTTCGGGTGTATTCCACTGTGCGTCCCAGATAAAGTTTATTTGTCTCCAGCAACAATCCTTCTTCCGGAATTATGAGAGGTGTGACATGGTTGGGAACCTTCATGTCAAGTTCGTTTTTTTCATAGACCGCCAGTTCGTGATGCAACCGGAGGTTGTAACTGTTTGGATTGATGAGTTTCGGGTCGAACGGCTCAATGTGAATGTCTTTACCCAGTCTGTTTTGAATTTCTTTTCCTGATAGGATCATTTCCTGTTGGTTCTGGTTTTTGTTGGCTTGTTTCCTGATTGATGGCTTTTTCTGTTCAAACAACCGGCAATACTGGGGATTATTATTTTGATGCCTTTCATTTATTATAAAGACATGAATTATTTTGTCACGGGTCTGATCTTCTCTTCAATCCGGCCTTTGCGAAATACATTCCGGGGTGGTCTTGCCCCTGCCCGGAGTTGTTTCTGTTCTTCTTCCGGAAGGTGATAAATCCGCTGGCATTCTTCACAACAGCATCCATTGAATTTCTCCGCACAGTGGCTGCATTGAATAAACAGCAGGTGGCATGCTTCGTTTTTACAGTTGGTGTGAGTATCAGCAAGTCCGCCGCACTGGTGGCAGTGGCTGATGATTTCTTCACTGATCCTTTCCCCGAGTCGCTCGTCAAACACAAAGTTTTTTCCATGAAACCGGTTTTCCAGCCCCTGTTCTTTTACATCATTGGCGTATTTAATTATGCCTCCCTCCAGTTGGTAAACATTCTTAAATCCCCTGTGTTTGAACCAGGCAGAGGCTTTTTCACAACGGATTCCACCGGTGCAGTACATAATAATGTGCTTGTCTTCGTGCGGTTTGAGAATCTCTTCCACAATGGGCAACGAATCCCGGAAAGTATCCACATCCGGAAGGATGGCACCTTCGAAATGGCCTACTTCACTCTCATAATGATTCCGCATGTCCACCAGCACGGTATCAGGACGGGCCGCCAGTTCGTTGAATTCTTTGGCCTTCAGGTGAATGCCGGTGGCAGAAGGATTGAAGGTATTGTCGTCAAGACCGTCAGCAACAATTTTATTTCGAAGTTTTACCTTCAGCACCACAAATGAAACCGGATTGTCTTCCACCGCCAGATTGAGACGGTTTCCTTCCAAAAAGGTGATCTCGTTGGTTTTGGAAATGAACAGATCCCAGTTTTCAAGTGGTACGGAAATCTGGGCATTGATTCCTTCTGAAGCCACATAAATACGGCCCAGCACACCAACCGGTTCCAACAGAAGGTAAAGGTGATCCCTGAAAATCTGCGGATTGGGCAAAGGATGGTATTTGTAAAAGGAAACAGTTTTCCTTGGCACCGGATTCTTTTCCAGTTTTTGCTTCAGTTCTTTTTTGTTGACCGCGTTGTGAAGTTTCATGAGGATTAATGCCGGTGATTGATCGAAATGTGGTGCCCAAGAATGTCTTCTTTTTCTATTTCACCCAACTGTTTCGGAATAATGAAATTTGTGGTGCAACACGCAATATCCAGCAATGTGATCCGGGTTTGGTTGGGGGCAGTTTTCTGAATCAGAATCGATTCTGATGAAAATGACTTGCCAGTCCGTATTTCGTTGATCCAGTTTTTGATGTCGTCTGAACTTGCCATGGTACATGGAATTGACCGCAAAGGTCCGAAATTTCCGGTTTTAATCCATCCTGTTTGCCAAGGTTGTTTTCGCGATTTCCTTTTCTTTTCCTTCTTTGTCGTTCCAATCAAAACTTTGAAGGATAAATACCTTCTGTTCAATCTATGATATCCGAATTTCAACTGTTTGAAATTGCCATCGATGCCGAAAATATGGCGTCTGACATCTTATTCAGAGAGGCCGTCCTACAGAAAGCAGGCCTGCCCGATGAGCCTTCGAACCGGATTTGCATTCTGAAAAAAAGTCTCGATGCCCGGAGCCGGCAGCTTAAATTCCATCTGAAAGTAGCGATCGGTCCGGATGCGGGCCTGGCCAACCGGATTCAGTTTTCGGCTGATCAACTGCCTGAGGTCAGCAATTCTGTGCCCGTCCTTGTCGCAGGTGCCGGTCCGGCCGGTTTGTTTGCAGCCCTGGAACTGATTCAGCTTGGACTCAAACCCATTGTAATCGAAAGAGGTAAAGACGTACGTGCCCGAAGACGGGACCTTGCTGATCTCAACAAAGCCGACAAGGTAAATGCCGATTCCAACTATTGCTTTGGTGAAGGTGGTGCCGGGACCTATTCTGATGGCAAACTGTACACCCGATCCAACAAACGGGGCGACATTCGTCAGGTGCTGGAGATTTTTGTCGCACATGGTGCAAGTGAAGAAATTCTGATCGAAACCCATCCCCACATTGGAACCAACAAACTTCCTGCCCTGGTGGCATCCCTCCGTGAAACGATCCTGCAGCACGGCGGACAGATTCTCTTTGAAACCCGGATCGAATCACTTGTTATTCAGAATAATAAAATCAAAGGGGTAAAAACAGCAACAGGCGATACAGTCGAAGCCAATGCCCTGATTCTTGCCACCGGCCATAGTGCCCGGGATATTTTTGAGATGCTTCACCGACAGAACGTGGCCATAGAAGCCAAACCATTTGCTCTTGGTTTTCGGGTGGAACATCCTCAGGAACTGATCGATGACATACAATATAAAGGTCGGGGCAGGGGAGAATGGCTGCCTGCTGCTTCCTATTCTTTGGTTCACCAGGCACCAACCCTACTTGGGGTGAAGGGCGTGTTTTCATTTTGTATGTGTCCGGGCGGTTTTATTGTTCCTTCGATGACACAGGAAGGGGAGTTGGTGGTGAATGGAATGTCACCTTCCAGAAGAAACTCACGCTTTGCAAACTCCGGAATAGTGGTGGCAGTGGATGAAAAGGAATTCCAACCTTATGCAAAAGCAGGACCTTTGTCGGCAATGCATTTTCAGGCCGCTATAGAACATAAAGCTGCTTCTTTTCTTCCGGGTAAACTGGCTGCACCTGCCCAACGACTGGACGATTTTGTAAAAGGAAGGGTATCGGATTCATTCCCCGATTGTTCGTATCAGCCAGGTCTTGTGGCAGCCCCTCTTGCTGATATTTTGCCTGCTCATTTGTCCGAAGCACTTCGTTTGGGTTTCATCGATTTTGGAAAGAAAATGCGGGGATTTCTGACAAATGAAGCAGTATTGGTAGGTATGGAAAGCCGCACGTCTTCACCAGTCAAAATTCCAAGAGATCGTGAAACCGGGATGCACCCGGAAATTACCGGACTTTATCCTTGCGGAGAAGGCGCTGGTTATGCAGGTGGGATTATGTCGGCGGCATTGGATGGAATTTCCATTGCCCGGATGGTTGCGCTACATCTGAAGGAGACGAAGATCACATGAGATTCCTGAAACACACCTTCGCTGGAATCCTGATGCAATTTCTTGCTGGATTCCTGTTGTTTGGGCAACCCGCATTTCACCCACAATCCATCCAATCTCCGGAACTCCCCGAAATTCAATTCAATGAGATCCTGATCCGGCACACCGGTTACTCATTGGTGTATGATGAAAAACATGAGCAGGCACGCTGGGTAGCGTATGAATTAACTGCTGCCGAAACAGGGAAGTGGTTTGAACGCACCAATCAATTTCTGGAAGATCCGCTCATTTCCACCGGGTCAGCGACAGATGCAGATTACAAAGGTTCGGGTTACGATCGTGGTCATATTGCACCTGCCTCCGATATGGGCTGGTCTGCTGAGACCATGGCAGAGTCGTTTTTCTATTCCAATATGTCTCCTCAGGAACCATCGTTTAACAGGGGCATCTGGAAAAAAGGGGAGGACCTTGTCCGGTTTTGGGCCAGGTCTTACGGAAATCTGTATGTTGTTGCAGGTCCTGTGCTTCTTTCAGGACTCAAAACCATTGGTCCTCATGAGGTTTCGGTTCCGGATTTTTATTATAAGGTCATTCTGGATCCGGAACAAGGACAGGAAAAAGCCATTGCTTTTGTGATTCCGAACGAAGGATCCCGCCGGCCATTAACCGATTTTGTGGTAACGATCGATAGTGTAGAGCGTTTGACAGGAATCAACTTTTTTCCGGCTTTGCCCGATGACAAAGAATGGCATCTGGAAAGTACCGTCTGTCTTGAATGCTGGTTCTGGACAAAGGGACATTCCCAGGTTCATACACCTGATGTATCCAATATCTCTCAGTCCAAAGAGCCATTGACTGATGAATCTTCATCAATTTCTGAACCACATATCTGCGGTGCTACAACAAAAAAAGGGAAACCTTGCCGGAACAGGGTGAAGGCCGGGAACCGCCATTGCCATTTGCATGGTGGTTAAAGGTGAAGTTCAGAAAGAATGGTTCAATGGTAATGGGTTGATAATAATGCAGTTGAACGATAAATGGCGAGGAAAGTCCCATGGAAGAAGTCTGATTTCTTCATGATATTGTAAGGAATTTGTGTCTTGATTTTCATATTTGGCAATCAAACGTTTATGGATTTTAATTGCCGGGAATCTGGCATGAAACCTTGTTTCATGAATCATCAACTGAACTTCGACCAGAAAGCCATTACAAAAACACTTCTGCCGCATTCAGTTGTGCGCTCTATCTTTGGGCTCACTATCCGCTTCTTTTATGCGAAAGCTCTTCTTTGTCCTCTTGGTATTTCTATTGGCTGGCACTTCACAGGCCCAGACCCCGTTTGATACCACAGGTGGCCGATTCAGGAATTTTGTGTTCGACACCATCACCATCACAGAAAACCTTCCTTATTCCACCTCTCTCAACTTCGGAGGGCAAATGCAGACTCTGCTCATGGACATTTACCAGCCATACAATGATCCCATGGCAGCCCGGCCGTTTATGGTTCTGGTCCACGGAGGAAGTTTTTTGCAGGGAAATAAATCCGATCTGGAAGAAACCTGCCGTGCTTTTGCCAGAAAAGGATATGTCGCAGTTTCCATCCAATATCGTTTGGGCTACACTTCGCTTACAGCGGCCGGTGCTGTGCAGACGGTGATCCGTGCCACTCAGGATCTGAAAAATGCCATCCGCTTTCTACGGAAATCAGTCACCCTTTCAAATCCCTACAAACTTCATCCGGACTATGCTTTTGCAGGTGGCGTTTCTGCTGGTGCCATTACCTCATTGCATGCAGCTTATATGGATCAGCTTTCTGAAATTCTTCCGGGCCAGACTATTCCGACTTTGGATAGCCTGCACAATTCCGGACAGTTTCCCGGAATCGACTGGCGTTTCAAAGCTGTGATTAACATAGCCGGTGGGATAGGCGATACCAACTGGATTCAACCGGGAGATGTGCCGGTGACGTCATTTCATGGCACCGCTGATGTGGTGGTTCCATACGAAAGCGGTAGTTTCAGCGGGGCATTTTCGCTTTTTGGTAGCCACCCGATTTTCGAACGGACCCAACACATTGGCATTCGGTCAGCGCTCCGGCCGTTTATAGGGGCTGGTCATGATTACTCTGCCGGAAACCCTGGAGCAACCGATACGACCATTGCCCGGATCACTTCTTTTCTACTTCCTTTTCTCACCAGTCCGGTCACAGAGGTGGATTCACCACTTTCTCAGAAACAAGCCATGCTGTTTCTACAGCCCAATGGCTGGAAACTGGAAACCGAAATGCCAGGTTTTGAGATAAAAATCTATGATTATCAGGGCCGGCTACTGATCCAAAAAAGTGAAGGGTCAGCCTCGCTTTCTATTCCGGCTACTTCCTGCGGACGGGTCCTTCAAATTACCACCAACACTGGAATGCAGAAATCCTGGATTCTGCCAGCCAGTCATCAGAAGTGAGATTGGTTGAAGTCACAGCCGGATCAAAGAATTAATACTTGATAATGCTGTGGTCAACCTCATCGGCATAAGCCAGAATGCCTCCTCTGAGATTGAAAAGATTGCGGAAAGAATATTTTTCTTCCAGATTTAAAATGGCGGTCTTCGAACGTTGTCCGCTGCGACAGTGAATGACGACGGTTTTGTCTTTTGAAATTTTGTCGGCATTGTCAAGGATGGTGCCAACCGGAATCAGCTCTCCTCCCAAATTGGAGATTTCAAATTCGTAAGGTTCGCGAACATCGATCAATTGAAAATCCTCTCCGGAATCAAACATTTGTTTCAATTCCTGAACGGTAACTTCTTTCATTGTAGTATCTGCTTAATAGGTTTTTCTAAGGTTTGGCTGGCAATATCATTTTTTTCAATCAGCAGAACAAAGTTTTACCTGTCTTACGAGGTGAATGAAAAGATTCCCTCCGTCGAATGGCCCACTATACCGGACAGAATTTTTCCTGCAATTCCCTGACAAAGGATGAATTGATGCCGGCACCTGTTGGAGAAAGTGGACTTCATCCAATTATGGCACATCAAAACGCAGGCAAAATCCAAGGCTATCAGGAACTGGCTTTGCGTGACGGAATGCAAAATTCCGGCATCTTGAAATCCAGTTGAAAACCAGCAT
>Ga0116157_10005777_pt1 | contig 11313 bp, 8 predicted proteins | sample AD_UKC048_MetaG_FD_89882 | JGI IMG/M metagenome (GOLD analysis project Ga0116157, IMG submission 89882) | Active sludge microbial communities of municipal wastewater-treating anaerobic digesters from USA - AD_UKC048_MetaG | ecosystem: Engineered > Bioreactor > Anaerobic > Digestate | place: USA... | reverse complement strand
GGAGGTTGACCAGGGTCGGGCGTTGGGCCAGGATCCCGGTGGCAAATCCGTCGCTCACCGCATTCGCCACCTCTGTCATATAGGTGTGTCCCTCGCCGGGATACATGTCGTCGCGAATACCGATGACTTCCGTCAGGAAGGAGATCATGTTGGCGGTCTCACGGACAGTTTCGCCATGGGCGATCTGAGATTTCACTTCGTCGAGTTCGGACAGCGCCAGGCCCAGGCCATTGACCGCGGAGGCAAAGCTGAAACGGGTGCGGGTGCTGTTGTCCCGGAAGATGGAAATGGCCAGCCCGTAGTCGAAGATGCGCCAGGGCTTCTTTTCCCAGTGCAGGAGTTGTAAAATCTCCGCCACCAGCATCACGGCTTTGAGGTTATCCAGGCTGTTTTCCCAGGTCAGCAGGAAATCCTTGCCGAAAGTGTCGGTCTTGAGAGCCTCCAGTTCTTTCAGTCTTTCGTTTATGGCAGCTGTCGTATTCATAGTTTTCCTCAGTTTCTATTTTATTGATTTACTTAGCGTTAGCCCATCCGCTGGGCGGCCAGCAACACGGCGTCAATGATCTGCTGGTAGCCTGTGCAGCGGCAAAGATTGCCTTTCAAAGCCTGGCGTACTTCCCCGCGGCTGGGCCGGGGATTCTTCAAGAGTAGCGCGTAGGCCGTCAAAACCGTGCCGGGCGTGCAAAATCCGCACTGGATCGCACCCATGTCGAGGAAGGCCTGCTGGATGGGATGCAGCGTACCATCTGCTGACGCAACGCCTTCTATGGTAAGGATTTCGCAGCCTTCCACAGCGGCGAGTTTCAGTTTGCAGGAGCGGCGGGGCTCATTATTGACCAGGACGGTGCAGGAACCGCAGACTCCGATGTCGCAGCCGATCTTGGTTCCGGTCAGCGATAGATCCTCGCGCAGCCAGAGTGAGAGTTTTTGGCCGGGATCGTAGTCTGCGTAGGAGATACCGTTCACTTTGATCATGGTTTCATCCTTAGGGGCTGGTCGCAGCAGCGTTTTCCAGTGGCGCGGCAGAGGGCGTTGGCAATGGCGGGAGCCATCAGTTCGTTGGTCGGCTCGCCGATCCCCTTGGTCCCGGAAGGCGAGGTGGGATCGGGATTTTCGACGATGATCGCTGTCATCTCCGGCAGATCCGTGCTGCGGGGCATGCGATACTGGTGGAAGTTAGCCGGGACAACTTTCCCTTCGGCGCAACCGCATTCCTCAAACAAGGCATAGCCGGTTCCCATTGCCATTCCACCGTAAAACTGCCCTACCACCAAAGCCGGATTGACGGCTTTGCCCACGTCATGCGCGGCAACCATGTTCAAAAGTGTTACCAAACCGGTGGCGGGATCGACTTTCAACTCCACTGCCTGGCATCCGTAAACCCAAGTGAAATAAGCGTTTCCCTGGCCGGTGTGTTCGTTCCAGGTCACTTGCGGGGCCTGGAACACGCCAAAGGCGTAAGGATAAATCTGGTTGGCGTAACAAAGACGGATGGCCTCATCCCAATCTAGAATCGCAGTTCCCTGCGTGTCAAGCAGTTGTCCGTCCGCAAAAGCAGACACTGTTTTCCCGGTCAGCTCGCGCACAGCATTTATAATTATGTCTTTCAATATCTTGCAGGCGTTGACCACAGCCCCTCCGCCCATGATGGTGCCGCGGGAAGCCACGGTCGTGCCGCCATCGGGGATATTGGACGTGGAGGGCAGCCGGTAACGGATCCTATCTTTTTGCAGGCCAAGGTGTTCCGCCGCCAGGATGATCATTGCCGATTCCGAGCCCTGGCCGTTTTCATGGACTCCTGTCTCCAAAAGCACGGAGCCGTCGGGCTGGACGCTTATGATGGCGGAATTGAAATCGGTGCCCTCGGCGCCCAAACTCATGCCGCGGAAGCTGATGGCCAGACCTATGCCGTACCACTGTTTGAGGGCGGGATCGCCGAACGAACAGTTTTTCCTCTTGTTCTCGTAGTCGATCTCTTTCAGGACCGCATCCATAACCTGCTGCAAGGAAACGAGATGCGTGTCCAGCACCTGCCCAGTGACAGTGGTCGAGCCCTGTCTTACCATGTTTTTACGGCGGAATTCGAGCTCATCTAGGCCCATTTTTTCCGCAGCTATTTCCATCAACTGCTCGATGGCGAAATTCACTTGCGGCGAACCGAAACCGCGCATCGCTCCGCAAAAGATGTTGTTGGTATAGACGCCGTAAACGTCGCACTCCACATTGGGGACTTCGTAGCAACCGCAACATTGGACTGTCGAACGCCATGTCACCCAAGGAGTTACGCTGCAGTAGGCACCACCGTCGGCAACCATGCGCACCTTCACCGACCTGATCAGTCCATCGGAAGATAATCCCATGCGGTACTGCATTTTGTAGGGATGGCGTTTATAACTTTCACGCAGGCTCATTTCACGGGTGTAGGTCAGCTTGACTGGACGTTTCAGAAGCCAGGCGCAGAGTGCCGCTCTGGCGCAAACCAGCGCTGCTGTGTCGTCCTTGCCGCCAAAGCCGCCGCCCATGGGCACAGTTTTGACTTCCACATCCTTCAGTTCGACTCCCAATGTCGAGGACACGAAGCGCCGGGTGGAAAACGGATGTTGCATGCTGCCATAGACTTCCATCACTCCGTCGGGTCGCAGCCAGCAGAGCGCGGATTCCGGTTCCAGATAGGCATGCTCGACGCGCGAGGTGGTGAACTCCTGTTCGATGATCACATCGGCATCTCTTTCGCCTGCAATAAGATCGCCCCTCCGCACCACATGGTGGTTGGCGATGTTGGAGCCGTGGAAAGGATGCAGGATTTCGGCTTCCGGTTGGAGCGCCTCTTCGGGATCCAGGATGGGCGTTCTGGTCTCCAAATTTACCTTCACCAGTGGGACGGCGGCGATGGCCTGGGCGCACGATTCCGCCACCACGAGGGCCAACACGTCGCCGGTCGAGTTGATATCTTCGTCCACGAGGGTCGGATAATCCTTGATGATCTGCCCAAAACGCACCTTGCCGGGGATGTCTTTGGCCGTCACGACCGCCACCACGCCGGGCTGGGCCAGCGCTGCGGAAGCGTCGATGGAAATCAAGCGGGCCCGGGGCAATTCGCTGTAAATCGGCGCCGCGTGCAGCATACCGGGCATTTTCAGGTCATCGGTGTAAAGCGCCCGGCCTGTGACCTTGGCCCGGGCGTTGTTGCGGAAAGCGGGTTCTCTCATTGTCATACCTCCGGGGTCAGCAAGCGCTCCAAAGTAAAGCTTTTTTCCAGCTCAATACCCATCAACTTCGCCGGATTCAGGCAACAAAACTCGACCAGCCTGTCCAGCGAAATGCGCCCTGTTTCCACCAAACCGCGATAGATGGAGGCAAACATCGTAGCCAGGCCGGGGACGCCATTGGGCACCCTTTCCGGGGTCTCCCGATAGCGGTCTTTGTCGGCGTCGGTAAAGGCGCAGTGGTCGCTGGCGACGATATCGAAGGCGCCGTCCTGCAAGAGTTCCACCAGCAGCCCCCGTGAGGTTTCAGAGCGATAGGGAGGCGAGCAGAGCCAGCGGTGGGCATTTTTGCCCTTGAGGCGCTCAGAGTTGTAAAGCAGATAGTGGGGCGCGGTCTCGCAAGTAATGGCGGGATTGTGTGTCTTGGCCTCCCGGATGAGCAGGGCGGCTTGGGGCGTCGAGACGTGGACGATGTGCAGCGGATAGCGGTGTTGCACAGCCAGGTCGAGGATCTTTTCCACGGCGGTGATCTCCGCGCTTTCCGGACGCCTCAAGGTATGGTCGAACGGCGTTTTGAAAGTATGTTCAGCGCCGGCTTTCTCGATGATGGAGTCATCCTCGCAATGCACCAGGAGGCTGGGCTTCAGATCGGCCAGATCTTCCATCCAGCGCCCAATCCGCTTGTAGCTGCTATACAGGCCGGCGTTCTTGTAGGTGGTGTAGAGTTTTACGTCGCAGCCTCCCCGGACCAGGGCCAAAACCTCTTCCACAGTGGCCTGCACGGGAGTCAGATGCCAGTGCACCCGACCGCAGAAATGCTTATGGGCGTCGTCCCGCATAGCGCGCAGTTTGGCGGTTAGGGAAATACCCTCTTCCTCCGTAACAAAGGCCCCGATCGCCGCTATGCCGTGCTTGTTAGCCATTTTATCCAAAGCGGAAAAACCATCACGCAGCTCGTAGCCGCCGATGCGCTCGCCCACATGGACGTGAAAATCGCAAACGCCAGGCCACAACTCAGTTGACGGCATCGATGTCCTTCAAACCGTGTCCCGTGACCAGCAACACGACCTTGTCTTCCTGCTTTATCCACTCGTTTTCGATGCCTGCCAGCAAGCCGGAAAGCGTGGCGGCGCTGGAGGGTTCGGCAAAAACGCCGGTTTTTCGTGCCAGTTCCTTCTGGTCGCGCAGGATGGCATCGTCATAGACGCGGACGGCCTTGCCCTCGGTCGTTTTGAGGGCCCAGACTGCCCCATGCGCATTGGCGGGGGTTCGCACGGAGATGGAGTCGGCAATGGTTACCGGATCGGCTGCGTCGCGATAGACGCCGGTTTCCCAGTAGGAGGTGATGGCGTCCGAACTGCTGGCCTGGACGGCCAGGAGTTTGGGCATATTGTCTATGATGCCGCAGTTGAAAAGATCCCAATAGGCCTTGAAAATTCCGGCCAGGATGACTCCGTCGCCCACCGGCACCACGATCCAGTCGGGAACCGAGCCCAGTTGTCTCCAGATCTCGAAGCCGGCGGACTTTTTGCCTTCGATGGTGAGGGGATTGTAAGCCGTATTGCGGCACAGGCACTCATGGCTTTGGGAATACTCGAGCGCGGCGGCGAAGGCGTCGTCATAGGAGCCTTTCACGGCATGGAGTTCCGCGCCGTGGACCCTGATCTGGGCAAGTTTGGCGGCTGGAGCGCTGGCGGGGGCGAAAATGACGGCTTTCTTGCCCGCGGCGGCGCAGAGGCAGGCCAGAGAGGAGGCGGCGTTACCGGTCGAGGCGCAGACGATCTCCCTGATGCCGAGGCGGTTGGCGTCGGCGACGACCAGTTCCGACGCCCGGTCCTTGAGCGAGCCGCTGGGATTGAGTCCGTCGAATTTGATATACAGCTTGGGCAAACAGAGTTCGGCGGCCAGCCGCTCCGCCAGGAAAAAGGGCGTGTTGCCCACCGGGAGCGGCGGATAGTAGCTACGGTCCAGAATCTCGAATTTGCCCAAGTCCGGCTCGAAATCCCATTCATTGCCGATCTTCACATACTCGAAAATCCCTTCCAGAACGCCCGGGAGCGGCATCCCTGGCTTGTAGTCGCGGCTGCAGGCGGGGCAAAGGTAGCGGACTTCATCCAGCGCGTAATCCTCGCCGCAGTCGTTGCAGCGCCAACAGCGGAAGTAGTTCATTGGTTCAGTTGATAAACCAGCGCGGCGTAGAAGGCTGCGGCTTCGGTCAGGTGTGCGACCGGCGTCGCTTCGTTGGGCGCGTGGGCGTAGATCTCGTTGCCCGGTCCGAGCCCGATGCAGGGGATCTTGTGCATGCCCGCGATGGCAACCCCGTTGGTGGAAAACGTCCATTTATCCACTTTGGGCGCGCGGTTCAGGGTTTTGCCATAGGCCTCCTGAGCGGCCTGCAGCCAGGGCGAATCGGGTGGCGTAACCCAGGTGGGAAAGTATTTTTCGGTGGGATAGGCCAGACCTGTGAAAGCCGCTTCCTCATACGTCAGGATCTCGATCTCGGCGTCTTCCTCACCGGCGAGTTGGCAGGCCTCGCGGACTTCCGCCACAGCGGATTCCCTGGTTTCGCCCCAGGTGAGGCGGCGGTCCAGATGGATGCGCGCGCTGTCCGGAACCGCGCATTGCGAAGGCCCGGTGAAATAAACTTCCGTCACGCAGACGCTGCCCTTGCCCAGAAAGGGATCGTCCCGCAGACGCTCATGCAGTTTTTCGATCTCCAGCGCGATGCGGCTGATCTTGTAGATGGCGTTCATGCCGCGTTCGGGCGCGGAGCCGTGGCAGGACAGCCCCTTGACGTGCACCTGCATTTCCATGCGTCCGCGGTGGCCGCGATAGATGTTCAGATTGGTCGGCTCCGTGATTACCACCAGTTCGGGGCGGATCTTGTCCTCGTTGATGATATATTGCCAGCAGAGTCCGTCGCAATCCTCCACCATCACCGTACCGGTGAAATATACCGAAAACTTTTCGTTGAGGCCCAGATCCTTGATAATGCGCGCGGCGGCGAGCATGGAGGCCATGCCGCCCTTTTGGTCCACCGAGCCGCGGCCCCAGACCTTGCCGTCCCTGACGTGGCCGTCGAAAGGATCGAAATCCCACAGCGCCGGGTCGCCGGGATAGACAGTGTCGATGTGCGCGTCGAAGGCGAGGGCCTTCTCCCCGTTGCCGATGCGGCCGATCACGTTGCCCAGCGGATCGATGAAGGCCTCGTCGAATCCCGCGGCCTGCATTTCTTTGAGGATATATTCCACGACGTCCTTTTCCTTGGTGGAGAAGGCCGGGATGCTGACCAGTTCGGTCAGGTAGCGGACGGTTTCCGCTTCGTATTCCCTGGCTTTGTCCCAGATCCGTTGATACATTTGTTACTCCTTAAAATCTGTCCCACAGGGCCCCGGCCAGTTGGCGCGAACGCTCTCTGACCTCTGCTTCGTCGATGTCCAGGGTCAGTTGCCCGTTCCACATCAGGATTTCTCCGGCACAGATGGTCGTATCCATCCGGGCCTCGGAAATGCCGTAGATCAGGTGCCCCAGCCAGGTTTCCGCGGTGAGCGGCGTGTGGGGATCATATTCGACGAAAACGATGTCGGCCGGGTTGCCAGCGGCGATGGTGCCGTGTCCGGGACCCCAGTATTTTTGGGCGATGCGGGGATTGTTGCGCACCAGGGTGTTGGCGATCTCCATGAATCCCGTGGAAGGGTTTTGCTGCCTCAAATGCTGCGCCCAGAGCCCGACGCGCAGTTCCTCCAGCATGTCCACTGTCATGGCGTCCGTGCCGAGGCCGACCGTGACGCCGAGTTCCGCCATCTTGCAGACGTCGGCGATGCCCACGGCATTGTTGAGGTTGGATTGCGGATTGGTCACGATCGCGGCGTTTTTTTCGGCGACCAGCATCATTTCGCGGGCGTTGAGGTGCACGCCGTGGGCGAGGATGCTGTGGGCATTGACCAGACCGAAGTCGCAGAGCCGTTCCACCACCCGTTTGCCGTGGTTTTGGATGTTGTAAAGTTCGTCCGATTCGGCCTCCGCGGCGTGGATATGCGTGCCGCAGCCAAGCTTCAGCACCCGGTCGGAGATCTCGCGCAAAGTGGCGTCGGAGAGGGTGAAGGCCGCGTGCATGCCGAACAGCCCTTTCAGGAAAGGATCGTTGTCTTGGGCAGTTTTTTCCAGCCACTGGACGTTTTCTGCGATGCCCTCGCGGCAGATCTCTGCTCCGTCGCGGTCCGAAACCTCGTAGCAGAGCGAGGCGCGGATGCCGCATTCCTTGACTGCTTTGGCGATCGCGGCCAGGGAGCCGGTGACGGCGTGCGGGCTGGCGTGGTGGTCGATGATGGTGGTACAGCCCTTGCGGATGGCGTTCAGCGCGGAAACTAGGGCGCTGATGTAAACGTCCTCCACCGCCAGTTTTTTATCCAGCCGCCACCAGAGGTTTTCCAGGACGGCGTTGAAATCTTTGGACGGAGCGGCCTTGCCCAAACCGGTCACCAGCGTCGAATAAAAATGGTGATGCGCGTTGATCAGGCCGGGCATGACGATCTTGCCGGAAGCGTCCACGCGCTCGCAGCGTAACAATGAAAATTCCGCCTCTGGCGCGATGCTGATGACGCGGCCGTCGTCGATGAGCAGGGATTGGTTTTCCAGCACCGGCTGGGCGGGGTCAAAGGTCAGGATGGTCCCGCCTTTGATGAGGTATTGGTCCATTGTGGCATCCTTCGTTCAAATATGTTTTGTAATCAAGAAATACATTCCCGATTTCTGTCAATCAGAAAAGTCTGCGCTCCCTTACGGGGATAAGTAAAAAGAGAACGCAGATTTTCAGGAAAAAGAGGATCGGATGGATAAAAGAGAAACAGGGGGTAAGGGACATTCAGGGCAGTCGATTGGGAGCCTGACGACGCAGGTAATGATAATAAATTTCATTAACGAGAACGCAGATTTTCAGGAACAAGAGGATTGGATGGACAAAGGGCAACAGGGGACACGGTACATGCAACAGATAGGACTCTGATGACCTGATAGGCATGATCTGCTGATTTTGGGCACCTCATCCGGCCTCCTCTTCGGGAAAAATGCTGGAATTCAGGGACAGCCCTTAATCCCTTGTTGACCATTTTCCCCGCTATGAACCACGCTTGTCAACCACTGGCCACAAGAGCCCCGCTCACCGCCCCATACAACGTATGTCCATACTATACACAGAGATAATCCAGTCTCTCCCGAGCATCTCTGCTGATAGTCTGCTTATACTGTGCGGGAGCTGTTGAGAGCAGAGAGCAGAATACAGTGATGTCTCTCCTCGATAGATCCATTTCGTGTAAGTGTCAAAAGGTGAAATGGTGCAACACCCAGCCCCACCTCACTGTCACGTCTAACTTCTCACGCTTAACGATTAACCCATTCACCTATTAACCTGATCACCCAATCCCGGCTTTAGCTCTACGCAAAAATCTTATCTCTTCACAGAAAACAAGAAATTCACAGCTCTTCACAAGGGCTTGTGAAGAGCTGTGAATTTCTTGTTTTTTGTGAAGATCTAAACTCGCCAGGACAGGGGACTGAAGACGAGAACAGACGTGGGAGAGTGTCACTGTTTCGTGGAAGCATGAAAGGGTGTAACAAGGCCTGGTTCCTGGAACCACAGGCGTCCCGCCTGTGAGGACCCGCAGGGGCCTGCACCTCACCATTCACGTTAACGGCTAATATCTCACGACATAAAGGGAAAGCCTTCCAGTTTATCCCCTTTCACCGTGATGGCAGTTGACGCGGCAAAGGGATTGGGACTGTCTGACATGGCAAAGGAAATCATTGGCGGATTCAATTCATCCACCACCGGCGTCCCGGAGCTGAGTTTGGCGGCAAAGATATTGACAGATTCGCTGGAAGTGAGCGTGTAAGGGCCGAAGGTGGCTGTTCCATAAAAACACCCCGTTACATATTGATTTCCCTGATAGTCGGTGGCGATGTCCAGTCCTAAATCATCACTTGTAGCTCCGGCTTTAACCGCCCACTGCCATTCGGGCGTTTGGGCTGCTAGTACAATGACCGCGAAAAGCAACGCCAGGCAAAGCGCGAGGTCTTTTGCCTTGTACCTACCAACCTACCTTTGGAGGAAAATTTGACTATAGATATGATGATTGAATGGAAGAAAAATGTCAAGGAGAATATTGGGTTAACAGGTTAACGGGTGGGGCATCGGAAAAACAAGTCCTTTACAAGAATGGGCGGCTTTGAAATAAGGTAACTTCTTTCGGGGAAAGCGACTTTTCCGGGTGGACAACAGCGAAAGAATTAAGGAAAAACTGATTGCGCGATACCAGCCTCCGCCAGCAAGGTAAATCGGCCAAAGCCCGCCGCAGCCGACACACGGTGTGGCGCGTGTTTCGCGTCTCGATCACGGAAGGGGTTTTCGCGCAGATCTATGGCGGCCTGGCAAATATCGGCAGCAGTTTCATCACCAAGTTCATGGTCCTGTTGGGGGCGTCGCCGGTCCAATTCAGCATCCTGAGCGCGCTGGGCCAGGTTTCCGCGGTGTTCCAGCCCCTGGGCGTCACCTTGATGCAGCGGCTCAAACAGCGCAAAAAGGTGTGTGTCTGGGTGACGGCGGCGGGACGTTTCCTCTCCTTTTTCCTGGGCGCGGCGCTGCTTTTCCGCAACTCGCAGACCGGGATCGTGTTCGCGCTGGCCTTGCTCTTTGTCAGCGCCGGATTGCAGGCCGTGGGCGGCAACATCTGGATCGCCTGGGTCAGCGACCTCATCCCGCTGGGCATCCGCGGGCGCTTTTTCGCTCGGCGCAACCAGATCCTGTCCTTTGCCGGCCTGGTCGCGGGGTATGTCTTCAGTTTTTGCACCGACCTCTTTGAAAAGGGAGGCGGGAGTTTGCGGGGCCTCTTTTCGTGCTGGCTGGATCCGCAGGCTTTTTTCACTCCGCGCAACCAGGCTTACTGGCTGGCGGGAGTGTTCGTCTTCGCGGCAACCCTCGGCCTCGTCGGACTGGGGATCCTGTCCCGCCAGCCGGACCGCAAGCGCTCGCTGCAGCAGCGTTCGGCCCTGCGCGCGAAATTCAGCGAGCCGTTCCACAGCAAGAATTTCCGGCTGCTGCTGGCCTTCGGGATCTGGTGGATGCTGGCGATCGGCGTGGGCAGCGCCTTTTGGGGCCCCTTCATGCTCAAAAAACTGCACATGAGCATGTTCCAGATGACGATGTACGGCACTATCCACACGGCTTCGTCGCTGCTGGCCTACTCGTTCTGGGGCCGCTTCATCGACCGCTACGGCAACCGGAAGGCGATGTTCATCTGCGTGCTCCTGGGCGGCTTCAATCCGATGCTGTGGCTGACCATGACCCCGCAAAACTACGCCGTGCTGTGGATCGAGGCGCTGAGTTCGGGATTCATGTGGGCGGGCTCGGGGATCGTGACCACCAATTTTGTGCTCTCCATCGCCGGCAAAGGCCGGGAGCAAACCTACAGCGCGGTTTACGGCGCGATAACAGGTGTGGCGATGATGTCCTCCACGCTGCTGTCCGGAGTGTTTTTCCCCGGCCAACTGGATATCGGAGTGCGAATTCTGGAGCCGGAACAGGTGGTCTTCGGAGTCGGCGGGATCCTCCGCTGGCTGGCGTTGGTCCCGCTGCTGGCTGTCCGGGAAAAAGGCTGGCCGTCCAAAGCGGACCAGATCTCTTCCGCAGTGGGCGGAGATTGAGTTTTTTGACCAGATTTGCCCTGCACGAGGCTTTTACGGGAGCCACTAATCCATAACAGTATAAACATTTAGCGATTTTGATTGACAAAAAAGGGCGGTTTGGGGCTGTTGATTAGCTAGTACATAGTGATTACCGGGCGCAGCGAGCCAGCCGCAACGACTTCAATCATTTGCCAGAGACAGATTCCGCCGCGTGCCCGGCAGTTTTCAAATATGCCCGCAAAAGGAGATTCCCATGGCAGTTCCGAAAAGAAAGACCTCAAAGACACGCAGAGATAAACGCAGGACCCACGACGCGCTCACCGCTCCGGCTGTGAGCACTTGCAGCAAATGCGGCGAACCTATCCGCCCGCATCACGTCTGCGATAGCTGCGGAACCTACTCCGGCAAGCAGATCAAAGCCGCCAAG
>Ga0116157_10005774_pt1 | contig 11318 bp, 8 predicted proteins | sample AD_UKC048_MetaG_FD_89882 | JGI IMG/M metagenome (GOLD analysis project Ga0116157, IMG submission 89882) | Active sludge microbial communities of municipal wastewater-treating anaerobic digesters from USA - AD_UKC048_MetaG | ecosystem: Engineered > Bioreactor > Anaerobic > Digestate | place: USA... | reverse complement strand
TTAGTTCAACGTTTTGCGTGTATGTGCAGTAGCGGATTAGAAGCACTTTCGTGTCCTTTTAGCACAAAGTTTTTAGAAGCACAGACTTTCGATTTACCACTACACCCGCTATTGCCACATACACGCTGTTACCACCAGTGCTTCCTTGTCTGCCGTGGTTTGTCGGTTTATTTGTTGCTCCGTTTTTCATTGTCTTTTGTCGTGCGGTGGGGTATTTTTTAAAATTTCTTTTTCTCTAGAGTTGGCTTTGCAAGCTCTTTGACAAAAGCTTTGGTTGCAGCGTTGGCTTGTGCGGCTTTGGCAATGTGCTTGCAAATAGGGTGTATTAGAACATTTTCTCTTTTTCTAAATTTTTGTAATACGTTTCTAATTTGTCTTTTAGTTCCGCAAATGTCTTAGGAATTGCCTTTAGTCCTTTGAAGAATTTGTCAGGGACTTTCATGAATTTCCATTCAATCCCTGTGTGCTTTGACGCTACTTTGCACCAGTTCTCCGTTTCAGCGTCTTTGTATTGCACATTCTCGTCTTCGAAGCCTTTAGTTTCGATTATCCAATTAATTGTCTTGCCTTTTTTCAATTCTTGTTCTGCAATGAAGTCTGGATAATACAAACCTTGTGAACCTTTCTTGTTGAGATACGGAATATTGAACTTAGTGAATGTCTCCGCTAATGCAGCAAACTTTGTAATGTCTTCGGCTTGCTCTAAGAACTTGGCAAAACCTTTTTCTAACTCATTGTAAACCGGAGTGTAATTGAAAACTGTTTTTTTAAGTGATACCGTTTCTCTCCTCCACATAAAGCCATCTAGTTCGAAAAGCCGAATAGGATAGTTTGTAACTTTTACTTCCGTCTTTACCTTGATATGTTCGCCAAGGGCTTGACCAATCAGAAGCATAATTTTATTGCTCACTGCCGGATTTGCCAAGGTTCTGCGAACTGCCAAAGAATCCAAATCTACCTCTTTCCCAAAAGCATTGAACCTCACATATTGCTTGGTGATTTTTAGTAGGTCGTTAAACTTTGCACTGAATTTTCCTTCCTTAATGATTTTATTTGTCAGGTTGGAAAGCAATTCTTGAATGGAAACAAACTCGTCATCTTCAATGACTACCTGCTTTGTTCCAACTTTTTTTTCGGTGTTTGCTGTGGTAAGTGTTACCTGCAATTCCCGATAATTTCCTTTGTCGTCTATGTTGCCAATGGCTGGTAATTTCGAAGGGTCAAAAGTGCTGATGCCTTCCATTTTGCGGGTAAAGGATGCCGATAATACCGGAATTTCAAAGTCAAATTGATCCCTTCCTTTTATTGGCTCAATCCATTGACCTAATGCTGGCGGTTTTTGTGTTACACCAACGCCTACACCTTCGGTTTCTAACTGCTTTACAAACTCTTCGAACTTGTCTGTACCAATGATTTCTAAAATCTGAGTGTAGTCAGGGCCTAAATCTCGCATTAAACGCAAGCCTCTACCAATGGATTGCTCCGGAAGAATATTGGCTTTTGACGTGAATGGACGTAATCCTAAAATGATGCTTACATTTTTCACATCCCAACCTTCCCGAAGCATCAATACTGAAACAACAACCTTTACCGGGCTTTTTGTATCATCAATCATTCGGGCTTGTTCACGAAGTGCTTCCAAGTCTTTTTGATTAGTAGTAAGTTCTCCGTTGTTCTTTGTGTGAATGACAAGTACTTGATCCTTTTTATTGAAACCTGCTAAACCCTGTATGCCTTCTGCAATTTGATTGGCTTGTTTGGTATCCTCTGCCATGATAAATAGCACAGGCTTCTGACCAAGATTTTTATAGTAACAATCGTAATGTTCCTGATAGCGTTTCAAGGCTATCTGAATCCATTCATTGTAGGCATTGTAAGCGTTGGTGATTTGCCTGTTGTCAGGACTTGTTTTATCGCTTTGATGAACGATTAAAGGCGTCTTGACAATCTTATCCTCTATCGCCTGTGCCAACGGATAATCAGTAATAATCCATGGGAAGAATGTTCCGTTCTGGTCTTTTGGTGTAGCTGTTAAATCGAAAAGGAGTGAAAGACCTTTTTTGCCTCTTTCAATTAAGCTGTTATGGAATGAAATGATGCTTTTATACCAGGCCAGGTCTTCATCATGCACGTGGTGAGCCTCATCATTAATGACCAATAACTCGTCATGCTTCATGATGCGGTCGTACAAACTTTCTAGCCATGATGCCTGAGAATCTTTTTTTGGTTTTTGGCCGAGCATGTTTCCAATTGGGCCTAAATCTTCTTTGGTTTCTGCTCTTGATTCATATATCTGATGTATGTTGGTGAGATAAAACGTTCCGTCTGTACTTGTCTTTACCTGATCTTCACGCATAATGAAAGTCATGTTCCAATCATACTTCCATTCATCAGGTATGAATGGAAAATGATAAAAGATGTTTCCGTTTTCGAAATCTGTTTTCAAACGTTCATACACAATCACGTTTGGAGCAATAACTAAAATAGTTTGGCTTAAATCGGAATTGTCTTCAAACTTTTTATGGAAGTATGACCACAACGCCAAGAAAGCCATCACATTGGTTTTGCCCGAACCTGTTGCTGCTTTTCCACAGTAACGTGTTAATCCTTCTGGTGGCAAATCCTGATTGGAAAGCAATCCGGTTTCGGGAACTACTCTTGTTAAAATCCGTTTTGATTTTGCATTTTCAACTACTTCTTTTCGGTTAGTAAATATATCGTTGCCATAAGCCATGGCATCCATGTATTTTTCGGCTAACAATGCATTGTCACGGATACCTTTTACTTCGTATAAGTAAATGGTGGTTTCCATGGCTTCACGTTGTGCAAAACGAAAATGAAATACTTCTCCATCTACAATATGGTCTTGACCAAACCAATGATTGAGCAAGGTGAGAGAAGTTTGCGAAATGCCTTTAGGTGTTGTGTAATCTGCCTTACGCCATGCATCAACTTCTTTGCGGATGTTGTTTGCCAATAAGGTTTTACTAGGCCTACGTGTGTTTACTACTTTATAACCGCCTTTGCCATCTTTCTCTAAATACGATTCAGGTATTTCCCAGGCCTTGCGATCTTCAATTTCAGGAATGGCTTGCTCTAAAGGTATGACAACCTTTTGCTCTTTTACGGTGGATGCTTTTTTGCTTTTTGTCATGGCTTAACGATGCTTTAATTCAATAATGTGTGTAGTATCGTTTCCGAAAATGTCAATCACCTTAACCATCACTTTGTAATCACCTTTTTTGTCGTATTGCTTTGGGTCTGATGTTAGTTCTAAGCTGCGGTCTTTTTTGGTGCGGTAACTTTGCCATTGGTTGTGGAAAGTATCGTCTTTGTAATCCCAATCTACACTCCAGTAATCAATGTAATCACTCCACTTTTTGATTAGTTTTTTTACTTCAGCCGGAATTAAATCCAAATTTGGAATTACAAAATCGGTGAGTTTGATTTGATAACCGTGTGCCGATTTTTTTACTTCTGATTCCAAATATGCCAACTCAAAAAACTGAATGTCTCCGGCATCTACAGCACGTTTGTCCATGGCTTCTCTTGGTATGCTAAGCAGTTGTAATTTAATACCTGCCTTCTCCGCTTCCTGTTCTACCACATCATGCAAACCCATTTCCCATTCCCAACCGAGTACCACTAATTCTTTTTGCTTCATCCTACGGGTATCTTCTAAGGCATGTTGTATATCTCCAAAAGTTACCGGAGCATCTACACCGCCAATATGCACCAGCTTATTTCCTTTTTTGCCGTGTATGAAGGCACTACCCGGTAAGGCTTCTGCTTTATAAAGCTTTAGCACGAAGCCAATATACTCTGCCAAGGTTTGCTCAGGTGTTTTTTTACCAAAGTTGAAGCTTTGCCAGTATTGCCTTTCGTATTTGCCGATGTTCAGGATTTCAAATGGTTGGCAGCCATCTATTTCAAGCATTCTTTTTCTTGTTGTATGAATTGCATACCTCCCAATATCAGCAACTATCCATTTTCTGCCCAATTTTTCGGCAACAGCTGCGGTTGTTCCGCTTCCACAAAAGAAATCAGCAACCAAATCATTTTCATTTGTACTTGCTTTTACAATCCTTTCTATTAAGGCTTCAGGTTTTTGAGTCGGATAATCAACTCTTTCATAAGAAGAGGTGGCAAGCATTCCAATATCAGCCCACCAGTCTTTAATATTTACTAAAGTATATGAACCATTTTCATCTTCATAGTATGTCTGTGCAGGATTCTTTCCTGATCCAGGTTTCATGTAAGATTTCTCCTGTAATACATTAAAAGTTTTTTTGTCAGATTTAGAGTAAGCCAGAATATAGTCGTGTTTTTTTGAAAATCCATTATCTCCAGCACCTCCAGACTTATAGCACCAAACAATACTATTCATAAAATAATTAGTTCCAAAAACCTCGTCTAATATCAATTTAACATAATGAGTTGTTCTCCAGTCTAGATGTATATACAATGTTCCATTATCAGAAAGAAGCTCTCGAATAAGAACTATTCTATCGTACATCATCTGTAAAAAACTGTCAAGCCCTTTGCCCCAAGTATCTCTGTAGGCGACTTCCTCAATAGCAGAGGGTTCTTTAGTGTGCTTTAAATCCTTCTCCCCAATTCTTACGGTAGTTTCAAAATTTGCCCCTGTCGCAAAAGGCGGATCAATATAAATCAGGTCTATTTTGCCTGCATATTTTTCAAGCAGGGCACTCATAACATATTTATTATCTCCCCAAATGAGTTTGTTACGCCATTCTACATCTATGGCATTAGGGTCTTGCCGGAACATGGTTCCTTTTTCCTTTTCACGGGTAGCCCGGCTTTCATTAATGGTTTCTACCACTTCCAGGCTTTGGAAGGGCAGTACAATGCGGTCAACCGTGGTTCGTTTGCCTTTCCAGTAAAGGCCTAATGGGAGTTCTTGGTTGTTGTTATCGTTCATATCAGATTATTTCTTTTAAATGAATAGTACTCGTTGTTTGCTAAAATGATGTGGTCTTGCAAAGATATTTCAACCAATGCAAGTGCCTTTTGAATTTCGTTGGTAATGCTTTCGTCATGCTCGCTAGGCTCGGCAATACCGCCCGGGTGGTTGTGTGCCAATATGATACTGGTCGCTTTTTGCTTCAATGCTTCTTCCACAATCTTGCGAGGAAAGGCAGATGCTTGCGAAATAGTTCCTTCGCCCAATTCTTTAGTGGCAAGCACTTCGTTTTTGGCATTTAGGAAAATGGCAAAAAGCACCTCGTTAGGTTTGTGGCCTATGCTTGCCCGCAGCATGTCAACCAAGCCACTCATTTTGGTAATGGTTTCTGCTTTGTTTTTACTTAAATCGGAGAAATACACGCCAAAAAAATCCCTCAAAGCGGCAATGTTTATAGCAGTGGATTCACCTATGCCATTTACGGTCTTGAGTTCGTCTATGGGTTGGTCAATTACTTTTGAAATGGTTTTATACTTTTTCAGCAGCGTGTCTGCCAATGGCTTTACATCTTTTCGGGGTATGCACAGGCAAAGGAAATACTCGAGCTTTTCCCTGTCGGAAAATCCGGCAAAACCTTTTTCAAGGTATCGCTGCCTGAGTCGTTCTCTATGTCCTTTTTGATACGCTTCCATTATCCTCTATATCCTTTTCGCTTCGGGCACATATTGCACCAGTCGCATCCTTTACAAATTTTATCCTGCCTTGCATCTCGTTTAAAGGTTGCCTTGGTAATGCCTTGCAAAGCAAAGCTTAGTTCTTCTTTGGCTGTTTCCAAAGCAGCCGGAGAAGTTTGTACAGCCAGGCGTTCGTTTTTATCGGTATCAATAAAATGAATGAGTGCCTTTTGAGTATTGATGCCCAAAGCTTGCTGTGCGGCAATTGTATAGAGTTGTACCTGAAGCTCGTACTTGTGCATCAAGTCATTGTCTGCCTTTCCGGTTTTAAAGTCTATCACTTCCAACACCGTTTCGTTGCCGTCTTCTCGTTTTATCATGTCAATGCTTCCTGCAATGAGTGCATTGTCAAATTCCAGTTCGAAAGGCCGTTCCGTTTTTACAGAAAGAGAGAAATCTTTCTCCCACATTTGCACGTACTTGGTTAGGCTTTTCATTGCTCCCACTTTCAAGCGTTCGGCAACAGCATCAGATGCATAACGTAAGTAAAAATGCTCTTCAATTACTTTGGCAATTTTGGCTTTTGTAGGAATCTTTCCGGTGTCTTCGAAATCTTTGTGCAACAAGTTAATCACATTATGAACCTGTTTTCCAAAACCAAGAGCCGGTACCAGTTCGGGGTTAAAGCCATAAATGAAACGCATTTTATAGTCGTAGCCGCAATTCAGGTAATAAGCCAGTTCGCTGTAGCTGGTAGGGAAACGGATTTCTTCCGAAACGCCATCAATTTTACTAGACTTGCGTTTGGTAGGGTCAGGTATTTCTTTTGTAATAAAATGTGTAGAAGGAATTTCATCGAAGAAACTGCTTCTTGGCGAACGCCTTTCTTTTCCAACTTTATATTCGGCACTGGTAACAAAAAGGAATTTTTTTGAACGGGTTATACCTACATAATAAATTCTTCGTTCATCTTCGGGGTAGTTTAAGAAACGATCGCTATCAAACTTTGAAATATCTAATAATGTAGCGCCAAATTCAGGGTCACGGTTTCTACGGAAATGACTTGGCATAAACACCACCGGAAAACCAAGTCCTTTGGTTCCGTGCATGGTGAGAATTTGTACTGCATCAATTAAGCCAGCCATCGCATCGGTATTGCCGCTATCATAAGCATTTTCTGCATGCAAACGAATGAACCAAATAAAATCTTTGATGCTATTGTAAGTGAGATACTCTCTTGAACCTTCATAATCCGATATGGCTTGACTTAGTCTGCCAAGGTTGAAAAGCAAAACATCATCCTCTGCCTCATGAAAACTTTCGTCAGAAATTCCGAGAAGAGAAAGCACATTGGCATATAAGCCTTGTAGCGAAAGCCGTTTTTGTGCTTTTGTTGCTTCCTGAATGGCTAACACGCCAGCTTTTAATTTTTTTACACTAATTGAAAAATCAGTAGGTAGGTTATCGTGTACATCTTGCAGAAATGCATCATCATATTCCACATCCTTATCGCATTGAGAAATGAAGGCGAATATTTTAATGATGGAAGAAACTTCAGGGGTATCAAATAAGCCACCGGTACCGGCATAGATAACTGGAATATCTGCTGCTCGCAATGCTTCTATGTATGGCGTTGCTTCGTTGCTAATGGAACGGAACAAGAATGCAAAGTCAGAGTATTTTAGTTTGCGAACACTTGAGCCATCTAAAAATTCTTTTCCCACAAGTGCTTGCACTTTGGAAACAATCCATTCTATCTCCTCTTCCTGTGTTTGAAAAAGAATTTTGTACAAGTCGCCACTTTCAGATTTTAAGCCCTTGTCTTTGATAGATTTTTTTAATCTTCCGGGGTTGTTGAGCTTTATCAGTTCATCAGCTGTTTTTACAATGGCATCTGAGCTTCTGCGGTTGATGTCTAATTGGTGAATGGCTGCTTTCGGATAACGTTTTTGAAAGGTGATGATATTTTGAACATCAGCCCCACGGAATTGATAGATAGATTGGTCATCATCACCCACAACGCAGACATTCTGCTTGTTTGAAATGAGTTGAATGAGTTTTTCCTGAATGGGGTTTACGTCCTGATATTCGTCAACCGTAAACAAGGAATATTGGTCTTGTAGTTTCTTTCTGACAGAAGGCTCTTTTTCCAAAGTGTCAACAGCAATGCGGAGAATACTTGAAAAATCAAGAAAGCGTTTCTCTTCTAATTTTTGCAAATAGATTTTTAAAGCATTTCTAAAACTGTCTGAAAGAGTGGCGTCTTCTGTTAAGCCTTCTTCGCGGTACAAATCAACATCTTTGATAAATGTTCTGTAAGCCCAATTCTGTTTGTTTCCATGCTTATGAAAATTCCATGCATGCCTTTTATTTAGTGAATTGAAAAGATAATCGAAATCAATATCACGTTTGATGGAAGATAGGAAAGCCAGTCGACCTACTTCATCCAGCATATCGTATGCTCTGTATTTTGGAATAAAGTCTTGAAGGATCTTGAAACAAAAGGCGTGGATTGTTCCAATGTACATATCTCCAATGTCGGGCTGCTTACCAAGCAATTCCTGAATCTTAGAACGAACACGGAACTTCAATTCTTCAGCAGCCTTATCGGTAAACGTAAAAGCAACAATCTGCTCTGGCCTTGCCACCTTTTTGTAAATCATGTATGCAATTCTCTCCGATACAAATTCAGTTTTACCCGAACCTGCACATGCGATAATCTGGAGATTACCTTTTAGTAATTCCGGTTTGGATTCGAATAATGTGGAGTTAAAGAATGGCATTAGTTTATTTATAGATTAGTTGTTGAATTTACAGAAAACGAGGATAAAAACGGCTCTTTTGGTTTTGCGAAGGGTCGGCTTGTGTGTCGGGCAAAGCCAAATGTGCCGTTTGTGCGGCTGGCTAAAAGAAATTTTAAAAAATGCGAAGGGTGGGCTTTTTCTTTTTTTTCTGTCACTTGTCCCACTAGCAAAACACGGTCAGTTTGTTTGTCTGTCCGCTTGGTCGATATGGTCTGTATGTCGAGTCCATTTTTAGTCATTGTCTTGCTGTGTCGTCTGTCTTTTTAGCATTGGTGGTAACGGGCCGCGGCTTTGCGAGGGAGCGGATTTTAGCATAAGACTTCCAAGCGAAGACGGAACTTTAAATATAACGAAAATCTTTGAACGGAAACAATAACCCGCTCTCTTGCAAAACCGATGTTATCGGCTTTACTTCATTAATTCAATAGTTCGTTCAATATTTATTTCTTGTAAGAACGTTTTATCGTGGGAAATTACAATTAAAGTTCCTTCATATTCATTGATTGCATTGGTTAAAATTTCGATGTTTTGAAGGTCTAAATTATTGGTAGGTTCATCTAAGATAATAATGTCGGGAGATTGATTAGCAATGTTTAAACAACACAACATTAACCGCATTCTTTCTCCGCCACTCAATGTATGACAAGGCTTATCCCAATCATCTTTTGAAAATAAAAAACGGTCTAATCTGATTTTTACTTCGTGTTCCTGAAGGCCGGTTTGATTAAATTCTTGAGCTTGTTCATAAATCTGTAAATGATTATTGATTAAAGAATAATCTTGGTCAATATAAACAGAATGACTTTCAGCAATAAATATTTTTCCTTCCGTTGGTTTAAGTTTTCCGAGTATTATTTGGATAAGTGTGGTTTTTCCTGTTCCATTTTTTCCGTTGATAGCAATTCGTTCACCGCTGACAATTTGAATGTTTAGAGGTTTCTCCCATAATAAACCTCCTGTTCTATATGCGAAATTGATATTTTCTGCTATAAACAGATTTTTACCTTTATGAAGATTGGAAGAATCAAATTCAAATTTCATTTGTTCTATATCAGAAACAGAAAGCCTCAAATCTTGAAGTTCTTCTTTTATACCATTAATTTTATCTGAATGAACTCCGGCAATTTTTGCTGAGCTTCTTTCAGCATTATTCTTCCAAGCATCTGATACTATCTTGGGAAGTCCAGCTTTTCCTAAATTCTTTTTTGCTCGAACATCTAATTTTTGTTGTCGTTCAATTGTTTTTCGCTCCTTTTCTTTCGCCTTTCTAAGTGCTTTTTCTTTGCTCTGAATATCTTGACTTAAGGCGTTTTGTTCAATTTCTTTTTGCTCTTTATAAAATTCATAGTTTCCGCCATAAACTTTAATTTCATTTCTGTTGAGCTCACAAATAGGATTTAATAACTGAAGTAACTCTCGGTCGTGGCTAACGATTATAAAAGTTGCTCTTGAGGTTTGAATAAAATCGTATAGTAAGTCTCTACTGGATTTGTCAAGATGATTACTGGGTTCATCTAATAAAACAAATGATGGTTGATGAATAAATATACCTGCGAGAAAGACTTTTGTTTTTTGTCCTCCACTTAATTCGCTTAATTTTTGAGATAGTGATAAATCAGAAACATCCCAATAGCTTAGGGCTTCTTGACATTTTTCTTCTATCGTCCAATCGTCATTTAAAAGGCTATAATTCTTTTCATCTACACTTCCGTTTAAAATTTCGTGTAAAGCATTGAGTTTGGTTTCAACTTGTAAGGCTTGGGCAATTGTCAAATCATTAAACTGACCGAAAACTTGAGGAATATAATAGGGTTTGGTTTCGGAGGAAATTTGTCCGTCATCAGGTTCTAATTCCTTGGCTATAAGTTTGAGTAAAGTAGATTTTCCAACACCATTATTGCCAATTAATGCAATTTTATCGGAATGATTTACTGTCATACTTAAATTAGTAAACAGCGTATTTTTATTGGGATGTGAATAGGATAAATTTTGAATCGTAAGCATAATTAATTTCTTTTTGAGTTTAACAAAAGTGGGAGCCCAATTTTTTGAGCTGATTGTTAGATTGTCTAAGAAATTAATTTTTACATTTTCTGCTTACTTTTTATTTATGTTGCAAATATAATATTTTTTCTGAACTACTTTATTTCGTATTGCCGATAACTTGTTTATAGATTCAATAAATGTGCATCTATAACCCTAAGCTTTCGGGTATAGCATCACTTTTTGGTGTATTATATTATTCTCAAAATCATTCCAACTTTTCAATTTCCAAGAACTGCCTGATACTGATAGGGCAGTACCTCTATCCATCTCCCTTCAACCTGCTATACACCGCCAGATCCGTAAAAACCCCGCCTGTCAATAGTTCCCCGGCGCGTTCTATGCCTTCCAGTCGGAAGCCCAGGCGTTGGGGGATGTTGCGGCTGGCCGAGTTGGCAACGGCGCATTTTATCTGGATGCGGTTGATGTCCAGTTCCCGGAAGGCAAAGTCGCAAAGGGTGCTTACCGAGCGGGTCATGATGCCCCGGCCCAAAAATTCCCGGGAGAGCCAGTAGCCGATCTCGGTCTTTTTGTTGGCACGGTCGGTGTCCTTAAAGCCAATCAGGCCGGCCATCCGGCCGTTTACGCGGATGGTGAAGGTGTATTCCATCCGGTCTTTGGGCGAGTTGACTACCGATTCCACAAAAGCGGCAGTGTCTGAAAGTTGTTGGGTGGTTTCCACAAAAGGCAGCCAGGGACCCAGGTGTTCGCGCTGGGTGTCAATGATGTTGAAAATGTCCGGCGCATCGCTCAGCTCCAGTTGCTTAAGCACTATGTTTTTGTCTACGTTCAGGATCATTTTTTAACAGTTTACATTTACTATATGTCAGATATTATCGATCAGTTCAACCTTAACCAATTCGTAAGCTATTA
>Ga0116157_10005773_pt1 | contig 11319 bp, 11 predicted proteins | sample AD_UKC048_MetaG_FD_89882 | JGI IMG/M metagenome (GOLD analysis project Ga0116157, IMG submission 89882) | Active sludge microbial communities of municipal wastewater-treating anaerobic digesters from USA - AD_UKC048_MetaG | ecosystem: Engineered > Bioreactor > Anaerobic > Digestate | place: USA... | reverse complement strand
CAAAAATTAATACCGAGATAGAATTGATAAAGGAGTATCGAACTTCATTAATCAACGAAGTAGTAACGGGTAAAATTACATTGAATTGATATGACACTTTGCACCGCTTGGATTAGAAAAACAGGAGACAATGACGAATTGATTTTCGCTACGGATAGCTGTTTGAGTGCAGGTGAAAGATGGCCAACAGGCATAAAACTTTTTGACCTGCCAAGAAAAGATGCTTTAATCTGCTTTGCAGGTAGAACGGACAGAGCCTATCCGCTTATCCTTAACTTAATTTCTGCACTACAATACAACAAAGAGTTTCAAGACAAAGCGAAAGACGTTTCAGATTTAGCCCTGTTCGTTTCTGACCTTTTTACGCAATTGGTTTATCTCATTGATGATTACAGTAGTCAAGATGTTCACGAATTAAGAGCAGAAGCCAATTTCCTTTTTGGTGGTTGGAGTTGGAAGCTACAGCAGTTTGTGCTTTTCAAAATCTATTACGAACCGCAAGAACAGAAATTTGTATTTGTGGATTGCCTTGCAGAAAAGAAATCAAGGCAAGTAGTTTTTATAGGCGACCAATTAGAAGATGCCAAAGCACTTTATTATAGAGAATTTGAAGGCGAAAAATCTGAAAATGTTTTGGATATGGAACCATTGAAAGTGCTTACCATAATGAGCCGAGACAGAGCAGAGTTTACAAGCATTATGGGTGCTTTGCAAATTGCAAAAGTTTATAAAAGTGCACATAATGAAATGTTTGGCGTAATGTGGCCAAGTATAAAAGGCAAACCCCATTTTTTAGGTAAAGAATACAAACTATTTGAAAAACCAGAAGTAAGGTATTTTGACCCTGATACATTAGTCATTCACGAAATGGCATTGCCTGAATATCTTGATGTAATTTCTGAAGCACTGTTTGGTGATTATGTTTCATTTGTGGAGAAATGCTATCCAAGCGGAAAATTGACCAATAACCTTTCAAAGTCTGAAAGAAAGTTATTGCTTGAAGTAATCAAACATTCGTTTTATCAAAGTGTGGTGAACGATTTAAAAGACCCTGCAATTAACGGACAAGAGGAAGAAGCAGAACAAGAAGAAATAGAAGGTCCTGAATTGGTTGAAGCAGTGGCAGAAGAATTTGCCGAGGGTGCAAATGCTATGGCAGTAGAAGTAATTCCAGCGGTTGAAGCCGAAGAAGCACAACCCGAAATAAAATCAGAAGAAGACAATGGAGACAATAAACAAGAATAAAATTCATACTGAGCAGACCTTTGAAACTGCCATTATTGAGCATTTATGTGCCAATGGTTGGACAGAAGGAACAAACACGGACTTTGACCGTGAATTGGCTTTTGACCAAAAAACGGTATTAGCTTTTGTGCAAGCTACACAACCAAACGAATGGGATAAGTTGGTGCAGTTTTACAAAGGCGAAACAGAAAGTCAATTTATAAAAAGACTTTTCAAAGAATTGGATTTAAGAGGAATGTTAGATGTAATCCGTCACGGCATTACAGATAGTGGAGTGAAATTTCAATTGGCATATTTCCAACCTGATAGCCAACTAAACGAAGAAACAATAAGACTTTATGACTTGAACTATTTAAGGGTAACTCGTCAGGTAAAATACAGTTTGAAAAATGAAAACAGTTTAGACCTTGTGCTTTCCTTAAATGGTTTGCCAATGGCAACCGTTGAGCTGAAAAATCACTTTACCGGACAAGATGTAACCAATGCTAAAAATCAATTCAAATACGATAGAGACCCAAGAGAATTGATTTTTCAATTTAAGAAAAGGGCTTTGGTTCATTTTACAGTTGATAGTGATGAAGTATATATCACAACCAAATTAGACGGAGATAAAACCCGTTTTCTTCCATTCAACAAAGGTTTTAACAACGGTGCAGGAAATCCACCAACAGAAGGTTATAGAACGGCCTACCTATGGGAAAGCATTTGGGAAAAAGATAGTTGGATGAACATTCTTAGTCGCTATCTACATTTACAAATTGACGAAATAACCATTGACGGAAAACTTTACAAGAAAGAAGCACTAATATTTCCACGTTACCACCAATTACAAGCGGTTAGACGATTATCAAAACACAGTTTGGATAATGGAGCAGGAAATAATTATCTCATACAACATTCAGCAGGAAGCGGAAAAAGTAACACAATTGCTTGGTTAGCTTATCGCCTATCCAGTTTGCACAACGCACAGGACAAAAGAGTTTTTGACAGTGTAATTGTAATCACTGACAGAAATGTGCTTGACCAGCAATTGCAAAACACGATTTACCAATTTGAACACAAGCAAGGTGTAGTTGAGAAAATTGATAAAGACAGCACACAATTAGCCGAAGCAATTAAAAAAGGTAAAGACATAATTATTACCACACTTCAAAAGTTTCCATTCACACTCGACAAAATCAAAGACCTTGAAGATAAAAGTTATGCTATTGTAATTGATGAAGCACACAGCAGTCAAGGCGGTGAAGCCACAAGAAAAATGAAAGAATTGTTGGCTGCAAAAACGTTGGACGAAGCAGAAAGAGAAGACGAAGAAACGGAGCAAACCACAGACGATTTTATCAGAGAACAAGTAAAAGCAAGAGGCCCACAAAAAAACATATCTCTTTTTGCATTTACAGCAACACCCAAAGCAAAAACCATAGAAGTATTTGGAACAAAAGACGAAAGCGGAAAACCAAAACCATTTGACTTGTATTCAATGAAACAAGCAATTGAAGAAGGTTTCATTTTGGATGTTCTCAAATATTATATGACTTACAAAATGTTTTTCAGGCTAAACAAAGCGATTGAAGATGACCCATTATTGAACAAGAAAAAGGCTTCAAGTGCCATTGGTCGTTTTGTTTCATTGCACCCACATAATCTTGCACAAAAAACCGAAGTAATCATTGAACACTTTAGACAAGTTACAATGAAGAAAATCGGAGGACGAGCCAAAGCAATGGTTGTTACAGGTTCAAGACTTCACGCCTTGCGTTATTACTTTGAGTTTAAGAAATACATAAAAGAAAACAACTACCAAGACATTAGACCGTTGGTTGCTTTTTCAGGAAAAGTAACAGACACCGAATATCCAGACGGAGTAAGCGAACCACAGCTAAACGGATTTGGAGAAAAAGAACTTCCTGCAAAATTCGATACAGACGAATACAGAATTTTATTAGTGGCAGACAAATACCAAACAGGATTTGACCAACCGCTTTTGCATACAATGTATGTGGACAAGAAATTATCAGGAGTTAAAGCAGTTCAAACACTTTCACGCCTAAACAGAACTTGCCCAGGAAAAGAGGATACTTTTGTTTTGGACTTTGCCAATGAGCAAGACACCATTTTTCAATCATTCCAACCTTACTACGAACTAACAACCTTAAAAGAAAATACAGACCCAAATCACTTGTATGACTTGAAAGGCAGATTGGATGCAGCACAAGTTTATCAATGGAGTGAAGTAAATGCTTTTGCAGAAGTATTTTTTAAGAAAGAAGCACATACCGCAAGAGACCAAGCAAAGCTTTACAGTTGGATTGACCCAGCCAAAGACCGTTTCAAAGCATTAGAAGAACCGAAACAAGACGAATTTAAAAAGGCTTTGACTTCATTTGTTCGCTTGTATTCTTTCCTTTCACAAATTCTGCCTTTCCAAGATGTAGAACTCGAAAAACTTTATGCCTATGGTCGTTTGCTTTTAATCAAACTACCAAAGACAGACTACATTGAAAGATTGAAACTTGATAATGATGTTGCGTTGGAATATTACAGACTTCAAAAGATGAGTGAAAACTCAATCACATTAGAAGCCAAAGGAGAAGTTCCGCTAAACACGACAACAGAAGCGGGTATCAGCAGACCAAAAGACGAGAGAGCAAAACTCTCTGAAATTATTGATGTGCTTAACGACCGCTTCGGGACAGACTTTGACAAAGCAGACAAACTTTTCTTTGACCAAATCGAAGAGGAACTATTCAATGACGACACATTGAAACAACAAGCAATGAACAACGACATTGACAATTTCAAATATGGTTTTGAGGAAGTTTTCATTCACAAACTCATTGACAGAATGGACGACAATCAAAAAATCTTTGACAAGGTTATGGACAGTTCAGACTTTAAAAAGACCGTTCAAGATTGGTTATTAAAGAAACTTTACAAACGATTTAATGATGACGACAAGAAATAGCCAACGCACAGGTGTAAGCACATTTGCAATTCGCACAAGCCACCGCACAGACCAAAAATTGCAAAAGAGCTTCCACCTTTCCATCGCAGAGAAGAATTTCAAAATTTTTCCCCAACGCTTTTAAAAAATAAAACACCCGACACACAGCCCGACAATGACACGGAAACTCAACAATGACAATGGTTTACAAGGACGGAGGACAGAAGGCCTACTGCTAACAGCGGTTTGGCGTAATGGCGGGTTCAGTGCCTCGTATGACAGTTTTGTGGGTAAACAAACAGTAGTGCTTCGTATCAACATTTGTGGTGAAAATCCGCCACTACGCCAAGCCGCAAAACGTTGGCGGTCAGTTTGCAAAACCGAACGAAATCTGAACAAAAAAATAAAACCATTTATGAATAAGTTTTTTATACTTCTATTTTTAATAACAAATTCTTTCAATAATATTTATTCTCAAAAAACTATTGAAATGAAGAAGATAAATGGTATTTATCAGATACCGTGTAAAGTAAATGGAATTCCTATGAATTTTGTATTTGACACAGGAGCATCTGACGTTACAATTTCTGTTACCGAAGCAAAATTTTTACTTAAACAAGGTCTTTTAGAAAAAGTAGATTTTATAGAAAATGTAAATTACAAAATGGCAAATGGAGAAATAATTGAGGGAACAAAAATAAATTTAAAAACTGTTGAAATTGGTGGTTTTTTATTGAAAAACATTTCAGCATCAGTAATTTACAAACAAAATGCTCCATTATTATTGGGTCAATCAGCACTTTCAAAACTTGGTCAATATTCAATCAATGGAAATCAATTAATTATCAATAATGCTATTAAGTCTAATAATTCTGCGATAAAAACAAATTCAATAAATAAAGTTGAAGCTATAAATTATCTAAATCAATTTTTAAGTATAAAAAGTTGGGCGGTAGAAACAAACGCTAATTTTACTTATAATAGCTATTCTAATTCATTATCATTTAAGTCTCTAACAAATTTCAAGGATCCAAAAAATACAACTACAGAAATTAATTATTCATTTAACATTGATGATGTTCTAAATATTGATGAAATCATACACATTGCTGATAAGAATAATACACAAGACCATAATGTTATATTCTTTAAAATAAACTTGAAAAATGAAATCTACGAAACAAATTATACGAAATCAGACGGAGATGTAGTACCAAATTATAAAAATTCAAACACTAATTTAGTTTCTTTCACGATACCTAAATCATTAACCGAGCAGGATTTGAAAAGTTTAAGTTTAGTTATTAGAGATATATTCGAAAATGTTGAAATTAAAACAAAAAATCTATAGATTATGAACTTTTTAGATTCGAAAAAAACACAATTAATTGCCGAATTATATTATGAAAAATATATTGATACTGTAAATGCAAATTCTAATATTGAAATTATAAAAGCAGAATATTCTAACGATGTAAAAAATAATTGTGAACAAAATTTCACAATCCAAAAAGAAAATAAAATTGAATTTGAAAATCGTATTGAGGAATGTGTAATTTATTACCAAAATTTACTGAACGAAAAATATTCGGGTCTATAAAAAACCGAACCGCCAACACACGCTACAAGCAATTTGGGGATTTGGCTTAATGGAAAAATTGGTTTGTATTTGGAAGATTTGGCAAATCCGAAAACAGGGCTTAATTTAATCCCAAACTGCTTGTAGCGCGAGAACGTTACCAGCAATTTTAACAACAACTATAAAAATGAAAAAAATAATTTTAACTTTTTTACTATGCGGAAATGGAATTGTATATTCGCAATATTCAGCATATTACAATGTAAATACAAATTCAAATGTCAATGTGAATGCAAACGTTAATCACAATGTGAGTGGAACAGTTTATGAAAATAAAACAATTACTACAATAGATTATGGTGCTCTACAACTTGCAAATTCCCAAAAAGAACAAAATAGATTAGAACAACAAAAATTTCAAGATGAGAAACAAAAAGAGATTGCACTCCAAATAGCATCAGACCCAATAAAAGCGTATGACTACGGCAATTGGTTTACAATTAATAGTAAAGACAAAGTATGGAAACAAAATAAAGAAAACAAAGAAACTTTAAAACAAATAAAAGAAGATATTGGTTTTAAAGAATTTAGAATTGATTACGTTGTTCCAAATTCACAAATCTTTACAATGTTAGATGCCTACCAACTTCAAAATGTTAGTTCTGATGGTGTAAAAACTGATGTTTATATATATTTACCTATTTACAATAAAGACAAAAGAAAAATTGATATTGAAGAAGATTTTGAGAAAACGGAAATTGGAAAAGAAATTGAACAACCAGATGATGAAAATAAGTTGAGAAAAATTTTCTTTCATAAAAAAGAACTAAACCGTGCTACTGTATATGGTGCGAAAGGATACAGAAGTACTTTTGTATGGGAAGATAAATATGAAAACTATATAACGGATAGCTATCGTTATAATGTAGAAAATTTTGGCAATGGATACCAAATAATCATTAAAGTTAGATACTATGGAAACAAAAGTGAAGTAGATTTTGAGAAACTGGAAGGACGAAGATATTATTTGAAACCATTGATTGAGAAAATAGTTTCAACTGCAAAAGTTAATGATTTGGAAATTTCAAAAAATTAGAAAACAATTTTGAATATGACAATTGAAGAAATTTTTTCCTCGTCTACAACGTATCAAATTATTTTAGGTTTAATTCCTATAATTTTGACAGAAGTTATTAAGTCTGATTACAATGAAAAAAACTTTAAAAATTCAATTTTCAGAACAACTAATTTTATAATACCTATCGGAATTATAATTTGGGTAATTATAGAAAACAAAAAATTAGAAACTTTAAGTGTTTACAATATCTTAATTGTGGTTTTCAATTTTTCAATTTTTTTGTTTAACTATTTTCAAACAAAAATAAATGAACAATATAAATTGCTTGAAAGGTTTTCAAATGAAGAAACTAACAAAGTAAAAGAGATAAATCATATTAATGAAGTTCAAGCTGAAAAGATGAAAGCTATTGTTGAAAACCAAAATTATATACTCTCTGAATTGTCTAAAATAAATGATAGGATAATTGGGCTATATAAAGAAAAATAAAAAAACTGCTGGTAACAGCGGTTTGCAAAAATGGCGGGTTTTGGGCTTAATTTAAAGTTGGTTTTGTATCTTTGAACTTAGTGCAAAACTGAAAGTATAGGCTTCCTTAATCCGCCACTTCTGCAAGCCGCGAAACGTTACTGGCTATGTTACACAACTATCCGTTTAAATCAGAATCTTTGCATCTTATAACCTCATTTTGGTCAGAATCTCCGCCAAATATAATTTCTACATATTCGCAATAATTATCACTTGAATTTTGCAACCAATCTAAAAATAACTTTCTTGCATTATCTCCGCTATCGGAAGTTCCCCAACCTTCTTTTGAGCCATCAGGTGCAATAAAAAAACTATCTTGACTGTTAGTCAATCCGCTAATTATTGGACTTATTAATCTGCTACCAAACGGCTTTTCGTATGGTTCGTCATTAAATTCATTTTCAAAAATTTCAATTGCTTTTTGATGAGCCTCTTTTACTTTTTCTTCTTGCCATCCACTTACTATAATTGAATGATGTTTAATATATCCCATTGTTGTTGATTTTAAAAACACAGCCAGTAACATATGCTACACAATAGCTGGTTTTTGGGTTAAATTTAAAGTTTGTTTTGCATCTTTTTAATCTGTCATTATCCGAAGTCTGGGTGTGTGTTTTTCCCAGCCATCGTGTAGCATCCGCCGTTATCGGCAACTCTAAAACGACAGTGTAACCATTAACGGACAAGGACAAAATGAAGAACAAGAAAATAAATCAACAGAGACAGACGAGAGAACCACCTCATAATTCTCACGACACTTCTTGACATTTAACAAAGAGAATTACATTTACTCAAGTGGAGTTTTGAGACCACTCTAAAAACGGGGCGACACCGAAAAGCCAAACGAGTAGGAAAATTTTAAACAATTAAATCAAACAAAAATGTATAACGAACAAATTGAAAATCTAATCAACCTTGCACTTGCAGACGGTGAATTAACTGAAAAAGAAAAACAAGTGCTTTTCAAAAAAGCAGAAGCGGCTGGTATTGACCTTGACGAATTTGAAATGGTACTTGATGCTAAACTTTTTGAAAGAAACAAAGCCAAGACAGAAACACCTCCTGTTTCGGCTCCTAAGTCAGACAAATTTGGTGATGTAAAAAAATGTCCTTCGTGCGGGGCAATGGTTACTTCGTTTTCAGCAAAGTGTAGTGATTGTGGTCACGATTTTTCAAACATCGAAGCTAACGCTTCAATTCAAAAGTTGTTCAAAATGCTTAATGAAGCTGAAAACACACGAAAAGAAGAAGACCAAACGAACAATCCCTTAAAAGCCCTTGGAGGTTTTTACGCAAAAACTTTATCAGGAATGGGCGGTGTTGGAAATGTGGAAAAAAAGAAAATGGAAATAATTTCCAATTTCCCAATCCCAACGACAAAGGACGATATTCTTGAGTTTCTTTCACTTGCAATACCTAAAGCAAAAACAATTGGAAATTTTCTAACAAAAAACAATCCCGAAAATAAAGCACATAACGAATTTGTTCAAGTTTGGAAAACCAAATGTGAGCAGATTATTATGAAAGCAAGATTTTCAATGAAAGACGACAAGAAACTTTTGGAAGAAATTGAAAGCTATGCAAAAGAACTTAAATAATTAACCAATAAAAAAAACAAAATGGGACTTTTTGGAAATAAAAGCGAAGGCGGATTTATGGATGTCATTCGCTGTGACGAACAAGAATATCTTGTTCATAAATGGACTCCATCAGGAGGTGCAAATTCAACTAAAAAGGAAAATGCGATTCGTTATGGTAGCAGTCTAAGAGTAAAAGATGGTGAGCTTGCTGTATTTGTATATCAGCAAAAAGACGGCTCTTTGCAGGATTTTATTGAAGGTCCATATGACCAGACAATTAAAACTGCAAACTTCCCAATTCTTACAAGCATTGTAGGTTCTGCATTTGGTGGAAGTTCTCCATTTCAAGCAGAAATTTATTTTATCAACCTATCGGGTAATGTTCAAATTAAATTTGGTATCCCATATTTTGATATTTATGACCCAAGATATATTGATTTAGGCGTGCCTTGCACAGTCAGAGGAACGCTTACTTTCAATATTACAGACTATAAAAATTTCATCAAGCTAAATCGCTTAATAAATTTTGAATTGGACGATTTTAAAAATCAGATAAAGGATTTTTTTATTCGTAAAACAAAATCTGTTGTATTAAATGTTCCGCAAGAAGCGAACATTCCAGTAATGCAAATTGAAAGAAAGATTGATGAAATAAGCGAAATAATTCAATCTAAGTTAAAAGCAAATATGCAAGACGATTTTGGCGTAAACCTTAAACGAATTGACATCGGAACAATTGAATTAGACAAAGAGCATCCACATTACCAACAATTGAAAAAGGCAACTGCCGACCAACAAACAAAAATATCCGAGAAGAAAACAGACATTGAATTGGAGAATTTAGAGGAATCAATGCGTATTCAGCGTAAAGATATGGAGCTTGGTGTTGAAGGTAAGAACTTTGCAGTTCATCAACTCAATAAACAATCGGATGTATTGAAAACTGCAGCCGAAAATCTCGGAGAAATGGGCAATGTAAATCTTGGAGGCGGTGGCGGACTTAATCCTATTGGACTTATGACAGGTATGGCAATTGGTGGTGCAATGGGCAATCAAATGGGTGGGATGATGAACAATATCAATAACACGCCACCACCGCCACCAATTTCAACTTATCACGTTGCACTTAACGGTCAACAGTTGGGACAATTCTCTTTAGAGCAATTAAAACAATCTGCTCAAAACGGACAATTCACGAAACAACACCACGTTTGGAAAGAAGGAATGGCTGGTTGGGATTTAGCGAGCAATGTAGCAGAACTTGCATCAATATTTACTGTTGTTCCACCCCCACCGCCACCAACAATTTAAAACTAAGTCTATGAAAGTAAATTTCATCAAATCAATTATAGCCATAGCGGTGAGTGCTCTTATCGCTTATGGCTTTTACAGTTTTCACGACAGTGAGAATAAATTACTTCTTAGTGTAGGTAGTTTTATGTTTGTTGCAATCACACTACTCTTGACAATTGGTATCAGCTTTGACTTACCAAGAACATCAACAAATGTGCGGACAGTTTCAGCCATTTTCTTTTTAGTCGCTTTGGCAAGCAACATCATTTTTTCTTTCGTTAGTTTTTCCGTTCCACTATACATTATTTTAAACGGTATTCTTATTTTAATTTACACACTAATTACTTACTCAATCACAAAGGCAAAACAATAAATAACTATGGCTAAAATTATCAAAGTTGATGCTTACGACATCATCACAAAAAAAACAGAAGCAAGACACATCAATGCTGACAATGTCATTGAAGTAGAAGAATTACTCTCTACTGGAAGCAACCCTTTGACAAGAATAAAAATGTCGGACGGCACTCTAATTGACATTGAAAAATCAGTTGAAGACGTGACTAAAATCATTAATGCTTGACAGAAGAGCAGCCGATAACAGGCGTTTGGCTCAATGGCGGGTGACGTGGTTAATTGAACATTCGACCTCGTATCAACTTTTGTGGTGTATTGAAAGTTTAGTGCTCCGAAATCCGCCACTGCGCCAAGCGCCAAAACGTTACAAGCAAGTTTAAACGAAAGTGCATTCAATATCTTTCAGAATTAAAGTTGCATAATATTTACTATTCTCAATTGCATTTTTACCAGTAAGATTGAATTTTTTATAACTCTCAACTACTTCTTTTATCGTCTCGGTTGTTATCGTTGAAAATAAAGTAGTATCAAGTGCTTTTTCTTGCTCTTTTATAGCATCAATAATCTTTTGGCATTCCTCATAATTTTCATCGAATTCAAAGTATTCTAAAACGTATAGAACAGATAATATTCCATACATAAACATATACTTCCTATAAATTTTAGTGGAAGTCAAAAAACCTGCTTGTAACAGTGGTTTTGACTTATTGCCGTT
>Ga0116157_10005767_pt1 | contig 11331 bp, 13 predicted proteins | sample AD_UKC048_MetaG_FD_89882 | JGI IMG/M metagenome (GOLD analysis project Ga0116157, IMG submission 89882) | Active sludge microbial communities of municipal wastewater-treating anaerobic digesters from USA - AD_UKC048_MetaG | ecosystem: Engineered > Bioreactor > Anaerobic > Digestate | place: USA... | reverse complement strand
GGGGCGGCGTGTCGTGTGTAACTCAGTGGCGGCGTGTCATTAATCTATAATGACCTTTATCTTCGTCAGCACTTCTTCAAAGGCTTCAGAAGATAGTTTTGCTATGAATTCTATATTACGAACTGTCCAATCGAGGCTTTTTAGCTGATCGCTCAGAACGCATCCGTCGATCCGTGACCCATGAACGATAACTTCGAAAGGATAGCCCTTTATCTTGCTCGTGATCGGGCAGAATATGGCCATCCCTGTCTTTTGATTGTATTCCTCATGGGAGACGACCAGCGCCGGCCGCCTACCGCGTTGCTCGTGGCCGAGTTGAGGATTGAAATCCAGCCAGACTATATCTTTACGATCAGGGATATATAACCCCATCACCATGCCTCGTTGCCGACTGAATCGCCTGTTTCGATGGGAACGTGGACATTGTCGGCTGATACGCTCGCGAGGAGGGCATCAAGGCTTATTTTGGGAGGCACGATTACGATAGCGCCATCTTTCTCGACTATATCGACGGCCGAACCATGCCTTAGGCAGAATTCCTTCACAAAGAGATTGGGAATACGGATGCCGAGGCTGTTGCCCCACTTCTGAATTACTGCTTGCATAGTAGAACCTCTATCAATAGTTTATACTTAGTATAAACGCAGAAGCAAGTATAATCAACACAATTTCGAATTGAGTAAAACGCTATATCGACATTCGAACAATTTCAATAAAAGGCATTAAACACCGCTCCGAGAAGCGCGTCATACCGTCGCCTGATACCCTACCCGCAAACCGCCACGACACGCCCGATCGCCGACTGACGCGGCGATCGCTGTCCGTCGTTTAACCTGACTCGCTACGCTCGCAGGTTAACGGCGGCGCTTGGTACGATACGCGATCGCCGACTGACGCGGCGATCGCTAGCCGTCGTTTAACCTGACTCGCTTCGCTCGCAGGTTAACGGCGGCATCTGACACCGAACCCGAACGTCGAGGGGCGGTGTGTCGTGTGTCTACTCAGGGGCGGTGTGTCGTGTGTCTACTCAGGGGCGGCGTGTCGTGTGTCTACTCAGGGGCGGCGTGTCGTGTGTCTACTCAGGGGCGGCGTGTCGTGGTTTTACTCGCGATCCGCTTGAAAATTGACAAGAACTGGTTAATTTGTCATGAAGTTCCAGTTCGAGACCTAAAATTTCCTTGACACCTGAATTTGGCACTGCTATACTCGCCCTAAAGCTAAGGGGTCAACCGGACCTTAGGCCCGGTCCCCGCTTTATTCCTACAAGGAGGAATTTACATGAAGAAAGCTATAGTGCTTCTTCTGGCGCTCGCCCTCATCGGCGGTGCCGTTTTTGCCCAGGATGCCGCGTATACCCTTACCGGTGAAGCGTCGTTGACTTGGGGCTATGACCTCAATTCCGAGAATCATGGTTTTACCAATGCGGCCACTGCCAGCCTCGAGTTCCCCCTCGTCGCGGCTGATTCCGCCACGGCTGGTGAAGAAGCTATCACTGGCTATATCGCCATTGAAGATTTCGAGCTCGGCGTAAGCGGCACGGATGACGAGTTCGCTCTCGATGGATCCACCGGTTCCGTCACCGCGAAGATCCTCTTCCCCAGCGCTCTGTACCTCCAGATCGCCAGCGCCCCTGATTTCGAGATCAACAATGCCAAGAGCTTCGCTCCCTGGGTTGCTGATGAGTTTGATGATGACAACGGCTTGGTAGCTCCGGACCTGTCTCCCAATGGTGGCTTCTCCTTTGGTATGGATGGCGATTTCTCCTTCGCGGTGAAGGTTGCTTCCTCCAACGCTCATGACGCTTCAGATGAGCAGGCTAACGAGTACATGGTTGGTATGGACTTCGGCTACAAGCTTGGCGAGATTGCCAATATTTCCGGTAGCCTCCTCTACGGCAACCTCGGAGCTGATGCTAACGACTTCGGCTTTGGCGTAAAGGGTACCTCTACCCCGATTGAGGCCCTTGACCTTGCTGTCGGCTTTGACCTCGCCATGGCCATGGCTACCGCCACTACCACCGGTTTCGATGCCATGTTCACCGCTGACTACGCGCTGGCTGACCTCGTGAGCTTCGGTGCTGGTGTCTACTACGGCAAGGCTGATGCTTCTGCTGACGCTTCCCGTCTTGATGCCAAGGCTCGCATGGGTCTCCTGGCTGTTGAGAACCTTACCTTCGAAGCCGGTGTTGACCTCTGGGACCTGCTGGCTGACCCCGCCAATAACCCGATGCTGGTTCTCATCGGTGGCAAGGCCTCCTACAAGGCTATGCTGAGCGACGCTACCTATATCAAGCCCTATGCCGAGGGTGGCTATGAGCTTAACGATGAAGTCGCCGCGCTTTCTGTCGGCCTTGAGGCCGTCCTCTTCCCGATGGTCACCTTTACCGTTGACTACACCGCTGGCGAACTCGCTACCGATGATGTTACCGGTGGTACCAACATGGGCGATGATGACAAGGGTGTTTTCACCTTCGTTACCACGATCGCTTACTAAGCTTAGCTTAGACTACTGCTGATCGTAAGGCCGCCCGAAAGGGCGGCCTTTTTTGTGCGCCCGGCGGGCGGTATTCTCCATTGCACGCCTCGTTGATATACTGGTAGCAAGCGGCAGAGCCAACGATGCCGCATGCAGGAGTGGGAATGGATCTATCGTCGCTGATTACCCGGGGAGGGGTCTGGTACAACGTTCCGGGCAAGGACCCGGCCGAGTTCGTCGAGGCCCTGGCCTCGACGCTCAGGTTACCGGCCGGGGTGTCGCCCGGCGACCTGGCCATGGCCTGCGCCAGGCGGGAGGCGAACTCGCCGACCGCGATGGGCCGCGGCCTGGCGTTCCCTCACCCCGGCTCGCCCCTGATAGCCGACGCCGGCCAGGCGATGGTCGCGCTCGCGTATTCCCGATTCCCGGTGGACTGGAAGGCTCCCGACGGGGCGCCGGTCAGGGCCGCGTTCCTGATCCTGTCGGCCACGCGCAACGAGCACCTGACGACGCTCTCGGCTCTGGCGAAGCTATGCGGCGACGCCGAATTCTACGCGGCGCTCGGACGGCGCGCGCCGCTCGAGGATATCGTCGCCCTGCTCGCGATGAAGGCCAAGGCCTGAGGCCCTAGTTCTTGCCGAGCCCTATCAGGTAGGTCTCGAAGCTTACCGTGCGGCAGGCCTCCGGCTTGAAGGCTCGCGCGGTCGCGTAGGCGGCCTTCATGCGGTCGAGCAGTTCGCGTTGGCCGCCGCCTATGAACAGCTTCGCGACGACCGAGCCGCCCGGCTTGAGCAGGTCGTCGGCGTAGCCGAGCACCGCCTCGACGATGGCCTCGGATCGGTCGGTGTCGAGGCCCCGGTTGCCGCTCGTCGCCGGCGCCGCGTCGGACAGCACCAGGTCGTAGGGCCCGCGCTCGGCGATGGCCGCCTTGACCGCGTCGTCGTAGAGGTCGCCGCGCAGGAAGAAGAAGTTAGGGTAGCTCGGGCTGATGCCGAGCGGCTGAAGGTCGACGGCCGACAGGAAGCCGTGCCCGTTCAGTCGCTTGAGCACCCAGAGGCTCCAGCTTCCCGGCGCGGCGCCGATGTCGAGCACGCGCGCCCCGGGCTTCAGGACGCCGAATTTCCTGTCCAGCTCGTCGAGCTTGTAGACCGAACGTGCCGGATAGCCTTCTTTCCTGGCCTTCTCGGCCCAGAAGTCAGGTTTATCGTAATGCGCTGTAGCCATGCCGACCTCCCGCGATACTATACCGCGAAGGCTTACATACAGCCGGCGGAAGTTCTATACTATACCCGGAAGCGATCATGGGATCAAATACCTTCGTTCAAGCTGAGGTCTGGACCGTGGCCCAGACCGACCAAGGCAACGTCGTCCTCATCCGGCCCAAGGGCTCGGACCTCGTCGTGCCGATCTTCATCGGCCAGCTGGAGACGCAGGCCATCCTGATCGGCCTCGGCCGGGTGGAGATGCCACGCCCGCTGACCCACGACCTGATCCTGTCGATGCTGGCCACGCTCGAGGCCAGCCTGGTCAGGATAGAGATACGCGACCTGCGCGACCGCACCTTCTTCGCCAACGTGGTGCTGCGCGGCCTCGAGGGCGAGGTGTCGATAGACGCCAGGCCGTCCGACGCGATAGCCCTGGCGGTCAGGACGACCGCGGAGGTGTTCGTCTCCGAGGACATCGTCGAGATGGCCGGCGTCCCCGTCGATATGATACGCGAGTCCCCGCCCGACGAGGCTCCCGGCTCGGGAGGCCTCGATACCGCCCCCGAGGCCGACAGCTCCCCGATCATCGAGGACGTATCGGTGCTGCGGCAGGGCAGCCCCGAATTCGAGAGGGCCGTGCTCAGCGCCGAGCTCGAGAACGCCATCGAGGCGGAGGATTACGAGCGCGCCGCGCGCATCCGCGACCGGCTCAAGGAGCTGCACTAGGCCCGGTCGGCCCTATCCGTCGCTTTTTCGCTTCCATGATACGCCGTACTCGCGATACAATGGCCCGGGGGTCGATGTGTCACGACGAATGACGATGCTCGCGCTTCTCGCCTTTGCCGCGTCATGGCTCGGGGCGGAACCGATAGACTTGAGCGCCCACGAGGCCTACGTCCGCAACGGCTTCTCCCTCGAATGGGTCTTCCAGGCGCCGCTGCCCGGCGAGGCGCCCTGGGTGGAGGCGCCCGGCTCGCCCGGCGACCGCCCGCTGTCGATGCGCGACCTGGGCCTGCCCGACGCCCCGGCGCACGGGGTCTTCTCGCTCGAGCGCCTCAAGCCGAGCCGCTACACCGTGATGATTCCCTTCGACGCCGACGACGAGCTACTCTCGTCGCGTACCGGCGTCGGGCTCTTCCTGGCGAGCGTCGGCCAGAACTGGCAGATCTACCTGAACGGCTCGCTCGTGCGCGACGAGGCCTTCACCTCCGGCGACGGCACGATGCGGGTCGAGCGGTCGGTGCGCGGCGCTCTGGTCGAGCTGGACGCGCGCTACCTGCGCCGCGGCAGGAACCAGCTGTCCATCATGATAGCCGGCGACCCGCGGAACGCGGCGACGGGCCTGTCCGCGGGCGGACCCTACCTGATAGACGCCTACGGCACGCTCGAGTCGACGCGCCGCGAGGGCCTCAAGCTGATGCTGATCGGCATCTACTTCTTCTTCGGCCTCTACCACGCCATCCTGTTCGCCTCGAGGCCCAAGGCGCGCTCGTACCTGTACTTCGCGATCGCCGCCGGCCTCCTGGCGGTCTACCTGTTCTGCCGCACCTATATCGTCTACGACGTCATCCTGGACACCCGCGTGATAGCCGGGCTCGAGTACGCGTCGCTGTTCCTGCTCGCGCCGGCCATCCTGGCCTTTTTCGACGCGGAGCGCGGCCGCCCGGTATCGGTCTTCGCCAAGGCCTACGCGGCGGTCTTCGCCCTGGCCGCCGTCGTGCGGCTGTTCGCCTGGAGCGACGAGCTCCTGTCCCTGTGGCAGTATACGATAGCCCTGCCGGCGCTGTACGCGCTGGCCTTCGACGTGGTCAAGCCGACGGCGGACGCGCTGCGAGCCGGCTCGGGCGCCGGGCGCCGCGGCCTGCCGGCGAGGCTGGCCGCGGCGATCGCCGGCGGCGGAGCCGTGAAGCCGCTCCTCGCGATCGCCGTGGTCGGCCTCGCGGCCCTGCTCGACGCGCTCGCCGGCTCGGCGGGTACGGTATCGTTCATGGATTACGGCTACCTGCTCCTCGTGTTCGGCATAGGCGCGACGCTGGCCGGGCAGTTCGTGAGCGCGCACAACGACAGCGAGGCGCTCGGCGCCGACCTGGCCCGCCGCGTGGCGGCGCGCTCCAGGGAGCTCGAATCGACGCTGGCCGCCCAGGAGGGGCTCAGCGTCGGGCTGTCCGAGGCCAGCGAGCGGCTCAAGGCGCGACTGGAGCTATCGGCGCGGGACACGCGCGTGGCGGCCAGGGTCCAGCAGGGCTTCTTCCCGAGCGCCGCGCCCCGCAACGAGGACTGGGACGCGGCCTTCGCGTTCCTGCCGGCCGGCGGCATCTCCGGCGACTTCTACGACTTCTACCGCCGGGGCGACCGGCTCGACGGCCTTGTCGTCGGCGACGTGACCGGCTCCGGCATCGCCCCCGGCCTGATCACGGTGCTGGCGCGCTCCCTGTTCCACCGCGCCTTCCACGAGCTGCGCGCCAGGAGCCTCGGCTCCATGCTCGAGTCGATCAACGAGGAGCTGATGGCCGAGCTGCCGGCGGCCGATCATGCCGTCTCGGCCGCCCTGCTGCGCCTCGACCCGTCCGGCGGCGTCGAGTACTCGAGCGCCGACCACTCGGGAGCGCTGTACCTCGGGGCCGACAGGGTTCGCGCCGCGCCGCTACGGCCCAAGGGCCAGGGCGACTACATGGGCCCGCCCCTCGGCCGGCGCGGCGTCGACGCTCCGTATACGTCGATGCGCTTCAAGCTACGGCAGGGCGACGTCATCCTGATCTACACGGACGGCTTCGGCGGCGCCGAGAACGTCGACGGCGCCCCGTTCGGCGAGGCGGGCATGCTCGAGGCCCTGACCTCGGCCCCCGAGGGCGACGCGGCCCAGATGCTCGACTTCATCGTCAGGGAATGGCGTTTCCACGTCAGCGGGGCCAGGGTCTCCGACGACGCGACCGCGGTGCTGCTCAAGCGGCTGTAGCTACTTGAGGCCGGGCTTCAGCTCGAATGACGGGCAGTGGAGCCCGGTCGCCGCGTAGACCTCCGCGCTCGGCATCCGGCGCGTCTTGATGTCGAAGACGTCGCAGGAGCGGGGGAAGGCCGGGTCCCAGGTCACGCGGAAGTGGACGCATTGCAGGCAGTTCGGCGCCCGCGGCGGGTTGGTCGGCATGACGATAGTGTAGCGGCCCGGCGGCCGCCGGGCAAGGGCGCGCGTCGTCGCCGTTCCGAGCCTCGAGGCCGCCCCGTCCATGCATAAGGTTCGTGACACTACACAGAGGCGGCGTTTTTTGCGTACATTAACGATATGACTTTCATACAGAGAATCAGGAAGCCCTTCCGTTTCACCAACGGCAACGTCACGCTCGTGCTGATCGGCGTCAACGTGCTCGTCTACGCGCTGACCAGCGTCGCGCGCGAGGCCTACGTCTACCTGGCCATGATCCCGGCCGCCGTGCTCCAGCTCGGCTGGGTCTGGCAGCCCTTCACCTACATGTTCGTCCACGCCAATCTCAGGCACCTCCTGTTCAACATGCTCGGCCTGTTCTTCTTCGGCAGCTCGGTCGAGCGATCGCTCGGCTCGAGGGAGTTCCTGTTCTTCTACCTGCTGACCGGCGCGCTCGCGGGGCTGTTCTCGCTGGCCGCCTTCTCGCTCGGCGGCGCGATGGGCGTCAGCCTGGTCGGCGCGTCGGGCGCGGTGTACGCGGTGCTGCTCGCGTTCGCGGTGATCAACCCGCGGGCCAGGATCTTCATCTGGGGCGTGGTACCGGTGCCCGCCCCCATACTCGTCGCCGGCTACACGGTCATCGAGCTATGGTCCCAGCTGTTCGGCTCCGGCGGCGGCGTCGCCCACCTGACCCACCTGGCGGGCTTCGCGTTCGCCGCCCTCTATTTCCCTATCAGGCACGGCGTCAACCCGATCAAGCGCCTCGTCTCGGGGCGCTGAGCTAGCCATGAGGACGACGATATGCCGGCACGCCACGCCGCCCTCGCGGGCGGCGCGCCGCTTCGCGGTCGCCGTCGTCGCTCTGCTATCGGCCGCCTCGAGCGTCGCCGGCCAGGACCGCGACGTCATCCTGCGGGCCGAATTCCCGGTCGACCTGGCGTCTCCGCCGTCGGTGCTGGCCTTCCGGGACGTGGCCGACCCCGGCTACGTAGCCAGGGTGCCCGACGGCGAGGCGGCCTCGGCCCTGCTCGCCGAGGCGCGCTGGACCTTCTCAGGGATGATATGGGGCTTCTCGTACTCGTATACGCCGAGCGACCGCGCGCGCTCGATAGACGAGCGCTTCGAGCTGGCGCCGCTGGCTCCGGAGGCGTCCGCCGCGATGATGCCGAGGGCGGTCGCCGCCAGGCTCGACGGTACCGTGCTGTACGCGACGGTCGAATTCTACCCGGACGCGTCGCAGCGCGCCGAGCTGGCTTCGTGGAAGGCGTCGAGCGCGGCCGCCCAGGGCAGGGGACGGGCGCCGTTCCTCGCGCCGGGCGCTAGGCGCCTTGCCGTCGAGGACGCCGTCCGCGAGGCGCTCAGGGCCTACCTGCGCCAGGTAACGCACAACAAGCCGCGCGAGGTGCGCGGCACGGTGGCGCTGGCCGCGCCGCCGCGGCTGTCGCTTCTCGAGGGTAGCTGGGTCGCGAGCGCGCGGGTACTGGCCCGCGTCGACGAGATCGTCTCGTACGGCGCGTACTAGCTACGCGCGCTCGGCCGCCAAGTGCATCGCGTCGAGCTCCGCCATCACCGCGTCGACGATGGCCTGCTTGCGGTCCTGTCCCTCGGCGAGGGACGCCTTCACCGCGTCGCGGAACTCGTCGCAGCGCCTCGGCTCGCTTACTCCGTAGCGGACCGCGTCGCGGCAGATCAGGTCCTCGAGCATCTCCCCCTCCGGGTTGATGCGCAGGATGTTGCCGTTGATCGATACGAGCGACATATAGTCGAACGAGCGGATGTACGAGTCTATCTCCCGCACGCCGCGCTTTGAGGCCGGGTCCCAGGGCCTGAAACGGGTGCCCGCGGGGAAGACCAGCACCAGCTTGCCCTGGGTCCGCAGCTCCGCCAGCTTCTTCATCGAGGCCAGGTTGATCGCGTTGGCCTTCTTAGTCTCCGAGGCGAGCGCCTCGGGGTCCTTGACCTTGTCGGCCAGCTCGTCGATCGAGCGGCTCGGGTAGATGACCAGGCGCGAGAACGCCTCCGAGAACGCGGTGACCACGGGGTTGGTCTCCGACAGCTTGATGCCGGCTATCGCGACGACGTCGTCTGCTATGCGCCGGCCCTCGGGGCCGGCCTTGCGCAGCAGGTACAGGAAGACCGGCAGGTCGAAGTTGCTGTAGTGCTCGACGAGCAGGAGGCACTTAGCGCCGTTCCTGGACAGCTCGGCCAGGCGTTCGAGGCGTTCGAACGGCTCGATGGCGCTGTCCGGGGCCAGGTTCTCCTCTATCATGCTGTCGATGAAGGGCGTGATCTCGGGGTTGCCGGGCTGGTAGACGCTGTCTATCGTCACCTTGCCCGCGCCCTTGGAATGCGCGAGCATCTGCAGGATCGTATTTTTATAACGAGCGCTTATCGGTTCCATAACGGTCCTCCGGTCGCGACCGCGACCATGTTCGGGCTGCCGGAAGTATAGTTGCGGCGTCGTTCAGGTGTCAACGCCGCACTATGACATAATACGCCTGTTTGTCCCGCGATCAGCCATCAGAACGGAAAGGCTACGCCTATCCACGCCGACGGGTCGGCCTGGGTCGAGTCTATCATGCCGATGCCGACCCTGGCGGTCGTCTCGGCGACCAGCCAGGCCCCGTCGTCGAACGGGAAGCGCGCCCCGGGGCCGGGCGCGTCGACGGCGGCGAGGGCGTGCTCGTGCTCGAGCGATACCATCATGATGGAGCGTATGTTCTCGCGGCGCAGGAGTATGGCCATGACGAGGGCCCTGGAATCGCAGTCGCCGCGGCGCTCGAAGGCGGCCGATATCGGGTTGACCACGTCGGAGCCGTCGGGGTCGCGCTCGTAGGTAAAGCCCTGCACCCAGGCGAGCAGCGCCTCCGCGTAGGCGCGAGGCTCGGCGGTCGCGGCCGGACCGGCGCCGGCTGCCCCGGCCGACTTGGGCTTTTTTCCGGCCCAGGCGCCGGATTCCCACGCTGCCGACAGCTCGAGGGCCAGGCGGTCGAGCGACGGCGCCGCGTCGCGGAACGCCATCCTGTAGAACCTGGCTATCGCGGCGTCTATCAGTTCGGGCGACCGGCCGTAGGCGGTCAGCACGCGGTACTCGCGCTCGACCAGCTGCTGCGACAGCGCGGCCTCGGCCGGGTTCCACTCGGTCCGTATCTCCGCCTCGCCGAAGCGCAGCGATACCGGCCTCGGCCGCGCCGCGCCGACGGCCGCGCGGGAGGCGACGCCGATCGGCCCCGGGGCGGCCCTGCGGCCGTAGTCGATCGAGAAGCCGTCGATCGCCGACGCGACGAAGTCGGCGTAGCCGTCGTAGCCGTCGGCCGGCGCGTAGGCCAGCACGACGAGGTCGTACGGCTCGCCCCCGGAATCGGCGGGCGGCGCGACGTCGTTCACGAAGAGGCCGTAGCCTCGCATCGCCGACTGGCCCGAGCCGAAGGACAGCTCGCCGAGCGCCGCGCCGCGGCCCTGGTAGTCGAAGGCCGCGAACGACCCGCGACCCGACAGGCGCCTGGCGGTATCCTCGGCGCCTTCGCGGGCCTCCCCGAAGCGGTCGTCGGGGTAGGCGATAAGGTCGATCTCCACCGAACCGTCCGGCAGCCCGAACGAGAATTTGCTCGATCCGTCGCCGCCCAGGAAGACGAAGCCCTCGGGCAGGTCTATCGAGAAGCCGCGTTCGGAGTAGTACTCGTCGCAGGAGGCTCGCCCGTAGGCCGCGGCGCAGGCGAGGGCCGTTACGATGGCGATGGAGCGTATCGTCGCGTTCATACGCAGAGTATAGCGCATCGCCCGCGAAAGGTTGAGCCGCCGCGCCGCTGCGCCGCCGCGGTCGAACCGCTCAGGAGCGCCGAGGGCTTCGCTTGGCCGCGGCCCGCCCCTTCGTCGACCGTCCGGCGGAGGCTCCGGGCCGGGCCTTCTCGGCCGCGGCGTCGGCGTAGCGGAGGGCGGCCGCCTTGAAGGCGTCGTAGTCGGGCGCCTCGTCGAACGACATGACGATGCTCGACCCTGAAGCCGTCGTGACGGTCAGCCGCCAGGTGCCGAGTATGTCGGACTCGAGGTCGGCCGACATGACCGGCCTCCGGTCGCCCCGCTCGAAGAAGAACATGCGGTATCGGTAGCGCTCGTAATGGTGCAGGGGGTTCGGCCTGGACGCCACGGATACCACGCTGAAGCGTCCTCGCTCGAATCGCTCCGCGGGGGAGGATGTATAGAGCTCGCGCATCCACGATGGATCCCGGAGGGCGTCCATTGCGGCCTCCTCGTTACCATAAATATAGTCCCGGCGCCGGCGCGGGACAAGGAAGCGGCTTCATAAGGAGAAACGCGCTTGCCTCGCGACCCCCGCGAGGCTATACTACGTCCTATAGCAGATCGATATCGTCGCCCGTACGGGCGGCCATCCGCGTAACGCAGAGGGGGAGGACGTCCATGCCGGACCCGGACAGTTGTTCGAGGCAAGACATTCCGCCATTCCTACGATGGCCCCCGCGCGAGCCGGATCGAGCCTAATCCCCCCTTCGC
>Ga0116157_10005765_pt1 | contig 11333 bp, 12 predicted proteins | sample AD_UKC048_MetaG_FD_89882 | JGI IMG/M metagenome (GOLD analysis project Ga0116157, IMG submission 89882) | Active sludge microbial communities of municipal wastewater-treating anaerobic digesters from USA - AD_UKC048_MetaG | ecosystem: Engineered > Bioreactor > Anaerobic > Digestate | place: USA... | reverse complement strand
GCCAGTACTCGGGTTGCAGGAAGGGCATGCGTTCCAACCAACGGTTCACCAGTTCCAGCAGCGTGGGCAGGTTCTCCAGCGCCTCGATCTCCGCCTTGTGCTCAGGCTTCAGCTGGCTGGTGTAGTACTGCTTGCCGAAGCGTTTCTCCATCCGCAGTCCCAGCCGGGCCTCCAGGATCTTGAACTGCATGCTCTGGAATCCACTAGCGGGACGCAGGAGGTCGCGGAAGTCCAAGAAGTCCAAGGGGGTCATGGTCTCCATCACATCCATCTGATGGACCAATACTCCGAGGATCGTCTTGACACGTTCCATGCGATGTACCGCAACGTTCAATTCACCGTTGTTGTCATCCACGTGACGGTCGGAGAACATATCGATGACACTGCCCACTTCGTGAAGGACCTGTTTGAACCAGAGTTCATAGGCCTGATGGATGACGATGAAGAGCATCTCGTCGTGGGCCTTCACGCCGTGTTTGTCACTCTCGGGCGCTTGGGCACCAAGGATCTTGTCCAGTTGTAGGTAATCGGGATAGTAGACGTTGCTCATCAGGAATGCGTTATTGACCTCGGCCAAATGTAGGACCAGCGCTGCCTCCCAACGTGATGGAGGTCATCTTGCTGGTCGTGGTGATCAAAGACCGGGTATCGCTTCAAGCATGTCGCCCTTCATTCGGTTACTCGGGGTCCAGCATGTTCGGAAGCTCCTACGTGCAAGGGTTTTCGTTCCGCGGTTCATTCAGACCAACCGACCGTGAACGAATCCGGTGAAGGCCAACTGTCGTTTGTGGGCCTTGCCGTCCCTCAGTTCCGGAGTACCGTTGAAGGTCATTGCTGCCACCAACACGTAACGGTCGTCGGGTATGGTGTCATTGTCCCGGTGGGGTTGGATGAGCAACGCACCGCCATAGGGACCATCGAAGGGTATGGGGCGTTCCGGCCTGAACAAGTACCAATCGCGATCCCCTTCCAGGATCACGCGCTGGCTGAGCGTTCCTTCCAAGGGCAATGCCCGATGCAGTGCCATGTAGTGCGGCGTATCCGAACGTTGCTCGGGTATACGCAGTTGCAAGCGCCGACCCGTCAGGTCCTCGCCCCATTCGATGCGCGGGAAGAGCCATCCCCATATACCATTGGTCGGGCGTAACGGTGCGACATATCCCGGAATGAAGCGGAAGCTGCTGAGGCTGATCGCAAGGAAGAGGAGCGTGGCACCCATGGTGGGGCCTTGTGCAAGGAGCAGGTCGCGAGCGGCGATCTCTCCGTCGACCAGGAACTTGAGCACGTACGTGAACAGGAAGATCGCGCTCAACGCATTGATCATGCGATAACGGAACATCACGGGCTGCGGTCGCATGCTTTCCTGATAATGCGGCGACAGGTTGATGAGGTTGTTCTTCATCATCACCCATAGGTGGATATTGGCCAGGAAGAACAACAAGGTCAATACACCCGGTCGATCGGGTGCCAACAACCAGAAATCATAGAATCCATGGGCGAACGAAGCCAGTACGAGCCCCCCGAACAAACCGACCGCCCAAGGCCATCCTGCGCGGCGTGTCATAGCAATGGAATAGGCTACGATGGAACTGAACACCATATGCGCTACACTGGCGTACAATACCCGCCCTCCGATGGCGTGGAACTCAGAGGATGCCAGGTACTGCATATTCTCAATGAACGCGAAGCCAAGCGCGGAGATGCTTGCATACAGGATCAGGTCGAAGGGTTCATCGGCCTGTCGGGTGAACAGGAGGATGACCAGTAAGGGCAGCAGCTTCACGGTCTCCTCGACCAACCCGATACCGATGACCGCATACCACCAGTCATGGAATGCGGTGCCGTCCATCACCAGACCCAGGTTCGGTATGATGAGCGACCCCAAGGGGAAAACGAGGAACGTGGTTCCGCAGGAGAGCAGGAACACCACCACGATCCAAGCCGTGCGCTCCGGTTCGAACCGGTCCAGCCAGGTGAGGTAGCGGTACCAGGTATAGGAGATCAGGAAGGATAGGAACGCATACGTGGAAATGGCTGTGGTACTGCTCAGGGTGAGCGCTTCCCCCAAGCCGCTGTAGCGCACGAAGAGGAACGGCACCGTGAAGAGGAGCACGAATATGAGTCCGGCCCGATGCACCGGGGAGCGCCAAGGTGGAGAGGGGTGTAGTCGTCGTACCAGCCGGATGTCCCGCTGGAGTTGATAAGCGACCAGGGCCACGAGGGCGATCAGGAACAACATGCGCCAGGCAAGATAATGGCGACTGCATAACGCACGAAGCGCGCCCTTACCGGGGCGCGCTTCGCAGGTCGTTATTGAAGGATCACTCGGCGCTCGGCTTGCTCATGGTGGCACCCCGTTTCTCCCGGTGCTCCGCACGCTGGGCCTTGCGCATCTCCTGCAGTTTGAGGTATTGTGCTTCCGTCAACACGCTCTTCAGGTCGCTCTCGCGTTGTTGGCGAAGTGCCTTACCCTTGGTCTTACGGGTCTCTTCGTCCACGCCCGAGACCTTCAGTTCGGTCATGGCCTTGGCGAAGTCACTGTTGATCACGCCAACTTTCTTGCCTTGTTCGTCATTGAGCCCAAGGTCCTTCACCAGTTGTTCGGTCCGTTCCTCGGCACGCTCCTGGCCTTTCTGCTCCATCTTCACAGGGTCGCGCTCTTTCTTGGTTTCTTGGGCGCTGGCAGTGGCGGCGCTCAGCGCGGTGGCCAAGGCCAGGATCATCGGTAGCTTGTTCATGGTTCGTTCAGGTTGTTCGTGTTCGTTGGATGCACGGACCGTGCCATGGTTTGATCACCAGTAGCGGTGCCCTGTTAACGTCTGTGAAGGCCTTGCGTTCAATGCCGCACACTGAAGGGAAGAGCACGGGATCCTTCGACCTGTAGGAGGTAGGTCCCAGGCGCAAGGTTGGACACATCGATGCCTTGGCGAAGGTCACCGGGGATGACGGCTGCACACGTCCGGCCCATCACGTCGCGCACCTCGGCCGAGGTGTTCGACGGTACCTCACCCCGCAGGTGAAGGGTGGTGTTCACCGGGTTCGGGAACAGGCTGAACGGAGCGTCGTTGGTGCTGGTCATGCCAACGTTCAAGGACGGCTCCATGCGCACCAATTGGTGGGTGGTCGCATTCACATACCAGATGCGTCCATCGGGGCCCACCTTGATGCCCATGATACCGGCAGCTCCAGTGGCGATGCGGCCTTCCTCGGTCACAACCGCACCACTCTTGTCGTAGATGACGATATCACCTGTGGCATGGTCGCTCACCACCAGATGGTCGCCGATGAGGTCGATGCCGGCAGGGGAGACCAGCCCGGAACTGATGATCACCTCCCACTCATAGTTGATGTAACGACTGTATTCCACATAGCTCTCCCAAGGTCCATAGGAAGCAGCACCGGCGTTCGTACCCGTACGGGTGTTCATGCGTAGCACACGTTGACCACCATTGTCCACGACATACAACCATCCGGTCGCCTTGTCCAATACGCAGTGGCTCACCACGTGGTTGTTCGGATCGCGCGTCACTGTGAAGGAATCGTAGCGACGGATCCGGGCATCACCATGGAAATCCTGGCCAGGAGTATGGTCCTCGCGGAAATCGTTCATCACGATATCGCCATTGTAACCGTCCACCAACCAGAAACGGTTCCAGAAGTCATGCGCGATGCCTTGGCTCTCCGGGTTCACGTGAAGCATGTCCAGGTGGCTGCCCAGAGGTCCGAACTGGTTCTGCGCATAGATGGCTGGATCGGCGCTCCAAAGGGTGGGTCCGGTGAACGGATCGCCACCGTTCTGATTGGCGTCGAAGATGCCCGGACATGTGGCGAAATTGCCATTGTCACCCATGGCGATGGCCGTGGGAAGGCTCAGGAAGTGGCGTGATGCGGGATCGCGCTGCCACAGGAAGGTCATGTCCTCCTCACCCGGGTTGAAGAAGCGCACGGTGCTGCCTCCGGTCTGGGCCACATCCTTGTTCAGTACCCAAAGTTCGTTCCGGCTGCGGTCCGGATGGAAGTCCAGATCACGCGGCACCAGCAGGTCATCATCGTCATCGGCGATCATGGTGAAGGATGGGGGCGAGAACAGGTAAGCGTCCGTCAGGTCCGGGGTGGCGGGGTTCACCGTGAGGGTGGCGGTACGTAGGTCGTTCACCGGGAACTGGTCATCCTCGCCATTGATCTCCGTGGCCCAAACCTCCAAGGTGTAGCTACCGTCCTCGTCGGGCACCCATGGCGTGTCATGTTCGAACTCCACCACTTCACCCGAACTCAGGTCGGCGCCGGAGACGGGTTGTGCGACGATCGAACCTCCGTTCAACCGGTAGTTGAGTGTGTAGCTCTGTACGCTGCTAAGACCTGTGTTGGCGAGCGTGCCGCGGACGATCAACTGTTGCCCTACTTCACTGTATAGCGAGGTGATCAATTTGGTCACGCTCATGTCCAGCGGCTGGGGTGGCGATGCGATGAAGGTGTGCGCAGCGTTCACTCCTTGTGCCGTGAACGTGGCCGCGACCCCGCCACTCACCACGACCTGGAAGCTTGCATGTCCATCACCCCAACTATCCAACGAGTGGATGGTTTAGCTCGCACCTTCCGTCAAACACCAAGGGCCTTCCGTGATGGTGGTGTTGTTGGCGTATCCACCGGTCGGTGAGGTCTCTCCGGCACCACTGCCACAGTTCAGCGCAGGGTTGCCACCCACGAAGATGGGCGCATCTCCACAGACATTCCCACCAGGCACCAACTGCCAGTACGTCTCGTTGCCAAAGTCGTCGGTGATGACATTGATGGTGACCTCCACTTCACCAACAGGGCATTGCGCCATCGTTCGGGTTGCCAGTGAAAGGGCAATGGATAGGAGGGTGGTGGTGCGTAACGTACGGTTCATGGTCTTCTTGGAAAGGGGCTGAAGGTAGTTCCTGCGAACACACCTGATCATTGTCATGTGGGATCCGTATCGGTATCCTATGCACACGATCGACGCGTACGATGATCGTCGAACCCGGATCCGCGATCCATCAACCGGGTCTTGGAGCGGACCGATGGGAGGGCGACCGATTCAGGTCTTGGAGCGCAGCCGGGAGTACGTGGCGGTGTCCACGAACACACCATGAGCGAAGTAGTTCTCCTTGAAAAGCCCTTCCAATTTGAAGCCACACCGTTCAAGCAAGGTCCGCGAAGCGTTGTTCCGTGGGTCGGTGTTCGCTTCGATGCTATGGAACCGGAAACGCTCGAAGCCACATTCCACCGCTGCGTTCAGTGCCTCCTGCATGTAGCCCTTACCCCAGTGGTCCGGGTCGAGCACGTAGCCGACCTCGCCACGGTGGTGCTCCTTCTTCAACCGGTAGTACCCGATCGTGCCGATCAGACCTTGCGCATCCTTCCGCTCCATCGCCCACCCGATACCCTCGTTCCGCGCTCGGTCGTCGTCCAACCGTTCGATGAGGGCCACGCAATCCGCGACCTGGGTACTGCGCGGACGACCGATGTACCGCATGGTCCGTTCATCCGATCGCATGCGGTGGAGCGCTTCCGCATCATCCTGCACGAATGCCCGCAATGTCAACCGTTCGGTGGTGATCACCGGGAACACGGACAGGTCGAGTTCAAGCATGATGGTGCTCTTCGAGGTAGATCTGGATGGTGCGGTTGAAGAGCTCAGGGACCTCCATGTTGGTCAGGTGGGCCGCTCCCGGGAGGACCACAAGGCGCCCGTTGGGCAGCGCATCGGCCATTACTTGGCTCGTAGGCATGGGCATCAGGCTATCCGAATCACCTGTGATGACCAGCGCGGGGACCTTCATCTTCTGCAAGACATGCAAGCGGTCCGGACGTTGCGCCATACCCAAAGAGGTTGCGGCCACCGTATCCGGGGATTGCCTGGCGATCATGTCCAACACGCGTTGAGCAAGTTCCGGTCGTTCCTGTCGGGTGCGTTCAGTAAGCAATCCTGGGAGCATACCGCGTGCGATCACGTCCATGCCTTTCTCACGGGCGTTCTGTGCGGTGGTATGGCGAGCAGCTACGCCGTCCTCGTCATCGGCATTGCTACGGGTATTGCACAGGATCAGGCCGGCAAGTCGTTCCGGCCAGCGTTCGGCGAACGCCATGGCGATGTACCCTCCCATGCTCAACCCGCAGAGGATGACCTTCTCGATACCCCGTTCATCCAGCATTTCCTTCAGGTCGGCAGCGTGCGAACGCATGGGCATGATGGCCGGAAGTTCACGCCTGTCGTTCCCGAATCCACGTAGATCGGGTGCGATCACCTCCACCAACGGGGATAGGGCCCGCACCTGAGGCTCCCACAACGTGGCGTCGAGGGGGAATCCATGGATGAGTAGCAGAGGGGGGCGCGTGAACATGGTGCAAATGTCGGAACACCCAAGGCCCTTCCGGAATCGAAAATGCCCACGAGGCGATTTTATGTCCCGCGCGGAAGCAGGAGCATCGCTCCATCACTAGCTTTCGAACATGTGTCGCTCATTGTTGGCCCTGCTCATTTTCTCGGGCTCGGTTTCCACTCACGCCAAGGACTACGTGGTACCTGCGAAGAATGTGGCCGGCTTCTTCGCCAACCTGCCCGAGGACGCCACCACGGTACTTTTCTCGGAGGTGGCGACATACCGGTGCGAGGGCGATATCGTGCTCCCAGCAAGGCAGCACCTGGTGGTCGATGGACGTGGTGCCAAATTGATATTGGGGGCCGGGTCGAACGGGTTCACCACGCGCGTCGCCGATCAGAAGGCCGCACAGTCGCACACCTCCTCGCGCTACACCATCAGGGACTTCTCCGCCATCGAAGGTGGCCGGAAAGGAGTGGACCTGAAGGCCACGCTCAATTCCATCATCATCAACTGCCGTTTCACGGGTCAGAGCGAAGCGGCCATCGACCTCCGTTTCTGCCTCATGGCCCGCATCCAGAACGTGCTTGTGACCAACCCGGCCAAGCAAGGGATCGTGCTACGCCAGGGTGATTGGACAGGGGCCACCGCGACCAATAGTCAGAGCAACAGCACCGTCCTGGACCAATGCCGCGTGTACTGCAGTTCAACCACCACGGCCGCGTTCACCGTCCTCAACAGCGGGGGAGTGCGTATGTCGGATTGTATCAGTGAAGGCCACGCACCGCGATTCGACGTGTTCTTGAGCGCCCGAATGGACGGGAATGAAGCGGCCATTGCCAACAATCCCGTGGTGAAGTCCTTCCATTGCAGCAACCTGCACGTGGAACACCGGAGCACGGTCGCTTCCATCCATGTGAACATGCCCGTGAAGGCCGTGGTGGACCTACGGAACATCTATTGGAACGGAAAGCTGACCGCACCGGTGCTCCGTTACCTATCCGGCCAGGTATACCTCAGTGATATCGGTTGGTGGGACCCCTCGTTCCACATCGCCACCCGGGTCTCGGCACCACGAATCCATGTCGAACGCTGCCATAGCGCCTTGTACATCGTAGGGGCGAAGAACACCACACCCGCTCAGGTCGGGGTGCTCCGCCTGGTGGACCCGATTCCCGGCCATACCGTGCTGAGCGTGGACCACGTGAGGGTGATCTATCCGGCTCGTTGAACGATCCGATATCTTGTCGATCATGTTCCCTGACAAACGCATCCTGTCCTTCCTGGGCTTGGCCTTTGGTATCTCGTGGACCGTCGCTGGGATCGGCTTGGCCTTCGGCGTGCGTGCCACCTCCGGGATCCCCTACACGGTGATGGCCGCACTGGTCATGCTAGGTCCAGCTTTGGCCGCCATCATCCAACAGCGCCTCTTGGACAAAGCGCCGTGGTCGGGCCTTGGGCTGCAACTGCGAGGTACGCGATGGTCGGTGGTGGCAGGGACGGCCTGCGTCGCCGTATGCATCGTTCCGCTCACCTTGGCCGTTGTGCACGTGTTGGGCGATCTCTTGGGCATTTCGGCATTCGGCATGGTGGAAGTGAGCCATGAACGCATTGCGATCGCCGTGCGGGAACTGGCTTCGGGCAAGCTAGCGGAGGCATCGATCCAACGACAGATGGAGAGGCTCAGTACCGTGCCGGCCATGTTCATTCTGGTCTTCGCGCTGGGGGCTGCACTGATCGCAGCGATGACCTTCAACCTGCCCTTCATGCTGGGCGAGGAGCTCGGTTGGCGCGGCTACCTGTGGCAACGTACCGCTGCTTGGAACGGTGCCCGGCGTGTCGGTTCCACCGGCCTGGTCTGGGGCTTGTGGCATGCTCCGCTCATCGCGGCAGGTCACAATTATCCCGGAGAGCCACTGCTTGGGATCGTCATGATGGTCCTGTTCTGTCTGACGATGGCACTGTTGTTCGATTGGACCCGTACGCGATCCATGAGCATCTGGTCATCCTGTCTGCTGCATGGGACCATCAACGGGAGTGCGGGTGTTACGGCGCTGTTCATGTGGCAAGGCCATCCGCTGGTAGGCAGCATTGCAGGGCTTGCGGGTGTGATCGCCGTTCTCGTGCTGGCCGCGGCGGTGCTTGTGTTGGACAAAAACTACAGAAGGTCCTTCCTCGGCACAACGACGAACGACGCTGTGCACTAGGCCACTGCGGGACGCCCCAACGCCTTCAAGCGCCTTACGTGGGAGGCCAACGCCCCCAGCAGGGTGGGGTGGTGGTGGTACGGTACGCCGTACTGCCTGGCAGTGCGCTCAACGATCGGCGCGATCCGGTGATAATGCACATGGCAGATGTGCGGGAACAAGTGGTGCTCCACCTGGAAGTTCAGGCCGCCTATGTACCATCCAAGGAGGCGGTTGGTCCGTGTGAAGTTGGCCGTGGTGTGCAATTCGTGCACCGTCCAGTCCATGGCCACCACACCCTGTGCATCCGGCAACGGTTGTACCGCTTCTTCCACGATATGGGCCAGTTGGAACACGGTTCCCAGGATCACACTGGCTACGAAGTGGGTAAGCGCGAAACAGCCGATCACGCCCCACCAGGGTAACGCGCTGAACGCCAATGGAAGTCCAAGGAAGACCGCGAGGTAGAGGAACTTCACACCTACCAGACGCCATACCGCTCCTTGTGGATCCACCTTCTGTGCCTTCGTCATTCCATTGCGGTTGAACTCCGCCAAGGTCTGGAAGTCCACCACCAACTTGGTGATGGTGAGCAGCCCATAGAAGAAGAAGGCGTGCAGGTGCTGGAAGCGATGGATGGGTTTCAAGGGTGCGTGCTCGCTGAAACGTAACAGTCCGCGCGAGTCCAGGTCACCATCCACCTGGTCGATGTTGGTGTGGGTATGGTGCATCCCGTTGTGCTGGATCCGCCAGGTGAGCACACTGCTGCCCATCAGGTTCATCGAACTGCCAAGGAGCTTGTTCACCCACGCATGGCGCGAGGAGGAGCCGTGCACACCGTCATGCATGACGGACATTCCGAGACCGGCCATACCCACCCCCATGACCACCGCACTGGCCACCGCCCACCAGCCGGTTAGTTGCAACGCGATCAACGCCACCAGCGGCAATACATACAGCGAGAGCATGACCACGACCTTCACCCAAAGGCCGACCGTTCCTTTGGTGGAGCGACCGGTCTCTGAGAAATACGCTTGGACGTTGCGACGCACATCACGTGCAAATGCGCGTTGGTCAACGGAATCGGTACGGTAGGTGGGGAGTTGCATGGCGGCGGTGCCAACCAAGGAACATCCGGGTGTGCCTGACCAGTATGGCAGGCGAACGGGGGCGCGCGAAGCGTTGGGCGGTACAAAGGTACGCCGCAGGCTATGGCAGGTCCCCACCGTGGACGGTCACGGTCATGTCATGCAAGCGCACCACCTGCCCGGCCCTGATCTTCGCGGTCTTCCTGAGTTCCTGCACCCCATCGACCGTCACTTCACCTTGAGCGACGAGCATCTTCCCCTCGCCACCGCTGTTGCAGAGCCCGACCAACTTCAGCAGTTGGTTCAATTCCACGTATTCACCGGCTAGTTCGAACGTGATCCTGGGCATGGGCGAAAGGTAGCTGGCCCGCGCCTTTCCCGATCCAAGCGCCCGGTCCGTCACCCGCTCTGCCCGGTCCATCGGGATGGAGCGGAACAAGACCTCACCGCCAACACACCTTCGTCCACGGATCACACCCACATCGCATGAATACCCTGCACCGCACCCGCCTGTTCCCTCTGCTGCCCATGGTCCTTTTCATCCTGTCGTTGGCCTTGGCGCTGGTCTCCTGCCAGCGCGATGACGCAGTGTCCCCATCCTCTTCCTCCTCGGGTCAAGTGGATGATCATGGTGGGCACGGGAACGATGATCCCATCGGTGACGACAACGGCGGAGGGAACTGAGCGCTCGCGTCAGGCGACGGAGACCACCTTCAACCGTAACTGCTCGTTGCCCAAGGCTACTTCCGCCACTCCGCCCTTACGCTTGCCGATCAACGCGCGGGCGATGGGCGAGGTGAAGGCGATCCTCCCATCCTTCACATTCGCCTCGTCCACCCCCACGATGGTGAACGTGAACGACCTGCCCGCCACACGTCCCACCAGATGTTGGAAGGTCACGGTGACACCGAACCGCACACTGCGGACAGGTCCAACACCAGGTTCCACCACCCGGGCCGTGACGATCCGTTCGTTCAAGAGCGCCAAACGACCATCGATCCCTCCCTGGGCATGGCGTCGGTCATGATCGCTGCCGACGACCGCCGCCCGTTCCTCCTCCAACGCGTTCCGCTCCTCATGCAACAAGGCCAAGCCACGCGGTGTCACGTAGTTGGTGGTGCCTTCCGGCAGCGCTGCGCGAGGAGGGATGAAGGGGGCCTCCTCCTGGTCATCCTCCTTGACGAACCCCCTGCTCATCCGTGATAGACCCTGCTGGCCACGATGAGCCCTCCTGTGATCTCCAATACCTCGCCAACCCGAAGGTCCTGTTCACCTGCCACCTGCCGGATGTATTCCATGAACACGCGCTGATCGTTCGCCGTAAGGCTGGTCACCACATAGTGTAGGGTCGGTAGTCGGTCGAACGCATCACGCCACCACGCCCGCAGTTCCTCTTTCCCCTTCACCCGACCTCCGGTCTCCGGCCTGCGGACCAATAGTTTCGGACTGAAATGCTCGGCATCTTCCGCATAGAGCGTTAGCAGGGCTTCCAGGTCATGGGCATTGAATGCGGCGAACCAAGCGTGGGCGATGTGCTCATGGCGGTGCGACATGGGGCAAAGGTCGAAAGGAAGGGCCAACATGCGTTGGACCCTGGACACAGATAAGGCGATTCTCCTTGTCCACATCGGCGTGTGCGCAGTCCATCACCCCGCTTGCTTGCCATGCTCCAGGATCTCCTACTTTTGCCTCGTCCTACCGGTCCACCGGTG
>Ga0116157_10005761_pt1 | contig 11336 bp, 11 predicted proteins | sample AD_UKC048_MetaG_FD_89882 | JGI IMG/M metagenome (GOLD analysis project Ga0116157, IMG submission 89882) | Active sludge microbial communities of municipal wastewater-treating anaerobic digesters from USA - AD_UKC048_MetaG | ecosystem: Engineered > Bioreactor > Anaerobic > Digestate | place: USA... | reverse complement strand
ATTAGAGATTGTTACCGTTAAAGATATATTGAATTCCTAGGGTGACGTAGCCAAGCTGGTTAAGGCCGCGGTCTGCAAAACCGCTATCACGGGTTCGAGTCCCATCGTCACCTCCATTTATTTTGATAAATGAATATTAGTGTAATATAATTAGCAAGAAAGCCGAGATGGCGGAATAGGCAGACGCGCGGGACTTAAAATCCCGTTCTAGCAATAGAGTGAGGGTTCGATTCCCTCTCCCGGCAGATTTCTAATCAACATCCATGAATAAATCAGGATTCTCATTACCACATTTAGGACATTTTTTTAATTCTAACTGTCCCTCATATACATAACCACAATTTAAACATTTCCATCTAGACCATATTATATCTAAGTCTTCGGGATTTTCCTTGTTTTCTATATATTCATTAGGAAGTGCTGGATTAATATGAGAGGTAATGTCCTTGGTGGAAATATCATTAACTTGATTATTACTATTTGATGTATCCTCCATCTTCTATTTTTTTTAAAATTAAATTAAAAGTATCCTCCTCATTCATATTAGAAGTATCTAATACTAAGTTGTAGTAAAGTTGTGGTTTGTTATACCTCACCCTATACAATCTCCAATACTTCTCCTTATCAATCCTATGTCTTCTTTTTAATCCCTTCCATATCTGTATACCCCTAAGAAACTTTTTAAGTCCCTTAATATTCTCTTTCTCTAAATGCCTTCTCACCTTAACACTGGGCTTAGCATCCAACCAAATAGAGAAATCACATCTTAAATTTTTAATCTTTGAAAGTGCACCATATACCTTACTATCAATTACAACATTCCCTTTGTTAGCATACTGCTCTAACATCCCATCAATTTCATAGTCTAAATGATTTCCTCCTTTAGATATATCTTGTAAAAATTCTTCGAAATGTTCATAATCACTCTCTTTTGCTGCTTCTCTAAACAGATCTCCTGCATAAATATGCTTTAAATTGAAATGCTTAGCTAACATTTTGGATATAGTAGTAATACCAGAACCACCAGGACCACCTACAGCAATCACAATTTTTTTCTTTCTTTGAGTCATACTTAGATATATAGTATATTAATAGAAATATAATGTCGAGTAAAAGAAAAACAAAAAGAAAAGTTAGTCATAGTTATCACTCTCCAGATAAGATTGTATTGGTTTTTTTAATTGCTATGGCAATATTTGGCTCCATAATGATCTATGATGCCAGTGTATATATGGCTAACGCTGTATTTAACAACCAATTTAGATTTCTAATTTCTCAGATTGTTTGGATTTTTTTTGGTGGAGTAATCGGAAGTATCTTTTACTTTGTTGACTATAGAAAAATTCTTAAGATTTCAGTCCCCTTTTTAGCATTTATAATATTTCTTCTAGTGCTTGTACTGGTCGCTGGAGTAGAAATGAATGGCTCCAAAAGATGGTTCCAAATTGGACCTTTACCACAGATACAGCCTGCTGAATTTGCTAAATTAGCAATTGTTATGTATTTTGCAAGTTGGTTCTCAAAAAATGAGTACTCACACTCTAAGTTAGAAGACTCTAAAAAAGCCTTTACTAAAGCTATTGTTCCCTTCCTTGTTATTTTAGGAACAGTTGCCCTTCTAATCCTAATTGAACCAGACTTAGGGACTGCAATGATAATATGTATTACTGCGTTCCTAATGTTCTTTCTTTCAGGAAAGGACAAATTTCACAGAAAAGGCTCTCTTACTATCATACCCTTGGCATTACTACTTGGAGTAATAGCAATTGTAATAGAACCTTACAGAATAGAGAGAATTAAAACATATTTTAATCTAATTCTTAATGGAGAGGTAGCTGATCCGAGGGGTACGGGTTACCAAATGCAACAAATTTTAATAGGTATAGGAAGTGGTGGGCTAATAGGAAAGGGGTTTGGTCAATCTAGACAAAGGTTTGGATATCTTGTTGAAAATACCGCTTTTACTGATTCAACCTTTGCTGTACTACTAGAAGAGATGGGACTGCTTGGGGGTACTGCAATAATTATTGCTTGGGTTGTCTTTCTTTGGAGAGGATTTAAAATTGCACTTTGCGCAAGTGATAAACAGGGACAATATTTAGCAACAGGTATTACAATCTGGCTATCTTCCCAGGCATTTCTAAATATGGCTGCTAATGTTGGATTAGTTCCTCTAACAGGAATACCTCTACCATTTCTAACTTATGGAGGATCTAGTACAATAGTAACAATAATTGCATTTGCATTACTCTTAAATGTTAGTAGATATACAAAAGATGCTTAGAAACGAATTAAAAATATTAATTACTGGAGGGGGTAGTGGAGGTCACTTTTCAGTTGCAAAAAGTCTCATAGATACATTAATATCAGATTACAATATCCCCATTGAAAACATTACTTACATTGGAGGAGATTTAGGTATGGAGGGAGAAGCAAAAGGCAATTCTCTGGAGCAGAAGCAGTTTAAGAATGCAAAATTTAACACCCACTATATACGAGCAGGGAAACTTCAAAGAAAGATTTCACTTAAAACTCTGTCTTTGCTTTTTAGATCAATACTTGGTTTTTTTGATGCAAAATCAATAATTAAAAAGGTTAAACCCTCAATTGTAATATCCTCAGGCGGTTTTGTATCGGTACCTGTTTGTTTTGCTTCTTGGATATATAGAATTCCAATATATTTACATGAGCAAACTGCCTCTGTTGGCCTTTCAAACAAAATTGTTGGCAAATTTGCAAGAAAGATTTTTGTTTCGTTTAAAGAGTCTAGTAAATATTTTCCAAAGGGCAAGTGCCTTCACTCAGGAAATATAATTAAAAAGGAAATATTTAATAAAAACATATTACCTAATACAGACAAAGAGATAATTTCCCTTTTAGTAACAAACAAACAACTTCCGTTCATATACATCTCAGGTGGTAGTTTAGGTTCTCACAGTATAAATACTAAGGTTTTAGAAAGTATTAATAATCTACTAAGAAAGTACCGAGTACTTTTACAGACAGGTGACAACGAACAGTTTAAAGATTTTCAAAAGGGGATTGAAATACAAAATACTCTACCCTCTGATTTTAAAGAAAGACTCGTTATAAAGAAATATATTGATACTGATACCATAGGATATGTACTTAATAATATGGATCTTTTTGTTGGAAGGGCAGGAGCAAATACAGTATACGAGATAGGGGTCTTAAAAAAGAATGCCCTCTTTATACCAATCCCTTGGGTTACACACAATGAACAGTATCTGAATGCGAAAGTGTTAGAAAATATTGGGAACGCTCATATTCTTGAAGAAAAATATCTTGCTGAATGTGATTTAGAAAAGGAAATAGAAAGATTTGAGGAGCAACTAAAACTTCGTGATATTAATAATAGTAAATTAGAGGAGCTGTTTCCAACAAATGCAATATATTTCGTTATAGATTCAATCCTAAAAGATAATACAAAAGATTAATATTTGTAGTATATATATTTAATGTATAATTAAATATTAACTATGAAGATTCTAAAGAATAAGTCTCTCAAAGAGTTTAATCAGTATGGTATAGATGTTAATGCTAAATATTTTGTAGTGATTAAAAATGAAACTGATATTTCCCAGTTAACTGATTCTGAATATCTAAAAAAGGAAAAACCGTTAATACTTGGTAGTGGCAACAATATTCTTTTTACTAAAGATTTCGATGGTATTGTAATTAAACCCAATTTAATGGGTAAAGACGTTGTTAAAGAAGACGAGAAATATGTTTGGGTTGAGGTTAAATCTGGAGAAGATTGGAATACTTTTGTAAAATGGTGTGTTGAAAACAACTATCAGGGTATTGAAAATTTAATAGATATCCCAAGTAGTATAGGGGGTGCTGTATCTCAAAATATAGCCGCATATGGACAGAATATTATGGATGTTGTTGAAACAATAAATACTATTGATTTAAAAAATGGTAAGAAAAAAACTTTTAGTAATAAGGAATGTGAATATACATATAGAAGTAGCATATTTAAATCTAAAGAGAAAAATAGATATTTAATTACCTCAGCTATCTTTAAACTTAAAAAGGAGATAGATAATTTAGAGATTAGTTACTTTGAAAGAAAATCTAGATATGGATCTTTGGAAGACGAGTTAAAGAGTTTTGCAAAAGAACCATATAGTATTCAAGATGTTAGCAAAGCAGTAATTAATCAAAGGGAAAAGAAATTACCTTCTGTCAAGGAGTATGGGACATGTGGATGTGTTTTTGAAAACCCTACTGTTACAAAAGAAAAATATCTTTCTCTTTCTAAAAGTATTTCGGAATTACAATCTTACCCTGTAGAGAAATTGGTATATAAAAAAGAGGGTGATGAACTAATAGAAGAGTATGTAAAAATTCCTGCAGGAAGAATAATTGATGAATTAGGATGGAGGGGTAAATGGAAAGGTAATGTGGCTATGTATGAAAAACATGCCCTTTGTCTTGTAACAAATAGGCGTGCATCTGGAAAAGAGATATTTAACTTCCTTGAGGATTTAAGAAAAGAGGTTAATGAAAAATATGACGTTAATTTAAATTATGAAATTAATATATATTAATTACTCCCATGGCAAATTTAATAGTTAGAGGTGGAAATAAATTAGTAGGAGAAATAACTCCAGCAGGGAATAAAAACTCTGCACTCCCTATCCTTTGTGCGACATTACTTACTGATGAAACAGTAACTATAGATAATTTCCCTGAGCTAACTGATGTAAGTAAGTTAATAGAACTAATGCAAGAGTTAGGTTCTCAAGTAAACTGGGATAAAGAAAAACAGAGTATAGAAATAAATAACGCTAACTTTTGTAAAAGCTTTGGGGACTCTGGTCTACCTTTAGGAATGAGGGGAGCTCTCCTAATCTTGGCTCCGTTGTTACATAGACATAGAATATTAGAAATTAAGCAAGAAATAGGGGGGTGTGCTCTTGGTATTAGAGAGATAGACCCTCATTTAGAGGTCTTTAAGAGTTTAGGAGCAGAGGTTACTATTAATGAGAAACTAACCATAGATGCTACTAAAGGTCTTGTTGGTAATACCCTTTGGCAAGACTATATGTCAGTTACCACTACAGAAAATTTCATAATGGCAGCTTGTTTAGCAAAGGGGGAATCTAAAATGATTAACTCAGCGTCCGAGCCCCATGTACAAGATTTATGTAATTTCTTAATTGATATGGGAGCAAAGATAGAGGGAGTGGGTTCATCGACAATAATAGTAAAAGGTGTAGACAAATTACATGGAACCAAGTTTTCAATTTCTTCAGATCATCATGAAATTACAACACTACTAGCATTAGGTGCTATGACAGGGGGGCAAGTTAAAGTAAAAAATGCAATGCCTCAACACTTTCAATTAATAAATAAAAATTTTGCTAAATTTGGTGTGAATATTTTGTATGATAAAGATACTGCTTACTCAGATAATAGTGGTGAACTTAAAGTAGTAGAACCATATACAAAAAATATGTTACAAAAAGTAGAGGCAGCACCGTGGCCATACTTCCCTGCAGACCTATTGCCCCTTATGATTGCTCTTTCTGTTAAAGCAAAAGGAAACTGTATGTTTTGGAATAAAATATATGAAGCAGGACTATTTTGGATACCTGAAATGATAAAGTTTGGTGCACATATTGTAATGTGTGACCCTCATAGAGTAATAGTATTTGGAGGAAAAGATCTTTCTCCTGCAACGGTAGATGCTCCTAACATAATTAGAGCAACGGTAGCTTTGCTAATGGTAGCTTTAACAATCGATGGTGAAAGTGTCATTAATGATGCAGATTCAATAAAGAGAGCCCATCCTAATTTTGTTGAGAATTTACAAAAATTAGGAGCTGATATTAAATGGCAAGAGTAGGGTAATATAATAGTGTTTAGAATCGATGAATCATATTGAAATATCAATATATGTTAATGTCCTCAATATTTTGCTATTTACCCCCTGTAAAATTCTGAGACTAAAATATTTATATTGTAATAGTAATCTTTCCCCCGTAATACATAGCTTGTAGTAATACACTCTTGACCATTATCAAATATTAATGATACATTAGTGGCAAGAAGTGGTAAAAAGTGGTATATTTTGGACATGATTATAGGAGAGTACCAAAGTAAAATTGGTGAAAAGAAAAGAGTATCACTTCCTAAAAGGTTTAGAGATGAACTAGGGGAGGAGATAATATTAACAAGGGGGTATGAGAACTCATTAATACTTGTTAATAAAGGAATGTGGGAAAAGATAGCAGAAGACGTTATTAATGGCTCTTTTATAAATAAAAATATTCGTGATACATCTAGATTTCTAATAGGTAGTGCAGTTGAAATATCGCTAGATAAACTTGGAAGATTTGTAATACCACAATCCCTCTTTGAATATGGTTCACTAGATAAAGAGATTGTATTTCTTGGACTGGTTAACTGGATAGAGATTTGGGATAAAGAAAAGTGGGAGGAAAGAGTTAAATATCTAAACACCAATAGCGATAAGATTGCACAAGAGATTGAGAAGATGAAGGAGGATAAATAGATGGAAAAGATTCATATCCCCGTACTACTATCAGAAACTCTTAGCTACCTAAATATCAAAGATGATGGCTTTTACATTGATTGTACTTTAGGAGATGGAGGACACAGTATCGAAATACTAAAAAGATTAAATCCTAAAGGAAATCTTTTAAGTGTCGATCAAGACCAATATGCTATTGATTTTGTAAAAATGTTTTACAAAGATTTCTTAGCTAACAATTGGGAAATTGTAAAATCTAACTTCTCAAAGATAGATGACTTTGTAGAGAAGTATTCTAGAGAACCTGATGGAATTCTAATGGACTTGGGACTTTCTTCAAGACAGTTAGAAAATTCACATAACAGAGGATTTAGCTATCAACGAGATAGCGAGCCTTTGGACATGAGAATGGATACTCAACTAGGTGTAAGTGCTAAAGATTTACTTATCGTTTTGCCAGAGAAAGAACTAACTGCACTTTTCTTGCGATATGGGGAAGAAAAATATGCAAACAAGATAGCAAAAGCAATAAAAAAAGAGATTACGAATATTAATACAGTTGGAGATCTTACAAGGCTAGTCTATAGAGTTGTGCCGGCAGCTCATCAAAGTTCTAAGAACCCTTCTCGCAGAGTCTTTCAGGCTCTGCGGATAGTGGTAAATGATGAGTTAGACTCACTACAAACAGGATTAGAAAAGTCTTTTAAGCTCTTAAACAGTAAGGGAAGGTTGTGTGTAATCTCCTTCCATTCACTTGAAGATAGGATAGTAAAAAAATATTTTAACAATTTAGTTGAAAGCGGACAGGCGCAACTTCTTACTAAAGAAATAATTGCCCCAACCGACCAAGAGGTAAGGAGTAATCCCAGATCCGCTTCAGCTAAGTTGAGAGTAATAGAAAAAATATAACAAGAAATGATAAAAAAGGTGACTTTTAACAATAGAATATTCTCTCTTCTTTTACTACTATCATTTGTAATATTTGTCTTATCCCAATTAATTGTAAACTCAATTCTTACTCCCTTAGGTAGTAAGTTAGAATCTTTAAACTCAGAAAAGGAGTACTTGCTTGAAGAGAATAGAATTATCTCCGAGGAAATTGCAAAGAATAACTCCCTTCGTGTTATTGAAAGTCTCTCTACTAAAAAACTAAATCTCTCAATGGAGAAAGTACAAACATTTGTATACATAGAAGATTCCACTTTAGTTGCAAAAAACTAATGACAAGTCTTAGTCATTTACACTCTCATAGAGAAAAAAGTAAAGATGCATCTACTGGTTCAAAAATCCAAAAAAACAATTACAAATTAGTTATTACAATCCTTTCAGGTATAGGGGTAGTAATTTTTTTCCAAGCTTTTAGATGGCAGATACTTGAATCTGATAAATTTATCTCAATTGCTAAACAACAGTATACTGACTCAGACAAACAAACTGCACAAAGAGGACAAATAGTTGCACAGGATGGAACAATACTGGCTGTAGACCAACCCATATGGAATATATATGCGTCCCTAAGTACTGATGAAAGAGAAAGAAAACTTTTTTTTAGTAAAAAAGATAAATATGTTTCAACAGTTTCTTCCATATTAGCAGTAGAGAATAGTACTATTTCAGAAAAGATTACTGATGATTTTGTATATGCTCCACTTGCCAAAGGAGTTGATACTGAAACAAAAATAGCTTTGGAAAATGCAGATATATTTGGAGACGAAAATACTAAAAGGCCTGGATTTGGATTGTACTTTGAAAGAGCATTAAAAAGGGTATATCCCAATGGAGAATTAGCTTCCCATGTTCTAGGCTTTATTGGAAAGGATAGCGAGGGAAAAGATTTGGGTATGTATGGAGTAGAGGGCTTTTATTTTGGAGATATTACTGGTAAAGAAGGATACACATATGAAGAGAAAGATTCTAGCGGAAACACTATTCTTACAGCAGAGTATGAACCTGTCCAAGCTAGATCTGGTAAGGACTTTACCCTTACTATTAAACCTTCCCTACAAAACAAAGTAGAGGGAATTTTGAAAAAGCATGTAGAGAGTACCAGTTCTAAAAGTGGTAGTGTAATTATTATGAATCCTAAAACAGGAGAGATACTAAGTATGGCAAACTACCCCTCGTATAATCCAAATGAGTACTGGAGAATATCTGACCCTTGGATTTTTAAGAATTTAGCTATTGCAGATGTCTATGAATATGGTTCAGTACACAAACCTATTACAGTAGCCATCGCACTAGAATCTGGTTCGATTGATAAAGAGTATACATGTAATGATTCAACAGGTTACCTTGATCTATATGAAGCAACTAAGTATGAAGACCTTAAGGGAAGAAAAATATATACATGGGATAGGAGACCAGATGGATTACAGAAATTAGCAGATATGTTAAAAAATTCTAGCAACCCTTGTTTAGCAAGAACTGCTCTAGAGGTAGACTCTGCATACTATTACAACAAATTAAAAGAGTTTGGAATAGGAAACTTTATTGGAATAGGTCTTCAAGAGGAAAGTAATAGCTACCTTAGAACTTTTGACGAATGGACTAGGTTAGACATTATAACTGCATCATTTGGGCAGGGAATATCTGCTACACCTCTTCAGGTGGTATCAGCTATTAGTACTATTGCCAATCATGGGAAGAGAATGAGACCATACATTATCTCTACGATATCTAATGATGAAGAAACAATAAAATATCCTCCACAGGTTCTCTCTGAGCCAATATCTCAAGACACTGCAGATACTGTTGCAGAGATGATGACTCATGTAATAGAAGACGGAGGTATAAATGAAAGATATATTAAACTTCTTAAAGACTATTATATCGCTGGTAAAACAGGAACTGCTCAAGTAGCAAAAAAAGATGGTACAGGATATGAAGATAAAAAGACTATAACTACCTTTGTTGGATTTGCACCAGCAGACGATGCGAAAATGATTATGTTAGTTAGATTAGAAGAGCCAAAAAACGACCCCTATGCAGCGTCCACTGTAGTACCACTGTGGACAGATATTTTTCTAAATGTTGCACATGACCTAGAAATATCAAAGAGAAACTGAGATAATCTAAAATAATTTTGTACTTATTAATATGATAGACATAATAAAAGAGAGTTTAAAATATCTATTTGTCTCAACTATTGTTTCTGCTCTATTTGCTCCTATACTAATTAATATCCTCTATAGGTTTAACCAGGTAAGTGGAATTAAGAAAACAAAATTGGGTTCAAGAGAGGGTACTAACTCAATATTTATGAGAATAATGAAAACCACTCAAACTAATGGTACTCCTAATATGGGAGGAATATTAATATGGATTGTTATACCAATAATATCTTACATATTTCTACCTCTCTCCCCACAATTACATGCTTTACTTATTGGTTTTCTTCTTTTTGGTTTCTGGGGGTTTATAGATGTTGCTATCTTTACAAATGGTTTTAAAAACAATCCTAAGATTAAAGCAATGCAAGAAACTTTTGAATGGAGACTAGGTAAACTATTTTTTACTATATTACTCAATATTGGGGTAATGTATCTTCTTTCCACAACAAATACTTTTGAAAGTATTTCTCTTACAAGTGCTATAACTATCTCAATTACACCTGCAGTATTAATACTGTTATCAATCTTAAGTCAATTTGCAATATATTCTGGAGAATTAACAGATGGCTTAGATGGATTAATGATTGGTATCTTTATCATAATTGTATCCGCAATGATTGTACTTCTAATCATTCAACAGAGATACGAATATCTTCCATTTCTTGCAATTACACTTGGAGTACTCTTAGTAGATCTTTACTTTAATATTCCTCCCGCCAGATTTTGGAATGGTGGCCCTGGTGCTATGCCCCTAGCTTTTGCAATATTTTTTATTGGTCTTGTCACCAACAATATCCTTCCATACTTCTTTATGACCTCCATTACTTGGTTAATAATGCTTTCAAGTGCTATTCAAATGTTAAGTATGAAATTTTTTAAAAGAAGGATATTTAAAATAGCTCCAATACACCATCATTTCCAAGCAATAGGGTGGCCACATTACAAAATAACAATGAGATTTTGGCTATTTACATTTTTAGCTTGTATCGTTGGAATATTTGTAGGATTACTCTAATCCTCTCTACATACACTAACACCATTCTCACACCTACAGATTAGGTCTGCTTGTTGTGATTTGTATACATCCCCGTTATTTCTAATATATCCTTGGTAGATACAGGTGTCTGCTTGGTATACATTCTTGTATTCATCTTGATACTGTACTTTAAAAGTATCAGAGATATTTACATCAAAATTCTTAATATTAAATACATTCTCTGATTTACAGGGGAGATTAAAGGAGGCATTAGAGAGATTGCTGACTACTGTTAATATTAATTTGTCTTCTTCCAACCTATAAAAACCCATTTGGGGAGATACTAAGTTCTCGCTATTACACAGACTCCCTATCTCTAATGTTACCTTTAAATCCGTTCCTACCTTAGATATATCCGAGAACTTAACCATTTGATTAATATCAGAATTGATTTCTAGACTGTTTAAGAAATCAAAAGAATATACTAGTCCATTTGAGGTAAAATTGGTACCTTCACTTTCCTTTAATATCTGCTCGTCACATATCTTTACTCCATCACTATTACATATACAGTTGTTTCCTAAATCATCTCCATACGCACACTGTTTTGATACAAGGTTATCTTGAATATATAACAGGAAAATACCCAGTGAAGAGAAGAAAAGAAAAAATGTAATAATCACCAACCAATTGGCATATAACCGACCTTTCATAACGGAGATAT
>Ga0116157_10005760_pt1 | contig 11336 bp, 6 predicted proteins | sample AD_UKC048_MetaG_FD_89882 | JGI IMG/M metagenome (GOLD analysis project Ga0116157, IMG submission 89882) | Active sludge microbial communities of municipal wastewater-treating anaerobic digesters from USA - AD_UKC048_MetaG | ecosystem: Engineered > Bioreactor > Anaerobic > Digestate | place: USA... | reverse complement strand
GGCTTTATCTGTGGCTTCGTTGGCCTTGGCTTCTGCCTTCATTTTCTCCACTTCCTCCTTGCTCAGTCCTGAACCGGCTTCGATATGGATCTTTTGTTCCTTACCGGTGCCTTTGTCCTTGGCCGTCACATGCAGGATACCATTGGCATCGATATCGAAGATCACTTCGATCTGGGGTACACCACGGGGAGCCGGGGGAATACCATCGAGGTTGAAAATACCGAGGCTCTTATTGTCTTTCGACATGCTGCGTTCACCTTGCAGTACATGGATCTGTACACCGGGTTGGTTATCGCTGGCGGTAGAGAATACTTCTGATTTCTTGGTCGGGATGGTGGTATTGCTGGGTATCAGCGGGGTCATCACGCCACCCATGGTTTCGATACCGAGGGAAAGCGGAGTCACGTCGAGCAGCAATACATCCTTCACCTCACCGGTTAATACGGCGCCCTGGATGGCGGCACCAACGGCCACTACTTCATCCGGGTTCACCCCACGGTTGGGTTTCTTACCGAAGAATTTCTCTACGATCTCCTGCACTTTAGGGATACGGGTTGAACCGCCCACCAGGATCACTTCGTCAATCTCTGAAGTTTTCAGACCGGCATCTTTCAATGCGGCTTCGCAGGGCTTCAGGCAACGGGCAAACAGGTTATCGGCCAGAGCTTCAAATTTGGCACGGGTAAGTTTTTTCACCAGGTGTTTGGGTACGCCATCCACGGCGGTGATATAAGGGAGATTGATTTCTGTTTCAGAAGAAGATGACAACTCTACTTTGGCTTTCTCCGAAGCTTCTTTTAGACGCTGCAGCGCCATCGGGTCTTTGCGGAGATCAATAGCTTCATCGGCTTTGAATTCATCGGCCAGCCAGTCCATCACCACTTTATCGAAGTCATCTCCACCCAGGTGGGTATCCCCATTGGTAGATTTTACTTCAAATACGCCATCTCCCAATTCGAGCACCGAAATATCGAATGTACCACCACCGAGGTCAAATACGGCGATCTTCTGGTCGTGCCTGGCCTTATCCAGACCATATGCCAGGGCGGCAGCGGTCGGTTCGTTAACGATCCGGCGAACGGTCAGGCCGGCAATCTCACCGGCTTCCTTAGTGGCCTGGCGTTGGGCGTCGTTAAAGTAGGCCGGAACGGTAATCACCGCTTCGGTTACTTCATGACCCAGGTAATCCTCGGCCGTTTTCTTCATTTTCTGAAGTACCATGGCGCTGATTTCCTGTGGGGTATACAGTCTGCCATCTATGTCAATCCGAACGGTATTATTGTCACCTTTTGCCACCTTGTAGCTCCAATGGCTGATTTCTTCCGTCACTTCGTCAAACTGACGGCCCATAAAACGCTTCACTGAAGCGATGGTATTATGAGGGTTTGTGATAGCCTGGCGTTTGGCGGGATCTCCCACTTTACGCTCGCCATTCTTCAGAAAAGCCACTACTGACGGGGTTGTACGGCGTCCTTCGTCGTTGGCAATGACCACCGGCTCGTTGCCTTCCATAACGGATACGCAGCTGTTAGTGGTTCCTAAGTCGATTCCTATGATCTTTCCCATGATTCTTGTTTTAGAGTTCGTTACCTATTGTCAATCATTGTGCCGGGAGGGGTTGGGGTGAAAAAATGGCAGTCTTTCGCAGTCGGGAGCCTGCCTGCCGGCAAAGGCAGGTCAGGAGTCGGGAGTCGGGAGTCTTAGATTGTCAGAAGACCATGTGATTTGGGTTGGGGATTGGGAATTGGGGGATTGGGGATGGTTGTTTAAGGAAGAAATGCTGCCGCTGTAAGCTTTTTTACTTTTTACTTTTTACTTTTAACTGGTCAACCTAACAACCTGTAAACCTTTCACCCCTTCCCCATGCCTACACCCCTTCCCGATAAGCTCCGTATCAAGTCCGGTTTCCGCCTGCTCACCCTGCATGCCCCGGCGGATTTTAAAAAGACCTTGGGGAAATTGCCTGAAGGCGTAAAAATTATGGAAAAAGGTTCCCCGGTGGACCAGATACACTGGTTTGTGACCAACCGGGCACAATTGGAAAAAGAATACATCAGGGTGATGAAACTGGTTGGACCGGGGGTAACGGTCTGGATTTATTATCCAAAAGGCACATCCGGCATTCAAACAGATCTTACACGTGATAAGGGCTGGGATTGCCTACAGACTGAGGGAGATAAACTGGCCTGGATCAACCTGATTTCTTTTGATAATACATGGTCAGTCTTCGGGTTCCGGGGTAAGACAGAAGCTGACAGAAAAAAAGAAACCAAACCCAAAGAAGTACGTGAAATTTTCAACTGGGTGAATCCGGCAACCAAAGAAGTGAAACTGCCGCCGAATGTAGCCACCGCACTGAAAAAAAACAAGGCCGTGATGGCCTGTTTCAACCAGCTTGCTTTTACCCATAAAAAGGAATATATCGAATGGGTCGTAACGGCTAAGAAAGAAGAAACAAGAATGAAACGGGTAGAGGGAATGATGGAGAAACTCAGGGAGAAAGTACGGGGTTAGAAGTACGAAGTACGAATCCGGGGCGATTGCTTTTATTTCGAGCGCAGCGAGAAATCTTGTATTTATTTTTCTCACCCTTTCATGCCCCGTCATCCCGACGAAGGAGGGACCTTGTATTTTAATAACAAGCGCAGCCATGGTATTTCACCTGTAATAAAGGATGTTACTTTTAATTATAAATTGAAGGAAACTATTAAATAACAACAATTCACGGACCTGATAGTCTACGTACGACTATTTACCTTTTATCGGATCTTCTGCTAATAATACAAGGTCCCTCACTTCGTTCGGAATGACGGGTCGTTGGGGGGGGGAATAAGAGGGCAAGATTTCTCGCTTCGCTCGAAATCGTAGTCCGCCCGGTATATTTAAAAACAGGTAACCGGCCGTGCTATTTCTTCACAATTCCTTCTGTTTTCTTTTTCTACATTTGTGGCACTCTTCAGCCATGAACAAAAGACAGCTATTCTTCTTCCTTTTTTTAATCAACTTTTCCCAGCTATGGGCTCAGCGGATCAACCCCGCCAATCCCGATCTTTCGCCAGGGAATTTCAGGTTGGATTCCTTGCCTGATTCAGAATTAAATATTCCCATACAAATTGACCTGAAGCCCATTTACACTATGGCTGAGAAATCGGTTGACACCCTGTTTACCTCCCCCGGCTATCCGAATGGCTGGGTGCAGGAAGCCTGTGATACACGGTATAAGTATTCGTTCCGGAGAAGTAAGCTGCAGATGACTGTCAGCGGGATGTCGCTCCAGCTTGGCTTTACTGGACTCTATAAGATTGTGGGTTCCACCCGCGCCTGTACTAATGGGATCGCCCTGACCCCCTGGACACCTCCCTGCCGTTGTGGTTTTGATGAGCCGGAACGAAAAGTGAATGTGTCATTCAGCAACAGCCTGGCCCTGATGACCAATTATAAAGTGAAACTGGATATTAAACGAAACGACCCGAAACCACTGGATAAATGTGAAGTCTGTTTCTGGGGACAGAATATTACCAATGAAGTAATGAAAGGACTGGTGGCCGAACTGGACGCTGCCAAAAAAGACCTGGATAAAAACTACGGCAGCACCGACCTGAAACCGCAGATGCAGCGGATCTGGAACCAGTTGTCCGCCTCCTATAATTTATACGGATTAGGCTGGCTGAAGATTAATCCAAGGGCGGTACACCTGAACAGGCTGGAAGCAAAAAATGATTCCCTTTATGTTTCCCTGGGTCTATCGGCCAAACCAGTAATCAGTTTTGAGCAACCGGTGGACAGCCCCTCTCCCGTCCCCCATATCAGTAATACAGCCACCCGTCCCGGTTTCAATATTTTCCTCGATGCCATGCTGAATTATGACTCACTCAGTCAGCTCATGAACCAGCAGGTGGCGGGAAAGAGTTTTGATTTCAAAAAAGCCTTTGTCAAAAAACAATTTATCATCGACAGCTGTAAAATTTACGGGGGCGGTTTTGACAAAATGATCATCCGGCTGCATTTTTCGGGGACTAATAGCGGGGTTATTTACCTTACCGGGCAGCCCTGGTACGACAGCGATAAGCGGGTAATTGAAGTCATCAATATGGATTTTGATATCAAGACCCGAAACCTTTTACTGGGATCGGCCGGCTGGCTGTTTGATAAAAAGATCACCAAAGAGATCGGAAAGTTTGCCCGTTTTGACCTGGGCGGATATATCGACAGTGCCAAAGTCACGATCAACACTCAGCTCAACCAGGAATGGAGACCCGGTATCAGCAGTAATGGCTCGATCCAAGAAATCCGCCTGATACGGATGTACCCGATGCAACAATACCTTGTCATCCGGAGTAATTGTGAAGGCTACCTTCAGGTGAAGGTGGATGCGGGAAAACTAAGCTTGTAAAATAAGGAGTTCATTCTTCCTCTTCGGTGGAATCAGTCGCTTTAAAGGAAAAATTGCGCTGGGCGAGATAACTGAACACCACCACAATCACAATCGTCATTACCTGGGAGATGATGGCATCCAGCTGCATTCTTTCCACGAATATTTTGAGGAGCAGATAGTTCAGTGCCAGGTTGAACATACAGACCATGAAGTAACGGAATAACTGGATCCGGCCTTTCATTTTGGAGTCATTAAACACCACATATTTTGACATAAAGAACCCGATCGGAAAAGTGATGCAGAAGGAAATGAACAGTGCCGCTACGTGTCCTTTAAAGGCGTAGAAACCAAAATGGAATTCCTGCTCCTGGAAAACAAATTTATAACTCAGTGTATAAATCAGAAAGCCCAGCAACACATTCCCGCCACCGGAAGCCGCATACCGGAAAGTCTGCAGATTCATCAAACGCCGGAAAGGGGGATAGAAAAAATCGATGATGGGCAGGATGAAGTCGCGGGCGTTATGAAGATGTTTTCGCATTAACGGCAGCAAATATATGAATTAGTCGGCAGTCGGCAGTCGGGAGTCGGCAGTCAACAGCCCCTACTAAGAATAGTTATCTAAAACCCTAAACCTCTCACTTCGTTAGGTCACCCTCAACTCTCAACTCTAAACCCTCAACCCAATTCCGTAAATTTGCCTTCACAACGCACGAAAATGAGTATTGTAAGTAAGATAAAACCACTGATAGTAAGTACACTGACAGATTTGTACGGGCAAACCTATACCGCGTCAGACCTGACCATTAGTACCACCAAACCGGAGTTTGAGGGCGATTATACCCTTGTACTTTTTTCATTTGTGAAGCCCTTGAAAAAGTCACCGGAACAACTGGGAAAGGAAATCGGGGAAGCACTGGTGCAGCGACATTCAAGTTTATTCAGTGCCTATAATGTGATCAAGGGTTTTTTAAACTTAACTATTACAGATGCCTATTGGCTGGAAGTATTGCAGGAACAATACAACAATCCGTCCTTTGGCAAAAAAGAGCCGAATGGCCAAAAAGTGATGGTGGAATACTCTTCCCCCAATACCAACAAACCCCTGCACCTGGGGCACCTCCGAAATATATTCCTGGGCTGGAGTATTGCACAAATTCATAAAGAAGCCGGTTACGAAACCATTAAAAGCTGTATCGTGAATGACCGGGGTATCCATATCTGTAAGAGTATGATCGCCTGGCAGCTTTTTGCCAATGGAACGACTCCTGAATCGACCGGCATTAAAGGGGATCATTTTGTCGGCGATTATTATGTAAAATTCAATGATGAATACAAACGGCAAGTGGAAGCACTCGTGACTGGCGGGATGAAAAGAGAAGAAGCCGAGAAAGAAGCCCCGGTAATGAAAGCCACCCAACAGATGCTGCTGGAATGGGAAGCCGGCAAACCGGAAGTGATGGAGCTATGGGCTAAAATGAATGGCTGGGTTTATGCAGGCTTTGATGCCACTTATACCCGTATCGGTGCCGATTTTCAGAAGATGTATTATGAAAGTAACACCTATCTGCTGGGCAAACAATTTGTGGAAGACGGCCTGAAATCCGGTGTTTTTTATAAGAAAGAAGATGGAAGTGTCTGGATCAACCTGACCGAAGAAGGTCTCGATGAAAAACTGGTACTCCGTAAAGACGGCACTTCGGTATATATCACGCAGGACATGGGACTGGCCGAACAGAAATACCAGGAATTCAGCTATGACCAGAGTATTTATGTGATTGCGGATGAACAAAATTATCACATGAAAGTTCTGAAGCTGATTCTGCAGAAACTCGGAAAGCCCTATGCTGCAGGTATTCATCACCTGAGTTATGGAATGGTGGAACTGCCCTCCGGCCGGATGAAAAGCCGGGAAGGGACGGTAGTGGATGCGGATGATATCGTGGAAGAGATGGCCAATGTAGCGAAAGCCAAAACGGAAGAGCTCGGCAAAGTAAAAGATTTCAGTGAAGATGAATTGAAAGAGTTGTATGACACCATCGCACTCGGTGCCCTTAAATTCTTCCTGCTCCGGGTGGATCCAAAGAAGAAAATGATTTTTAATCCTGAGGAGTCCATCGATTTTCATGGTTTCACAGGTCCGTTTATCCAGTTTATCCATGCGCGTATCAAATCGATCCTGCGTAAAGAGCAACCGGCTGAAGCGCCTTATGCAGGCGATCTGCTGAAACTCGAAAAGGAACTGATCGTCACCCTGGAACAATATCCGGGTGTTATTGAACAGGCCTGTGCGGAGCATAACCCCTCCTTGCTGGCTATCTATATATTTGGCATTGCCAAACTATACAGTTCCTTTTATACCGAGCACCATGTATTAACGGCGGAAACAGCGGAGAAAAAACAATTGCGATTAAAATTATCAGAAATGACCGCTCATGTGATCGCTTCGGCTATGGGATTGCTGGGAATAAGGGTACCGGAGAGAATGTAGTCGGTAGTCATGAGTCGGTAGTCGGGAGTCAGATTTTTCAGAAGAAACCTGAGTATTGTATACTAAGAATAAATGAGATTTTCAGTATAACAAAAAATGCAACCAATAAAGTGGTTGCATTTTTTTATTTAATAATCTCGCAGTATGGGCTGTTGACTACCGACTACTGACTCATGACTACCGACTCCCCTACAGTCCCGCCATCATCTTCTTCTGTTTCAGGTTTGCCAGGCTCGGGTCGAGTTCAATGGCTTTGTCGCAGAGGGTGATTCCTTTTTCGGTATTCTCGCGTCCGCCTTTTTTCTGATAACACATACCGATCATATACAGGGCAGTGGCGTTTTCCTTGTCATATTCAAGAACACGATCCCAGTACTCCATTGCCTGGTCATATTTGGCTTTATAGTAAAAGGCTTCGGCCACCATATTCAGGATATTCAGGTCACTGGGCCTTTTCTTCAGGATCTCGTTGAGCATAGCCACACCGGAATCCAGCTGACCGACATTCAGATAGGCAATGGCCAGGTTTTCGAGGTAATCATTATCCTTCTTCAATCCTTTATCGGCTGCTTCCAGTATATATTTGAGGGCGTTCTTATCGTCGTGCATGGCATAACAGATCAGTCCCAGCTCATACACCCAGTAGTTTTGTTTAGGATCCAGTTCTATCGCTTTTTTAAAGAAAGGGACAGCCAGTTTATAATTCATCATATCCGCATAACTGCGGGCGATCATATAGGGCACTTCCGCATTGGCCGGATCTTCTTTTGCCGCTTCATTCAGGATTTTAATTGCTTCCCCGTAATTTTCTGTTTCGTAATTGGCTTTGCCAATGTAAAAACTCACTTTTTCATTGGGGTCAAGTTGCTTCAGCTTTTTAGCATACATCACCACCTCCTCATTCTGTTTCATCTGGAAGCAGAGTTGTACGATCTGTTTGTAAAGCGCCGGTGATTCCTCACCCATTGAAACCAGTTTCTTGTACATCACCAGGGCATTATTGTATTTCCGCAGATCATGATAAGCGGAAGCCAGTTCTGTGATGATGGATTTACTGCTTGAATCGTAGCGGACAGCCTTCTCGAAATTTTTGAGGGATTCCAGCCGCCGGCCATTTTGCTTTTCCGTTAATCCTTTCTGTAAAAAGAAATCGGCACTATCTACCGGCACAGCAATAGTGTGTACCGCGGTCTGGGAATAAACCAGACTAGCCGACAACCACATACACGTAGTGATGAATATTTTTAACATAGGATGAATTTTGGCCTTCCATAAGTGAAAGCCGGGGAACTAAGATAAAACGCAACATTGACAAATCAAAGCTTAATCCATTCTTTATCAACCAATTTCAATGCCAACTCGTAATTACTTCAGTATTAAACCCGAAAGCGCCGGTAAATTTACGGTCAGCCGGTATTTTTTCTCTGTCTTGTCAATCAACTCACATCTTATTTCCGGGTTAAAAACGACACCAGCCCCCCAGTAAATTGCACGGTCGCTGTTAAATATTTCTTCAGAATAAGGCTTTCCAATTACTTCAATACACCAGTCCTGCCTTACCATCGGGGTCATATTCAGGATGACCAGCAGATCATCCCCCTTTTTCCTGCCTTTCCGTTTAAAAACGATTACCGATTCCGCCCGGTGATTCAGGTCCACCCACTCAAAACCATCCATGTTAAACTGGTTATGGTGCAGGGCGGATTCCTGGCGCAGGAGTTTATTCAGATCACTCACACAATCTTTTAGTAGCCGGTGACCATCGTATTGTAACAACTCCCATTGTAATTCGGATTTGTAATTCCACTCACTGGTCTGTCCGAATTCGCTGCCCATAAAAAGCAGTTTGGCGCCCGGGTGTGCCCACATGTAGGTATAGAGCAGCCGCAGATTGGCGAATTTCTGCCATTCATCTCCGGGCATTTTATACAGCATCGGGCTTTTGCCATGTACCACTTCATCATGACTTAGCGGCAGCATGAAGTTTTCATCATAGTAGTACATCATACTGAATGAAAATTTGTTCTGGTGGTGCTGCCGGAATACCGGATCGAATTTGAAATAATCCAGGGTATCATGCATCCAGCCCATCATCCATTTCATGCCAAAACCTAAACCGCCTTCAAATGTGGGTTTGCTCACCCCGGGCCAGTCCGTGGCTTCTTCGGCAATAGTTTGTACATCCGGGAAATCGCGGAAGATGGTCTCATTGAGATCCTTGATAAACGCAATCGCTTCCAGGTTACCATCTCCGCCATATTCATTGGGCTCCCATTGTCCGTGCTTGCGCGAATAATTCAGCTTCAGCATGGAGGATACCGCATCCACCCGGATGCCGTCGATATGAAAAAGATCAAACCAGTAACGGGCACTGCTGATCAGGAAGGATTTCACTTCTCCCCTTTTGTAATTGAATATATAACTGTTCCAGTCGGGATGAAAACCCTTGCGCATATCCGCATATTCATAGGTGTGAGTCCCGTCAAACATGAACAAACCGTGAGCATCATAGGGGAAATGCGAAGGCACCCAATCCAGCAACACCCCGATCTCCGCCTGGTGCAGGGCATCAATCAGCCGCATCAGTCCTTGTGGATCACCAAACCGGGAAGTGGCCGCAAAGAAGCCGGTACATTGATAGCCCCAGCTGCCATCGAACGGATGTTCCATCAGGGGCATAAACTCCACATGGGTAAATCCGGTTTCCTGCAGGTAAGGCACGAGCCGGTCTCGGATATCGTCATAACTGTTGTAACGTTCCTCATCATTTTTATCCGGCCGCATCCAGCTGGCCAGGTGTAGTTCATACACACTCCAGGGCGCTTCCAGTGAATTGTGTTTTTTTCTTTTCTTCATCCACTCTTTATCCTTCCACTCATACTGCATATCCCAGGTAATACTGGCCGTCTGCGGGCGCTTTTCCCAGAAATTCGCAAAGGGATCCCCTTTATCCAGTTCTTTTTTTCCAAATCCAGTGATATGGTATTTATAAGCCTCCCCCAACTTGAAGCCGGGAATAAAGCCCTCCCATATCCCGCTCTTATCCCATCGGGGATACAATTCATATTCATGATTTTTCCAATCGTTGAAATTCCCTTTTACTGACAATTTTGTGGCGTTGGGCGCCCACACACAGAAATACATCCCCCAGGTATTATTCACTTCAACGGAATGAGAACCGAACTTTTTATAAAGCTGGTAATTGGTCCCTTGCTGGTAATTCTGCACATCCTCATCCGTCAGCAGTGAATAATTCCAGACCAGTAAACTGGTATCCACAAAATTCACTTCCTCATATTTTTTATCAGGAGTACGAACAGGTTGCCCGGATTTGTCTTTCAGCGAAGCAACATATTTCTTTTTTTTTCCATGATCAGCTGCAGTCGTATTCTTTTTAACTCCCATATATTTCCGGATAATCCGTGTTTTAACTTAAAATTACACGAACGGCATTGTAATACAGAGATTTTCATGGGAAATTAGCGGCTCGAATAGCCTTAACCTGACCTAAACCAACAAACAGCCATGAAATTAAAGCTCATTTTGGGCCTTTTGCTTCTAACGGGAGCCCTCTCCACTTATGCCCAGTCTTCCACTATTAAAGGGCAGATTACAGATTCTGTAGACAAAAAGACGGCTTCCAATGCAGTGATCTCGTTAATGCGTAAATCAGATTCAATCCTGGTCCGGTTCACAAGGGCGGGCATGGATGGTCAGTTTACCTTAGACAATATTAAATCCGGTTCCTATATTCTGATGGCCACCCACCCTTTTATGGGAGACTATTTTGATACATTGCGGGTAGAAGCCGGCAGTTCCAAAGACCTGGGCCGGGTATATATGACGCCGAAAACAAAATTATTGGCCGAAGTGATTCTTAAAACCGGCACCCCGATCCGGATCAAAGGAGACACCACGGTATATACCGCGGATAGCTTTAAAGTAAGGGCAGGCGCCAATGTGGAAGAGTTACTGCGTCGGTTACCCGGTATACAGGTGGATAAAGACGGAAAAATCACGGCCATGGGTGAACAGGTAAAGAAAGTATTGGTGGATGGAGAAGAATTCTTTGGCAGTGATCCGGGCATTGCCACCAAAAACCTGAGAGCAGATGCCGTAAAAGAAGTAGAAGTATTTGATAAAAAAAGTGATCAGGCGGAATTCACCGGCATAGATGACGGGGTGAAGGATAAGACGATCAACCTGAAAATGAAAACCAAGAAGGGCTATTTCGGGAAAGTGGAAGCCGGTGGCGGACTGAAAGATAAATACAACAATTCGGCCATGTTTAATTCCTTCCAGAATAAGCGCAAGCTCGCTGCGTATGGGATTATGAGTAATACGGGTCAGACCAACCTGGACTGGCAGGATGCCCAGAATTATGGTGGAAATGATAATATGAGTTCCGGTATGACAGATGATGGAGGTATGTGGATCAGCATGAGTGGTGACGGGGATGATAATTTCTGG
>Ga0116157_10005757_pt1 | contig 11337 bp, 11 predicted proteins | sample AD_UKC048_MetaG_FD_89882 | JGI IMG/M metagenome (GOLD analysis project Ga0116157, IMG submission 89882) | Active sludge microbial communities of municipal wastewater-treating anaerobic digesters from USA - AD_UKC048_MetaG | ecosystem: Engineered > Bioreactor > Anaerobic > Digestate | place: USA... | reverse complement strand
TCGACGAGCATCAGATCGACGCGCTGGGCGCCTACGTCCAGGCCAACGGCGGCGGCCCCGTCGTGCCGCGAGAAGCCAACGGCCACATCGCGAACGAGTCCCTGCTCTCCGGTGACGTCGCCCGCGGTGGCGACCTCTTCCGGCTGAACTGCGCGTCCTGCCACAACTTCACCGGCCAGGGCGGCGCCCTGTCCCAGGGCAAGTACGCGCCCAACCTGGACCCGGCCACCGACGAGGAGATCTGGGGCGCCATGCTCTCCGGCCCGGAGAACATGCCCAAGTTCGGTGACGGCCAGCTGACCCCGGAGGAGAAGGCGGCGATCGTCTCCTTCATCCAGAACAACAAGGCGACGATCGATCCGGGCGGGCTGCCGCTGGGCGGCTTCGGCCCGGCCCCTGAAGGTCTGATCGCGTTCCTGGTCGGTATGGGCGCCATCGTGGCGGCCACCTTGTGGATGGGATCGCGCGCATGAGCACCGATCAGCACGCCGTTCCCGGCGAGGCCGAACTGGCCCGGATGTCGCCGGAGGAGAAGGCGGCCGCGGGCATGGCCGCCGACCACGTCGAACTCGAGGAGTACGGCCCGGTCGCGGTCCCCGGTTCGCCGGCCGACAAGCGCAACGAGCGAAGCGTGGCAATGTGGTTCCTGCTCGCCGGCCTGCTCGGTCTGCTGTTCGCGGTGGCCTTCATCTGGTGGCCGCACGAGTACGTCCCGGCCTACGAAGAAGGCCAGCTGGCCTACGCGCTCTACACCCCCATCATCGGCGCCACCATGGGCGGCGCGATCCTGTGCTTCGGCATCGGCGTCGTGCAGATGGCGCGCAAGATCTTCGCCCACGAGGTGGCCATCCAGCAGCGCCACATCGGTATGTCGACCGAGTTCGACCGGCAGTCGCTGGCCGCCCAGGTCATGGACACGGTCGACAAAGCCGGCCTCAAGCGCCGCGGCATGATCAAGGGCTCGCTCGCCCTGGCCGGCGGTGCCCTCGGCCTGGTCGCGGCCATCCCGATCCTGGGTGCGTTGATCAAGAACCCGTGGGCCGAGCGGGCCGACTCGCCGCTGTGGGTGACCCCGTGGGCCCCGCTGGCCGACGGGACCAAGATCCGGCTGACTCAGATCGACGGCACCCCGGTTCGCCCCGAGGACCTCGCCGCAGGCTCGATGGCCACGGTGTTCCCTGGCGTGCCCGGTGGCTCCAAGGCCTCCGACGCCGCGGTGATGCTCTTCCGGGTCCGCTCGGACACGGTGATCCGGATCCGCGACGGTCAGCAGGGCTTCCAGTTCGGCGACTACTACGCCTACTCGAAGATCTGCACGCACGTCGGCTGCCCGGTGTCGCTCTACGAGCAGCAGACCGGCCGGGTCCTGTGCCCGTGCCACCAGTCCCAGTTCAACCTGTACGAGGGCATGTTCCCGGTCTTCGGACCGGCGACCCGGCCGCTGCCGCAGCTGCCGATCGAGCTCGATGACGAGGGTTACTTCGTCGCCGCGCGCGACTTCATCGAAGCGGTCGGGCCCGGATTCTGGGAGAACGGCAAGTTCCCGGCGTGGTATTCGGAGCCCAAGGAGGCCACAGGATGAGCCGGCTGACCACCCCCCGCAAGGCTGCTGCCGGCACGTCGCACGTGCAGAAGGCGCTGGACAACGTCGACGTCCGGTACCACGGTGCCCGGCCGCTGCGCACGCAGCTGAACAAGGTCTTCCCCAGCCACTGGTCGTTCATGCTGGGTGAAGCCGCGATGTACTCGTTCATCGTGCTGCTGCTGTCCGGTGTGTACCTGACGCTGTTCTTCGACCCGTCCATGGCCGAGACCGTCTACCAGGGCGTGTACGAGAAGCTGCGCGGCGTGCCGATGTCGATGGCCTACGCCTCCACGTTGGACATCTCGTTCGAGGTCCGGGGCGGTCTGCTGATCCGGCAGATCCACCACTGGGCGGCGTTGATCTTCCTGTTCTCGATGATGCTGCACATGATGCGCGTCTTCTTCACCGGCGCATTCCGCAAGCCGCGTGAGGTGAACTGGATCATCGGTGTGCTGCTGCTCATCCTGGGCATGGCCGAGGGCTTCCTGGGCTACTCGCTGCCGGATGACCTGCTCTCCGGCACCGGCCTGCGGGCGGTCAGCGCGTTCATCCTGTCCATCCCGGTGATCGGGACCTGGATGCACTGGGCCGTCTTCGGCGGCGACTACCCGGGCGAGATCATCATTCCGCGGTTCTACTCGCTGCACATCCTGCTGATCCCGGGCATCATCCTGGCCCTGATCGCGGCCCACGTGGCCCTGGTCTGGTTCCAGAAGCACACCCACTTCGCGGCCCCCAAGGCGACCGAGAACAACGTCGTCGGCATCCGCATCCTGCCCAAGTTCGCGGCCAAGGGCGGCGGGTTCTTCGGCATCGTCTTCGGCGTCATCGCGATCATGGGCGGCCTGTTCCAGATCAACCCGATCTGGAATCTGGGCCCGTACAACCCGGCGCAGGTCTCGGCCGGTGTGCAGCCGGACTTCTACATGGGCTTCCTGGACGGCATGGTCCGTATCTGGCCCAACTGGGAAGTGCGCAACCTGTTCGGGCACTACATGATCCCGGCGGTGTTCTTCCCGTCGATCCTGGCGGCGACGATCCTGATGATCCTGGTGATCGCCTACCCGTTCATCGAGAAGGCGTTCACCAAGGACGACGCGATGCACAACATCCTGCAGCGCCCGCGGGACGTGCCGGTGCGCACCGCCCTGGGCGTCGCGTTCATCACCTTCTACCTGGTCAACCTGATCAACGGCGCCAACGACCTGTTCGCCTTCAAGCTGGACATCTCGCTGAACGTGATGACCTGGGTCGGCCGGGTGCTCTCGATCATCGGCCCGGTCATCGCCTACGTGATCACCTACAAGCTGTGCCTGGGCCTGCAGCACTCGGACCGGGCGGTGCTGGAGCACGGCATCGAGACCGGCATCATCCGGCGACTGCCTAGCGGTGAGTTCATCGAGATCCACCAGCCGCTCGGCCCGGTGGACGATCACGGCCACCCGGTCCCCCTGGCCTACCAGGGCGCTCCGGTACCCAAGCGGATGAACCAGCTCGGTTCCGCCGGGGCCGCCGTCCCGGGCTTCTTGAGACCGGCTGACACCACCGGCGAGCTGCATTACGGCGACGAGCCGATCGAAGAGATGAAGCGCGACGAGCTCGAGGCGCGGTCGGATCACTGATCGCTCGTCGAGCCCACGAAGGCCCCGTCCGCGCTCCTGCGGGCGGGGCCTTCGTGCATCTCCCCCGAGCACGCCTCAGCCGTCGGCGGTGCGCCGCGCGGCCCGACGCTCCACCCGCTGCCGGTCGGCCAGGTGTGCGTGCCGCAGGGCGGCCATCGCGCGGGCGGACGTCCGTGGGCCGGGGTTGACCACCGCCACCCACCCGTACGCGCCGTAGACGGGGTGGGGCACGAAGACGTCGACCGCGCCGAAGTCAACGCCGGACGCATCGATCTCCTCGGGGGGCCAGCCGACGAGATCGGCGAACCACTGTGGCCCCACATGGATGTTCAGGCGCCACCGGTCGGGATCGTCCAGGCGCGACTGGACGTCGTCCGGGTAGTTCTTGGTGACGATCGTCGCGTAGGGCTGCCGATTCCGCGGAACCAGGCCATCCGGCGCGTAGTAGAAGAAGTGGTCCGACCACGAGATCTCCGGGTGCTCACTGCCCGGTCGGGGTGCGAGCTCCAGGACACCGACGTAGCTTCGGATCTCGGCAAGCAGCTGGTCCAGGGTCATGGTTCAAGTCTGACCTTGAAGTCCTTATGGAGGGTTGGATGGCGGCCGAGACCCACGCTCCCCCACCGCCGGCATTCACGACTGCCGCTCTGGCCGCGGCCACTGGCTACTCGGTCGGGCTGGTGCGAGATCTGGAGCGCCTCGCCGTCATTCCACCGGCCGCGCGGCACACCAACGGGTACCGCCGCTTCGGGCCGGCCCATGCCGTCGCGCTGCGGGCCTACCGTGCCCTCGCGATCGCCCTCGGCCCCGTGACGGCCCGGATCACCCTGCGCGAAGTACAGGCGCTGCCCTACGACGAGGCGATCGCCCGGATCGTCGCCCTCCATGTCGCGCTGGCTCGGGCCCGGGCGGACGCCCTGGCCGCGCTGGACGCGTTGACCGGCATCGTCGACGAGGATCGTCATGAAGCCACCGCCGCCGACACCGACGCCGACGCGATGAGCATCTCGGAGTTGGCCGCCGCGCTCGGCGTGCGCACGTCAACGCTGCGCTTCTGGGAACAGCAAGGCCTGCTGACCCCGGAGCGAACCGGCCCGCTGCAGTCGCGCTGGTACCCCCTCGCCGCGATCCGGGACGCGCGGATCGTAGCCGTCCTGCGGGCCGGTGGACACCGCATCCCGGCCGTGCAGGCCGTCCTGCGATCCCTGCGGGACGTCGGCGACACCCAGGACCTGCACGCCGCGCTCAGCGACCGCCTCCGGACGATCGCCCGCCAGTCCGAGGCCCTGCTGCGCGCTGGTACCCACATCGCCGACCTGATCGCCCTTCGGCCGGCCGATCACCGGAGGAGCCCTTAATCCGCTCGGGATCGGCTTGCGGAGGGCAGCAAAATGGCACGGCAGCGGCGTCGGAACATGCGCTCGGTGGACGTCTACCCGTTCGGGGACACGCCGCTGATCCGGGAGTTCACGGCCGGCTGCGCCACCGTCGCGGAGCTGTACAGCCTGAGCCTGGCCCGAACCCCGGAGCCGATCAAGGCCACTGTGTCGTGGACACGGATCCTGGTGGACCCACGAGTCCGCCCGGGCGCGCCCAGCCGAATCACCGAGGAACCCCCGGACGGCTTCGGGCTCGGCGACGGGCTGCGCTGCTCGGCCGATCCGGCGATTCCCACCGCCGACGCCACGCAACGACCAACGATGTACTTGCACTGGCTGCACGAGCGCATGGTCGAGTTGGCGCAAGCGCGCGGCTGGGACCAGACGGTCCTCGATCGGGCCTTCACCGAATGCATGACCGCCGATCTCCGGCTGGTCCAGACCTCGAAGCCCAAGCTCAGCCCGGACCGGCGGCACCGGGCCTGCGTCACCCCGGGTCCGGATCCGCCGCACCGCCACCAAGGTCCAGGTCTGGTTCGAACGGCCGAAAGAAGCCACCGATCCGGTGGCTGAGGCCAGGGCCGACGCCGACGCGGTGATCCAGGCGCTCACCCGACGGTTTCGTCTCCCACCCGCTCCCCCGCTGGAGGCCACCGGTCCATAGCCGCCGGGTCCCACCAACGGCGAGAGGCGCACCACCCGGGGGTGGTGCGCCTCTGGACAGCGAAAGTCGGTCAGTGGCTGACCGGCCGCCGGTGGTACTCGTAGACCAGGCCACAAACGACCCAGAGCAGCATGCCTGCGGCGATGACCATCAGCCAGATCAGCAGGTAGGCGGCGGCCACGGCGAACAGGGCGATCACCGAAGCCAGGAAGAACGGATAGTAGGAGCCGGGCGAGAAGAAGCCCAGGTCCCCCGCGCCGTCGGCAATCTCGGCGTCGTCGTTGTCCTCGGGGCGGGCACCCTCGAGCCGCCGGGAGACGAACAGCAGGAACGTGCCGATGATCAGGGTCAGCCCGGTGGACAGGACCAGCGCCGTGATGCCGACCACCTCGTGCGGCGCCAGGATGCCGTACACGATGGCGGCCAGGGCGAAGAAGCCGGTCAGCCCGATGAACAACCAGGTCTCCACCCGCATGCCGCCCTTGGCGGCCTCCGGCTTGTCGGCCTTGGTCGAATGAGCGGCATTCATCAGCTGCCCCCAGGGACGGGCTCGTTGGCACCCTTGGCGGTGCGGTCGGTGTTCATCGGCGCCGTGGTGGTAGCCAGCGGTGCGCACAGCTCACCGCAGGAGGAGATCTTCTCCCCCGTCGCGGTCAGCGCCTCGGCCGCCGTGTACGGCGCACGGGTCTGCGGGTTCACGGTCTGCCGGTAGTCCAGGTAGGTGTCGTAGACGTCCTGCGGGACCGCCCGGACCTCGAAGTTCATCGAGCCGTGGTAGGTGCCGCAGAGCTCGGCGCACCGGCCGACGAAGGCGCCGGTCTGCTCGATGGTGTTCTGGAACTTGTTGTCGGTCTGGTTCTGCTCCGGGTACGGGAACACGTCGCGCTTGAACAGGAAGTCGATGGTCCAGAACGAGTGGATGACGTCCTTGGAGCGCAGGTCGTACTGGATGACCTTGTTCACCGGCAGCACCAGGATCGGGATCTCGTTGCTGGTGCCGACCGTGTGCACCTCGCCACCGCCGCCGGGCAGCGACGTGCCCGGGTAGCCGAAGTCCCAGTTCCACTTGAAGGCGACCACGTCGACCGTGACGTCCGGGTTCGGCTGCTTCTCCAGGGCGACGTTCTCGGTGGTCACCGTGAAGTAGAACAGGACGAACACCATCAGGAACGGGACGGCGGTGTACACCAGCTCCAAGGGCAGGTTCTCCTTGGTCTGCTTCGGGTACAGCGGGCCGTTCTTGCGCTTGTGGTAGACGATGAACGCCCAGAACATCAAGCCCCAGACGACCACGCCGATGGCCAGGGCCGCGATGGTGGCGCCCTGCCAGAACTCGCGCATGCGGGTGGCCTGCGGGGTCACGCCCATGGGCCAGCCCCAGGTCGGCAGATCGGCGAACGAACAGCCGCTGACCAGCACCGAAAGCACGCCGAGCATGCCGGCGAGGAAGATCCGCCGTCGCGCGCGGGACCGTGTCACGTGCGTCCTTCCTCTCGATCATCTGTGGTTCACGTGGGAGATTACCGTCCCGCCTCGCGATCCACTCGGCCGGGGACCCGCGAGTTCTACGGGATGTCGAGTTCCTGATGGCCGGGGGCGCGCGGGGGGCGGGTCACACGCTCCTGATCACGCGGACGGGATACTGGCCCGGTGTGCGGACTGATGGGTTTTGTCTCCGGATTGGGCCATGCGGCGACCCGGGTCGCGGCGGTGGACGCGGGAATGCGCTGCGCCCGCCATCGCGGACCCGACGAGCAGGGCACCTGGCATGACGACGACGTCGTCTTCGGGTTCAACCGGCTCTCGATCATCGACCTGGAGCATTCGCACCAGCCGCTGCGCTGGGGGCCGCCCGAGGCGCCCGAGCGGTACGCGCTGGTGTTCAACGGCGAGATCTACAACTATCTGGAGCTGCGGGCTGAGCTGACGGCCGAGTTCGGCACGCAGTTCGCCACCCAGGGCGACGGCGAGGCCATCGTGGCCGCCTACCACCATTGGGGCCAGGCGGCCGTGGCCCGGTTGCGCGGCATGTTCGCCTTCCTGATCTGGGACACCCAGGACCGGGTGCTCTTCGGCGCCCGGGACCCGTTCGGCATCAAGCCGCTGTTCGTGGCCCAGTTGCCCGACGGCATCGCCTTCTCCTCCGAGGCCAAGGGGCTGCGTGAGCTCACCGGGGCGGCCCGGGTGAACGTCCCGGCCCTGCAGCACTACCTGGTCCTGCAGTACGTGCCCGAGCCCGCCACCATGGACCCCGCCATCCGCAAGATCGAGTCCGGCACCCATCTGACCGTCCGGCCGGGCCGGCCGATGGCCACCAAGCGCTACTTCCACCCGGTGTTCGCGTCCCGGCCGGCGATCTCCGACGCCGAGCGCAGCGCCCTGTACCAGCGGATCGCCGAGGTGATGGACGACTCGGTGGCCAAGCACATGCGCGCGGACGTGACCGTCGGCGCGTTCCTGTCCGGCGGCATCGACTCCACCGCGATCGCCGCACTGGCCAAGCGCTACAACCCGGACCTGCTGACCTTCACCACCGGCTTCGAGCGGGAGGGCTTCTCCGAGGTCGACGTGGCCGCCGAGTCGGCCGCCGCGATCGGCGTCGAGCACATCGTGCGGACCGTGTCCGAGCAGGAGCTGACCAGCACGCTGCCGCTGATCGTCTGGTACCTGGACGACCCGGTCGCCGACCCGGCCCTGGTCCCCCTCTATTTCGTGGCCAACGAGGCCCGCAAGCACGTCAAGGTGGTGCTCTCCGGCGAGGGCGCCGACGAGCTGTTCGGCGGCTACAACATCTACCGCGAGCCGATGAGCCTGCGGAGCATCACCGGGCTGCCCGGCGGGCTGCGCAAGGGCCTGGCCGCGGTCGGACGGGCCATGCCGGAGGGCTTCCGGGGCCAGGACATGCTGCGGCGCGGCTCGCTGGAGCTGGAGGACCGCTATTACGGCAACGCCCGGATCTTCCGCGAGGAGCACCTGTCCGGGGGTCTGCTGCGGACCTACGACCCAGCCCGCTCGTTCCGGGACATCACCGATCCGATCTACGCGCAGACCAAGGAGGTCGACCCGATCGCCCGGATGCAGCACGTCGACCTGTTCACCTGGCTGCGCGGGGACATCCTGGTCAAGGCCGACAAGATGACCATGGCCAACTCGCTCGAGCTGCGGGTGCCGTTCCTGGACAAGGAGGTCTTCGAGGTTGCGCGGACGGTGCCGGCCGACCAGAAGGTGACCAAGAACACGACCAAGCTCGCCCTGCGCCGGGCCATGGAACTGGTCGTGCCGCCGCACGTGCTGCACCGGCGCAAGCTCGGCTTCCCGGTGCCGATCCGGCACTACCTGGCCGAGGGGTCCTACGAGTGGGCCCGCGAGGTCATCACCTCGGCGCACACCGACGAGTATCTGGATCCGGCGGCGGTGCTGGCCATGCTGGACGCGCACCGGGCCGGCGAGGCCGACCATTCCCGCCGGCTCTGGACGATCCTGGTCTTCCAGATCTGGCACGGGATCTTCGTCACCGGCCAGATCACTCCGCAGATCCCGGAGCCGGTGTACCCGGTCCGGCTCTAGTGATCAGGCGAGAGCTACCAGACTAGCGCTACCAGACGAGAGCTACCGCGATCTCGGCGGCCGCGTCCTCGCCGTAGGCGTCGGCCAGGCGGACCCGAGCCACCGCGGTGTCCAGCTGGTATTCCTGGGTGCCGACCGTCTCCAAAGTGAGGGTGGCCATCAGCGAGCCGAGCTGGGCGGCCCGCTCGAACGACAGGGCCAGGGACCGGCCGGCCAGGAACCCGGCTCGGAAGGCATCGCCGACCCCGGTCGGGTCGACCTTGGACTTCTCCGGCAACGCCGGCACGGCCAGCCGGCTGCCGTCGGCGGCCACGATCTCCACGCCCTGCGAGCCCAGCGTGGTCACCCGATGACCCACCACGTCCAGCACGGCCCGGTCCGACCAGCCGGTCTTGGACTTGAGCAGGCCCAGCTCGTAGTCGTTGGTCAGCAGCAGATCGGCTCCGCGGACCAGTTCGGCGACGTCGTCGCCCTCCATCCGGGCCAGCTGCTGGGACGGGTCGGCGGCGAACCGGTACCCCCGCTCGCGACACTCCTGGGAGTGCCGGACCATCGCCGCCGGGTCGTCCGCGGCGATCACCACCAGGTCTAGCCCGCCGTAGGCGGCGGCGATCGGACCCAGTTCGATCTCCCGCGCGCGGGCCATCGCGCCGGCGTAGAAGGACGCGATCTGGTTCATGTCCTCGTCGGTGGTGCAGACGAACCGGGCCGTCTGCACGTCCTCGCACCGGTGGACCTTGGAGCAGTCCACGCCGTGCCGGGTCAGCCAGGAGTCGTAGTCGCCGAAGTCGGCGCCGGCCGCGCCGACCAGGACCGGGTTGAGCCCCAGGGCCGCCATCCCGAAGCAGATGTTGGGCGCCACCCCGCCGCGGCGCACCACCAGGTCGTCGACCAGGAACGACAACGACACCCGGTGCAGCTGATCGGGCAGCAGCGACTCGGAGAACCGGCCCGGGAAATGCATCAGGTGGTCGGTGGCGATGGATCCGCAGACGGCGATCGGCACGGCAAACACTCCAGGGCGAGCTAGCGGGTGGGACGGGCGACGGTGCAGGTCCGGGCCCGGACAGCACAAAACCCCCGGCCTGAGGCCGGGGGTTGGCCGGACGAACCGGTCGGGATCAGTGGAAGGAGTCGCCGCAGGCGCAGGAGTTCTGCGCGTTCGGGTTGTCGATCGTGAATCCCTGCTTCTCGATGGTGTCGACGAAGTCGATCACCGCACCGTCCAGGTACGGCTTGGACATCCGGTCGACGGCCAGCCCGATGCCGCCGAACTCGACCAGCGCGTCGCCGTCCAGCGCGCGATCGTCGAAGAACAGCTCGTAGCGCAGGCCCGAGCAGCCGCCGGGCTGCACGGCGATTCGCAGCACCATCTCGGCGGTGCCGTCCCGGTCGAGCAGTTCCTTGGCCTTGGCCGCGGCCGCATCGGACAGCGTCACACCGTGGGCCTTGGCCACGCCGGTGGCAGCGGTGGTGTCAGCAACGGTCATTTTGTTACTCCCTGGTCGTGGGGGGGACAACTCCAGTGACTGCGATCGGGCCGATCGAACCGGCCGTCACCCTGCAGTGCGGCGTGTTGTCGCACTGACGATGATGCCACGCGGGCCGGGGCATCAGACAGGTTCCCGCCCCGGACGTGAGCAAAAACCCGTCCGCGGTGCCTTTCATTCCCGCGGCTGGCTCGATGTCACCAATGGCGGGTCCGGCGGGTCCGACCCGACTAGGCTGGGCCGGTGAGTTTCCTGCGCCGCAAACCCGCCGACGAACCCGCTGCGGAACCTGTCGTCGAGCCCACCCCCGAGCCACCGGCCGACGGCAAGAAGGGCCGTCCCACGCCGAAGCGCCGGGAGGCCGAGGGCCGCACCCGGGGTCCGGTCGCACCGCCGCCGAAGACCCAGCGCGAGGCGATGAAGCGGTCCAAGGAACAGCGCTCGTCGATGTCCAAGGACGAGCGCCGGGCCGCCGCCCGGACCAACCGCGAGCGGATGATGGCCGGCGACGAGCGCTACCTGCTGCCGCGCGACCGGGGCAAGGTCCGAGCCTACGTCCGCGACCTGGTCGACGCCCGGCGCAACGTGGCCGGGATCCTGCTGCCGATCGCCGTGCTGTCCTTCGTCATCCTGCTGGTGCCGGTGCAGCTCATCCAGGCCTACGGGCCGCTGGTGCTGCTGGTGGCCATCGCCGCCGCCGTGATCGACTCGATCATCTTCGGCCGGCAGATCAGCAAGAAGGTCGCGGCCAAGTTCCCCCAGGGCGACAGCTCCGGCCAGTCCACCAAGGGCTACTCCCTGGGTTTCTATGCCTTCAACCGAGCGTGCCTGATCCGCCGGTGGCGTGCGCCGCGCCCCCGGGTCGAGACCGGCCAGCAGATCGACTGAGCCGGGCACCTCGTGGACGATCTCCAACAGGCCGCGGCGCAGAACAGCGAGCTGGTCCTGCGGCGCTACTTCGACGCCGACGGCCGGCTCAAGCAGATGCCGGCCAAGCAGTCCCGCCAGCTGGCCGTGTTCGATCTGATCG
>Ga0116157_10005753_pt1 | contig 11346 bp, 4 predicted proteins | sample AD_UKC048_MetaG_FD_89882 | JGI IMG/M metagenome (GOLD analysis project Ga0116157, IMG submission 89882) | Active sludge microbial communities of municipal wastewater-treating anaerobic digesters from USA - AD_UKC048_MetaG | ecosystem: Engineered > Bioreactor > Anaerobic > Digestate | place: USA... | reverse complement strand
TGCACGTTCGCGGAGTAGGTCGCCGAACAACCGATCGCATTGGTGATGGTGACGGTGTAGGTTCCGCTGGTCTCCACCGTGATCGTGCGTGTGGTCCATCCTGCGTTCCAGGAATAAGTGGAACCGGCATTGCCCGCATCCAACGTAACGCTTTCGCCGACGCAGCGTGACACATCCGTGAGCACATCCACAGGCGCGGACTGGACGGCGATGGTCCGTTGATCCGAAGCACTACAAGCGCCGTTGCTGACCGTCACCGAGTAGGTGCCTTCATCGCTCACCTCGATGGTGTTCGTTGTCTGCCCCGTGCTCCAAAGAACATCGAGCCCGGCGTTCTCCGCATCGAGCTGGACGGTGCTGCCAGCGCAGATGGTGGTGTCCTCGCCCAATTCCAGGGTCACTTCGGGCACAAGCTCCACCGTGGCGTCGAAGGTCGCACTGCAGTTCTGCGCGGTGGTCACCGTCACGCTGAAAGTACCGCCCGCAGTGGGTTGGATGCTTTGTGTGGTGGCGCCGGTGTTCCAGAGGAAGGTGGAGCCCGCGTTACCTGCGTTCAATGTGATCGGGCTCGTGATACAGCTCGTGATGTCGTTGAGCACATCCAGGGGCATAGCATTGAGCGCGATCGTGACCGCATCGGAGGAAACGCATCCTTGTGGTGAGGTCACTTGCACGGAGTAGGTGCCGCTGGTGGTCACTGTGATCTGCTGTGTGTTGGCACCGGTGCTCCAAGCGAAGGTGCTACCCGCATTGCTCGCATCAAGCACCAATTGGGGCACGCCGCAGAGGGCGACGTTCGGTCCAAGTTCAACGACAGGCATCGGATGCACGGTCACGTTGAAGGTGGTGGAGACCTCGCACCCTTGGACATCGGCCACCGTTACGGTGTAAGGTCCTGAAGTCGTGGGTACGATACTCGGCGTTTCCTGCCCACTGGACCAGGTATAGCTCACGCCAGTCACCGGTGCGGTCAACGTCGGCGGTGTGTTCGCACAACCACTGGCCACGGATTGGGTCGGTACTCCAGCGAATGCGCGGGTGATCACCATTTGATCACTGACGGAGCAACCGTTGGGATCGGTGATGGTGACGGAGTAGGTCGCGGTGGCGTCGGTGAGGATGGTGGGTGATTGGATGTTCGCGGCGTTCAGGTTCGCAGCAGGTGTCCAGGCATATTGTGCGTTGGGCACGTTGTGCTGCACGGTCAGTTGATGACCTAGAGCGGAACAAAGCGTTACATCGGTACCTGCATTCGCCGTGTATCCGGTGGTGACCACCACTGTCACGCTTTGGCTCAACGAGCAGCCGCTCGCCGTATGGGTCACGGTGCAGGTATAGGTGGTCGTTTGTGAGGGCGTGGCGATGGGGTTCGGGATGCCTGCATTGTTCAACCCGGCGCCGGTCCACGAGTAGGTCAGGCCCGACCCTCCGGCTGCCGTCGCATTCAACTGCACGGATTGTCCCTGGCACAAGGTGTCATTCGCAGTGGTCACGTTCACGCTGAGCAACTGGCCAACGGTGATGGTGACCTGTCCACTAGCCGTACAACCGATACCCGATGTGGCGGTGACGTTGTAGGTTGTGGTCGTGGTGGGTGTGGCAGTGGGCGACTGAACATCCGTTGCGCTCAGTGTTCCGTCGTTCGGTGTCCAGCTGTAGGTGATGTTCGATCCGGAAGAGGGTGTCGCTGTGAGCGGGAGTCCGGCCACCGCACAGAGGGTGGTGTTTGGAGTAAGGGAGAGGCTGAAGACCGGGTCCACTTGTACGTACACCGAATCACTGTAGACACATCCGCCGGTCGGGTCGGTCCCTTGCAGCACGTACCAACCCGACGTGGTGGGCGTGGCAACGGGGTTATGGATCGTCGCGTTGCTGAGCGTACCGGCTTGACTCCAGGAGTAGTCGAGGTAGCTGTCGTCGTAGCGACCGATGAGGAAGTCGTCGATAGCCCAGTTGTCATGCCCCGCACCATTGTGTGCCAGTTGGCGCAGCCGGAAGGTGGTGTTCGCGCTTTGTGCGCCTGCTGGAATGTTGACATCGAGCGGGGTGAAATCCGGATGCTCGCTTTCGTCGTAGGTGGCGATGGGATTCCAGTTCAAGCCGTTGTTCGTGGAGTATTCCAGCACGATGTCCTCCCCCTCATCGGCGTCGTCGCATGGTGCGGTACCGTTGGCGATCTTCAGTTGGAATCGGAGTTTTCCACCTCCGGTCGTGTTGAAGCCATTGGTCTGCGCATACCGTTGGCCCGCTCCATTGAAGTAGAGCGCCATGCCATTGTTACTGCCGCAGATGGCACTGGATGTACCGCCTTGAATGGCCGTCCAAGTGCTTCCAGGAGCACCATCGAAAAGGTCCATTGAAAGGGCGCGTAGGGCTCGGCTTCCGAGTTGAACGGTGCTACCAACGCAGATTGCTGCTGGTTGCGCCGTGGTTTCCAGATCCACGATGCTCGCCGGTATCACATTCACGCGGATGCTATCATCCAGGTTGCCGCAACCCGTTGGGCTGAACACGCGAGCGCGGTACCATGTGGTCGACATCGGGTTGGCCGTAGGGGAGGAGATCGTGTCGTTGTCCAGCGAGAACCCCGGAGTCCATTGGATCTCGAACCAATCCGGATCCGGGGGCGGAACAAGCGCGAGTTGCACCGACTCATACTGGCAGATGGTGATCTCGGGCTCGTCATTGGCGGTTAGCCAGGTGGGGATCGTGAGCGGAAGACCGATGTGGTAGGTGAAGCTGCGGGGGCATCCGCTCAGAGGAATGGTGCCCGTCACGGTGTAGCTGCCCGTTTGTGCGGGTGTGAAGGTGTAGCTCGGGCCATTGCCCAGCACGGTGGATGGTGCGGAATCTTCCGTCCAGACCGCGTTGTTCAGTGGTTCGGGAACGTTGAGGGTAATGGTTCCCCCACCGCACACGATGGAGTCTTGTTGTACGGGGATGGCCTTCACATCATGGATGCTCGTGGCATAGCTCTCACCGTAGCCTGTTCCGAAGGCATAGGCTTGAAAACCGGCAGGGGCGGCGAGTTCGTGCCTGCCCGGCGCCACCGGAAGCTTTACGTGTTTGCGATCCGCACATCCCGAGAAGGACTGGAATTGTGCGGGCGCTACGACCACACCATCCAAGGTCAATTGTCCAACGGATGCCACGGGTACCACCACGCTAACACTGTGCTGGGTGATCAACGTGGAGCCTGAGGTATGCCACGATGCGCTCGTGGAGAGCCGTTCGGCGGGGGAGGTCAGCCACAATGCAGGATCGCCATTGCCGGCGCAGCTGTAGCCTTCCATCAATTGGGCTACGCTGACCGGTTTGTTCGCTTGTATACAAGCGGGTGCCGTGGTTCCGTTCAGTTCATGACGTTGCCCTGCGTTGAGAATGATCGGAGCGCCGCCGTTGATGGTCACTGTGGTTGCGTCGAATTCGGCCATCACCCGCACCGTGCTCGTGTTCACCCCGAGGATGGGTGCCGTGTAGTACTGCGTACCCCAAGCAGCGGTAGGGATCAGCTGCTCGAAGATCATGTCACAGGCTTGACAGGCCCCAGGCACCGTAGCGCACATCGATCCGCCGATCACGGCGAAGGGCCGGCAGGTGCCACTGGCTTCTGTGGCCTCCACGATTGTATTGGTGAGGTCGGTGGCATCCGTGGCGGCCTGCAGCTGGTAGGTCTGTCCGGCGTTCAAGGTCACGGTGTACGGTACCCCTGAAGCTTGGCCACTGGCGGTATTCACGGAAGGAGTGATGCGCACTTGGGTGCCGTCCTGGGTGGCCACCACCAAGAGCTCGCTCTTGTGCAGGTTGTTGAAGTTGGGCAGACCTTGGTAGGCGTCCACGCGGTAGCGGTTACCCAGCGCAGCGTCCGGTAGGACCTGCGATGCTTCATGGGTGAAGTTCTGCAGGCTTGTCGCCACCACGTTCACACTATCAGCGGTCTGGATCAGAATGCCCTTCGGAGCGATGATGCCGGAACCGGTGTTCTCTGCCGAAGTGGGTACGTCGATGATGGTGGCACCGTTCGCGGGAACAGAGAAACTCGTGCTCCATCCGGTCAGTGGGATGCTCACCGTTCCTGTGGTGGCGTTGCGGGTGAGGATCTGCAGGCGCAAGGTCTGCGCGCCAAATCCGTTCTGCATGAATCCCGTCCAGAACCGCGTTCCTCGGGTGGGAACCATGGTGGCGGTCTGGGCCTGCGCTGCCGTGGATAGGAGCACCGCGAAAAGCGGCATGCACCAGCGCATCGAACGCATGATACCGGTTATAAGGGCGACTTGACGGGTCATCGACATCCACCGAAGAGTTAGGGTGGTAGCGGCCGTTCTACGCTCCTGCGGTCGGGAAGGTTCCGGCCTGGCAAGCCAGGGTCTTCGGATCGGTCAGGGCTGTGCGAGGACCCAGTCCACCTTCAGGTCCCAAGCGGCGCGCACGTTCACGGGTTCGGTGTGGTACCAAACTCGTTCAGGCTGCTTCAGCGTCGCCCATTCCCCGGTATCCCAGCGGCCATTCGCGTTGGTATCGAGCACGAGGCGCAAGGTGCGCACACCAGGGGAGAGTAAATTCCATTCAGCTTCTGGATCGCCCCTGTTCATGCGTTCTTCCAACTGTACGCGTTGTTGGCCATCCAGCACTTGTAGGATGTAGTCGGCACCTTCCGACAGGCCGCTCAAGTTCACCTGGAGCGTACCGGTCGATCGCTCAGCCGCTATGCCGAACGAGGTGCGCAGCGTGTCATTCGCACCGCCGTAGATGTCGCGTACCGCTTTCGGTTCTGCGAGCAACTGGATCGGTGCCCCCGGAGCGGAGCGGAACGAAAGCTCGATGATGCGCGCATCGACCTGTTCGGCGGCGAATGGCACGGAGATGCTATCGCTCCGCAGAGCGATGCGAGTACTATCGAACGAGTCGATCGGTCGCGCGGACCTGATCCGGATGCGTGATCCACCGGCTTGTTCGATAAGGCTCGCGACCAATCCGGTATGGAATGGCATGCGCTTCGTGGGGCGGTACCGGATGGTGTCGAGCGCAGTGCCGTTCAAGCTGATCTCATACCTCCCTTGGTCAAGCAAGGTGGTATCTGATGGCCACAGCAGCACCGTATCGCGTGTCGGAGCGAATTCAGGTCTCCATTGAAGCGTACCACCTTCGCGCGCCACATCACGTACGGCGATGGAGTCGGTTCCTCGCGCAAGGACAAGTTCCAAAGCGCCATTCGGGATCACCGAATAGGTGCGCACTAGTTGTTGGGCGCTAGCGGGAAGGAATGCACGCAGGTCAGTGGATAAAGCAGCCGTGTCCGCTGGATGGAGGGTCAAGGAACTGTCGAGGAGGGCGATCTCTTCGTTCGGAAGATCGTACCGGTAATTGGCGTTCTTGTCGCGCAGGGCGAAGATGCTGTAGGTCCGATGAGGAAGGTTCGCGATGGTGAAAAGGCCGGCCACATCCGAGCGGGTCATGTAAGCCGGGCGCCCGGTCCGGAATGATGCCGTATCGTTCGGGGCATAGAGACCAATGATCATATCCTTCTCCACGGCTCCGGAGAAGGCGTTCACGATCTTGCCCTGGACCAAAGCACTATCCAGCGTGGTGCCCGTGCTGATCACATAGGTCGAACTCGCAGCGGCGTTCCCTTCGGTGAGGTCCTTCACGCTCTCACCCAAATTGAAGGTGTAGGTGGTGTTCGGCTCCAGTGGTGCGTTCAAGCCGATCTCCACACTTCGAGGGCCCGCCAACCGGACATCAGGTGCTGCGGCAAGGGGCGGTGAAATGAGCAGTCGATCCCGCACGCGTTCAAGCTGGATACGTTCATTGAATTCCAACCGGATGGCCTTGGCGTTGAACCCCGTGCTGCGGTCCGCTGGCGTAGCGCTCACCAACGTAGGAGGCGCTTTATCCTGCTCGCCCCCGGTGATCTGTTGCACACTGGCGCATGATCCCATCAGTGCGAGCACACCGAACAGGACCCCCGGATGCCTCATCAGAACAGGGGTTCCAGCAATTCGCATAGTTGCTCCAGCGCATGGCCGTCCACGATGGAGAAGTCGGCGTCCTTCACGCTGTCGATATCAAGCACAGCCGCGATCCTTCCATCGCTATCGCGGATGGGTACCACGATCTCCGAGCGTGTTTCGGCACTGCAGGCGATATGTCCGGGGAATTGCGTCACATCGGGGACGATGATGGTGCGCTCCTCCTGCCAGGCAGCGCCACAAACACCTTTGCCGAATCCGATGCGTGTGCAAGCGATGGGACCTTGGAACGGCCCCAGTACGAGTTCCGCGCCCATCACCCGATAGAATCCGATCCAATGCCAGCCGAAGGCCTGGCGCAACGCGGCGGCCACGTTGGCCAAAGCCGCGATCTGGTCGCGTTCCTCGCGCAGGAGTTCGCGCATCTGAGGCATCAGTGCTGTAAAGAGGATGACGCGGTCGTTCGTCTCCGGCAGGTTCAGTTGATCTTGCATGATGCGGGGCGCAAAGGTATCTGGCGGAAGCCTTGCACCTTGCTCAGGCACAGGCCGCGGTGTAAACACTGATGCGGATCCCGGGAACAGCCGCCAAGGCCCTGATACACCCTTCAAGGGTGGCCCCTGTAGTAACGACATCATCCACGATGAGCACATGCTTGTCGCGTAACTTCTCCGGATCCGGCAGGACGAAAGCCTCCTTCACGTTCATCCAGCGATCCAATCGATTCCGGCGTGTTTGGGAAGGTGTGCGAACCACGCGTACCAAGCCTTCGCCGATGTTCTCGACGGGCCAGACTTCACGCATTCCATCCACCAGGAGTTGGCTTTGGTTATAGCCGCGATGGTGTTCCTTGCGCGGGTGCAGCGGGACAGGCAGTAGCAGATCCACTGTACTGAAACGCGCGCTGGGCTTCAGGTCCTCTGCCATGTGCCGGCCCAGCTCCAGACCAAGCTGTTGGTCGTGTTGGTACTTGATGCGATGCAACATCCGCTGCACCATTCCCGTGGGATTGAAGTGGAGGAATGCGCTTGCAGCCTCCAACATCACCTTGCCACGGAAGAGTTCTTCCACCCGGTTCCTAGGGTCATCGTGGAAACGTGTCCGTGGTAGGTCGTTCAGGCACAAAAGGCAAAGGGCCTGCTCGAAATGGCGAAGGCTCTGGTCACAGCCACCACAACGGCGCGGCAGGAAAAGGCCTCCGAGGTCGTGGATGGCCCGTGTAATGAAGGATGCTGGCGGGTTCAATACTTTGTTGATAAGCGGCGCGTTGATCGAGAAGCCCCCCTTTCGGCGGCAGTAATTTAGCGCACTGATCCTCGATCCACAACTATGGAACAGAATACCGGAAACACCCCCGAATCGAAGAATCGCTCCAGTACCGGACTGCTGGTGCTGGTCGTGTTGTTGTTGCTGAGCAATGTGGTCATGTTCTGGCTGCTGATGCAGCGTGGTAAGGAGGTTGAGCAGACCCAACAACAGGTGGCCGCCGTCACCAGCGAGAAGGAGAACGTGACCGTGATGCTCGAGAACATGCTGGCCAGCTACGATACGCTGAAGACCGACAACGAGCAGCTCACCGTGGAGATGGAAGCGCAGCGAGAGCGGATCGAGGGTTTGCTGGATCAGGTGAAGCGCGGCAACTACGACCTCTCGAAGGCGAAGAAGGAGGCCGAGACCCTTCGGAAGATCATGAAGGGTTATGTGGTCACGATCGATTCGTTGAACCAAGCGAACGCGGCGCTCACCGCACAGAACGTGGGCCTGACCCAGGAACTGGGCGAGGTGAAAGGACAGAAGGACGCGCTAAGCACCGAGAAGGCCGCGTTGGAAGGAAAGATCGCCAAAGGTGCCATCCTGCATACCACGACCATCAACGCGGGTGCGCTCTTCATGCGGAACAATGGCAAGCAGGTGGAGACCGACCGCGCCAAGAAGGCCGAGATGGTGAAGTGCTGCTTCACGCTCGGTCAGAACTCGGTCACCGATTCGGGCGACAAGACCTTGTACATGCGGGTGATCAGTCCCGATGGCTCCGTACTGCCTGCCGCCGACCCGAACAACCGGTTCAACTTCAATGGTGTGGAGGGTGAGTTCAGCGCCAAGCGCGAGGTGAATTACCAGAACCAGCCTGTTGATGCCTGCATCTTCTGGAACGGGACCGGCGAGATGCGCACGGGACAGTACATCGTGGAGGTGTACGAATCCGGCGCGAAGGTCTCTGAGGCCAAGTTCGAGTTGAAGTAAGCAGCGCAGAACGCGACGGAAGAAGCCCCGATGGTCTCATCGGGGCTTCTTCTTTTCCCTGTGCTCAGAAGAAGGCGCGTACCTGTGCACCACCCACATGTACGATCGGCACTCCTTCAGAACGACGTCCATTGTAGGTGAGGTCAACCTGCAGGTTGTTGCTCAGGTTCCGCTGGATACCTAAGCTCCACGTGAGGTTCGTGCCTGGTTTCAACCCGGAGAGGAGCTCGTTGCCGATGGGGGAGTTGGGCTCCCCATTGAAGCGGATGGAGACCCGGTTCGCCGTTACCAGGATGCTGCCCTTGCCTGCGGTGTTGTAACGGAACTCCGCTCCGAAGTCCTCGATCAGGGCGCGTTCCCCGCCGAACTCAGGCCTGTTCTTCTTGTCGGTGTATTTGAAGGAGGCGATCGCGCGCACGGAGGTGTTGGGTTGCCAGGTGATGCGCGGCTTCAATCCGTCCTGCGCCACCCGGTACGTGCGACCCGTGAGCAGGTCGGACCCGTTGCTCACCGTACCACGCTCTGCTTCGACGTCGGCCGTCCATTGCCGCGTGGTGTTCCAGCGGACGCGGAAGGTGTCGAACCTTCTGGAGCGGGATTCGAACCCGTTCACCAGCAGACTACGGCTCTGGTCGCTCTGCAAGGTGTGGTCCACGCTCCATTTGCGACTGGTGCGATCGTAGAAGAACGTGTTGCGGATGGAGGACGAATAGCTGGTGAGGTTCGTATCGGTGGTCTCTTCCACGAAGGGGTTCAATGCATCGGCCACCTCCGCAGCCGCTGTCTTGCGATCGATGCGTAACGAGGCCAGGTCGGAGAACTTCCCCAACCAACGCTTGAAGCCTTTGGCATCGGCCCAGATCACGGAGGGTCGCAGATCCAACGAAGTGCTGAACTGATTGCTGAAGCTGCGCACGTAATCGGTGCTCGGAACGAACACCCGTAAGTGGTCCGCTTCATAACTGAAGTTGGCCAGCTCGAATTCGTTCAGGTCCTTGATTCCATCGCCGTTGTAGTCGTTCCAGATGTACAGGCCCTGCCCAGCTGGGACGCTCACATAGATGTATTCCCGGCGTTGCTCCAAGCCGCTCCCAAGTTCATAGAACACATCCAGTACGGCTACCCCTTTCAAGGCGGTCAGATCATGGTCGATGCGCGCCAGATAGGTGTTCTCGGGGCGTTGGGTGGTCAAGGTGCTATCCGGCACATCGAGGCGTCGATAGGTGAAGGTGGTGGCTAGTCGTTTCCGGGGATCACGGGCCAGATCAAGACCCAGGCTGTAGCTCGTAGCCCGTGAGCTCTCCACCAGGTTGCTATCGCTCCAGGTCCGGTCCCAGCGCTGGCCGCCGGCGATACGCCACTTGTTCTTGAACGTATCGGGGCTCTGCACGTAGGCCTCCCATTCATGGAATTGATAGCTGCCAGGGCTCAACCCTGCAGCGTTCTCCGCACGGAACAGGTTGCGTTCGTGCTCATCCTTGTAGCCGATGGTGAGTGCTTTGAAACGATGCTGTGCCAGGCCTTTGTGGCGCAGGAAGTCCGAGTTGCGTGCATTGCTGGTGGTGAGCCAGCTCGCCGTGCCCACCACATCGGTGCCACCAGCGTGCACATCGCTGGTGAGCTCATGCTTCCACCCCCGGTAGTTGTCCGCCACCTGGAACGTGCCGATCCCGTAGCCCACGTTCCCCAAGCCTTTGCTGCGCAGTTTCAGTCCCGAGCTCGCGATCAGTTGATCACCGGTGAGCACGAGGCCGAGGATGTTCCAGTTCCGATCGAATTCAACCGCGCGGTACCGTTCCACGAATCGGAAATTCTTCGAAATGGCTTCGGTCTCCGCGCCCACCACGAGTTGGAAGGTGCTGTCCTTGCGGCTCAGTCCGATGGCATGTTCGCCGCGGGCCATCAAGCCGTAGCCCTGATCGTCAGCTGCATCCTCAGCGCTGAAGGTGTTCCGATCTTCGTTGCTATAGGCCAGTTCCACCGTGGCCTTCGTGCGGTCGTTGGGCACGTGGTCCAATCCGATGGTGATGAGCTGCTGGTTCCGCGGGGCGATCAGGACGCGCACTGGTGCGTGATCGCCACGGCGAACGAGGCGACCATCGACCGTATCCGGAGCCACCCAGCGGAACACGCGGCCGTTCGGTGTGAATTCCTGTTGCACGTAATCCGCCGTGCCACTTCCGGTCTGTGTGAAGGTGACACGCCACAAGGCCGAATCGGATGACGTGTTGTAGACGTAAACCGGTGAGTAGCCAAGCGAGTCCGTGCGGTAGTACAACACTTGGTCGTTCGCGTATCCGGTGCTGTCCACGCCTGGTACGGTAGCGGCCAAGGGGTCGTCACCGGCTTCGCGCAGCACCTCACGCTCAAGGTCGCTCAACTGTTGTTGCAGTGGTTGGTTTCGATGGTCCTGCTCGCTGTAGAGATTGAATCGCAAGGTGTTCTTGGCCCATTGCACGGTATGGTCCAGCCGTACCAAGGAGCGCGCGTAGTTCTTGTCCGAATACTGGAACTCCACGGTGATGCGGCGATCCTTCGTGATCAAGCGTTTGGCCGTGAAGGTGACCTCAGCGGTATTGTAATCGATCACGTAATCGTTCTCCTGACCGCGAATGAGCAATTGTCCATCGATGAACACACGCTCGGTGCCGGAGAGCACGATGATGATGGAGCCGGTATCGTTGCCGCGCAAACGATAGGGCCCTTGGACACCTTCGATCCCTTGGATCACGTTGCGAGCGAACTTGCCCTTGCTGATCGCCACACTCGCTCCGATCCGTGAGTTCACGTTCTTGCCAAGGTCCAACGGCGTGTCGAAACTGAGGCCCTTCGTCTTCTTCAAATAGGTCAAGAAGTGGCTTTTGGGTCGTTGAAGCACGAAGTCGCCCGCGATCAACGACCACCCCTTCTGCTCGTCGCCCTCGAACAGCTTGATGAAGACCTGGTCGAAGTCCTGCAACTCCAAGGTGTTCCCACCGGCCTGGATGGGGATGTTGTTGTCCGTGATGCTGGCCAGTATCTGGATCCGGTCGGTCAGGCGCCCGCTCAGTTCCAAGTTCAAGGTCGAGTTCACGGCCAGATCCTGGTTGTTGCCGAAAAGCACACCGCGCGAGATGCTCCCGCTCTTGTTGAG
>Ga0116157_10005751_pt1 | contig 11349 bp, 7 predicted proteins | sample AD_UKC048_MetaG_FD_89882 | JGI IMG/M metagenome (GOLD analysis project Ga0116157, IMG submission 89882) | Active sludge microbial communities of municipal wastewater-treating anaerobic digesters from USA - AD_UKC048_MetaG | ecosystem: Engineered > Bioreactor > Anaerobic > Digestate | place: USA... | reverse complement strand
TTTGTTTGTCATACTGTCTAAATTTTGATAGATACAGTTGTGACAAACGAGGAAGTGGAAACGGATGAAAAAGTTGAATGTTTTTTCACCACTACTACAAATACGGTGCAAGCGTCGTATTGTAGCAGTGATGAAAAAACATTCAGAAACATTACTAACGCACACCCGGATTCAAATCCGACTCACTCGCCGGAATCGGCATCGCAAAACGGGCATCGTTCCAGGGAATCGGCGTTTGGTCGACCCGGTCTCCGGCGGGAATTGGTAAACTCAGCGCTTGCAAATAGTACAACCGGTCGTTTTCAAAAGCCAGCTCTTTCATCCGTTCAATGTGGATGAGGTTGGCCGTGAGGTCTGCCTCGGCGACAGGATCAAGTCCAGCACGTTTGCGTACCACATTAAGGTCTTCAGCTGCCCCCTTGCGGTCACCGTCATTGAAACGAATGATGGCACGGTTAAGGTACAATTCTGCTATCCGCATCAGGGGCAAGCTGAAGAGGTTATTGTTGGTTGATCCCGACAAGCGGTTCCATTTGTTGCACCACACGTAGGTCCGGGTATAGCCCGTGAATTCGGTGCGCGGGTCGTATCCACCCGGGATGGCTCGCCACAACTGCGTCAAGCGTTTGTCGGGATGGTTGATGGTAAAATTGGCTTGAGTACCCAAGGTACCAGGAGGTCGGGCCGCGGGCAAATTGGTGATGTTCAACTGATCGGCATTCCAGCCTGCTGCATTCAGAAAGGCATCACTGGCCGACAGGATGCGCCCACTGTTGATCTGCGAGGAATTGCCGCGGGTGGTGAATCCAAAAAAAGCGCCCGCCGGCGAACCTTTCCACTGTTGCTGCGAAGTACTGTATTGTACATACTGCCACACTACTTCTTTGCCCCGAGCACCCAGCCCGGTTTTGTTCCAGGTTTCGATGGGGTCTTCACTCAATGGGTAGCGATTGCTGGCGATCAACAGGTCGATCTGCTCTTTGGCTTTGGCGTAGTTTTTCATCTGAAAATGTACCTGCGCCAGCAAGAAGCGGGCTGCATCGCGATTGGCCCGATCTTGGTATTCGAGCGGGTCCCGCTTGGAGTCGTAGGTCTCCGGCAATAAGCGGGTGGCTTCAGTCAGGTCGGCTAGCATTTGGTCGTATACTTGTTGTACCGTAGCCCGGCTGGGATTGGCAAAAGGCTCCTTGGAGGGTTTGGTATTCAAAATGATCGATGGGGCACTGTTGTTGGCACCGTAGGCTGGGGCATGCATGCGCACCAACTGGAAGTATACCCAAGCCCTAAGGAACAAAGATTCACCCACCAATCGATCTGTCCAAAGTGGGCCGTATTGGTCTTTGAAGGGTCCGTTTTTCTCCACCCAACCGATGACTTCATTACACAGGGCAACTGCTTGATACCCCCCACTCCAGGTGCTGCTGTAGTTGGAAATGTCATTGCGGTTGTTTTTGCGGTTGTACACGTCTTGCTCCCAATCGCCCGTAGCGCCGTTGGTATGGAGGTAGCCCAAATCCGACATAAAGGCTTCATGCACCCCTTGGAGGCCGTGCAAACCCCGAAAGCCAGCATAGCCACTGATGCCATAATAAGCCCCGGCAACCAAGCGCTCCAGGTCGTTGGTGCTGCCCCAGGTGTCACTCGCCGAGTTGGACTGCTGCATGGCATCATCAAAAAAATCTTCACCACAGGCGCTGATGCCCAAAATCAGGAAGATGAACAGACTATTGAAAAGTAATTTTTTCATGCTTTTTGTTTTTAAAATGTTACACTGATTCCTCCATTGAAGGTAATGACCTGGGGTACAGGTAAATTGCCGATCACCCCTTGGTTGAGGTTGCGATCCTGCGTCCCGCCCAACAAAACTACCTCAGGATCAAGTCCTGGAAATTGGGTCGATGTCCAAAGGTTTTGGGCATTCCCATAAATGCGCAGGCCCTGTAAGCCCATTTTTTGGCAGACTCCAGCCGGCAAGGAATAGGCTACTTGTAGCGTTTTGAGGCGGATGAAATCTCCTTTGTACAAAAAGCGGGTGGTACGCGTGCCCAGCGTCTGGGCTGCTGGCCGACCGTTGGCATCATTGTTGTTGTCACGTAGGTTCCAGGTCAGCCGAGGGTACTTGGCATCCGTATTGCTTTCTGTCCAGTAGTTGTTTAGTACCTCAGCGCGGATGGCGTTGGTGCCTGTGCGGACATAAACGCTGGCTTCTTCATGCCCGTCGTAAATGTAGTTGCCGCCCTGGAAGGTTAGCAAGGCAGAAATTTCGAAGCCTTTATAGCTAAAAGTATTGGTCATACCACCAAAGTAGGTAGGCAGGCCGGTTTTGCCTTCTTGCACAATGCGGTTGGCATTGATGTTTGCCTGGGTAGCCCTGATGACATTACCAGTTTTGACCGTTTTTCCTGTACTGCGCAACACTTCTTTGTCAATTTCATAAATGCTCTCGTAGCCTTGTGCGTCAAGTCCAGCGTATTCAGCCAGGTAAAAAGTTGCCAGTTGGCCACCAATTTGGGTGATGGTAGCCCCTCCCGACTGGATACCTGTCGCGACTGGCAGTGAGCCACTGGGCAATACTTCAAATTGTGGGGTTAGGCGAGTCACTTCATTGCTGATGGAAGAAAAATTCAGGTCGGTCGACCAGCGAAAATCCCCTTTGTTGAGGTTGACACTGCTGAGTTGTAACTCAAATCCCCGGTTGCGCAGGTCGCCGATATTGGTGATCACCTGGGAGGCTCCGGTGCCAATGCCTACGTTGGGCGCTACGGGTACGTTCAACAGCATCTCTTTGGAAAGGCGATCGTAATAGCCGATGGAACCTGACAGACGATTGCCCCAGAGCCCAAATTCCAACCCTGTGTCAAACTGGTTGTTTTTCTCCCAACCGATATTGGGATTGGCCAATACGCCAAAACCCAGTGCAGGGGATTGGCCATAAACCGGCCAGTTGGCGTATGTATTTACAAAAGCAAAACTGGGAATATTGGCGTTTCCGGTTTGTCCATAACTGGCGCGCAATTTGAGCAGGTTGAACTTGCCCAGGAAACCGCTATTCATAAAACTTTCGTCTGAAAGAATCCAGCCTACTGAAGCGGCAGGGAAGTTGCCATAGCGATTTTCTGGCCCGAATACGGTGGAGCCATCCCTCCGGAAGCTCAGCCCAAGCAAATAACGGTCTTTAAATTTGTAGTTGGCTCGGCCAAAATATGACAGGAAGAATCGATCTGGGAAAATCCCGGCAACTGCCGTGATGAACTGGGTCTGCCCGTTGGAGATCTCACCAATTTCCTGCTGGGCGCCTTGTAAACCTTCAAAGGCGTAATCCTGACGCCGGGTGTTGGTTTTTTGGGTTTCAGTACCTGCTACCACCGTCAGGGCGTGTTGGCCTTTACCCACCAAATCATAGGTCAGGTAGGCATTGAAGTTGCGGTTGCTGATGTAACGCCCTTCTTCCTGCCCGACGCGGTTGTAGCGGATGATGTCGCCCGCCCAGTATTTGGTCAAAGAGTTCAGAAAATCCACGGAGGCTTCGCCGTGCAATTTCAAGTTTTTTAGCAGGTCGTATTCCAGGTAGGCGGTACCAATGGTGCGGTTCTGGTAACTCACACTGGTAAAATTGTTCGGATCGACACCGGCTACTACGTTGCGTCCACGCAGGGGGTCAAAATAAGTCCCGTCGGCGTTGTAAATGGGCATGATGGGCAAGGCACCTATGTTGGCTTGGGACCAGCCCCCGGTAGCACCAAAATTCTGGCGACCGATGCCCCCACCGTTGTTGCCAATGCCTAACTGGGGTTGATTGAATTCCAGGTAGGAGAAATTGAATTTAGCTCCGGCGCGGAATTTTTCACTCGGTGCAAAGTCCAGGTTGGCTCGTACCGCATAACGCTGCAAACGATGGGTCTTGACGATGCCTTCTTCATCGCGGTATTGCCCGGAAATAAAAAAGCCTCCTTTGTCAAAACCATTGCTGGTGCTCAGGTTGACTTCCTGCACCTGCCCACGTTGCAATAGGGCGTCTCGCCAGTTGGTATTGGTTTGCTCCGCTACTTGGCGGGTCCAGGTAGAAAGTGGCGCAAACTGTGGCCCGCTCACCCCAGTCGGAGTAGGCAGCGCGTTGTTGGACAACACTGCGGGGTTAAAGGCTTCTTGCCCTGCGGTAATGCCGTAGTTGATGCTGTTGCGCCGGGCTTCATCTACCACGCGCAACCAGTCGCTACCTCCTGCGTAATCGATCAGGTTGATGGCTTCGGAAGTACCTCGGTTGACGTCCAGGGTGGTTCGACCCTGCCCCCTTTTGCCCGTTTTGGTGGTGACAATGATGACTCCGTTGGCGCCGCGTGATCCATAAATGGCTGTGGCAGCAGCATCTTTCAGGATCTCAATGGATTCAATGTCATTCGGATTTATGTTGGCCAGGGGATTAAGGTTGTTGTTGGTTCTACCGGAAGCAAATCCACCAATGTCTTGAAAAATTGGCATCCCATCGATGATGTATAAGGGTTCGGTACCTGAGGAGATCGAACTGGTCCCCCTAATCTGGATGCGTACCGGGCTACCGGGCGACCCGCCCTGTTGGGATACCTGCAAACCTGCTGCCCGACCTTGTAGCGCTGCATCAAAAGAGGGCACAGGCAACTGCGCAATGCTGGAACCCTTTACCGTGGCAATGGCACCGGTCACCTCGCGCTTGTTTTGTGAACCGTAGCCCACGACCAATACTTCATTGAGCAACTTGACATCGGCGCTCAGTTTCAATTTTAATACGGTGGTATTGTCTAGTACAATTTCGCTGCTCGTAAATCCGGTGTAACTCAGGATCAGGGTACTGCCCGGACTAGCCACCAGCGAAAACTGCCCGCTGGCATCACTGACCGTTCCGCTGCTGGTTCCCTTGAGTAGAATACTAACCCCAGGTAAAGGGCTGTTGTCGGCTGCATCACTGATCACCCCTGTGTAGGTCTGGTTCTGGGCCAGGAGTGTACTCAGGCAGCATAGCCATAGTGCGATCAGTAGGAAGGTTGTTTTCATAAACACTCGTGTTTTATGGCGAAAATCGCCAGTGGTATAGTGAATGAAATAATGAGTGTAATAATAACACTTAAAAAATAAGTGTACAAAAGACACTCATAAAATTTAGACGAAAAAAAAAGCAATCAGCCCTTCTGTCGTTTTTCAGACTTAGGTGCTTGCTTCTTTTTTATTCGGTTTTTTAGAAGCTACAAACTCCAGGAAGTAGCCTTCGGTGATCAGTTGCTTGTACTGTTTTTCGTCAAAACGGAAGAAAAAAGCGCCCCGGCGGGAGGTGATTTTGTTTTGCTCATTGAGCTTTTTGAGCAAACCCATGTTGAGGACTTTTTTGTTGAAGTTGCGCTTTTCGAGTTCTTTGCCCAGAATGGAACTGTACAGATTGCGCAGCTCAGTCATCGTGAATTTTTCGGGCAGCAATTCAAAGCCAATGGGGCGGTAGCGCACCTTGCTGCGGAGTTTGTTCAGTGCTTGCTCCAGCATGGGTGCATGATCGTAAACCATCGGCGGCAATTCAGTGATGGGAAACCAGGTGGCGTCAAATTGTTTGGATAGTTTTTCCAGTGTGGGCTCCACCCGAATCAAGGCGTAGTAACAAGTGGTAATGACCCGTTCGCTGGGCACCCGGTCTACTTCGCCATAGATACCTACTTGCTCCATGTACACATCGTCAAGGCCGGTCATGCGTTGTACGGTTTGGAGTGCGGTTTCATTCAAGCTGATTTCTGGTTTGACAAAGCCCCCAATGAGGGCCCAGTGGCCACGATAGGGTTCGTAAGGGAAACGCACCAACAACACATTCAGCTCTTTACCGTCAAAACCAAAGATCACGCAGTCCACCGAATTGAGCAGGCTGATCTCTTCGGCATGGTACAAGGGTGCATGAGCAGGACGGGGAAGATGATCGTTGATGCTGTTCATCGTGATTGTTGTGCTTATCGTTTGCATAAAGGTAAAAAAAGTTGGTATCCTATGGGGCTATTTTTCACAACGAATCCAGCGTCCGGAATGCCCTTCCAGGGGAATAGCTGCCCCCTGGCGCAGGGTTTGCCCGCTTACCGCATCTTGAATGGAGCGGTATTTGTAGGTGGTGAATTGCAAAAGGGCGGTTGTAGCAGGCCCGTCGTTAATGAGGAAATAGTGGTCGGCCTGAGGAGCTGCCAGTCGGTAAACGATGGCACCCTGACATTGATAGGGTGCTTTTAGGGTGCCCAGGGCGTAGCGGAGCAGGTTGGCTTCAGCCTGCTTATTCCCGGCCTTGAAACAGGATTTGGCCGCTTCATACCCCAGTACAACTGCAGTGCCTTGTCCCAGGCTATGCTGGGTAATGGCGGCTTGACCAGCGCCAAAGTGCCCCAGTACAGTAGCTTGCTGTGGGTCCAAATCCAGAACAAAACCCTCCAGTTTTTGACCATTCAAGAGGTACTGCCGGTTGATTCCAGCGCCCTGATAATCCCTGATACTGACGCCAAAGAGCTGCTGGAATAAACTGCCCTTGGCGGTAGAAAGCAGGACTCCGTTTTCATCGTAATACCCCGTAGGCGCATCCATCACCAGGCGGCCACCTTTTTCTACGTAGCTTTTTAGTAAGGGAATCAAGTTCTGATTCAGGCTTAGCACCGCGGGCAGGTAAATCACCTTGTAACGTCCGGCGAGACCATTCCGCAGGTCGGTAGCCGTGACGTATTCAAAGGGAATGTTGGCATTGATCAGCGCCCGGCTTACTCCGATGCGTGCCTGGATGGGTTCGTCTTTAAACTCAGTCCGCCCAGCCTCGGTCATACTCGCCCAATAAGCTTCGTTGTACCAATCGTAAAAAACGCCGACCAGGGGTTCTTTGTGGGCTTGCCAGAGTTCGTCGCGGTAGCGATTGGCCGCTTGTCCGATTTGCCCGCAGCGGATGGCGCGTTCACTCACCTGATTGTTGCGATCCAATAAACCGTATTCGCCGGCTTCCCAACCGGCGCTGCGGGTGCTCCAGGTCCAGGTTCCCCAGCCTTTGAACCCCGCCGCCAGCTGGGACAACAAAAACTGGGTCATGGTTTGGGCATCAACCGTAAAATAAGCCCCACCTTTGCCCCCGCTGAACTGCTGCGGGCCGCCAGTCGATTCCCAGGTGGCCGCCCAGCCGCCTTTAAAAAAGTCGTTGGCCAGCGCCGATTGCATGTAAAAGGGTCGAACTAGTTCGTAGTTGGTTTCGCCAAAATGCCAGGCAAAATGTACTGAAGGGTAAAAAGAACCATAGGTCTGCATCAGATCGGCAATGCGCTCCAGGTCTACGCCGTACCAGGCCAGTGGATGGAACAAACCGATTTCGCCACCGCCACGAAAAACTCCATCGGGGTGTACGCTGTGGTAGGTTTCACAGGTACGCCGAATGTTCTCCAGACTGTGCTCTACCTTAAAATCAAGGATATCTACCAGGTGATGGTATTCTTTGGCTCCGAGTTTTTCGTAGCGCTGGTCAAAATCCTCCCAGGATAAAAAAGGGGTGTTTTCGTCGGTTTGTAAGCCGGAGTGGTACTGGTTCCAGGCTTGATTCAGCCCTTGGATACTGCCGTATTTCTTTTTTACCCAGGCTTTAAAGAGGGTTTTGCCTTGTGCACTGAGGTCGAAACCGCGGCCTCCCAGTTCGGGTTCGTAGGCCACGCTGCGGTCTTGTAAAGCCTTGACCTGTTGCTGTTGTTGATAGGCCATGCTGCGGAATATGCGCTGGCGCATTTGTTCCATTTGGTAGGCGAGCATCCGAGCGTCTTGCCGAATTTGGGCAATGGGGGTCTGTAGGGGAATCCCCAGGCCCTGAAGCAGACTGTCGCTGATGGCCACCCAGCCGCCTTCGCCGTACCACCAGGGAATGATGCCTTCTTCGAGGGCAAGTAGCTGGACTTGTTCGATGCGCCAACTGGGAACGGTCATGATTTGTTTCAGGCAGTTAAATCCCAATTCTTTCATACTGCGGAAATGCGCCCGAATTTCAGCTTCCCCTTCTCCAGGTCGTTGTACATAAACGGCGCCAATGGGCATGGGGGCTATGCGGCGCATCTTTTGTTGCAGGGGGGAGTCGTGCAGACGATCGTATAAGATGTGGAGGAAAGGATCGTTTTGAGCACCCAAGGCTACCCAGGTGCTGATCCAAAACGTACAAAATAGGAAAGGGAGTTTATTCATCGTGTTTGGCCTGATGTTTTTTGTTTGCTTGTTGAAAACAAAGATAAGTGTATTTTTGACACTCATAATTTTTTGGACAAAAAAATTTAATTTGATGAAACTGGCGCGATTTTTAAAACAATCTCGATAACGTTCTCTTTTTTTTAAACAAAGTCACTCAGGTTGAAGTTGTACATTATTCCAAACTTTTCTAAGATCCGCTCAGAAACAGGTTGCACTCATTGTACAGACAACAAAACCTGAGATGTCTTCCCAAAGCAAACAACACCTCATCAAGGCTGATGAAAAACTCGCCCACATCATCAGCCTCATTCCCGAGCCTTTGGTAGAAAGTACCGGGGATGTATTTTTTGACCTGATGAGTTGTATTATGGAGCAGCAAATTCATTATCGAATCACCAAGAAAATTTTTGCCAAAATGCTTCAACGTGCTGAGATCGACAGGTTGACCTTGCAAAATTTTCCTGAATTTGAAGCAAAAGCCTTAGCCGAGGCGAAGCTATCGCTGAGCAAGTACGAAACCATAGTAGCGGTTCTGGATTTTTTCACCCAAAACCAACTCCAATGGGATACCCTGAGCGATGAGAGGATCAGGCAACACTTGTCCTCCATCAAAGGAATTGGCAAGTGGACCATCGATATGATCTTGCTTTACACGTTAAACCGACCCGACGTTTTTCCCTATGATGCTTTGAGGATTTACTGCTGCTCAATGGTTTAGGGCCAAGAACCTTACAGTCTCTGGCTTTGGTCAGCGAAGTCATACATGGCACGCCATCCCGTTTTTCAGATCCGGCTCGCTTCGCTATGCTTTTGCCCACGGCGGCAAAAGTGGCCGCCCCTTCCCGGTGCCCATCAAGGTATACGATGAAACCATTGAAACCTTGACTACTGCGGTAGAAAAAGCAAAACTGGGGGATTCGGACAAACAACAGTCAATCAAAAAGCTTAGCCTGCTGGCGCAAAAAGCCGAACGGGACTTTACGCCCCAGGATAATTTGGAAGCGCTCCTCCATAAAGAAAAGGAGGATGCCTGGAAGTATGGGGGCAGGACGATTCATGGATTGGCTAAGCCGAAGAAAAACACTGAATAAATATTGCCAAAAAAACTCTAGCTGCTTGGTCGACACTGGCCAAATGCTTCGATATTTTTTATATCTTTCTCAAGAGATAGAGTGATAACGGTACGAGGGATCGCTTGTCCTACTTTGACCACATTTATAATGAGATTAGGGGGAAGACGAACAGGAGTACCAGCAGGTCAGTTTTTTAATGCATGTATAAACAATGAAAAAATGAAAAAATCATTGCTAGGCCTCGTCTTGTTGCTAGGTTTGTGGGCCAACCTTTTTGCCCAGCCTTTGAAGCTTGTCTTGAACGAAGATCAAGTTGAAGTCTATGATTTCCAGGAAATCAAGATCAACATCAAAAAGCCTGACTCTAAGTTAAATCCCTTTAAACAAGTTCAGCTCTTGGGAACATTTACCACTGAAAATGGAGTGACCAAGACCGTAGCAGGTTTTTGTGACAGCCAGGACGGCAGCCTCTACCGATTGCGTTTTATGCCAGATCAGGTAGGCAAATACAACTTTGAGGTGATCCTTTCGCAAAACGGGAAAACCCAAAAAACTGCCGGGACCTTTGAGGCCATTGCCTCCAGCCGCAAAGGGGTTTTGCGCCTGGATAAAGATCACCCCTGGCATTTTAAATTTGACAATGGCGACCACTATTTTTGGAATAGCACTACCGCTTACTGGATGCTGGGGCTCAAAAATGAAGCAGAAATTCTAGCTTCCATTGACCGCCTGGCGGGCTATGGCATCAACCGCATCCGGGTGGCCATCAATGGTCGTGCTCACGGCGGTGAGCGTTGGAGTGAGCCTACGGTGGTGGAATCCAACAATTTTACCTTCAAACTCAATCCCTGGCTGGCCGAAAAACCAGATGATTTGGATGCACCCAATTTTGATGTCACCCGTTTTGAAGTGGGGCACTGGCAGAAACTGGACCGCCTACTGGCTCACTGCCGGGAGCGGGGCATCATCGTGTCCATCATTTTTTATGTGGACGGCCTTGATCACGCCTGCGATCCCTTCAAAAAAGCCAACATGGGCAAGGAGGATGAACAGATGTACTATGCCTATGCCGCCGCTCGTTACTCGGCCTACGAAAACATCATGTGGGATATAGCCAATGAATACCATTTGTTTCGCACACCGGAATGGGCAGATCAAATGGGTAGTTTCCTCAAAAGTAAAGACCCATACAATCACTTGATTTCGGTGCACGGCAGAGCGGATTTCCCCTTTCGTAAATCGCCATGGGTAGACGTGGTGATGTACCAAAGCTGGGATGAATGCGGCGGCTACGACTTTATGATGAATGCCAAACGCCTCCAGGAAGAAACCGGGCGAATTTTACCGGCCATCAACGAGGAATACGGTTATGAAGGCCACTATCCGCCATGGGGTTGTGGTGCTACCGCGGCTAAAGAAGGCCCCGATGGCCGTACTGGATTGAACCGCAGTCAGCTGGCCTGGGAAATTTGTATGACTGGAAGCTACCAAACCACCGGTGAAACTGCCGAATACGGTACAGGTGCTGGCGAAGATACGGGTGGGGGATGGATCAATGGCCGGGGCAATTCCAAAATGACCATGCTGAAGTATTACAAAATCCTGAAAGATGCTTTTGAACGTACCGAATACTGGAACCTATCCCCCCGCAACGACCTCATCAGCTTTGGCAACTTGTGCCTGGCCAATGAAGGCCAAGAGTACTTGATCTACACCCGGGTGCAGCATTGCCGCATCAAACTGCCCGCAGGCCAGAAATATGCGGTCACAATGATCAATCCCCGCACTGGAACAGTCACACAACTACCCGATGCCGATAGCGATGTGGACAACCGCGCTTGGCAGTATCGCAAGAATATTGAGACCAATACGGTGTTCCTCTTGAAAAGGAAATGAGTACTTTTTACCTTTTCTATTTTTCTGGAAACTGGGCGGGTGGAGCATTTCGATTTTCGATGGTCTCACTTCATACCGATCGATACAGCCACTACCATCCCCTGTTCATCCACATACTCAAGATTGATGACGTCTTTTGAGGTGTACTCGCCCATGATCAGTTCACAATCGAGCTCCGATGTCC
>Ga0116157_10005749_pt1 | contig 11350 bp, 12 predicted proteins | sample AD_UKC048_MetaG_FD_89882 | JGI IMG/M metagenome (GOLD analysis project Ga0116157, IMG submission 89882) | Active sludge microbial communities of municipal wastewater-treating anaerobic digesters from USA - AD_UKC048_MetaG | ecosystem: Engineered > Bioreactor > Anaerobic > Digestate | place: USA... | reverse complement strand
GTGTCCTTGGGAAGGACTTGGGAGAACGCTGGCACCAACAACACATCGTCGAAGGTGAGCGCTTTGCCGAGAAGGCGCATGTCAAAGCTCCAAAAAACCGATTGTACCCGCGTCGTTGGTGGCTACCTCGCAACAGCCGCCGACAAACGGCCACGTAAACGGGTTGAACGGAAGGCGCGTTAAGTGAAATCCTTGGTGTCCGCGCTAAACTGCCCTTCATGAAGTCACTCCAATTCTTCCGTCTGTCTATATTGACCCTCGCCTGCGTTTTTTCGGCCGCGGCGTTTGCCCAATGGCAGTGGATCGACAAGGATGGCCGCAAGGTATTCAGTGATCGCTCGCCACCACCGGATGTGCCGCAAAAAAACATCTTGAAACAGCCGGGCAACCAGTTCAAGGCTGCAGCGCTGCCCATGGTCGGCGATGGAACGACCGTAGCGGCCTCGTCAGTTGCGTCCAGCCCGGCAACAGGCGCCAGCGCACCCAAAATCTCATCGGCTGACAAGGAACTGGAAGCCAAAAAGAAACAGGTTGCCGACGCCGATGCCGCAAAACGCAAAGCCGAGGAAGAGAAGGCCGTGAAGGCCAAGATCGAGAATTGTGCCCGTGCCAAACAGGCCAAAACCACGTTTGACTCTGGAGTGCGGGTTGCCAGAACTAATGCAGCTGGTGAGCGCGAAGTCATGGATGATGCCGCCCGTGCCGCCGAAGTCAAGCGGATTCAGGCGGTGATTGATTCGGACTGCAAATAAGCTTCTTTCTGAAAAGCCTTTGCCTTAATACCCGGCTTTGGCACCCTGCCGCTTTTTCGCAAACAATCCGGTTGTTCTCGCGCCCTGTTTAACGAAGCGTTCGCGTCTGGCGACTTTGGGGTCCACCTGCAACTCTCGGTAGATTTCAATGCGGTCTCGATCGCGCAATCGCTGACTGGGCCCTACCTTGCGCCCCCAGATCCCTACGATGGATCGCGACAGGTCCAATTCAGGAAACTTTGCCGGTAAACCACTGAGATGCACGGCTTGTGCAACTGTCGCTCCATTTTCAACTGCTACGGTGACTTCGTGAACGACCCGCGCGACCGGCGAATAGACCACCAGAACCTGAATATCCATCTCACGCCCCATAGACCTGCTCGGCCCGTTTAACGAACGCATCAACCATGCTGGAAGCAATTTTGTCGAACACCGGGCCAACCAGCTTACCCAAAGTAGCATTGTCGAACCCATAGTTCAGAGTCAACTCCACTCGGCAGGCCCGCTGCGAACCGTCGCCGATGGGTACGAAATCCCATTGCCCATCCAGCCGGGAAAAGGGGCCATTTACCAGCGTGATGGCCACCTGCCGGTCCAGCACATGCTGGTTGCGGGTGGTGAAGGTCTGGCGAATGCCGCTAAACGATATGCCCACCTCGGCCGTCATGCCCGCATCATCAGAGTCCAGAATGCTGGAATGATCACACCAGGGCAGAAACTGCGGATAAGCCGGTACGTCGGTGACCAGGCCATACATTTCCTGCGGGCTGTACCAGATCAGGACGGACTTCTTGACTGTTTTCATAGAATAGGGGGCTGCGCGGGATTGTAGACAAGCCTTGTACGCATGACTGACAACCCCATCTGTTCCCTATGGCCAAAAAATCTGATCCCACTACCCTGAAGGGCGCACAAAAGGCGACCCGCATTGCCGACAACAAAAAGGCTGCCTACAACTACTTCTTTGAAGAACGTTTTGAGGCCGGTCTGGTGCTGGAAGGGTGGGAAGTCAAATCTCTGAGAGAGGGCAAGGTGCAGCTGACGGATGGCTATGTGGTTATCCGAAATGGCGAGTTGTTCCTGATCGGGCTGCAGGTCAACCCGCTGGGCACAGCATCCACACACATCAGCCCGGACAAGGTGCGGACGAAAAAGCTGCTGATGCACAAGGAAGAGATTCGGCGCCTGATGGGCAAGGTTGAGCAAAAGGGCTATACGCTGGTGCCGATCAACCTGCACTGGAAGGCCGGTAAAGTGAAATGTGAAATTGCGCTGGCCAAGGGTAAGGCCGAGCACGACAAGCGCGACACCATCAAGGACCGCGAAGGCAAGCGTGAGGTGGACCGGGCCATGAAGAGCCGACAGAAATAAATTCTTCAATGGGGGAATAATCGGACCCTCTGCGGTGTTTATCCCCTTGCAGGCCTCTTCTGCATGCCCCCTATCGGAGAAAACCATGAAATTCATCGCTATTACTACTTTGACTGCTGCGTTGCTCGGCGGCTGCGCTTCCATGACAGCGAATACCCCCGCCCAAACGACCGATGGCGTGCTGGTCGGCGCCAACGGGATGACCTTGTATACCTTTGATCGCGACGTCCAGGGCAGTGGCAAATCCGTTTGCAACGGCCCCTGTGCCGTGAACTGGCCACCCATGATGGCGGCAGAAACCGACAAGGCCAGCGGCGACTATTCCATCGTGACCCGTGACGATGGCAAAAAGCAGTGGGCCATGAAGGGCAAGCCGCTGTATTACTGGATTAAGGACACCAAGGCCGGCGACAAAACCGGGGATGGTGTCCAGAACGTCTGGCACGTTATCAAACCCTGATATCAGACTGATCAGGGCCCGGTACAGTCGCCAACAAACGTGGATCACGTCAGGATCATCGCCCAGATACCCGGTTTGCGGCGTTATGCGCGGGCGCTGACCGGTAACGCCTGGGTGGCGGATGACTTGGTGCAGGACACGCTTGAGCGCGCGTGTTCGAAATGGCGCCTGTGGGCGCCCGACAGCGATTTGCGGGCCTGGATGTTCACTTTGATGCACAACCAGTTTGCCAACGACGTTCGCCGGTTGTCCCGGCAGCGTCAATCCGGAGTCCAGGTTGACCTGGACGATGTGCCCAACGAGCTGGCAGCGCCTGACGCGGGTCAGGACCTGTCGATTGACCTACAGCGCTGCCTGCTGCAGTTGCCCGAGGAGCAACGGGAAGTGCTGCTGCTGGCCAGCATGGAAGACATGCATTACGAAGACATTGCCCGAGTGACAGGCACGCCTGTGGGCACGGTCATGTCACGTCTGTCGCGGGCACGAGCCCGCTTGCAGTTGTTGCTCGACGCACCACCAGTTGCTACCGGCCAGTCAATGGCCATGGGGAGCACTGTGACGCCCCTGCGCCGCATGAAGTAACCGACGATGAACAACATGGACCGCAAAACACCCCGACCGCTGAGCGATGATGAACTCCACGCACTGGTGGACGATCAACTGCTGCCTGTTGACCGGCCAGCATTTGAAAAGCGGCTTGCTCAGGACCCTGATGCACAAGCCAGGGTGGCTGTTTGGCGGCAGCAGAAGGCCGCGCTTCGTGATCTGCACCGCGCCATGCTGGACGTACCCGTTCCGGACCAGATGATGGTTGCCGCCCATCGTGTGGCAACGAAACAGCAGGACGTCAATCAGTGGTGGCGCTGGGGCGGCATGGCGGCAGGTGTCATGCTGGCCTTTGGTGTTGGCTGGTTTTCGCACACGGCCTGGAGCGGTTCAGGCCAACGCAGCGCGTCGGCAGCCCAAACAGACTTTGTGCGGCAGGCTGGTTTTGCCTATGCCGTCTATGCCCCGGAAGTTAAACATCCGGTCGAAGTGACTTCCGCCGAACAGGAGCATCTGGCGCAATGGCTCTCCAAACGCACTGGCAGGCCATTGAAGATACCCAAATTGAGTAGCGAGGGGTTCGAGCTGGTGGGTGGCCGCCTGTTACCGGGCGAACAGGGTGCGCGGGCGCAATTCATGTTTCAGAACGCACAGGGCACGCGAGTGACGCTGTATCTGGGTTCGCTAGGCGCTTCAGTGAAGGGCCTCGACAGCCGGGAAACCGCATTCAGTTTCAACCCGGATGGGCCAGTACCCAGCTTTTACTGGGTAGATCAAGGGTTTGGTTACGCCATCACCGGCTCTGTGCCGCGCGACCAGCTCATGAAGCTGGCTGAATCGGTGTACCGGCAGCTGTAGTGGCGTCAGGCCAGATCGCGCAACGGGTGGGCATGCGCCGGCCACGGGCTTTGAAAGAACAGCTCCACCATCTCCGGCGTCACGTCTTCCATGCGTGCCGGGTTCCAGCGCGGGTTGCGGTCCTTGTCCACGGCCAATGAACGAATGCCCTCCATCGTTTCACTGGCCGGTCCAGGCCGCAGCGTGAAGCAGCGGCGCACCATGTCCCGCTCCATGCGCAGATCGTCAGCCAGACTCATGGAGCGTGAACGGCGTATCTGTTCCAGCGTGACATGCAGCATCAACGGCGACGCTTTGCGCAGGAGTGCCGCGGTTTGTTGTGCCCACTCATCAGCATCGGCTTCCAGCGCCAGAATCATTTCCGGGACCGAATTCAATGAAAAATAGTGGTTAATTTGGCCTGTAGCCCTCGTGGGGTATGCACAACCAGCTATCGAATGTGTAGCAACCCATTGTTCCAGGGTGCTGCCATCACCAAACGTCAGTTCGCCGAGGGCGTCCCAGGCTTGGGGTAGATTGCCTACTGCCATGCGGACATCAGCCAGACCAAACTGCACCGCGTCATCAGCACCAATTTGCGCCCCACTTAGCGCCAGCCATTCGCCAACCCGACCCGGACAACGGCTCAAAAAGTAGCCACCACCAACGTCAGGAAACAAGCCAATATGCGTTTCTGGCATCGCCATCTGAGTGTGCTCCGTCACCACCCTCACGCGCGCACCCTGGCTCAGGCCCATACCACCACCCATCACAACACCGTCCATGAAGGCAATGGTGGGTTTCGGGTAGTTGTGGATGAGGTGATTGAGGGCGTACTCTTCGGTGAAGAAGTCTTCTAGCTCAGGATTGCCAATGCCAACAGCCTGGTGGAAAAACCGGATGTCACCACCCGCGCAAAACACGCCAAAAGGCCCGGTTTTGCCCATGCCCCGAATGGCAATGGCCTGAATGCGCGAATCTTCCCGCCAGGTCAGAAGACTGGCGGTGATGGCTCGGATCATCGGCAGCGAGAGTGCGTTCAGCGCCCGGGGCCGGTTTAGGGTGATGCACCCTACCTGCCCCCGGACCTCCGCCAACACCTCGACTAACGCTACCACGAGTGACCTTTACAGAAACCCGCGTCCAGCCTTCTTGCGCTCACTTTCCGTCAGATGGCGCTTGCGAAGGCGAACCGACTTGGGTGTGATTTCGACCAGCTCATCGTCCTCGATGAATTCAACGCCATATTCCAGCGTCAACTCGATCGGTGGCGTAATTTTGATCGCATCTTCCTTGCCAGACACACGGAAGTTGGTCAGCTGCTTGGTACGCGTGGCATTCACCACAAGGTCGTTGTCACGGCTATGGATGCCGACAATCATGCCTTCGTACACCGGATCGTTGGCGCGCACAAACATGCGGCCACGGTCGTCCAGCTTGCCCAGGGCGTAGGTGAAGATTTCGCCCGCGTCCATGGAGATCAGCACACCGTTCTTACGGCCGCCAATGTCACCCTTGTGCGGCTCGTAGCTGTCGAAGATGTTGGAGATCAGGCCCGAGCCGCGCGTCAGATTCAGGAACTCGTTGGTGAAACCAATCAAACCACGTGCCGGAATGCGGTATTCCAGGCGCACACGGCCACGCCCGTCCGGCTCCATACTGCTGAGTTCGCCTTTGCGCTCACCCAGAGCCTGCATCACGCCACCCTGGTGCTGGTCTTCAATGTCAACGGTCACCAGCTCGATAGGCTCGTGCTTTTCGCCATTCACGTCTTTCATCACGACGCGTGGCTTGCTGACAGCCAGCTCATAGCCTTCGCGGCGCATATTTTCCAGCAGGATGGTCAGATGCAATTCGCCGCGCCCCATGACTTCGAAGATGCCTTCTTCGTCGGTTTCCTTCACGCGCAGGGCCACGTTGTGTTGCAGCTCTTTTTGCAGGCGGTCCCAGATCTGGCGGCTGGTGACGAACTTGCCTTCACGACCGGCCAATGGACTTGTGTTGACGCAAAAATTCATGGTCAGGGTCGGCTCATGAACCTTGAGCATAGGCAGCGGTGCCGGATTCATCGGGTCGGTGATGGTCACGCCAATGCCGATGTCCGTCAGGCCGTTGATCAGCACGATTTCGCCAGGGCCAGCTTCCGTAGCCTGCACGCGCTCCAGCCCCTGAAACGTCAATACCTGGTTGACACGGCCCTTGACGGGTTTGCCGTCCACACCTTCCATCACGACCACATCCATCATGGGTTTGATCGTGCCCTGGCTGATGCGGCCCACGCCGATGCGACCGACGAAGGTCGAAAAGTCGAGTGCAGAAATTTGAAGTTGCAGTGGTGCGGCCGGGTCGCCTTTCTGGGCAGGCACGTGGCTGAGGATGGTGTCGAACAAGGCCGACATGTCGGGACCCCACTGTTCGCCCTGTCCGCCCTCTACCATGGACGACCAGCCGTTAATGCCAGAGGCATACACCACGGGGAAGTCCAGCTGTTCATCGGTGGCGCCAAGCTTGTCGAACAAATCAAATGCCGCGTTGACCACGTAGTCGGGGCGCGAACCTGGCTTGTCTACCTTGTTGACCACCAGAATGGGCTTGAGGCCCAGGGCCAGCGCTTTTTTGGTCACGAAGCGGGTCTGGGGCATTGGGCCCTCTTGCGCATCGATCAGCAGCACCACGCCATCAACCATGCTCAGGGCACGTTCCACTTCGCCTCCGAAGTCGGCGTGGCCCGGGGTATCAACGATGTTGATGTGGGTGCCTTTCCAGGTCACGGCGCAGTTTTTGGCCAGAATGGTAATGCCACGTTCTTTTTCGATGGCATTGTTGTCCATCACGGTGTCCACAACCTTTTCGTGTTCGGCAAAGGTGCCGGACTGGCGCAGCAACTGATCCACCATGGTGGTCTTGCCGTGGTCAACGTGGGCGATGATGGCGATATTGCGAATTTGTTTCGTACTCATGGTTCACTTTCTCTTAAATCTGTTCTGTCTCTGCCTGCCGTTCGACCGGTGGCGCTGTCAATGTGTGCTGTATGCTGGCTTGCTGAACCTCCATCGGGCTTAGCAAACGTCCAGGAATTAACTCACCCGCTTTGATATGGGCTGTGCCCAGCAATGCAGTTTTCGGGCCATAGACTGCTACCTGCGCAGCATCGGGCCAGTTTCCTCGGCGCCGCAGACCGCTCAGAAAGCGCCCTGCATTGTCTTCGTCCAGCGTGACGGCGACGTGTCCTTGTAGGAGCGACTCCACCGGCATCACACGCGCCTGGCGCTCGTCATCACTCATGGCCTCAAGTGCCTCCAGCGTCACGCATTGCGCTTGCAAAAAGCCACCGGTTTCCGTACGACGCAGAGCCGACAGGTGCGCGCCGCAACCTAGCGCCTCACCGATGTCTTCTCCCAGCGTGCGGATGTATGTTCCCTTGCTGCATTTCACTATCATTTTAATAGCAACTTGCGCACTGTTTTCCGGGGCTAGTGTTACTTTTAACTCACGAATCGTTACTTCCCTTGCCTCCCGCTCTACTTCAATGCCTGCCCGCGCGTATTCGTACAAGGCCTTGCCATCTTTCTTCAATGCACTGTGCATCGGCGGCATCTGCGAAATGCGCCCCGTAAACCGGGCTTCCACTTTTTCCAGATCTCCTTGTGTAAGTTTCACCGCCCTTTGGGCGATCACTTCGCCTTCAGCGTCTCCGGTGCTGGTTTTGATGCCCAACCGCGCAACGGCCTCGTAGGTTTTATCGGCATCCAGTTGAAGCTGACTGAACTTCGTGGCCGCACCAAAACATAACGGCAACACACCCGTTGCGAGCGGGTCCAGCGTACCGGTGTGACCTGCTTTTTCCGCGCGCAGCAGCCACTTCACTTTTTGCAAAGCGTCATTGCTGGACCAGCCCAATGGTTTGTCCAGCAACAGCACCCCGTGCACGGGGCGCCTGGCAACCCGTGCTCGAGGCGCATTCATCGGGTCAGTCCTCTTTGGCGCGGGACGACACGGCCCGCGCAATCAGCGCATTCATGTCTGCCGCGCGCTCTGTGGTGCGGTCGAAAATAAAGTGCAAGCTGGGCACGGTGTGGATATGCAGGCGCTTAAACAGGCCGGCACGCAAGAAGCCTGCAGCCTGGTTCAAACCTTCTTCGCAGGCCTTGGAATCGCCGACCAGCAGGCTGAAAAACACCTTGGCATGGGCATAGTCCGGCGTCACTTCCACTGCTTGAATCGTCACCATCCCCACGCGCGGATCTTTCAACTCGCGGGCGATCAACTCCGTCAGATCACGCTGGATCTGATCGGCAACCTTGAAGCTGCGGTTGGGGGTGGTGGACTTTTTCGTGGCCATGGTGGCAGGAGGTTACAGCGTACGGGCCACTTCGCGAATCTCGAAGAACTCCAGCACGTCACCCTCTTGGATGTCGTTGTAGTTCTTGATGTTCAGGCCGCACTCGAAGCTTTCCTTGACCTCCTTCGCATCATCCTTGAAGCGCTTGAGCGAGTCGAGTTCACCCGTGAAGATGACCATGTTGTCGCGCAGCAGGCGCAGACGTGCTGTGCGACGCACGACGCCCGCGGTAACCATACAACCGGCAATGGAGCCAATCTTGGAAACCTTGAACACCTGACGAATCTCCGCAGTACCGATGACTTCTTCCTTTTTGTCTGGCGTCAACATACCCGACATGGCGAGCTTGAGCTCATCCACGGCGTCATAAATGATGTCGTAGTAGCGGATGTCCACACCGTTGTTCTCGGCCAGCTTGCGCGCGCCAGCATCAGCACGGGTGTTGAACCCGATGATGACGGCTTTGGCAGCAATCGCCAGATTGACGTCGGATTCACTAATGGCACCCACAGCAGCGTAAACCAGTTGCACTTTGACCTCGTCGGTCGAGAGCTTGAGCAGAGACTGGGCCAACGCTTCCTGAGAACCCTGCACGTCGGCCTTGACGATGATGGGTACCAGCTTCACCTCGCCAGCGGTCATGTCGGTGAACATGTTCTCCAGCTTGGATGCCTGCTGCTTGGCCAGCTTCGTATTACGGAACTTGCCAGCACGGTAAGTGGCAATTTCACGGGCACGGCGCTCGTCGGCCAGCACCATGAACTCATCACCTGCCTGGGGCACTTCGGTCAGACCCTGAATTTCCACTGGAATGGATGGTCCAGCGGTCTTGATGGCCTTGCCGTTTTCGTCCAGCATGGCGCGCACGCGACCATAGGTCTGGCCAGCCAAGACCACGTCACCGGTCTTGAGCGTACCGGACTGCACCAGAATGGTCGCCACGGGGCCACGGCCCTTGTCCAGACGCGCTTCGATCACCAGGCCCTTGGCCATGGCATCAACCGGCGCCTTGAGTTCGAGCACTTCTGCCTGCAACAACACCTGCTCGAGCAACTCGTCGATGCCCTGGCCGGTCTTGGCGGACACAGAGACGAAAGGGGAGTTACCACCAAACTCTTCCGGTATGACCTCTTCCACCACCAACTCGTTCTTAACGCGCTCGGGGTTGGCATCAGGTTTGTCGATCTTGTTGACGGCAACGACGATTGGAACTCCAGCCGCCTTGGCGTGCTTGATGGCTTCTTTCGTCTGCGGCATGACGCCATCGTCGGCTGCAACCACCAGAATCACGATGTCGGTAGCGTTGGCACCACGGGCACGCATGGCGGAGAACGCCTCGTGACCCGGGGTATCGAGGAACGACACCATGCCGCGCGGGGTCTCCACGTGATAGGCACCTATGTGCTGCGTGATACCACCGGCTTCGCCTGAAGCCACTTTGGCGCGGCGAATGTAGTCCAGCAAAGACGTTTTGCCGTGATCGACGTGGCCCATGACGGTGACGACTGGCGCACGCGGCAATGACTCAGCTTCCTGTTGTGACACCTCATCAACCGTGAAGGCTTCCGGATCATCCAGCGAAGCCACGATGGCCTTGTGGCCCATCTCTTCCACCAGGATCATGGCGGTGTCCTGGTCCAGCGGCTGGTTGATGGTAACCATCTGGCCCAACTTCATCAGGTGCTTGATCACTTCCGATGCCTTGACAGCCATCTTGTGCGCCAGTTCGGCCACGGTGATGGTTTCAGGTACATGCACTTCCAGTACGCGGGCTTCCACCGGCGCTGCTTGGGTGTGGTCTTCGCGATCCCGATCATTGCTGCCACGGCGCCCGCGTGGGCCGCCACGCCAGTTGCTGGCACGACCTGCACCTGCACCCGTGTCACCACGGGTTGGAATGGCCTTTTTCTTGGCGGGGTCGCCTGCCCAGCTGCTGGACAACTTGGCGGACTTGACTTCTTTGCCTGAGCCAGGAGCGCCAGCTCCTGGAGCCCCGGCTGGACCCGACTTGGCAGGCTTTGCAGCCACGGTTCCAGCGGCCGGCTTGTGTAAGGTGCCTTTCATGCCAGCTTTGCCGTCAGCGCCAGCGGTCGGCTTGACCTCTTCAGGCTTCTTAGGTACCGGCGCTTTTTTGGCCGGTGCGGACATCATCAAACGAATGGCGGCAGCCTCGGCCTCGGCTTTACGGCGGCGGTCACCCAGGTCGGCTGCGCGGGCCACTTCTTCATCAGCACGGGCCTTGGACTCAGCCGCCGCTTTTACCTTGGCATCTGCAGTTACTTTTTCAGCTTCGGCCTTCGCAGCCAGAGCGGCCGCAGGAGCAGATTCACTGGAAGTCGTGGAACTGGGAGCAGCGACTTTTTCAGACTCTGCCAAAGCCTGAGCAGCCTGTTTTTCCGCAGCAAGTTGGGCTTTGGCTTCCTGCTCTTCCCGCTGGCGACGACGCTCAACCAGCTCTTCTTCCTGACGGCGGATCAATTCTGCCTGGCGCCGGGCCTCTTCTTCACGACGTGCCAGTTCAGCGTTATCGATTATGGAAACCGGTTCAGCCGCTACTTCGGGCGTATCAACTTCCGGCTCAGAGCCGCCTTCCGCGGTCTCGTCACGACGAACGAACGTGCGTTTTTTCCGCACTTCCACCTGAATGGTGCGTGCCTTGCCGGTGGAATCCGCCTGTTTGATTTCGGTGGTGGATTTCTTCACCAGCGTGATCTTTTTGCGTTCCGCTCCAGCAGTACCATGACTGGTTTGGAGGTAATTCAGCAAGCTGTGTTTATCAGCGTCAGACAGAGTGTCGGACGCGGTCGATTTGGCTACCCCGGCAGCTTTGAGCTGTTCAAGCAACGTATCGGTTGGTTTTTTGAGTTCGGTTGCAAACTCGGCGACGGTCGTACTGGACATTTGTTGTGTAACCTTTCATGACCATTACTCTTGAGAAGCGGCGTCATTGGCAAACCAATGCTCGCGCGCTTTCATGATCAGGGTCTTGGCTTCGTCCGCAGACTGGCCGGTGATTTCTGTGAGTTCGTCAACGGCCAAATC
>Ga0116157_10005748_pt1 | contig 11351 bp, 8 predicted proteins | sample AD_UKC048_MetaG_FD_89882 | JGI IMG/M metagenome (GOLD analysis project Ga0116157, IMG submission 89882) | Active sludge microbial communities of municipal wastewater-treating anaerobic digesters from USA - AD_UKC048_MetaG | ecosystem: Engineered > Bioreactor > Anaerobic > Digestate | place: USA... | reverse complement strand
AATTCCCGGATTCTATCCTAAAAGTGGTACACTTTGCCCAGGAATCGGTGGTACACTTTCGCCAGGAATTACTGGTACACTTTGCTCAGGAATCACTGGTACAGTTTGGGCAGGAATATTCAAGTACCCGCATTATCTAATTCGTAACGCTTCCAACCTTGCAATTTCTTGCTTGTAGTTTCTTCTTTTGTTTTGCTTTTATCATAGGGCGCAGCCCAATCACGCCAACGATAAGGAGATTGTAATGATGATTCAAAACTTTGACCTAACGCAGTTGCTCTTTGCTCTGCTTGCTGGCCTTTAATATCCAAGTATCGTAAAAAGAAAAGCCAAGTTATTTCCGGCACATACAATTTTGCTCCTTTTGCTTTATCTCTACGTAGTATATTACAAATGCCTTTAATTGCCTTGTTCATTGAAGCAACCGAATTGATTGCTTTATTGTTATCGTTGTTCTTCTTTGCCATTTTATATTGCTTCTATTTCTTGCACTTCACTACAATTGAATTTTTCAATTGGATTTTGGTCTACATCAATCCTTGTTACATAAAAGTATGGTTCTGTATATCCTCTCGGATCATTAGGATGAGCGAGATACGCATCACGCAAAACACATCTAATATTTGTTCCGTTTAAAAAAGTTATCTGAACAAAATTATCTCCATGTTCTTCGATTGCTGCTTGTATTTCTTGTAAAGTCATAATTAGTTTGTTTTAAATTCAAATACTTCTCTTAATATTGCAGCTGGCAATGCTTCAATGGCTTCGAGTTGTGTTGACGATTGTTTTAATAATTCAAAATATTCAAAATGTTTTCTATCAAGGTCTGTTGTGATTTTTTCAATTATTTTATCATATTCAGGAACTGGTATTAAATATTTTTGAACAAAATCAGTCGGAACACGCTGTTGGCCTGCACTGCCTGTGAAGTGTTCTTCTGCTGCCCTTCTAAACTCAACTGTTCTTAAGAAATAATGAACCCATTTTGTATAGATAGGTTTTGTTGGTGTTAATACGATATATTCGGAAGAACCAAAACCAAAATCATCTTTCATTTCTGAAACAATAGCACATTTACCATTTTGCATACACGGAGTAATTTTTGCAAAAATGATATCGCCATTTTCAAAGTAAGTATAACTCTGTCCTAATTCTTCATAAGGTCTGTAAAGTGTCTTTGTAATCATACCTGTTACGTCATCAACACTATCCATAGGAACAAATGAAGTTAATTCTTTTGGAGATAAAGCTGTTTTCTTTTTTCTTGTTTTGCCGACTTTGGCAAGATTATCAATTTTCTCCCACTTCCATCCCTTAGGCAATTCATCACCTTCTTTATATGGGAAAACCTCTCTTAATAATGCACCTTGTAATGCAACAACTGCTTCTTTTTGTTGCAAGGCTGCTTGGCGCATTTGTTCAACGTTTTCAAGTTTATCAGATAGTATCTCAGAAATTCTTGCTTGGTCATTAGCTTTTTTTGGAACTTGAAAGACCAAATCTTTTAAATGCTTATAATGACGTCCATATCCGTCATTGGGAATATTTGAATTCTTTAAAAGTAAATAGAATAATTTAGGGTTAATCAATTTATGATTTGGGACAATTACTTTTGTTCCATCAGCACCAGGAGCAAAATCAAAATCAATATATTTAAATATTCGTGTGTGATCTCCAAAAATTATTATTGGATTATCTACTTTAATTACTTTAGTGATATCATCAGTAAACCCATTTTTCAAAGATTTTCCTTGATCGACAATTGGAAATTTCCCTTCTTTTAGATATTGATTTGTTAACAAACCTATACCTTTAAACTTGCTTTCAGCTTTCTTGTCAATTAGTTTTTCAAAACTATAATTATTAAATTCCATTATGCAAGCAATCTCAATTTGGTTTCATTAATATAATATCCGGGCTGTTGTGGCAGGTTAATCAATGCTTCAAAACCACCATTTTGTTTCACCTCATGTTCATCAAACAACTCATTTATTTCAAGTTCTTCAATACCTCCTTTTGCAAATAAACCGGCAATAGAAATTAAAACATTCTTTGTTGGATTTGGTAATATTTTCAGCCATTCTTTATTTCTGAATCCAAAACCGCCAGCCCGTTCACTTCGTGTTTTAGGAATATAACCAAATCCTAGTTGTGCCAATACATCGTATAAGTCGCATTCTTGTTCTTCTTCAAGTTCACGCACCAATCGCAAAGCGTTTTCACCACCGGGTAATTCTTTTAATAAATCTCTGCGGTTTATCGGATTTACCCATGTTGTTCGTAATGTTTCAAGGTCAGATACTTTTTCACTTACGGCACTTGCCAAACGTTCTTTGTAAATTTCATAAGGAACTAAAACATCTTTACCATCTTCTTCGCATAAAATGCTTTTACCTTCATCTTTTACAACAACTTCATACTCCTTTTCTGCAACCCGAATAATTTTCTTTGGTGGTTGCGGCTCAGTTCCTCCGCCTCCTTCATCGCCACCTTCTTTTTTAGGCTGTGCAGGTTTGCTGATAAAATCTTCGCCAAACAAACGGGTTGCATTGGTATAATCGAACAAACGGAACATCATTTTACTTCCTCTTGGCTCGCCAATACGTGTTCCACGCCCAACCATCTGATAAAAACTGATTGGACTTTCAATATATTTAAAGAAAATGACATTGTTCAAATTTGGCACATCAACACCAGTACTTAAAAGTTCAACCGTTGTAGCAATGAAATGAGAATTAGTTGAACCACGCAATTCGGCAATCAATTCTTTAGACGATGGCTGTGTGCTTGTTGCTGTGCATTTGAACGAATACATTTCTTTTGGAGTGTTCCCATTTGTTTTGCACCATTCAAAATAAAGGTTATTCATTTTTATGGAAACCTTATCGGCATGTATTTCACTTGCACAAAAAATAATTGATTTTTGATGCACACCGCCTGTTTCAATGAGCAAATCAAACAAGTCACTACACATGCTGTGAATACGGTCATCTAACAACAAGTGCCTTTCAAAATTTTTGGCAGAATAAATGTCGTCAATGTCAGCATCTGAAACTTTGTTTCCGGTGTATGCATCACTGATTTTCTTTTTCTTGATTTCTTCTTTTGCAAGCAAACGATAATCAATATCGGGTTTACGTTTTATAACTTCGCAAGCCGCCAAATATCCATCGTTTTGTCCATCGGCAATACTGTATTCGTAAACAGGTTCACCAAAATATTTAATATTGTTTGCGGTTACATCTTCATCTGTTTTTGCTAATTCGCCTTTTGTATTGGTTAGTTTGCGAGGTGTTGCAGTCAAACCAATATGTATTGCATCTGGATTGTCAGTTAGTACAATACTCCAATTACCCCAAGCACTACGATGGCACTCGTCAATAATAATATGTGAAAAGAAATTCTTTGGAAAATTCTTTCTCCAGAATTCAGGTTCCTTATCGTCAGAGGAGATATTCAATGTTTGATACGTGGCAATTAAAACCTTGGCATTTGTTGCAGGATTTCGTGTTGTTACTTCCTGAGCATCATCGCCAAAAATTCCCTGTAAATGTGTTAATGCCTGAGTTCTTAATTCATCTCTGTCAACAAGGAATAATGCTCTACGAATATGTCCGGCTTTAGCCATTTTCCAAAGCAGCTCTTTTGCAATAAATGTTTTTCCGGTACCGGTTGCCAAACATAAAAGCACTTTATTTTCGCCTTGTGCAATTTTTTCAAGTATGGCACGTATTGCAGCATCCTGATAATAAAAACGGGTAGCTTCACCAGTTTTGTAACGAATCAATAATGCTTTTGCTTCTTCGCTTTTTAATTTTATTTCTTTGTAGTTCTCATAACGCAATAATAGTTCTTCAGGCGTTGGGAAATTTATTAATTGGTCTGCTTCTATGATTGTTCCTTTATCTGCACCAAATTCTGAATATAATTTTCCATTTGTCGAAAAAGCAAAGGGTACATTAAAGCGTTTTGCATAGGTCTGAGCTTGTTGAAGTCCAAGAGTATAAGGGCTATTCTCTTTTTTAGCTTCTAAAATAGCAATAGGTAATGGTGGATGTCCTTCCAGTACAGGCAAACACAATAAATAATCGCTACGTCCTTGTCTTCTTTTAGGTTTACCATCAATAATATCTGTTCCGCCTGGTGTTACTTCAACTTTAATTAAGTCGTTTGTCCAACCTCTTGTAAGTAGAACAGGGTCTATTAAATCACGTCTTGTTTGAGCTTCGTTTCTCATTTATTTAAAAAATCAAATTTAATAATTCAATTCCGCTGTTCTCTTGGCGGGTTGGAAAGATTGCACTCTTTGACAAAGCTTTGGTTGCAGCGTTGGCTCGTGGGGCTTTGGCAATGTGTGCAATGTGGGTCGGCAGAATTTCAAAATTTTTGTGCGGTGGGTAAAAAAAATTAAAACACATTCGGGTCGGCAATGAGTGTCGGCTCTCTGGTCTCGTCAATATTTCGTTTTTCTGTCCTTTCACAATGGTTTACTCTTTATTTTAGTACTGTCTCTTTTTAGCATTGGCGGTAACGGTTGAGGCTATATGCAGTAAGGGATTGCGGGCTACTTCCCTGTCCACCTACACCGAAGTTTGAGCGGTGCAGAACGCTTGAATTACCACTGAAACCCTTATTGAATATAGCCTTTGTTAGCGGTTCGTGCTTTTGTTTTTTCAAATTACTATCTTTTTTTCCCATCTTAGTCAAAGCGTTTGATTTTGCTTTCTCCTGTTGTCCTCCGTTTTTCTGCACTATCAGTAATTTTATGTTGGGCTCCATTGTGTCGGAGTTCGTAATATTTTTTTAGGTATGCAGAATAGCCATCAAGGTCGGAAAATAAAGTACAACGATTTATGTTCATTCTGTTTAGGTCATATAGTGCCTCGTCTTTTAAGTCATAAGGCAAAACAACTTTTATTACATGGTTTTTCAGATATTCTGGATAGAAATACTTTTTCAACTGTTCCATAAATGTCTCGTTGGTATTACCTAAGCTAACAAAGATTGATTGCTGTTGAATTAATCTTTTGTTTGTCACCAAAGGTCTGACGGGGAATACACAACTTATTTTATTTTCTGTAAAAATCTTATTAAATACTTCTTCTTTTAAGTCAAAAAATATGTCTTCGTGAAACTTGAACCCTTCTTTGAATTTGTGTTGTAAATCTTCTTTAAGATGGTCTTTTTCAATAGCCCAAACAGCACAATTTGTTTCTGTGTCTTCCAATGCAAAAAATGCGGTAATGAAAGGTGAAAACGAAAAGTCTAAAAATCGTGTTGGTGCTCCATGATGTTGCATAAGGGATAGCCAACTCAAGTAATCATCATCTTTTGGCAAAGGAATGTTGTTTGCATATGTGAAAGCACCTCTTTGAAAGTCTTTTACAAAGTCCTTTTCAACATGATACGATTTTGCGAAAAAGCTGCATCTTTCAATTGAAGTCCTCAATAACCATTCAGCATTAATTTGTCCACGAAAAATAAAATGTTGGTCAATTTCATCAAACAAAACTTTCGCTTTTGTCCAAGAGTTGACTTTAATCTCTTGGTAGATGTCATTACTATTATCCGATAATTTTCTTTTATTCATTTCGTTGGTCAGTTTACTTCGAGTTCGTTAGCTACTTACAAAATTATATCTATTGTCTGATGTGAGAGTTGATACAAAGCAGCTTTGAGTACTTGCCAAGAAATCCGAGCTGTATGTTCGTCAGGATTGAATCTTGCACTTACTTGTTCGTAAGGGTGAATATAGTTTCTAAAGTCACGTAATGAATGGCTAAATTTTTTTACATCTTCTTTTAGAAGCCCAACTTCGTGAGCAACATCAATATAATTGCTAAGTGACCATAAATGAAACTGAAGTGCCTTACCTTCTTTGTCTTTTGGTGATGACTTTGCTTGATTAAATTCTCTCGGATGTTTAGAAGCTATACCCAATAATATTCCCTCTAATGAACTGCCGCATAGAAAGATTACAGAAAGTGGAGCTTTTGATGAAAGACATTTTTTAATTTCGTCAAAACGCAAATTCAAAGTTTCAGTAATTACTCCATCTAATCCAAGTTTCTCAAGAGTAATTTCATTAAACTCTTTTTTTAAAAAGTCGTCCTCTTTGATTTCGGGAGTTACTGCTTTTGGTTCAAAATCAGTTTCGGCAGCTCTGGTAAATCTTATTTCTTTGCTTTCTCGGATAATTTTCCACCCGTCAAATACAAGATATTGATTGAAGTCAGTAATGAGTTTGTCCAAGTCGGAAATGCGGGCTACAAAGTTTACCGGAGATAATAATTTCTTTATGCACTGGTCAAGTTGTGGTGTTCCATTCATTGGAGCAAGTTTTATATCAACATACTTCGATCTTGAAGGAAATCCTTGTCCATAGGTGTCATTACTGCCTAGAGAATTAAAAAATGAAACTAATGCAGGTCCACCACGATATTCTGTTTCGTGAGTTATTAAGTCCCGAAGTTTTTCTAATGTCTTTTGTTGTAGTATCATTTCTATTAATTTCTTTCTGTCAGTTTCAAACTACGCAATGTCCCCATAGCATGACCGCTAACTCTTGTGTATAGTCATTGAACTTACTTTCAATATATCAAACTCCGGGTTGAATATACTCCTGTTTATTTGGATAGTATTGTTCATTGAACGATATTTATGAAAGACTGGCGGGATACGGAGCTTTCTCATATCGGATTAATTTGGTCATCGTAAAGATATGAATTTAATACATCCAAATTATCGGGAAGAATTTTTTCTTATTTCTTTGGATTTCATTGCGTAATGCAGGGTCCGGGAAGTGGCTTATCGATTCTCCGGGATTAATAGCTTTTTACTCAAATTTCACAAAGAGACCGACGAAGGCCGCGAAAAGATTTGAAGGGCTCCAGAATGGCCCGGCTATCCGTATGTAATCATTTCATGCCCGGAAGGGAAAGCAAACGGGCGATATGCGATCCTTCATCCGCCTTTGGCGGACTCACGACATACTGTCCAACCGTCCAACTGCCTAACTGCCCCTCAGCTTCTCACCTCAACCAGTATCTCCAGCAACTTGATCGCTGCATCGGAGATCACCGTGCCGGGGCCGAAAATGGCGACGACGCCGGCTTTGTGCAGGAAATCATAGTCCTGCGGCGGGATAACGCCACCCACGATCACCATAATGTCTTCGCGGCCAAGCTTCTTCAACTCTTCAATTAACTGAGGCACCAGCGTTTTGTGGCCGGCTGCCAGGCTCGATACGCCGATGATGTGCACGTCGTTCTCCACCGCTTGCCGTGCGGTCTCCACCGGGGTCTGGAACAACGGGCCGATATCGACGTCGAAGCCAATGTCGGCATAGCCGGTGGCCACCACTTTCGCGCCGCGGTCGTGGCCGTCCTGGCCCATCTTCGCGATCATGATACGGGGCCGGCGTCCGTCGAGCGAGGCAAATTTATCGGCCAGCTCGCAGGCCCGGCGGAAGCTCTCGTCGCTCTTCGATTCGGCGGAGTAAACGCCTGATATCGAACAGATAACCGCTTTATATCTTCCAAACACCTTCTCACAGGCATAGGAGATCTCGCCAAGCGTGGCGCGGGCTTTGGCCGCCTCAACCGACAACTCCAGCAAGTTGCCTTCACCGGTCTCACAACAGCGGGTAATGGCTTCGAGAATGCGGTCGACATCGGCCTGGTTGCGCTCTGATTTGAGGAGATGGAGTCTCTTCACCTGTGATTCCCTGACGGCCGTATTATCGACCTCCAGCGTCTCAATCGGCGCCTCCTTTTCGAGCCGGTATTTATTAACCCCCACGATAGTGTCTTTGTGCGAGTCAATCCTTGCCTGCTTGCGCGCCGAGGCCTCCTCGATCCGCATCTTGGGAATGCCGGTCTCGATCGCTTTGGCCATTCCGCCCAGGGCTTCGACCTCTTCGATCAGCGCCCAGGCTTTCCGGGCGATCTGGTCGGTCAGGTATTCGATATAATACGATCCGGCCCAGGGGTCGACGGTGCGGCAGACCTGTGTCTCTTCCTGGATGAAGATCTGCGTATTGCGGGCAATACGGGCCGAAAAATCGGTGGGCAATGCGATGGCCTCGTCGAGGGCGTTGGTGTGCAGCGACTGCGTTCCGCCCAGCACGGCGCCCAGGGCCTCCACACAGGTGCGGGCCACGTTGTTGAACGGATCCTGCTCCGTCAGGCTCCAGCCGGAGGTCTGGCAGTGTGTCCGCAACATCATCGACTTGGGATTCTTCGGATTGAATTTGTTGACGATTTTCGCCCAGAGCATGCGCCCGGCCCGCATTTTGGCCACCTCCATAAAATGGTTCATGCCGATGCCCCAGAAGAACGAGATACGCGGGGCGAAGTCGTCGATATCGAGCCCGGTCTGGGTTCCTGTCCGCAGGTATTCCCAGCCGTCGGCCAGCGTGTAGGCCAGCTCCAGCTCAGCAGTAGCGCCCGCCTCCTGCATGTGGTACCCGCTCACGCTGATGCTGTTGAATTTCGGCATGTGGGCAGAGGTATATTTGAAGATATCGGCGATGATGCGCATGGATGGCAGTGGCGGATAGATGTATGTGTTGCGCACCATGAACTCTTTGAGAATGTCGTTCTGGATGGTTCCGGAGAGCTGCTCCAGCCTCGCCCCCTGCTCCAGCCCTGCCACAATGTAAAAAGCCATGATGGGCAGCACCGCGCCGTTCATGGTCATCGACACCGACATGCGGTCGAGCGGGATCTGGTCGAACAGGACCTTCATATCGAGGATCGAATCGATAGCCACGCCGGCTTTGCCCACATCGCCGACGACCCTCTCGTGGTCGGAATCGTAGCCGCGGTGGGTGGCTAAATCAAATGCCACCGACAATCCCATCTGGCCCGAGGCCAGGTTGCGGCGGTAAAAGGCATTGGATTCCTCGGCGGTGGAAAACCCGGCATACTGCCTGATGGTCCAGGGTTTCTGGACGTACATCGTCGAATAAGGTCCGCGCAGGAACGGCGGCAGGCCGGCGGCATAGCTCAGGTGCTCCATCCCGGCGAGGTCTTCGGCTGTGTAAGCATGCTTCACCGGGATACCTTCGGAGGTGAGCCAGTCTTCTTCTTTGCGGTTCTGCTGTTCCCATTCGGCAGCTGAGATTCTCTGAGCCGCGACTGATTTTATATTGATCTTCTGAAAATTCGGTTTCATGATTTTTTATTTTATAACCACAAAGGAACACAAAGGATTTCACGAAGAACACAAAGGATCCCAGAAATACTGAACCCCTTCGTGCGCCTTTGTGTAATCCTTTGCGCGCCTTTGTGGTAAATCATAATAATATATTTTTTGAAAGTAAATCTTATAACCCAAGCAAAGCCTGAAACTTCTTCAACTCTTCGAGCACATTCGACCGGACGTGGATAAAATGCTCAATCCCTTTTGCTTTCAGTTCGTCAACTGAATCTTTCGGGTATCCGGCAATCACAACTTTTGCTTTATCTTTCAAGGCTTCAAGAATCGCCGGGGCGATCAGCGGGTATTCTTCATCGGCGCTGCAAATGACGAGGATCTCGGTGCGGCTTTCGTGGAAAGCCCGGATACCCTCATCGATGGTTTTAAATCCCAGGTTATCGATCGTATCAAAACCGGCGCAGGCGAAGAAGTTGCGGCTGAACTGCGAGCGGGCGATCCGCATGGCCAGGTTGCCGTAGGTGAACATAAAGGCGGCCGGCCGTTTGTGTTTAAGGGCATACATGTCTGTTTTGTACCGTAGCGCTTCGAAAGGCTGCGCGCCGCGGTAAAGACGGAGTGGTTCCGTGATCAGGTCCGTTTCGCCGGATCTGGCCGGGCTGAAGACCTGTTCCGCCAAGGGCTCTTCTTTTTTCTCGGTAAAGTTCGGGTACTGGTTGACTCCGAGAATGACATCTTTCCGGTTGGCCAGGCCGGCGTCTCTTTTTTCCGCCGTGGCTTTTATCCTTTCCCGGATAAATCCGGATTTAACCGCCTGCAGGTATCCGCCCACTGAATCCACTTCCAGGAACAGCTTCCAGGCCTCGGCGGCGATGCTGTCGGTCAGGCTTTCTATGTAGTAGGAACCGGCTGACGGATCGGCCACCTGGTCGAGATACGATTCTTCTTTCAGCAGGAGTTGCTGGTTGCGGGCGATCCGTTCGGCAAAATCGTCATACTGCTGGTAGATCGCGTTGAAAGGACCGACCGTCAGCGAATCGATCCCGGCCACGACGGACGACATCGATTCCGTTGTTGTCCGCAGCATATTCACAAACGGATCGTAAACCGCCTTGTTCCATTTGGAGGTAGTAGCGTGAACCGTCATCCGGGAAACCTCTTCACGGCTTGGTCCGTAGGCTTTGACGATATGTGCCCAAAGCTGGCGGGCAGCGCGGTATTTGGCGATCTCCATAAAGAAATTGGATCCGGTGGCAAAACGGAACCTGATCTTGGGGGCGACCTGGTTCACCGACAATCCTTTTTCCGTAAGGCGTGTGAGGTACTCTGCCCCTGACGCCAGGCTGAAAGCGAGCTCTTCTACGATGGTAGCGCCGGCGTTGTGGAAATGGTCGCCACCGACCGCAATAACGGTAAAATGAGGCAGGTGTCCGGAAATCCGGATCAGTTCGCTGCAAATCTCCAGGTCTTCCTCCTCTGTCAGGTAGAATTTGCCCTTTGTGGCCAGCCGGCCGAACGGATCAAACTCCAGAGAACCGTAGATCTTACCGAAATCACGGTTGTACCGGACCAGCATTTCGTAATGGTTTTTCATTAACGATTCGGCATGCCGGCCGGCGGTAAAATTGATCTCGACCATTTCGGCGAAAATATTCTTCAGCAGCAGGTCGAGATCATCTTTGGAATATTCTTTTTCATCATCCAGGATAAATCCGAGGGAGCCGATCCCTTTCATAAGGATATCGAGCGCTTTTTCATTGGCCCTTTTAAGGTCGGTCACCACGATATCCTGGCGGATAAACCAGTCGTTTCCCGATTTTTTATTCCCGCGGATGTATGGGAACGAATCGGGGAACTGGTTAAGGTATTCGAGGGATAGCAGGTCATCGGCGGCATAATAGGGTTTGATCCGGATGCCTTCCGCAGGTCGGTAAACCAGTTTTTTTTCATAGTCGGCCCCTTTCAGGTCCTGATTGATTTTCGTCTCCCAGTCGGCGACAGTCACGGGCGGAAACTCGGGGAAGAGTTTCTCTTTCACTTTTTTATCTTCCATTCTATATCAGTCTAAATCTTGTTTATCAATCATTTATCTTTTTATTCGAGCGATAAACGATGGCTCCATCTATGGCCGGGCGCAAATTTACGAACAATAATTCAAGGGAGGGTTTATTGTGAATAAATTAACAAGGATT
>Ga0116157_10005728_pt1 | contig 11376 bp, 9 predicted proteins | sample AD_UKC048_MetaG_FD_89882 | JGI IMG/M metagenome (GOLD analysis project Ga0116157, IMG submission 89882) | Active sludge microbial communities of municipal wastewater-treating anaerobic digesters from USA - AD_UKC048_MetaG | ecosystem: Engineered > Bioreactor > Anaerobic > Digestate | place: USA... | reverse complement strand
TTTTCCTTAGGCAAGGTTAGTGGCCGTTTTTCTTAATTTCTAAAGTATTCTTCTGTTATACTGTATGCCCAAGGGCCACTGCTACCTGCTTTAGAATAATGGTATCTTATGAATTTGCTCGACTTTACTATCATTATTGTTGAGGGTTGATAGTATCCCGAAGCTGCAATAATTGTATCTTCATCTAGAAGTAAATTTAAATCCCTATGATTATCATATGGATAGTCATTAAATCTTATGGAATTACTTTTCAAATCTATTTGAAGTTTGCAAATGACATTACGAATGGTATCAAATTTTTCAATCACCTTTGTATGTGTCGAATCGTAACCTCTACTCCAATTATACCTATTACCAGTATAGCTTCCGTTTAATTGTTCAACTAACTTAATTCTCCTATCAATTTTATTACATGACAATGAAAACAAAACAAAAACCAAAAAGACTAAATTTAAATTTCTCATAATTCTATTTTGATTAAAAATTCTGACTAAAGTTTTTTAGTTTTTCAATGCAATACGAAAATAAAGAATATTTTGTACTAGTTGCCATTTTTCTATTCGTAATAAAGAGGAATAGCCGCTAACATTGACGAAGCAAAAGGTGTTCAAAGTAGCTATACTATTATATTGAATTCTAATGTTCTTTTGAGCGTTTGTTAAATTACAGAAACACATTCTTTATCATTGATTACTTCTTCAAACTTTTCTCTGGTCTGCCTTTAAGGATAATCATCCGCATTTCTAATGCGGAATTTGAATTAAATGCAAAAAGCCAAGATGAGTCTTGGCTTTTTAATAGGATTACAATAATTTTTAGTGATGATGATGATGGCTACTAGGCAATTTAATAAATTCGTCAAGGCTCACCAATTGCTCCATTAAATTTACTTTTTGCTCAAGCACATAAAACAATTTTTCAGTAATGATTTTATTATATAATTCATCTACAAATTTTTGATCAGCCATTTGCTTTTGTATAAAAGGCTCAAACCAATCGTCATTCATTTGAGGCATATGACCTTGTTGGCCAAAATAGCTTATGATTTGCATACGTGCCGCATCTTCTAATTCTTCTTTCTCAACAGTAATTTTATTTTCTGCAATCACCTTGTCACTAATTAACTGCCAACGTAATTGATGTTCAAATGAACCATATTCTTTATCTACTTGATCTGGCGATTTATATGTTTCACCACCCACACTCATCCAACGTTTTAAAAATTTGACTGGCATTTCAATAGGTGTTTCATGCACTAATTTTTCGAACAATTCATTATGTAAACGAATACGTGATTGAGACTCCCAATATCGTTCGATTTCTTCTTTCAAAATAGTTGCAAATTCTTCTTCAGTTTCTAAACCTCGACCAGGATAAATTTTTTCGTACATTTCTTTTCCTAATTCAACTTTCTCAATCAAACCAACTTTGGTAATCGTCATTTTAAAACTCTTATCCTTTGCAGCCTCATCGGTTGGGTTTAAACCTAGATCTTTTAATATGGCTGGAAGTAATTTTTCATCAAATGTATTTTTAAGATTAAACACTAAAGTATCTTCTGCCTTTTTACCCATTAATTGCGATTGTAAAGCGGGCGTAAAATATTTGACCAATAGTGAATTATCTTTTTTAATTCCGCCTTCTATTAAATTTCCGTCAGTATCTACCTCATCAAAAACTACATTTAAAACGTTATGTTCAGAGGTAACAGTTTCCGGTTCGGTCATCTCACCAGCTTTGTATTGAAGTTTTTCAATTTCATCGCGTAACATTTCATCACTCACAATGATCTTGTGAAGAGGTACTGTTTCGCTACCAGAAAGTAAGGGAATTGTAAAATCAGGTCGAGTACCAATTTCAAATTCAAAAGTGAAATCGGTAGGATTATTTACATCAAAATTCATTTGGGCTTGACCTTCAGCGGGTATTGGGCGAGCAAAAATTTCCGCTTTATTAGCAACTAAATGTTCTTCAAGTTTTGTACCAGCTACACGTAAAACCTCGTCAGAAAAAACCGACTGTCCATACATTTTACGAATTACACCTGCCGGCACCATACCTGCCCTAAACCCTGGAATGGAAGCTTTTTTACCATATACTTTAAGTGCTTTGTCCACTGCTGGTAAATAATCTTCTTTAGTTAATTGAACGGTTATTTTTTCGTGCTGAGGCGCTATATTTTCTTGAAAGACTGTTGCCATAATGATTATCTTTTTTCTTTTATAATTGTTTATTTACATGACTTGTTTAGGGAGATTAGACCCATCAAAAGTGCCGGCGAATGTACAACTTTAGTATCAGTTTTAATCGAGTTATAAATGGTTTTATTTTTTATTAGCAAATTTGAGAAAGGTCAAATAGTGAGTAAGGTTGAGATTTAATGATTTAGATGGAAACCAATTGTTTCGCATCTTATTCTAAATGGAATCAAGCTAGAAGGACAAAAGAAAGTGAGTGCTCATTGCTTTCGCTCATCTTAACCATTCTCTTTTTTGTGCGCACAATGGTACAAGTTTTAAACCTGTTTGTAAGCGACTTACGACTGGAGCTTACTTCTCGAGATTCTTAATCATGGCGAATAGAATCCTAGAAAGTTCATCGGCAAGATTAATAAATTCGTCAAAATCATTTTCAGATACTTTGTTTTGGTCGTGAAGCAAATCAACAATAGCAACACATTCAAATATAGAAGCTCTGGCAATGACAAAAAAACTTCTTCTGTCGGGCTTGGAGAACTTGCCAGAACCTTCAGCGATATTTAAGACAATACTCATTGAAGCCCTACCTAATTGGTCTTTTACGTAATTGGATGGTTTTATTTCTTCAATTAATTTAATGCAATTTATATGGAAATGCTTGGCTTTGCGATAAACTTCCAAATTACGGAAATCAAAAGGCATAATAAGATTGTATTAGTTGGAGCGAGAAACAGAGCGAAAACGAGGAAAAAATCAGAGCAAATGCTCATCACGTTAGCTTCGCTTTCGCTGTTCGCATTCGCTCTGATTTTTGTGCGGGCGGAGGGACTCGAACCCCCATGTCTAAGACACTAGATCCTAAGTCTAGCGCGTCTACCAATTTCGCCACGCCCGCGGCGCTTTGATTTGAAGGAGTGCAAATGTATAGATTTTATTAGATATACCATTAAAATCATGCTTTTTTTACTTACTTTTATTTCATCAGGGTTGAATCATGAGCAATAATATAAAAATAGAGCCTCTTGAAGAAGATGAATTGCTCTTTCTTAAAAAGAGATTAGATGCGGAAAGTAAGGAGTATATGTTTGCAATGAATATGCTATTAAGGGCTGCAGTCATCATTCCATTTGTTGTTGCGATTGTAACTTATATTCGATTTGAAGATAGTCATTTGATGCTAACTTCCTTTTTGTATGCCTTAGTTATATCCATCATTATTTTGTCAATTGCAGGAATAGCAAGTTATATGAGGGGATTGTATCATTTAAAAAAAGATATTAAAATCAAATCAAAAATTGTTGAATCATGCCTTATCACTGAGAAAAAATATATGGCGCTGAATCATACGTGGCATTTTTATCTTACGAGTTATATTAAGCTTTCCATTGAAGTAAGTGAATTAGATTTTGATCGATTTGAAGTGAATGATGAAATTAATATTGAGTATGCAAGTTTTACAAAAACATACTTCGGGTTTCATTAATTCAGTTTTTTAATAAGTAAATGCTCAAATCAAGGTTACAAGACCATCATTATATTTCAGTTGTTTTAATTCAGGTATATCCAATAGTAAAGGGCCGTCCATATCTACATAATCTAATAAGGGCAAAAATTGTGCAATAGCGTATGAACCAATTTCGGTTTCATTCATACATCCCATCATTACTTTTTTATTAAGAGATTTTGCTTTTTCTATCATTCTAAAAGCTGGGGTCAAGCCACCGCATTTTGTAAGTTTAATATTAATACCATCAAAAACTTCGCAACATCTTTCAACATCCGATTCCGACACACATGATTCATCTGCAAATAATGGAATGGTTGTTTCTTGTTTAAGTATCTTCATACCTTGCCAATCATCCTTAGCCAAAGGTTGTTCAATCATTTCAATATTATATTCAGCCAAAACGGGTAACATTTCTAAAGCCTCATCTACCAGCCAGCTTGCATTGGCATCTATTCTAAAAATAGCATCTGTTTCTTGTCGAAGTGCTTTAATGATCTCAACATCATCCTTCCCTGAACATTTTATTTTATAAATTGGCCATGGTTTTTCTTTTATTTTTTTCAACATATTGGGTATCGTATCAAGCCCAATGGTATAATCCGTTAATGGAATATTTTCCCAGGGCAACGATTTAATTTGATAGATTGGCTTTCGATTTATTTTAGCATACATATCCCAATAAGCCATATCTAAAGCACAGACTAAAAAACTTGAATGAGGAAATAAATGATGGCAAAAATGCCAGAACCTTTCGGGTTCTGTAAATGAATAACGTTGTAGTATTTCAATTTTTGAAACCAATTCATCAATCATACTATCTACTGTTACATTATAATAGTGAATCGCAGGCGCTTCGCCAAATCCTGTAATCCCATTAAACGATAGTGCTATTAAAAGTGCTGGTTGATGCGTTTTTAAACCATGTGCGGTTGTAAATGGATGATGAAATGGGGTAGAAATTGATTTATACTTTATATTGATCATATTGCAAATAAACGAATTTTATTGTGTGCGACTTCAATATCAAAAAGCCTATTATTAAAAATACAATTTGCTCGGTGCATTGAAAAATAGTGAAGTGAATTACATATTGGCGCTATCGACACCAAAGGTCAAAATCAAACTATATTTAATTCATTCCTGATTCTACAAAAAACAATACATGATCAAGAAGTGAATCATCAACATCAATATTCATGTACTATATTTGCAACCATTCTATTTTGAACAGGTTAAAAAATATAGCCCTTGTTGGCAACCCGAATAGCGGAAAAAGTTCGCTCTTTAACTCATTGACTGGTTTAAAGCAAAAGGTAGGTAATTTTCCGGGTGTTACGGTCGACAAAAAGACGGGTAAATCAATTCTTTCTTCTGATCTCACTATTAATGTCATTGATTTACCTGGAACCTATAGCCTCTATCCTAAAAGTGATGATGAAGTAGTTACTTTCGATGTATTGTTTGATGATGACGAATCTGTTAAAATTGATGTAGTGATTGTGGTCGTTGATGCTTCCAATTTAAAAAGGAATCTCTTGTTTTGCTCACAAATTATGGATCTCAAAAAGCCCATGATAGTGGCCTTAACGATGCTTGATATTGCTCGACAAAAAGGGATATCAATTGATGTAAACGGACTTTCGCGTGAACTCGGTTTACCAGTTGTTGAAATCAATCCACGAAATAATAAAGGAACCCAAGAACTTAAAAAGCAAATTGTATTAACCGCCTCTCAAAAGCATGATTTTCATACAGCCGATTTTATCGATAATTATTCAATTGCCAAGGAAGCAATTGATGCTGTAAAAAAATACAAAACGTTTACAAGCGATTCATCCGCTTTACACTTTGCTTCAGCTTATCATAATTTGTCTATTATTTCAGAAGAGGTAAAACAAAATCTGACAAAGGATTTAGCTGATATCAAATTTAATAAAACTAAAATTCAAGCGGAAGAAACCTTAATGCGTTATGCACGTATTAAAAAAATAATGCAGACCTGTGTTGTTGAAAACGATCCACTCAAAAAAGAATTATTCAGTAGAAAAATAGATCAATTTTTATTACACCCTTTATATGGTCAGGTTTTTTTACTTGTTATCCTCTTCCTTTTATTTCAATCTATTTTTTGGTTGGCCGATTTTCCAATGCAATGGATTGATTATGGATTTAGTCAATTAACTTCTTTTCTAAAATCATCTCTACCCGATAATTTTTTTACAGATTTATTCATCAATGGTATTCTAGCTGGTATTAATGGCATTGTAATTTTTATACCGCAAATCATGATTCTATTTGGGTTAATCACTATTTTAGAAGACACCGGTTATATGTCGCGAATTAGTTTTTTAACCGATCGTTTAATGCGAAGTGTGGGTTTAAATGGCAAATCGGTGATGCCTATGATTAGCGCAATGGCATGTGCAGTGCCAGCAATTATGGCAGCACGAACCATCGAGAATAAAAAAGAAAAATTAATTACCATTCTTATAACGCCTCTAATGAGTTGCAGTGCACGGCTTCCTGTATATACCGTTTTAGTTTCATTGGTGATACCCAATCATCGTATTCTAGGTATATTTAATCTTCAAGGTTTGGTGATGATGGGCTTATATCTTCTCGGATTTTTTATGGCTTTATTGATGGCCTATGTGTTAAACTTTTTTATTTCGCAAAAAGAAAGAAGTATTTTCTTGATGGAGCTTCCAGTATATCGAATGCCACAATGGAAAAATATTGTATTCACCATGATTCAAAAGGCAAGGGTTTTTGTGTTTGATGCAGGTAAAATTATTTTTATTATCTCAATAATTTTATGGGCTCTTTCATCTTATGGACCGGGACAAAATAATGACAAATGGATTGAAAAAACATCTCTCGAAAATTCCTATGCGGGTATGTCGGGCAAAGCAATTGAACCTGCCATTAAACCCCTTGGTTTTGATTGGAAAATTGGCATTGCACTTATCACTTCTTTTGCTGCCCGTGAGGTTTTTGTGGGTACGATGGCCACTTTATATAGTGTTGATGAAGAAGATAGTAAAACCTTGCGACAAAAAATGGAGACAGCAGTTTTTACCGATGGATCAAAAGTTTACACTTTAGCGACGGGCACCTCATTACTTTTATTTTATGCGTTTGCCATGCAATGTATGAGCACCCTCGCCATAGTAAAGCGTGAAACAGGCTCATGGAAATATCCAATTCTCCAATTTATTGTGATGGGATTATTAGCCTATTTAAGTTCTTTGCTAGCCTATCAGGTTTTGAGTTAGGATTGTCACAGATAAAAATTCTTTATGCTAAAGTCAACTCATAGTGAATTAAAATTTCAAATATCCCGCCAATCCATGTATTCCACCTTCACGTCCAAATCCGCTTTCTTTAAATCCTCCAAATGGCGAAGCCGGATCAAATTTATTATACGTATTCGCCCAAATAACACCCGCTCTTAATTGCGATGTTAAATTAAATATCTTACTTCCTTTATCTGTCCACACACCTGCACTTAATCCATATGGAATATTATTCGCCTTTTCAATTACTTCTTCTATCGTTCTAAATGTTTGAATAGCAAGTACGGGTCCAAATATTTCTTCCTGCACTATACGATGACTTTGAGAAGTATGTAAGAATATGGTAGGACGAATAAAATATCCTTTAGATGGAATCTGGCAATTGCTTTGATACATTTCAGCACCTTCTTTTATACCAATGGTTAGATATTGTTTTATTTTTTCAATTTGCTCCTTACTATTAATGGCACCAATATCCGTGTTCTTGTCAAGTGGATCTCCAACAATTAAAGTATCCATTCGATGCTTCAATTTTTTAATCACTAATTCGGCAATATTTTCTTGCACAAATAAACGTGAACCGGCACAACATACATGACCTTGATTAAAGAAAATTCCATTGATAATACCTTCTACTGCTTGATCAATTGGTGCATCATCAAATATAATATGAGCAGCTTTTCCACCCAATTCAAGGGTTGCTTTCTTATTGGTACCAGCAATCGCTTTTTGAATATATTTTCCAACCGGTGTGCTACCTGTAAACGCAATTTTATTTACTAAAGGATGATTCACTAATGCTGCACCCGCGTTACCAAATCCTGTTACAATATTGACAACGCCCTCGGGTAAACCGCTCTCCTGAATCACCTCAGCTAATTTTAATGCCGTTAGCGGCGTGGTTTCTGCAGGTTTTAACACAACTGTATTGCCAGTGGCTAAGGCAGGAGCAATTTTCCATGCGGCCATTAATAATGGAAAATTCCAAGGTATAATTTGTCCGGCCACACCCAAGGCTTGAGGCTTTTTATTTGGAAACGCATATTCTAATTTATCGGCCCAACCTGCATAATAAAAAAAGTGATTACATGCTAACGGGATATCAATATCTCTACTTTCACGAATCGGTTTACCGCCATCCATACTTTCAATAACAGCAAATTCGCGTGCACGTTCTTGCATTAAACGCGCAATACGATAAATATATTTTGCTCTTTCTTTAGCAGGTAATTTACTCCAAGTTTTATCGTACGCGTTCTTCGCGCTTTTTACGGCTAAGTCTATATCCTTGTCATTGGCTTCAGCTACTTCACTTAATTTTTTTTCAGAGGATGGACTATAGGTATCAAAATATTTTTTTGAATTTGGTTTTACAAATTTCCCATTAATAAATAAATCATATTGAGGTTTAATTGAAACATGATCAACACTTTCTGGCGCAGCCGCATATTGCCATGATGCTCTTGATTCTAATTTAATTTTCGATGAAGTTTTTGTCGTCACGGTCTTGGATTTTACATTCGCCTTAGCTGAAACTGTCTGTGCCATTGGCTTTGCTGATTTAGATTTACTATTTGTCATCGTATTATTTTGAATATTTGTTTTTATTAATCAGGCTGGTTATTTGAATAAAGAGAGTGGTTATGCAACCCTAAAATTGAATTGATTTTAATCTTTCGAAATATAATCGCCTGAATAGTATACACCCATTTCTTCTTTGGCTAATTGCATAATAATATCATTGGCTAAACTACTTGCACCAAATCGAAACCATTCATTTGTCATCCAAGCATCACCTAAAGTTTCGTATAACATCACCAAATATTGTAACGCAATTTTTGATGTAGAAATACCACCAGCCGGTTTCATACCAATCATAATCCCAGTTGCGTCGTAATAATCTTTGATGGTTTGTAACATCACATAAGTAACTGGCATGGTTGCGGCGGGCGAAATTTTTCCTGTCGACGTTTTTATAAAATCGGCACCAGCTAAAATCGCAATTTCACTTGCTTTGCGAATATTATCTAATGTACTTAATTCACCAGTTTCTAATATCACTTTCAATCTTGCTTTACCACATGCTTCTTTTATACTTGCAATTTCATCTGAGACAAATTGATAATTCCCTTCTAAAAATTGACCTCTACTGATCACCATATCCACTTCATCAGCACCTGCATCAACAGCCATTTTTACATCGGCTAATTTTATTTTAAGCGAGCTATTTCCACTTGGGAAGGCTGTGGCCACCGAAGCAATTTTTATAGAGGTACTCATCAAACATTTCTTAGCAGTTTTAACATGGTTAGGATAAACACAAACTGCGGCTACAGAAGGTAAACCAACTAAATGATCGGCTACATGTTGCGCTTTATAACATAATTGTTTCACCTTGCCTTGGGTATCCTTACCTTCAAGCGTGGTTAAATCAATCATACTCAACGCAAGTTTCAAGCCTTGCACCTTCGATTCTTTTTTTATACTACGTGTATTAAACCGGGCAATACGTTCTTCAACACCCACTTGATCAATACTAACTAAATTTGAAAATGGCATCATGCTTCAAAAATAGTATTAAAACTGTGATTTTGTATGAATGCTTTCAAATTCACAAGTTCAAATCAATGAAATTATTTTTTAGGGCCTGCCCTCCCAAAGCGTCGGTCGGGCTATTCGTTCCTATCTCCTGCCCAAAGCGGCAGGAGGATATACACTCCTATCCCTCAGGCACATATTTAGTTGATAATAATAAAATAATATGAAATAAACTTTTGTAGTACAAAAAGTTTCCATAGTTTTGCGCCGTGATTGAACAAAAACAAGAAATTATTTCGGCGGCTTATCAACAGTTTAAACGTCTAGGGTTTAAAAGTGTAACCATGGACGATATAGCTAGAGCAACCGGTGTTTCGAAAAAAACCTTGTACGAACTGTTTGAAGACAAAGACGAATTGGTATTAGACAGTGTAAAGTTCATGCTAGATGAAAATCAATGTCAAACCCAAGATGCCTTTACCAATTCAAAAAATGCAGTAGATCAAATCATTAGTATCTTGGTCATTATGGAAAAAATGATCAGAGGAATGAACCCAGTTTGTTATATCGATATGCAACGATATTACCCAAGTGCATATAAATATTTGCAACAGCATAAAGAAACTTACCTCTTTCAATGCATTTCTGATAATTTAAAACAAGGTATTCAAGAAGGTTTGTATAGAGAGGAAATTGATATCAATATCATTTCGCGTTTTAGAATGGAATCGTCACTTATCGTATTTCAAAATAATCTCTTTCCTCAAGAAACTTACGATATTGTAAAGGTTAACACACAAATATTTTCGCATTATATGTATGGTATTGCCACCTTAAAAGGTCATAAACTCATTACCTCATATTTAAACAAGATCATTAAAAAGTAAATTATGAACAGAACTATCAGCGTTATTTGTCTTTTAATATGCATCACTTTTTCAGCAAGCGCACAAAGCAATAGCAATTCAATGGCATTGAATGATTGTATTGATTACGCGATGAAAAATCAAACCAAACTGAAAAGTGCACGTTATGATGAAGAAATTCAAATCCAAAAAAACAATGAAATAATCGGAATCGCTCGTCCTCAAATCACGGCAAACGGACAATTTCAATATTTATTTATTTTACCAAAGCAACGTGCTTCAGCCGATGCGTTTGATTTTAGTTCTAATCTTTCATTTTTTAAAATAGATACACCAGCCTATATTGCTTATCAACAACAACCAAAGCAAAAGTATAGCGAACTTCAATTTGGGTTACCCTTGAATGTTTCTGCGGGTCTTCAAGCATCACAACTATTATTTGATGCAGGTGTATTTGTAGCCCTAAAAGCACGTAAAAGTTTAGAAGAACTTTCAACACTCAATACAAAACGAACCGAAGAAGATATTCGTGTTTCAGTATCAAAGGCCTATTATAACTGCATTATCGCTGAAAAAAGAATTAAACTACTTGACGAAAATATTACCTTATTATCCTCAATTGAAAATACAACACGTAAATTATTTGATGCTGGCTTTGCCGAAAAAATTGATGCCGATCGATTAACTGTTCAACGAAATAATTTAGAAATTGAAAAACAAAAAATATCTAATTTGATTGAAGTAAGTTATCAACTGTTAAAATTTCAAATGGGTATGCCATTGCAAAATGCAATTAGTTTAAAAGATAATTTAACCATCGATGAAGTAAAAAATGGATTAGAATTAGATAGAGTCGTTGATTATAACAATCGTGTAGAAATGAATTTAATTCAAACAGCAAAAAAATTAAATGGCTATGATTACGAACGTTATCAAAAAGGGTATTTGCCAACGCTTGCCGCCGTTGTTTC
>Ga0116157_10005726_pt1 | contig 11377 bp, 8 predicted proteins | sample AD_UKC048_MetaG_FD_89882 | JGI IMG/M metagenome (GOLD analysis project Ga0116157, IMG submission 89882) | Active sludge microbial communities of municipal wastewater-treating anaerobic digesters from USA - AD_UKC048_MetaG | ecosystem: Engineered > Bioreactor > Anaerobic > Digestate | place: USA... | reverse complement strand
GGGCAGTCAACGTCGTAGTGTATTCTGCTTATTCAAACGAAGCCAACGCCACAACTCTATACACCACTCCTCCTGCGCCCAGCGAACTGGCGGCCGAACCGATTTCACCAAGTCAGATTTATTTATCATGGATAGATAACGCAGCTGTTGAGACCGGCTTCAGAATCGAACGAAAAATCGAGGATACTGGAACATGGGCGGAGATTGCTTTTGTTGAGGCAAATGTCACTGTTTACAGTGATACCGGACTTGAACCTCATACGCACTATTACTACAGGGTGCGGGCTGTAAACGTGAACGTGTATTCCTCCTACTCCAATGAAGCCAACGCGACAACTTCTTATGCGACCCCGCCTGCTCCAAGTAATTTAAGTGCTGTGACGATATCTTCTAGCCAGATCATTCTGTCATGGACCGATAATTCGCCGAATGAAACCGGTTTCAGGATCGAGTACAGAATTGGAACGGCTGGAACCTGGTCAGAGATCGGGTCCGTTGAAGAAAACCTAAGTGCCTACGTCAGCGATGGCCTTGCTTCCTACATGACATATTTCTATCGCGTCAGGGCATATAATGATTATGGAAACTCCGAATATTCCAATGAAGCGAACGCAATAACATTATTGAGTTCACCTGAAAACTTATCACTGATGCATTTTGCATCCAATATTTTCATAATGTGGGACACGGTTTCCGGAGCGCAATCATACTATGTATATCGATCGGTTGATCCTTATGCGGTCGATTGGGGAGTGCCAGTAGCACATACCGCGTCCACAGTGTTTATGGATATTAGTTCTCTCAACAAGTGTTTCTATAAGATCAAGGCTTCTTCGATTCCACTTTCAGTTAAATCAGACGATCCGGCTAATATAATCCCAATGGATATCAAGAACCTGTTACACAAGTAGATTGAGATTAGATCAATATTAGAGGCTCCTCAGGGAGCCTTTTTTTTTTGGTTGTCAGTAGGCGAACACCACGCCGGACTGCGGGAAGACCCACTCACCGGCCTTGGTGGAGACGGTGATCGAGGTGGCGCTGCGGATCAGGCGGGGGTATTTGTTTTGGCCGGAGAAGACGGTCACGCATTCGATCCCGGCCAGCGAGGCTGGATGGGAGAAGCCGATCTTGACGCCCTGGGTGAGTTCGGTTACGAAAACGCTGAGTTGGTGGGAGTTTTTGGGATAAAGCGTTTCGGTGTCGATGTGGAAACTCACTTCCTTGCCGACGAAGTCCTTCAAGTCCGGATGGGAGCAGCGGATCTCCATACAGCCGCCTTGGAAGTGGACCGCGGTTTCCAGTTTGCAGCCGTTCACGCGCACCGAACTGAGCCGGAAGGATTCGCTGTCCAGGTGGAAATTGTCGTCCATCAGCCAGCGGTATTCGACGTCGCGGCGCTTGAAATAAGTCTTCAGCGTGTTTTCCGAATTGGCGCAGGCGACGATGAAGAAGTCACCGGCCAAAATTTTATCGAAACTCAGCGTCGTGAAGGCCCGCCAGTAGCCCTCGATCCCGCTTTCCGCAAATCTGATGTGGTGGACGAAGTTCCGCCGGTAGTGGATCTCGCGGTCCTTGTTGTAAAAGAACTGGCGCAGGATTTCGCGGGAGATCAGTTCGCCCAGTTCCTCGCTTTCCACGCGCTGGGCGATGGCGGACTGGATGATGGTGTTGAGTTTGGAATCGCTGAAATCGCTGGAAACGAAGTCGCGCCGGGCCAGAGGTGCGCTGGTCACGAGCCGTCCGCTTTCATAGTAAAACCGTTTGGCGCGCCGTCCCACCTGGCAGAGCAATTCGTAGGGCGAGCCGCCGTAAAGCGCGGAGATGATTTCCACCCGCAATTCGTCGCAGGAACCGCCGAGCAAAATGACCTCATCGCCGAGTTTGGCTTCCGGGACCGCCGAAACGTCCACGCAGAGCATATCCATGCTGACTTTGCCGATCACGGGGCAGAGGATTCCATGCAAGGAAACGGCCCCGCGGTTGGAGAGCAGGAAATCGTAGCCATCGGCGTAACCGACCGGAACGATGGCGCAGCGCGTCTTGCGGGGCGCGATCCAGGTAAGGTTGTAGCCCACCGGGGCGCCCTTGGGGAGGTTCTTCAATTGGGAAACGGTCGATTTGAAGGTCATCACGGGCTTCAGCGCGATCTTTTCCCGCTGCGAGGGATGGGTGTACACGCCGTAACTGAGGATGCCCAAACGGGCGTAATTGGCGCTTTGGCCGAGGCCATTGACCAAGGCGGCACTGTTGGCGAGGTGGGTGAAAGGCAGGTCGATGCCGTATTTCTTCAGGATTGACGAGAACTTCCGCTCCTGCCGCTGGCTAAAGTCTAGGTCGTTCTCACCGGCGGCGAAATGGGAGAAAACACCCGTCACATCGACGTTTTTGAGCTTTCGGCAAAGGTTCCAGAGTTCCCCGAATTCCTCCTCCAAAGCCCCGCTGCGATGCATTCCGCTGTCGAATTTCAACTGCGCCTGGCAGCTGACCCCGCGTTCGGCAGCCATTGAATCGAGTTTCCTGGCGAAGGCGGGATCGGCCAAAGTCGGCTGCAGTCCGTATTCCAGAATCCCCGGTATCTCATCCGGAAGGGAGGGCGAAAGGATGATGATAATTTCCTTGCAGCCTTGGATGCGCAAGAGTTTCCCTTCCTCAAGGTTCGCCACGCCCAGTGCCGCCGCGCCTTCGGAAATCGCCACGCGACTGATCTCACCAGCGCCGTGGCCATAGGCGTCGGCCTTGACGATCTGGATGAAGCCCTGTCCCGGGCGTAGAAAGCGTTTCAGCGCCTGCAAGTTGGCGCGAAAGGCGGAAAGGTCGATCTCCACCCAGCTGCGTTCGCGGACTTTTCTCTGTGGCATCAAAAATCCTTAAAAGAACTTGGCGGCGAGGTCGGCCAATTGCGAGCGCTCGCCCTTTTCCAGGGTGATGTGGCCCACGATGTCTTCGTTCTTGAGCTTTTCCACGGCCACGGAAAGCCCGTTGCTGGTAGAGTCAAGGTAGGGGATGTCGATCTGGTAGGGGTCCCCGGTGAGCACCAGTTTGGTGTTTTCCCCGGCGCGGGTGATGATGGTCTTCATCTCGTGCGGGGTGAGGTTTTGCGCCTCGTCGATGATGATGAACTGGTCGGGCAGGCTACGTCCGCGGATGTAGGTCAGCGGCTCGAGTTCGAGGAAGCCGTAATCGATGAAATCGTCGATGCTCGGCTTGCGCTTGGTCTTGTTGTTTTCGGTGCGGATCTCCTCGTGGAGCGAGAGCAGGATGTCCATATTATCGTAAATGGGCTGCATCCAGGGATTGAATTTTTCCGATTTCGTTCCGGGCAGGTAGCCGAGGTCCTTGCCCAGCGGGGAGATCGGACGCGAAATAACCAGCCGCGAATACTTGTTTTCCTCCATCACTTTTTGCAGTCCGGAGGCCATGGCAAGCAGGGTTTTGCCAGTTCCCGCCTTGCCGGAGAGGCTCACCAGCCGCACTGTGTCATCCAAAAGCAGATCCAGCGCCATTTCCTGTTCAAAGTTGCGGGCCTTGATCCCGAAAACTTCCTGGCCGAAGTAATGCTGCATCGTGTTCAGCGAGTTGGCGGACTTCAGGTAGCGCAGGGAACGGGATTTCCCGGTTTCGCCTTTGCTCGTGAGTCGTACGAACTGATTTGGAAAAAGGTCGCCGAAGGTGTTGGGGATGTACTTTTTGCCGTTGATCTCGTCGAAGGCTGCGGGGTCGATCTCCACGGCCAGCCAGCCGGTGTACATTTCCTCGAATTTAACGGTGTCGGATTCGTAATTTTCCGCGCTGATCCCGACGGCGTCCGCTTTGATGCGCACGTTGGCGTCTTTGGAGACGAGTATGACCTCGTGGCCGGGGTATTTGGACTTGCAGTAGAGTGCCGTTCCGATGATCAGGTTGTCGTTGCGGTCCAGGAAAAAGAGCTTGGCGGCGGTGTCCGTCACATCTTTATTGACGGTGATCTGGACGGTTCCTCCGCTCTCCATTCTAACGCCGTCCTGCAAACTGCCCTTGGTCCGCAAGGAATCGAGGTAACGTCCGATCTGGCGAGCGTTCCGGCTTTTTTCATCCATGCCTTTTTTAAATTGGTCTATTTCCTCGATCACGACGATCGGGATGACGACGCGGTGTTCGGCGAAGGAAAAAAGCGCCTGTGGATCGTGGATGAGGACGTTCGTATCCAGTATGAATATTTTTTCAGCCATGCGGTCTCTACTGCGGATGGTTCTGAATTCGCCGGATCAGTTCGGCGTGGGCGGGAAAATCGTCGGCCAGGGAGTCCGGTTCGGCCATCTCGAAATCCGTGTAGGAAAAGGCCGGCCAGAGCGTGCAACCGCAAAAGGCGTAACCGGAGGGCTCGGCCAGTTCCGCCGCGAACCAGGTCAAGCGCGGGACAATGAACTGCGGATTTTGTCCGGCTTTGAAATCATGGCCGAGGGTGATGGTCTCCAGCCCTTTTTGCGCGGTCAAAAGGTATAAGGTGAGCGGAGTGCCCTCGTAGTGGTGCCACATTTCGTCGCACTTGACGCGGTGCCATTTGCAGACCATGGTGTGGGGCAGCAAATAAAGGATGGAGGAGCCGATCAGGCGGTTCGGGAAGAGGGTTTTGCCGGTTCCGTCGCGGAGGTCGCCGGTGAGCAGGGACTGCCAGTTGCGCCGGTAAAAACCTCCCTCCGGATGGGGCATCATGTTCAGTTTGTCCAGAAATAAGCGGTAATCTTCCATATCTCTCTCATGGATATTAAACTTCAAACAAGGATTTGGGACTTTGGGATTGGCGTCAATGAATTTATCCGGCGGTCAAAAAAAATGGTGCTGAAGGGGGGACTCGAACCCCCATGAGCGCATTGCTCACTAGTCCCTGAAACTAGCGTGTATACCAATTTCACCACTTCAGCACTGTGTAGTGAGACCAAATCTGAGAGGCGGTCAGGCTGTCAAGCGTTTTGTATTTTTCCTGCTCGCCAGCCTTGTTTCGCCGCTTTTCCGCCCCCATTCCGGGCTCATTTTCCCATCTTTATCTCAACTAAGACAGCCCGAAGTTTCTTTGGGTTGTATTCGGCGAGTGTTCGGGAGGTGAAAGACTCGGGAGGGAGGGCAGAGTAAGCCCTATGTGAAAAGATTGGCGTAATGACAGGAGTTTAGGTAGGAGAACTTATCTTGGCAGCGTTTCGGTCAAACGATCTTCCGCATTTCGCTAGAGGCTAAAGTGAAGAGGACGCTAGAGTCCAGATCTTCCGGCAACACGGGATGGGGCTCGATCCGGTAATCAATTCCCCTTCTGGCGCGCAACAATTTCAATTGGTTTTCCAAGAGGTTGTCACCAAAATCGGGGGAAACGATCAAGAGGTCGATATCGCTGAATTTATCAGCCTTGTTGCGGGCATAGGAGCCAAAAAGATAGATGGCGTCTATCCTCATTTGTTTCCGGAGGACGTCCGCGTACCTTCTGATAAGGGTTTTCAGGTCACGTTGATTAAGGACATCATCCATAAATAAAGTCTCCCGATAATCTCAAAATACTGGCTGGCGTATTCGGGCGTACAAGTCTTGTAGAATGAGAGTTTTTCATCCGGATAGCGGGCGTTCATGTTGAAGGTGCTGATCGTGTCCAGATTATCGAGTTCATCCTCAGGAACCTCGATTTTGGCCAGAATCGCGAGACGCGCCAGATCGTGGATACGAGGAACGCTTTGGTCCACGTTTTGGGCGTACAGAGCCTTCAGCATCTTTTCCAGTACCAGTTGACCCATGAACAGGGACCAAGTGAACTCTTCCATTGTGAAGAGTTTTTCCATGGTGGCCAAATCTCTTTGGGCCAAATCGATCCAGTAACAGGTCATCTCATTTCTGTCCATATCACTATTAGAAATGGGTTGGTGATTGTGTCAAGCGAAAAGCCGTCCCCTTGAAGTCCATGAATCAATCAGCGGCTGAGCAAATCGTAAACGATCCGGCCCAAAAGCAGGATAAGGGCTAAGACGAAGATGGGCTTGATGAGTTTATTACCTTTTAGAATAACGAGTTTGGAGCCGATCAGATTTCCGGCGATCCCGCAAGCCGCGGCGGGAATTCCAAGTGGAAAATAGACCTTTCCCGCGAGCAGGAAGGCGGTCAGCGCTGCGAGGTTGGAGGCCAGGTTCACCACTTTGGTATTGCCGTTGGCGACCACGAAATCGTAGTGCATTAAAAGCGCGTAAACGAGGATGAGGAAGGTTCCCGTCCCCGGTCCGAAAAATCCGTCGTAAAAGCCGATCACCAGCCCGGCCAGGGAGCCCAGCAACAGGCGGATCCCCAGTTGGAGCAAGTGCGAACGGTTTTGGCGGCCCAGGTCTTTGCGGATGAGGGTGACGACGGCGACCACGGGGATCACGATAAGCAGCAGGTAGCGCAAAAAATCGCTGGAAATGAGCAAGACGGTCCGCGTTCCGATAAAGGAGCCGATAAGGGCCAGCAGGGCGCTGGACCCAGCTACGGGGAGGTCGATCATTTTGGCGCGGAGATAGTTCGCAGTGCTAAAAAGTGTTCCGCAAGCTGAGGAAAATTTGTTGGTGGCCAGGGCCGTATGCATGGGCAAACCGGCCGCGACGTAGGCGGGAAGAGAGATCAAGCCTCCGCCGCCGGCGATGGAATCGATCAGTCCGGCCAGGAAGATGAAGGGTAAAACGATCGCGTAATCGAGCGGGGTGAGGGCGATGATATCAGTCATAGTAAGTGGAAGTAGTCCTGAAAAATCACAATTCCGCCTTGAATTCCATTTTTAGTGAATGGCTGGCATCCTGGTCCGGATAAGCCTTGCCGGTGTATTCCAAACTGGCGCTGCTAAAGCTGTTCAGACGGTAGATGGCCGAGATATTCCAATCCAGCAGCAGGCCGGCCCTTTTATCGGGAAGGAAGGTCAGGAAATCGCTGCCGGAGCGCTCATTGTAGCGCAGGCCGAAACTTCCTGAGAGGCGTCCCTTCTTGCCCCAAACGCCTCTGTAGCCGGGTTTGAGGCCGATCCCGCGCAGTTGGTAACTCTCCGTTCCGGATTGGCGCAGGCCTTTTTCGTCGCCGCCGGAAAGCGTCACAGTCAATAGGCTGTTGGCGGAAAGGTTGCGCTGGGCCAGGAGTTCCAAATCCTGCCGCGTGATGTCGGACATGTAGCGGGTGTCGGTCTCGTTGCCAAGTTCGTATTTGAGGTTGAAGTTGTTAGACCAGAATTGTTTGAAGTCGAGTTCTGCGGTGAATGTTTTGTCCGAAGCGCGTGAAAGGCTTTGGTAGCGGTTGTCCAGGCTGCGTTCCGCGTCAAAGCCTATGCTTCCCAAAACCCGGTTGGCGACGATGTCTACCCAGAGGGCGGAATTCAGGCTCTGCTTGCCGTAGATGGTGGATCCGGCGTTGAAAACGTAGCCGGGATAAAAAACGTAGGAACGCCAGTCGCTGAGTCCGGAACCCTGTTCAGTGGCCTGCAAAATGACGTCGCTGTGGACGCGCTGCCACTTGGGAAAATAGTTGCCGGGCTTGAGGTAGAGGCTGAGTTGGCCATTGATCTCCGTACTCAGAGTGCCCTGGTCGCTGGTGATGTAAACGTAGTCCCAATCGCCGTCGGAGGTGTAAACTCCGGTGCTGTCGTAGAGGCCGAGTCCGTCACCGATGTACTCCAGTTCGCGGATCTTGGGATAAAACTCCGTCTGGTTGAGTTGGTAGTTGCCCAGCAGCATCACGGCCTGCTTCAGGAAGTTGTGGGAGTCACGGAAGGTGACGAGGTCGTAGTTACTCCTGGGATTTTCGCCCTGCTTGCGGATCTCGCGGTGGGTGAGGTCAAGATTGACGTTGTGATCGCGCGTAGTGGTGCTGTGTTTGAGCGTGTAGGTCCGCGAATTGGATATGGAATTCCAGCCATCCGTCTGCAGGGATGTGTCATCCCAGGTGACGCTGACTTGTGAAAGAGTCGTTTTGGCATCGCCGAGAGCGATCTGCGGGGTGAATTTATAATAGCGATTACCGATGTAAAGCGCGGAGGGCTGTGCGTATTCCAGGCCGTTGTAGGTGAAAAGCAGCTTGGCTTTCAGCCAGTTGAGGGCCCAGCTGGAACTGAGGTCGTGGAATTGGAGCAAACTGTTGGGTGTGTCAGAATCCCGATATGCTTGTGCAGAAAGTGTGGAACGCAGATCCAAAGAGGGTAGAAGCCCCTTGCCTGAGGTGCGGGAAACCAGCCGCAGCGCGCGTTGCAGATAGAGATCCGGGATGTCCTTGTAACGCAGAGTGAGTTCGGGTTTCCACCAGTTCCAGGCGCGCGAACCGAGCGTGAGATCCACTTGCTGCTGGGCCAGGGAATCCGCCGCGGGCAGGAGCGCGAGGTCGTATTCCGCGCCGGAATCGACGTTTTGGGCAAAGAGATAGCTGGCGTTCCATTTCTTTTCCCAGGCCAGTTTGAGATATGTCTCGCGGTCGGGAGCGCCGGTTTTCCAGATTCCGTAGGCGTAGAGCCGGCCGCTGGCATTGTCGCTGTCGTCGTTTTTAGAAAAAGTATTCTTGTCGTTGGCGGTGTAAATGCCCTCCACTCCGAGCTCAAAGCCCCTGTTTTCATATTTGAGTGCGAGATCGGCGTTGCTGCGCTTGACCGCGGGGATCAGCCTTTTTTGGGGCAACCAGGCGCCCAGCCCTGAGCCCACGTAGCGGAACTTACCGCTGGAAAACTCCTCGTAATCACCGTTGCCGGAACCCACATAACTGAAGGTTATATTGTAGTTTGCAGTGGAATCGGTCGGAGCGTACTCGTAATAGGCGATCCCCTCGTTGGTGAATTTCCTGATGTAGGCACCCTGGCCGGCGGCGACTTCCGCGACTCCGGCGCCCCAGACGATCCTGTCGCCAGCGTTGCGCAGCGAATCGAGGTCGGCGGGAGTGAAATCATAAAGCAGCGGGCTGTCCTTCGCGTCCGCCTGATGGATGAAATGGTGCGAGAGCGCAAGCCCTGGTAGGATCTGCAGGCGTGAGGAATTGAAGTAGGTGGACTGGTTGTAATAGTCGTCCGAATATTGAAAAAAGGCGTTGACCAGATCGCTAGAAACGACTAAGGTACGAAACATCACCGAGCCTTCCGAGTAGTCGATGTAATAGTCCGTTCCGCGCTCGAGCAGATTGCCGTTGCGGTAGATCTTCTCGCTGCCGGCGATGATCAGGAAAGTGCTCTGGAAACCCGTTGGATTGAGGTAATAAGGTCCCTGTTTGCCATCGATAATGGCGATTGTTTGGGAGGCCGATTTTCCTCCGGTCGCGGTGTAGCCCGCTTGCAGATAATGGCGGTCGCTGTACCAGGCGTTGAGCCCTTCGATGCTGGTCTGGTAATTGATGTAACGCGTGCCCTCGAATTTCCAGTCCAGGTCGCCCATCGCCAGTTCGTATTGCCGTCCGAAGACGCGGATGAAGACGCGGTCGAGACTGCTCAGTTCCTTGGAATCGCCTTCCGGAGTGAGTTTGGACTGGCTATCGGAGAGTTGAGCGGCGATGTTCACATTGCGGGAGAGTTCGCCATTGAGGTTCACGTAGAGCGATTGCTTGAGGTCGAAGGCCTCATCGTCGGAGAAGGTCAGAGCGAAGGTCTTGGCTCCGCTGATCAGCAGTTTTCCGTCGTCGCCCAACCATTCGCGTTTGCGGGGCGCGATGGACTTGAATAAGCTGTCCGAAGGGGGGAGGACCTCATAGAGATATTGTTTTTGGATGAGGCGGGGCGGGATAAGGATAAAACTGACGCGCAGGTAATTGGCAGCGGGAAAGCGGAGCAGGCTCAGGATTCCCTTGCGGCAGTCCAGACGGTAGTCCACGCCCCGCGCCAGTAAAAGGGTGTCTGCGTAAACTGCCTCCGAGCCGCTGATGATGGGACTTTCCGAGATCGTATAATCCACCTGCCCCGGCACAATTTCCACGGACTTGCTCACGACGAGGCTTCCGGCCGCCAGAGAGGCGGGAAGCAGCGTCAGCAGGGCAAAAAGGGCGAGGATTCCGGGGAGGCGGCGCACATCTCAGACTTTGCGGATAACGTTGGTCACTACGCCCCAGATTATCAAGTCCAGTTCCTGTTCGACGCGGATGTCCGGAAAGTCAGGATTTTCCGCGCAGAGAAAGCAGCCCTCGTCGGTGATGCGCAGTCTCTTAATCGTCATTTCGCCGTCATAAACGGCCACGACGATCTTGTTGTTGGTCGCTTCCAGCGAGCGGTCCACCACTAAAAGGTCGTCGGGATAAATCCCGGCTCCGACCATCGAATAGCCATCCACATAGATGAAAAAGGTCGCGGCGGGATGGTTGATCAGACGCTCGTTGAGGTCGAGTCTGCCTTCAATGTAGTCGCGCGCCGGGGAGGGAAATCCGGCCGGGACACGCGGCCCCATGACGGGCCGCTTGAGTTTCAGCTCGCCTTTGAAGGAATAGATGGCTTTGATCGAGCCGTTGGTTTTCAGTTTCTTAACCACGCTGGTAAAAAAAAACGGCAGCCAGCCGCGGAGAGAAACCGCGGTCGGCTGTCGGGAAAAACAGGTTATTTTAGTTTGTTGACCAGCACCAATAGGTCTTTGGCGCTCTTTCCGTATTTGGGGTCGTTTTGGATGCGCTGGAGGTCGGCCAGGGCCTGGGCTTTCATTTTCTTTTGGTAATAGGCGTTGCCGCGCAGCAGATAGGCCGAGGATTCCGAAGAATCGATGGTCAGGACCTGGGTGGCGTAGCTGATCACGCGGTCCCAGTTCCTTTGCTGGTTGTAGTGGTTCGCCAGGATCAGCGCCACATTGGCGTTCTTTTCCAGAGCCAGGGATTTGTCGTAGAACTCGATCTTTTTGGCGATGTTCTTCAGTTTGTCGTAGTTGTCCGCCATCACGCGATAGGCCTGGGCCAGCGAGGCGTTTTCAGGTCCGGTGGCGACCAGTTTGTCCAGGATTTCGTTGGACTTGGCGTAGTTCTTGATCCCGCGGTAGAAATCGGCGACGTCGCGGTAGATGGCGGCGTTCTTGCCCAATTCCATGGCGCGGTCATAATAGACGGCTGCCGTGTTGTTGTCTCCGCTTTCCTTGTAGGCCTGGGCCAGGATCTGGTAGGCGGTGTAGTTTTGCGAGGCTTCGGCGTAATCTTTCAGGACCTGGAAGGCTCTCACCTGGTCCTTGATGTTGTTCTTGAGGATGGTGTATTTGGTGTAGAGAGCTTTCTCGTCTCCCGGCTCATAAGCAAGGTAGCTGTCGTAAAAGCCTATGGCCCGTTCAAATTCGCCGGATTTCTCGGCGAGGATGGCCATGTTGTTGTAGATGACGGCTACGCGTTTATCCCGGTCGAGCGCGGTGATCGATACCGGCACCAGGCTCTTGTAAATGTTGGCGGCGCTGTCGTATTCGTTCAGGGC